>Ga0228703_1000620_pt1 | contig 24610 bp, 22 predicted proteins | sample McNCre217_Aug_MG_3_FD_178020 | JGI IMG/M metagenome (GOLD analysis project Ga0228703, IMG submission 178020) | Freshwater microbial communities from McNutts Creek, Athens, Georgia, United States - 29-17_Aug_MG | ecosystem: Environmental > Aquatic > Freshwater > Creek | place: USA: Georgia... | reverse complement strand
TGCATGCCAACTGCTTGTTTATCGCAGGCAGTAACGCCGCCTATGCCCACCCGATTCTGTTCAGACGCATAGAAGATGCGCGCGAGAAGAATCCGCAACTCAAAATCATCGTCGCTGACCCACGCCGCACTGACACGGCTAGCAATGCCGACTTGCATTTACCTCTGCAACCAGGCACCGATGTCATGTTGTTTCACGGCATGTTGCACCTGATGTTGCAAGAAGATTGGGTAGACCATGCCTACATTGCTGCACACACCGAGGGTTTTGAAGCGTTGCAAGAACTCGTGAAAGACTACACACCAGCCAATGTGAGTGCGGTGTGTGGCATTAGCCCAGAGCAACTCATACAAGCCACGCGTTGGTTTGTAGGTGTGGACGATGCGGGCAAACTTTCAGTCGCAAATTCTTCACACGCCACTTTGAGCTTGTATTGCCAAGGCTTGAACCAATCAAGCAGTGGCACTGCTAAAAATGCAGCTTTGATCAACTTGCATTTGGCTACTGGGCAGATTGGCAAAGCAGGCGCAGGACCCTTTTCTCTCACAGGGCAACCCAACGCCATGGGCGGTCGAGAAGTCGGTGGTTTGGCTAACTTGATCAGCGCGCACCGCGATATGGCGAACCCTGCGCACCGCCAAGAAGTCGCTAAGTTGTGGGGCATAGCCGATGTCCCTGCAAAGCCTGGCAAAACCGCAGTCGAAATGTTCGAAGCCGCCGCGGATGGCGAAATCAAAGCGTTGTGGATTGCGTGCACCAACCCCGCACAGTCCATGCCCAACCAAGCGACAGTGCGTCGCGCCCTAGAACGCGCTGAATTTGTCGTTGTGCAAGAAGCCTTTGCCACCGCAGAAACCTGTGCTTTCGCAGACCTACTTTTACCAGCCACCACCTGGGGCGAAAAAGAGGGCACGGTTACTAACAGCGAGCGCCGTATCACCCGAGTGCGTGCTGCAGTGCCGCCTCCTGGCCAAGCCAGACATGACTGGCAAATCGTGGTCGATTTGGCACAACGCTTAAAAGATGCGCCGGGAATTGCAGTCGACAAAAGTGACTTGCACATGGCCTACACCACACCAGAAGAAATTTGGTTAGAGCACCGTGCGTCCACTCGCGGGCGCGACCTCGATATCACTGGCATGCGTTACGACCTATTACAAGAAACCCCTTTGCAATGGCCTATGCCTGAAGGTGCGTTGCAAGGCAAAGCGCGTTTGTACGAAGACGGTGTTTATCCAACAGCCAGTGGGCGCGCCAAATTTGCTGCGATTGCCTACGTACCTACTTCTGAAGTGCGTGAGTCGCGCTTTCCGTTCTCTCTCAATACAGGCCGTTTGCGTGACCAATGGCACGGCATGACACGCACAGGCGTGATCGGTAAATTGTTTGGGCATGTACCTGAACCGGTGGTGCAACTCAATGCACAAGATATGTCGCGTTTGGGTTTTACCGATGGTGACTTGGTACATGTCACCAGCAAACGCGGTTCCATTGTTTTGCCTGCACAAACCAGTGACGAGTTAGGTGCGAATCAAGCGTTTATTGCAATGCACTGGGGGGCTGGTTTTTTGAGTGGCCGCGACCACCAAAACAAACCCTTGGCAGGTGTGAATGCCATCACCACATCGGCATATTGCCCGACCTCTAAACAACCCGAACTTAAACACGCAGCTATCAAAGTTCTTAAGGCGGAGTTACCTTGGACTTTGTTGGGGGTAGCTTGGCTGGACACCGAATATGCCCAAGCCAATGGCAGCAAAACTGTTTCAATTGCAACAGAGTTTGCGAAACCATCTCGCTCAGCTTTAGAAGTGATTCAAGCCCTTCGCGAACACATGTCGCATTTCGAATTCGCGAGTTGCGTGCCTTTCTCATCGGACGACGGCTATAGACAAGGTGTGCTCTTTCGCGCAGCCTGTAGTGAAGTGCCAGATATGAATTTGGTGCAGACTATTGAGGGGCTAATTGGTCTATCGGGCATATCCAGTTTGCGATATGAAGACGCCAAGCGCTGCCATGTGCGTAGCATGCGTGTGCGTGATGAACTGCTCGAAGCGTTTGTAATTGCAGGAGATACCTCGGCAGAAAAGTGGCTCAAAGCCTTACTGCAAACGCAAGCTTCTACTGCTCCTTATGGGCGTCGGTTATTGATGACTGGAGCTAAGCCGCCTGTCGCACTTGTAGATAAAGGGTCGACGGTTTGCACTTGCGTTGGTGTCAGAGATATAGCTATATCAACCCATTTAAACAACTGCAATGGAGATGAAGAAACGCGCCTGACTTCTCTTAAAAATAAACTAGGCTGCGGCACCCAATGTGGTTCCTGTATTCCCCAACTCAAGCGCATGATCGCCACCACTCCGTTAAATCAAGAGGTGGGAGTGTGATGATGCGCTTCGAACGCTCTGGTTCCAGCTCTCGCTTCGTCAAGAGAGGTAATGGAGCCTTAATGTGGCTCCTCGCTTCGCTCTTGATGTCGCCACATTAAGGCTCCATTACCTCTCTTGACTGCGGGTGCTGGACAATACTACTTATGGCGATTGGTCACTACATCAAAGAAATTGGACGCGGGCGGGATGGTGCTCGGGCGCTAGATCGTTTGCAAGCTGCGGACTTGATGGGTCAGATATTGGATGCACAAGTGAGCGACTTAGAAATTGGTGCATTTTGTTTGGCTATGCGTATCAAAGGTGAAACGCCTGACGAGATGGCGGGATTTTTAGATGCAGTGCATGCACGTTTGCATCGCATAGAGGGACCTTCTAATAACTGGACTGTTGTGTTACCTACTTACAACGGCGCGCGGCGCTTGCCTTTGATGACACCTTTGCTTGCGCAATTGTTAGCGCGTGAAGGACTTGCGGTAGTGGTGCATGGATGTGCAACCGAGTCAACGCGTGTGACCAGCGAACAGGTTTTTGCAGCAATGGGGGTGAATGCGTTGCGCGCACCTCGGCCAGTTAAGTTGGGTGAGGCAGTGTTTGTACCAACCGAAGTTTTGTTACCTGATTTGAAGCGTTTGCTCGATGTGCGACGCGTGGTGGGTTTACGAAATCCAGCGCATAGCTTGGTCAAACTGATGAACCCCGTGGTTGGCAAAACTTTGTTGGTTAGTAGTTACACACATCCTGAATACGCCCTGTCCATGGCTGCGACGTTCGAGTTGACCGGTGAACGCGCGCTTTTGTTGCGCGGTACGGAAGGCGAAGCGGTGGCAGATGCGCGGCGTTGTCCGCCGATGGAAGCATTTGTTAACGGCCAACGCACAGCTTTGGTCGAGGGACAATCGGGGCCGCTGACGCGTTTGCCTGATTGGCCGAACGAGATTGATCCTGAGACGACTGCGCGTTACAACGCGGCGGTTTTAAAAGGTGACTTAGCGGTTCCTGAATCTTTGAAGCGGCAAGTGCAAGCGGTTTTGCACGCTATACGACTATGACTTTTCTCACTTCTTCACAACCTCATGTCTATTTAGTCGGCGCTGGCCCCGGCGACCCTGAATTGCTGACGTTCAAAGCCGCGAAAACTATTGCTGCGGCAACTGTGTTGTTGGTCGACGATTTGGTGAGCGACGCTGTGTTGGTGCATGCCGCATCCACGGCGCGCATCATCCACGTCGGTAAGCGTGGCGGTTGTCAATCGACACCGCAGGCTTTCATCCAAAAGTTGATGCTGCAAGAAGCGCTTGCGGGCGAATGTGTGGTGCGCCTTAAAGGCGGTGACCCATTTATTTTTGGACGCGGTGGCGAAGAGGTCGAATACCTGCAAGCCCATGGCGTGGCGGTGACAGTGGTCAACGGCATCACGGCAGGGCTGGCGGGCGTGAGTTCGCTGGGTGTTTCACTCACCCACCGTGAACATGCGCACGGCGTGGTGTTTGTAACTGGACATGCCAAACCTGGCGACGGTGTCGATTGGGTCACCCTATCGCGCACTGCGGCGCAGACCAAACTCACTTTGGTGATTTACATGGGTATTCGGGGCGCTGAGCAGTTGCAGGCCGACTTGTTACATGGGCTACCTGCCGACACGCCAGTCGCTGTGATCCACCAGGTCAGCTTGCCTGCCCAGCGCCATGCAGTCTGCACTCTGGCGACATTGCACGAGACAGTCGTGCGCGAGGCATTGGCCAGTCCATCTGTGATTGTGGTGGGGGATGTGTTGAAGGGATTAGCGTCTGTTCAGTCCGATGCTTTCGCGCACAACTTGCACACCGCGCAAGGCTAATTACTAGGTCTGTCACCCTCAAGATAGGCACCACGCACAACTTGTGATCAGATCACGCCGTTTATTACACAAGGAGACAACATGACAACATCTTTAAAAGGCCAGGTCGCGTGGATCACGGGCGGTGGCAGCGGGATTGGTTTGGCGGGCGCTATCGAATTGGTGAAAGCCGGTGCACACGTGGTGATTTCGGGACGCACTGCGGCCACGAACGCCAGCGCCCTCGCCCATTTACAAACTTTGGGAAGCGCTGAGTCCATCGTGCTCGATGTGGCAGACAAAGCTGCGGTGAATGCCGCCGCGCAACAGATCATTGCCAAACACAAGCGCATCGACATCTTGGTGACTAGCGCAGGCACCAACGCCACCAAACGTAACTTTGACGTGTTAACGGCCGATGCATGGGACGATGTGGTCAACATCAACCTCAACGGATTGTTCTACTGCGTGCATGCGGTTTTACCGACTATGCGTGCCCAAAAAGGCGGTTTGATCGTCAACGTGTCGTCTTGGGCCGGCTTGTATGCCTCCAAGCTCACTGGCCCTGCGTACAACGCAACCAAACGCGCTGTGCTGGCTCTGACCGAGTCGATCAATATGGAAGAGTGCGGTTATGGCATTCGCGCAAGCTCTGTGCTGCCCGGCGAGGTAGCGACACCCATCATGGAAAAGCGCCCCGTGCCGCCTTCCAAAGAACAACGCGAGCGTATGGTGCAACCCGAAGATATGGGCCAAGCGATTTTGTTCTTGGCCACTATGCCTGCACGCACTTGCATCAACGAGATGATTGTGTCCCCTACTTTCAACCGCTTTTATATGGGCGGGCTAGAAACGCCCCCTGCAAAATAAACCTTGCATACATTTGACGTCGCCATAGTGGGTGCCGGCGCAGCCGGACTGTTTTGCGCAGGCGTGGCGGCGCAACAAGGCTTGCAGGTGTTGGTGATCGACCACTACGAGAAGGTGGCGGAGAAAGTTCGCATTTCCGGTGGTGGTCGCAGCAATTTCACCAATATCGAGATGGATGTGCGCGCACCGCACAAACATTTTTTAGGTCAAAACCCACAGTTTTGTCGCAGCGCGTTGTCGCGCTACACACCACAAGACTTTGTGGCGTTGGTGCAAAGCCATCAGATCGGTTTTCATGAAAAGCACAAAGGCCAATTGTTTTGTGACCGCTCGTCAGAAGACCTGATTCAGATGCTTTTGCGCGAGTGCGACGCAGGCGCCCACGGCGGCCACGTCACACGTTGGCAGCCCTGTAGCCTGAAAGCACTGCGCTACACAGATGGTGAAGCCACCGGCAAGCCTTACACCCTGGAAACCAGCCAAGGCGAAGTGAGCGTTGGCGCGGTGGTGGTGGCAACTGGCGGTTTGTCGATTCCAAAAATTGGCGCAACCGATTTGGGCTACCGCTTGGCTAAGCAATTTGGCATTCGGATAGTGGAACCTCGACCTGGCTTGGTACCGCTGACTTTTGATGCTGCGCTCTGGGCGCCTTATTCAGAACTCTCAGGCTTGTCCTTGCCCGTCAGCATTGAGACGGGCACAGCCAAAGCCGTCCAAAGTTTTGACGAAGACTTGCTGTTTACCCACCGTGGCTTGTCAGGGCCCGGGGTACTCCAAATTTCCAGTTATTGGCATTCGGGCGAGGACATTCGTATCAACCTGGCCCCTGCCCTCTCGCTGGAGGCCGATTTGCTGGAGGCCAAACAGCGCTCCAAGAAACGCATCGCCAACGAGCTCGGCACCTGGCTACCCGGCCGTCTGGCGGATGTCTGGACGCAACACAACCCCGCTTGGCAGCGCCACATCATGGAAGCCAGCGACAAGGCCCTGGCCCAACTCGCGCAGGCACTCAGTCACTGGTCTATCACCCCGTCTGGCACCGAGGGCTACCGAAAAGCCGAGGTCACCGTCGGCGGGGTAGATACCCGGGATTTATCACAGCAAACCATGGAATCGCGCCAGCCGGGGCTGTATTTCATTGGGGAAGTGGTCGATATCACCGGCTGGCTGGGCGGCTACAACTTCCAATGGGCCTGGGCGAGCGCCCACGCCTGCGCTAAGGCTTTGGCGGCAGCCAAAAAATAGTTATAATTCTTGGCTTTGCTGGCTAATACTGCGCCAGCGCAACTATTTGGAACCCTTGGTCATGACAACCATTCGTGTAAAAGAAAACGAACCCTTTGACGTCGCATTGCGTCGCTTCAAGCGCACTATTGAGAAGTTGGGTCTCTTGACCGACCTGCGCGCCCGCGAGTTCTACGAAAAACCAACTGCTGAGCGCAAGCGCAAAAAAGCTGCCGCCGTGAAACGCCACTACAAGCGTGTGCGTAGCATGCAGTTACCCAAAAAGATGTACTAATCTTCTCGTGGCTGGGCCTGCTCAGCTGCCACCTAAGCTCGCGATAGACGTATCTTTCGCGGGCTTTTTTACTGATAAATTGCAGATTGATCTTGGCGTACGCTTTGCGCAAGATGCACCAACATAGGGAGTGACACCATGAGCCTCAAAGCCCACATCACCGAAGACATGAAAACCGCCATGCGCGCCAAAGACAGCGTGCGTTTGGGCACGATTCGTTTATTGCAAGCGGCGATGAAGCAAAAAGAGGTGGACGAGCGCATCGAGCTCGACGATGCACAAGTGATCGCCATCGTCGATAAATTGATCAAGCAGCGCAAAGACTCTGTGGCGGCTTATGAATCCGCCCAACGCGAAGACTTGGCAGAAGTCGAACGCAATGAAATCAAAGTACTCGAGGTGTATTTGCCTCAGCGCTTATCGCCCGAAGAAATCACCACAGCAGTGCAAACCATCGTGAAAGACGTGGGCGCAACCGGTGCGGGCGATATGGGCAAAGTGATGGCTGCTGTCAAAGCCCAATTGGCGGGCAAGGCCGATATGGGCTTGGTATCTGCTGCGGTTAAGAAAGCGCTAGCTGGCTGAGTTTTTTAGCTACCCGCAACCTGCATACGGTTCACCAAGACCGAGCCAATGGTTTTTGCACCGGTGGTGTAAGCATCAGCTCCAATGGCTTGAATGCCTTGGAACATGTCTTTCAAGTTACCCGCAATCGTGATCTCGTGCACGGGGTAAGCAATACGGCCTTTTTCTACCCAAAACCCACTCGCGCCGCGTGAATAGTCACCCGTGACGTAATTCACACCCTGGCCCATCAACTCGATCACAAACAAGCCTGTGCCTAAGTGGCGCAGCATGGCGTCTAAATCGTCGCTGCTTTGGGTCAGGCGCGATTGCATAACCAAATTGTGTGACCCACCGGCATTGCCCGTGGTCTGCATACCCAGTTTGCGTGCTGAGTAGGTACTCAAAAAATAGCCTTCAACGCGCCCGCCATCGACTACGCGCCGCGCACGGGTGGTCACGCCCTCTTCGTCAAAAGGCGAACTGCCTTTGCCGCGTAATACATGGGGGTCTTCCAAGATATCAATGTGCGTTGGGAAGACCGACTTACCCAAAGCGTCCAGTAAAAACGTGCTTTTACGATAGAGCGCACCTCCGCTCACAGCCTGAACAAAACCGCCCAGCAAACCAGCAGCAACAGGTGCATCGAACAACACCGGGCATTGCACCGTCGCAATCTTGCGGGCTTTCAAGCGACTCAAGGCACGCTCTGCCGCAAAACGTCCCACGGTTTCTGGAGAGGACAATTCATCGGCACTGCGCATCGAGCTATACCAAGCATCGCGTTGCATGCCATCGCCCTTACCCGCAATGGGCGCGACCGACATGCTGTGGCGCGAACTGGCGTAACCACCTCGAAACCCGTGGGTATGGGCACTGAAAAAATGGCTTTGTTGCGCTGAAACCCCAGCACCTTCGCTGTTGGTGATGCGTTTATCGGTTTGCAGAGCGGCAGCTTCACAACGCAAAGCGATTTGCGCCGCTTGCTCGCTGGTGATCAACCAAGGATGGAATAAATCTAAATCGGGCTGCGTTTGGGCAATGTCTTGCGCATCGGGCAAGCCTGCGACGGGGTCTTCTGCAGTGAAGCGCGCAATGTCGTAGGCCGCTTGCACAGTGCGCTCAATCGCAGCTTCTGAAAAATCAGAAGTACTGGCATTACCGCGACGGTTACCCAAGTACACCGTCACACCCAGAGATTTATCGCGGTTGCGCTCAACGTTTTCTAATTCACCTTTGCGTACCGACACGCTTAAACCACAGCCTTCCGAAGCCTCGGCACCGACGTCGGTGGCGCCTAGTTTTTTAGCGTGTGCGATCGCATAGTCGACCAAATATTCGAACTGTTGCCGCGTGTGGCTAAAACCGTGTGCAGGGTGTGCGTGCGATGACGCCGAGGGTGATGGTGTGTGATGCATAGCGACAGCTATGATACTTGGGCACTCTCCCCTTCACTTCTCTATGTCACGCAAACCCAAAAAAGGTTATTTCGTCCGCGGCCAATTTGTGGCCGAAGGTAGCGAACTCGATCTCGAACTCAAACGCGAACTCAAAGGTACCGAAGGCACTAGCCGTACCGACAAAAAACGCGAAAGCGACCACTTGCAAGAGATTGGCGTCGAACTTTTAACGCTGCGCAGCGAACTCGCAGAGCGTTTGAACACGCAAGGACATGTCCCCGATTTGTTACGCGATGCTTTGGCGGATGCACGGCGCATCACCAACTTTGAAGGCAAGCGCCGTCAAATGCAGTACGTGGGCAAGCTGATGCGCAAACTCAGCGAAGAATCCGTCGTAGCTATTCAAGATGCCTTGAACGAACAAAAAATGGGCAGCACCCGCGACACCTTGGCGCTGCATCAGGCAGAGCAATGGCGCGACCGCTTGGTAGCCGATGACGAAGCAGTAGCGGAGTGGATGACGCACCATCCTCACACTGACAGCCAACAACTTCGCGCTTTGGTACGCCAAGCACGCAAAGACGACACCACCTCCAAGGCCGACGTTGCCAAAGGCTTGCTACCCAGACATGGCCGCGCTTACCGCGAGATTTTTCAACTCGTCAAAACGCAACTCAACGCCTTAGAAGATGCCGCACACATTCCGCCAGAGGATGAAGCGGATTACAAACCCTGAACCAGCCACAGCAACCATGAGCGAAATACCTAGCCCCGACCTGCGCTGCGACACCATCCGCATAGGCATTGTGTCGATCAGTGACCGTGCCTCCACAGGCGTGTATGAAGACAAAGGCCTGCCCGCATTGCGCGATTGGTTGGGACAAGCGCTCTACAACCCGATTACGTTTGAAGAGCGTTTGATTCCCGATGATCAGGCCACCATCAGCCAAACATTGATTGCCTTGGTCGATGCAGATTGCCATTTGGTATTGACTACCGGCGGCACCGGACCTGCTAAACGGGATGTCACGCCCGAGGCGACATTGGCTGTAGCGCACAAAGAAATGCCAGGCTTTGGCGAACAAATGCGCCAAATCAGTTTGCGTTTTGTACCCACAGCCATTTTGTCGCGACAGGTTGCGGTGATTCGCGACAGTTGCTTGATCATCAATTTACCGGGCCAACCCAAATCGATCCAAGAAACTCTGGGTGGTTTGAAAGACGCAGAAGGCAAGCAATTAGTCGACGGCGTATTTGCGGCAGTGCCCTATTGCGTGGACTTGATTGGCGGGCCGTATATGGAAACGCGTGACGCGTTTTGCAAAGCGTTTCGGCCTAAAACTGCGATCAACAGTAAGCGCGTTTAATCCAATAACTGGTTAATACGCGCGGCTTCAAAATTTTCTTGCTTAGCAGCGTCTGAAGGAATGCATTCGGGTTTGGATTGCGCCACCGACAATTCCTCCAGAGCCTTCCACAACAAAGCAATTTGATGCTCTTGGCTCGCGGCATTGTCAATCAATCCGCGCATGGCTTGGCTGATGGGGTCGTCGTTTTGGGTGACGCCATAAGCCGAGAAGCCCATTTTGGAAGCAACTTCTTCGCGAATGGCATCCGTATCTGCTTGAATAATGCGCGCAGGATTTCCCACAGCAGTAGCGCCTGCTGGCACGGGTTTGACAACAACGGCATTGCTACCAATGCGCGCACCGTCTCCCACGGTGAAGCCACCTAATACTTTGGCGCCTGCACCCACGACTACGTCTTTACCCAAAGTGGGGTGACGCTTCACGCCCTTGTAGAGCGAAGTACCGCCCAAGGTGACACCTTGGTAAATCGTGCAACCGTCGCCAATCTCTGCGGTTTCGCCTACAACCACGCCCATGGCATGGTCAAAAAATACACGCTCACCAATGCGTGCGGCTGGATGGATTTCAATACCAGTGAACCATCTTGCGAAGTTGGAGACGAATCGGGCCACCCATTTGAAACCGAGATTCCAGCAGGTATGAGAGAAGCGATGCAACACAATGGCATGCAAGCCAGGGTAGCAAGTCAAAACCTCCCAGCCCGAACGGGCAGCAGGGTCGCGGTCCAAAATGCATTGGATATCAGAGCGTAAGCGAGCAAACATAAGGATGATTATCGTTTGACTGCGCCAGCTTGCAGCGTTGCCTTGGCAATACCCCGCAAGATGTGAACCTCTTCTTGCGTCAGGCCCGCACGGTTCAAAAGTTGATGAAGCCGTGGCATCAGCTTTTTTGGGGAGTCAGGGTCTAGGAAGTCAATGGCAGTCAAGGCTTCTTGCCAGTGCGATAAGAGTCCTGCGATTTGTTGGGCGTCGGCAAGTTCTGGCGTAGCTACATCGTCGTCTTGTGAGATATTTTCAAAGCCACCAAGAGCCAGTCGCCATTCATAAGCCAAGACTTGCACGGCAGATGCTAAATTGAGCGATCCAAATTGCGGATTGGTTGGAATACGGATACATGCGTGGCAACGGTAGACGTCATCGTTACGCATGCCGTAACGCTCAGATCCAAATAGAAAAGCCACACCTTTTTGCGGATGTATTTGTGCACTCGGATCGTTTTGTGTTTTGTTTTGTGCGTCACCGTGTGTTTCAGCATTCAAACCGTTTTTCACTAAAGAAGCAAAGTGCCCGCGTGGCTCTACCGTGGGTGGCCCAAAATCTCTGGGCGTCATTGCGGTAGCGCATAAATGTGTCATGCCTTCTAAGGCATCGTCCAATGCATCAACGATACGGGCATTCTGAAGAACATCCAATGCGCCACTTGCGCGCTGAATAGTTTCTTCACGTCGCAAAACATTGCTCCAGCGCGGCTTTACCAAAACCAAATCATCAAAGCCCATGACTTTCATGGCGCGTGCGGTAGCGCCCACATTGCCTGCGTGGCTGGTCTCAATCAAAATAAAGCGGGTGTGCATCTAGCGGGAAATGTCGGGGGCGTAAAATGCTTCTATTGTCGTCGCCTATATCGATGGGCGGCATTTCGGCCCAACGGGCGTGCTCTTATTCACAATTTATGTCGTCCTCTAACCTCCACCCCATGCTCAACGTGGCCATCAAAGCCGCACGCGCCGCAGGCGCCATCATCAACCGCGCGGCACTTGATGTGGAGGCGGTACGCATCTCACAAAAACAGGTCAATGATTTTGTGACCGAGGTCGACCACGCCAGCGAGCAAGCGATCATCGAAACCCTGCTCACGGCCTATCCAGACCACGGCATCTTGGCCGAAGAATCAGGTAGCCAACACGGTAACCCCAAAGCAGACCATATATGGATCATCGATCCACTCGACGGCACCACCAATTTCATCCACGGATTTCCTGTCTATTGCGTCAGCATTGCTTTGAAAGTACGCGGCAAACTCGAACAGGCTGTGGTGTACGACCCCACGCGCAACGATCTTTTTACTGCGACCAAAGGCCGTGGTGCTTTTATGAATGAACGACGCATTCGCGTCAGCAAACGCGTGCGCTTAGATGAATGTTTGTTGTCGACTGGTTTTCCATTTAGACCCGAAGACGACTTCAACAAGTACTTGCGCTTGATGGGCGACATGATGCAACGCACCGCAGGTTTGCGTCGTCCTGGTGCGGCAGCGCTTGATTTAGCGTATGTGGCTGCGGGCTTTACCGATGGATTTTTTGAAATTGGTTTGCAAGCTTGGGATATGGCGGCTGGCGCCCTCTTAGTCACCGAAGCAGGCGGCTTGGTGGGCAATTTCACCGGCGAAGCAAACTATCTGGAGCACAAAGAATGCATGGCTGCGAGTCCACGCATTTATGCGCAAATGGTTCCACTTCTGCAGAAATACTCCAAATTTGCATGAAAGTATCGTCAGCCCATACCCCGATGATGCAGCAGTACTTGCGGCTCAAAGCCGAGTACCCCAGCACGCTGCTGTTTTATCGCATGGGTGATTTTTATGAGTTGTTTTTTGAAGACGCTGAAAAAGCCGTTCGCCTCCTAGACATCACGCTCACGCAACGCGGGCAATCTGCCGGACAGCCTGTGGTGATGGCAGGCGTGCCTTTCCATTCGGTGGAAACCTATTTGGCGCGTTTACTCAAGCTCGGCGAATCGGTCGCGATTTGCGAGCAAGTTGGTGATGTAGCCACCAGCAAAGGCCCCGTTGAGCGCAAAGTGGTGCGCGTGGTCACACCTGGCACATTGACCGACAGCGCTTTGCTCAGCGACAAATCTGAAAGCTTTGTATTGGCCGTGCACCAGAGCGAGCGCGCCGGTATGGGATTGGCCTGGATGAGCGTGACGCAAGGCGTGGTGTATCTGGCCGAATGCGATAGCACTGCATTAGCGCAGTGGGTTGCCAGCGTGGCACCGAGCGAGTTGATTTTCAGCGCAGAAGTCAGCCCCGTCTTTGAAAAAAATATCCAAGCGCTGGCGGATAGCCTGCATCTGCCGATTCAACTGCGTCCTGCATGGCAGTTTGATTCCGCGCTTGGTGCACGTGAACTTCTCGCGCATTTGCAAGCGGCGTCCTTGCAGGCTTGGAATGCACAAGACGTAGCGCAAGCACACGCAGCGGCCAATGCCTTGCTCGCTTACGCGGAACACACCCAAGGCCGTGCATTGACGCATGTCCACAAAGTAGTGGTGGTGCGCAACGATGCGCTGATCGATTTACCCTTGAGCACGCGACGCAATTTAGAACTCACCCAAACTTTGCGCGGAGAAGAGTCTCCCACCCTGTTCTCTTTGTTAGACACCTGCATGACCGGCATGGGCAGTCGCCAACTCAAGCAATGGCTGCTCTCACCAGAGCGCGACCGCAACCACGCAACGACGCGCTTACACGCAATTGCTGCGCTGCAAGACACGGCATTGCAAGAGCCCTACAAAGTATTGCGCAGCGCTCTTAAAGGTTCTGGTGATGTGCAGCGCATCAGCGCACGCATTGCCTTGCGACAAGTACGTCCTCGTGAACTGGTCGCTTTGGGTATTGCCCTGCAAAAAGCCTTGCAAATGCAACCCCTTCTTCCGCAAAGTCCTCTACTGCAGCAGTTGGCGCAGGATATGTCTGTCAATCCAGAATGTGGCGCCCTCATATCGCGTGCGCTTTTGCCAGAACCTGCTGCTTTGCTGCGTGAGGGAGGTGTGATTGCAGACGGATACGACAGCGATCTAGATGAATTGCGCGCTATTCAAACCAATTGCGATGATTTTTTGCTCGCTCTAGAAACGCGTGAACGAGAACGTACTGGCATCGCCAATTTGCGTGTGCAGTTCAACAAAGTGCACGGCTTTTACATCGAAGTCACACAAGGGCAAGTGAACAAAGTGCCGAAGGACTACCGACGTCGTCAAACACTTAAAAATGCAGAACGCTTTATCACCCCAGAACTCAAAGCATTTGAAGACAAAGCCTTGAGTGCCCAGGAGCGCGCGCTTGCACGTGAAAAGTTTTTATACGAGCACCTGCTCGATGTGTTGCAGGCATTTGTGCCAGCGCTCACCCAACTCGGTAGCGCCATCGCAACTCTAGATGCTTTGTGTGCATTAGCAGAACGCTCCATCACCTTGCATTGGTGCGCTCCTACTTTCGTCACCACGCCGTGTATTGATATCACGCAAGGACGCCACCCGGTGGTGGAAGCCAGGCTTGCTGCCACGCATGGGCGTAGCCATGATGGATCGGCGAAGACTTTTATTGCCAACGACACGCATTTGGGTCCTAACCAACGCATGCAAGTGATTACCGGTCCCAATATGGGCGGTAAATCAACCTATATGCGCCAAGTCGCATTGATTGTGTTGTTAGCAAGCATGGGAAGCCATGTGCCCGCAACAGCGTGCACGCTAGGGCCCATAGATGCGATTCACACCCGCATTGGCGCGGCAGACGATTTAGCCAATGCCCAATCGACCTTTATGCTGGAAATGACGGAAGCCGCGCATATCTTGCATAACGCCACCGCAAACAGCTTGGTATTGATGGATGAAATTGGTCGTGGCACATCCACTTTTGATGGACTGGCTTTGGCAGGCGGTATTGCTACGCACTTGCATGACAAGTCTCAATCTTTTACTTTGTTTGCCACCCATTATTTTGAGTTGACTGAATTTCCCGTCAAACACCGACATGCAGTGAACGTACATGTCAGCGCAGCAGAGTCTTCTGCCGGTAGTGGCAATAGCGGCATTGTGTTTTTGCATGAAATACAAGCTGGCCCTGCGAGCCGCAGTTATGGAATTCAAGTGGCACGATTGGCGGGTGTTCCCAACAGTGTTTTACAACATGCCAAGCATGCTTTGTCTGCCTTGGAATCTGGTGCAGCTTCTGGTAAAGCCCAAGTCGATTTATTCGCACCCCCGCCTGAACCGATGGATGCAGGCCCTTCACCTTTAGAGGCTAAGCTATCTCAGATAGATCCAGACACCTTGAGCCCGCGAGATGCTTTGGATGCTTTGTACCAGCTTAAAAAATTACTCAAGGGCTCCAAGTAATCCAACCGGTATATGCGGTAAGCCACACCGCAATACCAAACGCAATACGGTACCAAGCAAAAGGCACGAAGCTGTGACTCGCGATGTAGCGTAGCAGCCAGCGCACACAAACCCAGGCGCTGATAAAAGAGAAGATCAAACCGACGGCAAACATAGGTGCGTCAGCCAAGCTTAGTAGCGCACGTTCTTTGTAAAGGCTGTACGCGCCAGCACCGATCAGCGTGGGAATCGCTAGATAAAAAGAAAAATCAGTAGCGGCTTTGCGTGAAAGACCTAAGACCATGCCACCAATGATGGTTGCGCCACTTCGACTGGTTCCTGGAATCATGGCGAGGCATTGCACCAACCCGACTTTCAGCGCATCAAGAGGTGTCATGTCATCTACGTTTTGAATACGCGATGGTGACTGCTCTACCAAGGACGCAGTTACTCCAGCCTCGTGGCTGACGTCATGAGCTTCAACATCTTGATGACTTTCTGAAGGAGTTTTAATTTTTAAGCTACTTTCAACCCACAAAATAATCAATCCACCCACAATGAATGTGCTGGCCACTACTTCGGGCGTGAACAGATACATCTTGATTTGCTTACCAAAAAGCAATCCGAGCACCACAGCCGGTAAAAACGCGATCACCACATTCGTAGCAAAGCGCCTGGCCGATATCTCAGACGGCAAATCCAAGACCGTGCGGGAAATTTTTTGCCAATACACCAAGATGACGGCGAAGATAGCGCCGGTCTGAATAGCGATGTCAAACACCTTGCCTTTCTCATCGTCTAGGCCAAGCAGAGCGCCCGCCAAAATCAAATGTCCTGTACTTGAAATCGGCAGAAATTCGGTCAAACCTTCGACAATTCCCATGACCGCGGCCTTAAGCAAAACAACAAAATCCATACAACTCCTTGTGAAGCGCAAATTATCGCGGTACTACACCCCTAAAATCAGGGAATGACGACACCTGCCAACTCTGCGACTGCAACTGATCACAAGCCCAGTAATTTTTTACGCCAGATCATTGAAGCCGACTTAGCACATGGTACCTATGCCAACCGCCGTTGGGCAGGAACACCGGGCGACGCAGCACATCATGCCAAGGGCAGTCCAGATCCTGCAAAAATTCGTACCCGCTTTCCTCCAGAACCTAACGGCTACTTGCACGTAGGCCACGCCAAAAGTATCTCTATCAATTTCGGTCTGGCACGCGACTACGGCGGCGTATGCCATTTGCGTTTCGACGACACCAATCCAGAAAAAGAAGACACCGAATACGTCAATTCCATTTTGGATGCTGTGCATTGGCTTGGGTTTTCTTGGCAAGCCAACGGCACATTGCACCAATACCAAGCCAGCGATTACTTCGACTTTATGTATGCAGCCGCCGAACGTTTGATAGAAGCCGGTCATGCGTATGTCGATGAACAAAGCGCAGAAGAGATGCGGATCAACCGGGGGGACTTCGGTAAACCCGGTGTGAACAGCCCCTTTCGCGCACGCAGTGCAGCGGATAACTTGACACGGTTTCGCGAAATGCGCGCAGGCAAACTCGCTGATGGTGCCGCCGTGCTACGCGCCAAAATTGATATGGCCTCGCCCAATATCAATATGCGCGACCCCGCCATTTATCGGATTCGTCGCGCAACGCACCACAACACGGGGGACGCATGGTGTATCTACCCGATGTACACCTTCGCCCACCCGATCGAAGATGCACTAGAACAAATTACCCACAGCATTTGCACATTGGAGTTTGAAGACCAGCGACCTTTTTATGACTGGTTGATGGACAGGCTGTGTGAAAAAACGACTTTGCACGATGGACGTGAAGTTGATGGCTTACTTGCCGCACCTGCTCCCCAGCAATACGAGTTTGCGCGTCTCAACCTTACCTACGTCATCACCAGCAAACGTAAATTAGCCCAACTGGTCCAAGAGAACAAAGTCAGCGGCTGGGACGATCCGCGCATGCCCACCATTGTGGGTTTGCGTCGTCGTGGTTACACGCCAGAAAGCTTGCAATTGTTTGCTGAACGCATTGGCGTGACCAAAAGTGACAGTTGGATTGACTACAGCACGCTAGAAGGCTGCTTGAGAGAAGACCTTGAAACCAAAGCCCATCGTGCGATGGCCGTACTCAATCCTGTGAAGTTGGTTCTCACCAATTGGGATGAGGTGATGGGTGCTGGACATATCGAGGCTTGCGAACAAGCTGCCTTGCCCCATAAAAACGACGAGACAGAAAATAGCGAAATCCCCATGCGCCACTTCACCATTGGCAAAGAAGTGTGGATTGAACGTGAAGACTTTGAAGAGGTGCCACCTAAAGGCTATAAAAGGTTGTTCCCGGGAAATAAAGTGCGGCTCAAAGGCGGTTATGTCATTGAATGCACGGGTTGCGTGAGAGATGCTTCAGGAAACATCACACACATTGAAGCAACAGTCATCCCAGACACCAAAAGCGGCACCCCCGGAAGCGCGACTGTGAAAGCCAGCGCGGCCATCACTTGGGTCGCGGTAAATGATGGCTTGAGTGCTGAAGTGCGTATGTACGACAGGTTATTCAATGACCCGCATCCTGATGCTGGAGGTAAAGACTTTTTAGCTGCTTTGAATCCAGACAGCCTGAAGTTGATCACTGCTTACGTGGAGCCTTCTTTGGCCAATAGCACAGCGGGGCAACATTTTCAATTTGAGCGCCACGGTTACTTTGTGGCAGATCGTATAGACCATACGCCTGGCAAATTGGTTTTCAACAGAATCACTGGGCTCAAAGATACTTGGGGCAAGTAGAGCAAATGGCCAAAGGCGAACAAAGTAACGCATGACCCCTGTGTATTTCGACGAGCATATGCTCGTTCTCAACAAACCCAGTGGTTTGTTGTCAGTTCCAGGCAGGGGCCCCGACAAGCAAGATTGTTTGTCTAAGCGTGTGCAGGCGATCTACCCTGATGCATTGGTAGTGCATAGGCTTGACCAAGATACATCAGGCTTACTCATCATGGCACGCGGCATTGAAGCACAACGCCGCATTAGCAAGGCTTTTGAAACAAGACAAGTCGACAAGCGATACATGGCGGTTGTGGTGGGCAAGCCAGACCCCAATAAAAATATGATCGATGGTTGGTCATTGATAGAAGGCGCGATATTGTTGGATTGGCCTAATCGACCACTGCACATCATCCACCCAGATGGCAAGCCCAGCCAAAGCCGTTGGCGATCGCTTGAGTCGAGCGATATCGCCAGTTTGATAGAACTTGAACCCGTCACCGGTCGCACCCACCAACTGCGCGTGCACATGCAAAGCATTGGCCACCCCATGCTGGGAGATTCTTTATATGCACCCCCAGCAGTTCGCGAAATGACACCTCGACTTATGTTGCACGCCAAAAGTATCAGTTTGGCCCACCCTTTTACCGAAGAACCGTTGTCTTTTGATGTACCGCAAACTTGGTCTGCATCCCCACCCTATCTCCATGCCCCTTAGTAAGGCTCACGAATAGATGCGGTAGCACACTACGCAGGTTTTAGTTTTAATGATTCAAATTTGGAGATACATATGCGTGAAGTAGTCGTTGTCAGCGGTGTACGCACCGCCATTGGTACCTATGGTGGTAGTTTGAAAGACACACCTCCAACAGAGCTTGCAGCCCACGTTGTACGTGAATCGCTTGCCCGCGCAGGCGTGGAAGGAAAAGATGTAGGCCACGTAGTCTTTGGTCACGTCGTGAACACCGAACCGAAAGATATGTATCTATCGCGCGTCGCAGCGATAAACGGTGGTTGCGTGGAAGGCACGCCTGCTTTCAACGTCAACCGCCTCTGTGGATCTGGTTTGCAAGCGATTGTGTCTGCTAGCCAGGCCATCATGTTGGGCGATTGTGATGTGGCGATTGGTGGCGGCGCAGAAAATATGAGTCGCGGCCCTTATGCATCACTGAGCGCACGCTGGGGCGCACGCATGGGAGACAGCAAGATGGTCGACATGGTGGTCGGCGCATTACACGACCCATTCCACACCATCCATATGGGCGTCACCGCTGAAAACGTTGCGGCCAAATATGGCATCACCCGTGACATGCAAGACGCGCTGGCTGTTGAAAGCCATAACCGCGCACAACGTGCCACTGAAGCAGGTTACTTCAAAGACCAAATCGCGCCAGTCATGCTCAAGAGCAAAAAAGGCGAAGTGGCCTACACCTTAGATGAACACTTCCGCGCCAATTGCAAAGCAGAAGACATGGCAAAGTTAAAGCCTGTTTTCCTCAAAGAAAACGGTACTGTGACGGCTGGTAATGCGTCAGGCATCAACGATGCTGCAGCCGCTGTGGTGTTGATGGAGGCCAAAACAGCGCAAGCACGCGGTGCGAAACCGCTAGCCCGCTTAGTGGCTTACGCACACACCGGACTCGACCCCAAAATCATGGGCATGGGTCCTGTTTCTGCGTCACGCTTGGCGTTACAAAAAGCTGGTTTGACCACCAACGACATGGATGTGATCGAAGCCAACGAGGCTTTTGCTGCGCAAGCTTGTGCTGTGACGAAAGAACTGGGGCTTGATCCAGCCAAGGTCAATCCCAATGGCTCGGGTATTTCGCTGGGACACCCTATTGGTGCTACGGGGGCTTTGATTACTGTGAAGGCTTTGTATGAGCTTCAACGTATCAAGGGGAAATATGCCTTGGTCACTATGTGTATTGGTGGTGGGCAAGGGATTGCTGCTATTTTTGAGCGCCTTTGATATTGACTTGTAGGGCTCTGCAATGTGAGTTTTTTGCGTTGCACGGCCCATACGACTTGGGCACCTTGTTACGCTCATGTCCCCCGAGAGGCGCTAAAGCGCCTCTCTCCTCCTTTACTTCGCTACACAAGGCACCCAAGCCGTATGGGCCTTTGGGTGGTAGAAAAAATTAGCTCTGACTAATTGGCTTTAAATAACCCCAATCTAACTAGCACCACAAATTTTCCAAGGACTGCCATGCTTTGTTTGCGAAGCCAACGGCGAGCAAACATTCCCTCACACACGAAGGGATGGGGTTGGGTATCTGTTGTAGCGAAGTAAAGGAGGAGATTCAGGCGTAGCCTGAATCGGGGGACATGAGCGTAAACAGGTGCCCAAGCCCATCCCCCTCCGCCAAAGCAGTAAAACTTAGGCGTAACGAAGGCGAGCCAAAGCAGCCCCATCAGCCAAAGCCTGCAATTTCTTCATAGCAACTTCACGACTCATAGGCGCCAACCCACAATTGGTACAAGCAATCAACCGATGCTTAGGCACAAACTGCAAGGCCTTGCCAATCGTGTCAGCAATTTGCTCAGGCGTTTCGATTTCTTCACTGGCCACGTCAATCACGCCGACCATCACATCTTTGTCTTTGAGCAAGGCCATCATTTCAGGTGGTACATGCGAGTGGTAACACTCGAGACTAACTTGTTTAATACTGCTCTTAGCCAATGCAGGAAATACTTTTTCGTACTGACGCCATTCGTCACCCAAAGTTTTTTTCCAATTGTTGTTGGCTTCGATGCCATAGCCATAGCAAATATGGACAGCTGTGGTGCAAGTTAAACCTTGCGCAGCGCGCTCTAAGGCTTTGACGCCCCAGTCTGCGGCTTCGTCTAGATAAACGTTGAAAGCAGGTTCGTCGAATTGGATGATGTCTACGCCATCTGCTTGCAAAGCCAATGCTTCTTGATTGAGTAATTCTGCAAACGCAAACGCCATATCGATTCGGCCTTGTACAGGGTCTTTGCCCTTACCGTAAAAACGGTCAGCCACAGTATCCACAATGGTCATGGGGCCGGGCAATGTGAACTTGAGTTTTTTTTTGGTGTGGGCGCGTGCAAGTTGCGCTTCGAATGCGTGAACTCGGCCTTTGAGTCGCAGTGGTGCGATGACTTGCGGCACTTGTGCGTCATAGCGGTTGTTGCGAATACCCATGGTGACTTTGTTTTCAAAGTCGATGCCTTCGACTTGCTCTAAAAATCCGTGGACAAAGTGTTGGCGTGATTGTTCACCGTCACCAATCACATCAAGGCCTGCGTCTTCTTGTGCTTTGATCCACAACAGGGTTGCATCTGCTTTGGCACGCAAAAGTGCATCGCCTTCGGCTTGCCATTTGGGCCAAAGTTTGTTGGTCTCAGCGAGCCATTCTGGCTTGGGCAAACTACCAGCGATTGATGTGGTGAACATAGAAAACTCCAATGGGTTGGTTTTTAAAAAATTTCTTGCGCGAGTAATTCATACGATCGCGCTTGGGCTGCTGGATCGTGCGTCCACGTGATGACGACGATTTCTTCTATTTGCAAACGCTCTGCAAGTGCGCGCAATTTGCTCACAACTTGTTTGGCAGTTCCAACCAAAGCGTTGTCTTTTAAGTCTGCCAATGCGCGTTGTTCACCTGCTGAGTAATCGCGTACTGCTTGCTCAGGTGGCAATATGGCATCGATGCGGCCGAGGTTGCGATCCATCTTCCATCGCGCACGGCTCTCAAACAATCGCCAAGCTTCTTCTTCGGTATCTGCGGCCAAGGCCCAGACGCAAATAACGGCTTCGGGTTTGGGTCTGGCTTCACTAGGGCGAAAATTATTGCGATACAAGTGCATCGCTTGGTCAGCACCTTGTCCATCAGTAATGAAATACGCAAACGCGTACGGCAAACTCAAATGCGCAGCGAGTTGTGCGCCATAGTCAGAACTGCCAAGCATCCAAACATGGGGGGACGTAGGACCACTGGGATAGGCGAATACGCCGTGACCTGGATGACCGGGCGGAAGTGGCTCTCCCGTTACCCAAGCTTGTAATTCCATCACTTGTTGCGGGAAATTCTCACTGGCATAGCGATCGGGCTTGAGCAAGTGCGCAGTGCGTCCGTCGCTGCCTGGAGCGCGACCAACGCCTAAATCAATACGTCCTGGTGCTAAGGCGTCCAGTACACGAAATTGTTCAGCCACTTTTAACGGTGCGTAGTGCGGCAGCATCACACCAGCACTACCCAATCGGATGCGCGAGGTTTGTGCGGCAATCGCTGCCATCAAAACTTCTGGTGCTGTTCCAACAATACTGGGATGGCTATGGTGCTCACTCACCCAAAAACGTTTGTACCCCAACGCTTCACATTTAGATGCAAGCGCAAGGGTTTGACGGATGGTGACGTCTTGCTGGCGGCCAGCGCCAGCAGCAGATTGGTCAAGGACGGAAAGTGTAAGCACGGGGGTAGCTTAACTGCATTGCAAATTTCGCGCTGTCACGCGGGTAACCTTTTAAGTCTGCAATACCTTCTTAATTTTGCAGACAAACTTTGGGTGCTGATTTAAAAGTTTATGTTCATAAAAAGCACATCGTCATCGACTTAGTTAGAAGCAGCAACAGGCTCTTCTTGCTTTGATTCAGATTCCATCTCTTGCAAAGCACGCCACATCACTTTTCCGCTACCGCTTTTTGGCAAGGTGTCGACGAATTGCACTTGCGTGGGTGCTTTATAGATAGCCATGTTTTCGCGGCACCAGTCGATGATGTCTTGCTCAGTCAATTGGTCTTTATGGGACGCACGTAAAACGACAACTGCTTTTACTGTTTCACCGCGGTAAGCATCGCGGGTTGAAATAATGCAAGCCTCTTGAATCCCTGGGTGCTTAAACATCAAAGCTTCCACCTCAGCGGGCCACACTTTGAAGCCAGAAGCATTGATCATGCGTTTGAGTCGATCGGTGATGAAGAAATATCCATCTTCGTCAACCCGACCTAAATCACCCGAACGGAAAAAACGCTTTCCATCCATGTCAAAGAAAGCAGCCTCGGTCGCATCTGGACGTTTCCAATAGCCATTGAAGATTTGCGGACCATGCATCACGATTTCACCTGACTGGCCAGGCGGCACTTCTTCTAAAGTTTCTGGGTCAACAACACGGGCATCGACGCTCATAAACGGAATACCCAAACATTGTTGCTTGGGGTTGTCGGGCGGATTGTTGTGCGAAGGTGCAGCTGTTTCAGTCAAGCCATACCCTTCTGCATAACTCAAGCCATACAAATCGAGCAAACGTTGCGCTACGGCTTGCGGCATGGCAGCACCTCCACCACCAATATGCACCAAGCTCTTTAAGTTGAATTTGTCGAAATTGGGGCTGCCCAATAAGTCAATCACCATGGTGGGAATATTCGTCCAATGCGTGACTTGCCATTTGGAAATCAAGCGTCCGGCTAACTCTCGCTCCCAGCGCGGCATCAGCACCAAAGTGGCGCCCATAAAAATACCTGCATGCATCACACTGGTCATGCCTGTGATGTGGAACATGGGAACGACCAACAAGCCAATGTTTTCATGGGTGCCATTCCCCCAATACGCTGTCGCCATGGCGTTGTGCATGATGCTTCGATGAGGATGCATACACCCTTTGGGTAAGCCTGTGGTGCCACTGGTGTAAGGCAATACCGCCAAGTCTTCAAGGCCTACTGTGACAGGGCCTAACTCATGATGGTTAGCTAGGGCGTGCGGCCAATCCAGCACATCACCACCATTCAATTTGGGCATGGCATGTTTGGTAAACAACCACTCATGCCAAGCGGCCGGTGGCGTATCGTCGCCTTGCACACCTGGGTCGAATGCATCCGTGAAATGCGTGACGACCATATGCTTCAGTCCCTGACCTGCAGGCAATTCATTGCTAGCTTTGGCTAGTTCGGACGCTAGATCAGCCGTGGTGATAGCAACACGCGCATCTGGGTCTGTGATGTAGTGTTTGAGTTCTTCAGCCCGATTCATCGGATTGACGGGAACCACCACTGCGTTGGCGCGAAGGATCGCGAAATGTGCAATCACCAACTGCGGACAGTTTTGCATATTGAGAACAACACGGTCTCCTTTTTGCACCCCCACACTTTGCAAATACGCGGCCAATCGCTCGGCTTGGTTGCGTAAATCAGCGTAGCTCAGTCGGGTGCCTAAAAAAATCAATGCGTCTTTGTTGGGGAATCGGCGTGCACTGATATCTAAGTTGTCCCATAACGTAGTCTCTGGCAGTGAGAGCGAATGGGGCAATCTTGCAGGCCAAAATGAGTGATGCGGTTTCATGGCCAATAGGTTAACGGGCAGAGATGGATTTGCCCATTCGGGAAGCCCCTATCGGTATTTATGTCAGGTACCTATCGCTTCCTTTTCCGCTTGCAGGCGTTGGTTGATGTGACGCACCGAAATGAGCGCCCCCAAATACCCCCGCAACCATTCGAGGTCGATCGGTTTGTATAACAACTGCACGCCTGCGGGTAGGCCGCCTTTTGCTTTTATTTGGTCTGGTCGCATTCCTGTCATGGCGACGACCGCCATACTTTTAAAACTTCCGTGCGCGTTCAGGGTTTTGATGAAATCAAAACCGTTGACGCGTGGCATCACCAAATCTGTCAGTAAAACTTGGGGGTAAACGGTATGCATGTCCAACAAGGCTTCGATGGCGGAGGCGTACATCGTCACGTCTAGGGGTAAGCCCCAGCGATCGAAATTGGTTTGCAACATCAAACGGGTGGGCTCATCGTCCTCGACAACCACGACTTTGATCCGAGCCTCACC
>Ga0228703_1000619_pt1 | contig 24669 bp, 26 predicted proteins | sample McNCre217_Aug_MG_3_FD_178020 | JGI IMG/M metagenome (GOLD analysis project Ga0228703, IMG submission 178020) | Freshwater microbial communities from McNutts Creek, Athens, Georgia, United States - 29-17_Aug_MG | ecosystem: Environmental > Aquatic > Freshwater > Creek | place: USA: Georgia... | reverse complement strand
CTCGGTCTCGTCTTGGACCAAATAGGCCGGAATGTTTTGACTGGCTGCAACTTCCCTCAGCCGATTGGAGTTAGAACTATTGCGCGCACCCACCACCAATACCAGATCAACTTGTTCAGCCATTGCACGCACCGCTGTCTGGCGGTTTTGTGTGGCGTAGCAAATATCGTCCACATGCGGGCCTTCAATATGCGGGTAACGTTGGGTGAGCGCGTCAATGATGTCGCGGGTATCGTCCATGCTCAGCGTCGTTTGTGTGACGTAGGCAATAGGATCTTTTTTGCCGACTGTGAGCGTTGCAACATCACTGACTTGGCTGACCAAGTGCACAGGAATATCAACGCTGCCAATGGTGCCTTCCACCTCTTCGTGTCCGGGATGGCCAATCATCACCAAGGCATAGCCTTTTTTAGCGTAGCGTTGTGCTTGGGTGTGGACTTTGGTCACTAAGGGACATGTCGCATCAATCACCCGCAATAACTTACTGTCCGCAATACGCCTGACTTCTTGCGACACCCCATGCGCACTGAATATCGTGAGGCTTTTTTCAGGGATGTCGTTTAAGGAATCTACAAAAATAGCGCCCTTGCCGCGCAACTCGTTCACAACAAATTGGTTGTGGACAATTTCATGGAACACATAGACAGGTGCACCAAATTTTTCAAGAGCACGATCGACGATATCGATCGCACGCGTCACACCTGCACAAAACCCGCGCGGCTGTGCCAAAAATAATTTTTCTGGCACATACGCTTTGACGGGCATTAGCATGGTGTTACCGCATCATTTCTTAGCCAATGTAGTTTTGTCTAAACCAGTACCAGGTCCTGCGAGCTGCGGGTGGTCTTTGAGCATCGACTGACCAAACAAGGGTTTGTAAGCTCCTTGGTGGCATGTTGCGCAATTGGCTTTGGGTGCATCCCCCGTTGGGCCTAATCGATGTTCTGGGAACACACTGGTTAACGGCTCCATGTAGTCTTTGTTGAGATCACGCGCCATGCGGATGCCATACCAAGCGGTAGACCTTTGTGGTGGGTTGCCGTTCCAATTCGAAAACGATTGTGTGTTGTGGCAATAGGTGCAATTCACGCCCAATGCAGACGACATATGGGTCATCAATCCGTAGGTCCATTCGGCTTGTTTGATGGAATGGCGATTGCCATTGGGCAATGCGGTGGTTCCATTGACGCGAATGTCTTGATCACCCAGCAAAAATGGAGTGAATGGGTCACTTGGTAATGACGTACCCACCACACTATTAGCAGCTAAGTTTTGGCCTGCGCGGTCGCCAATAAAGTCAGCACCCTTGGCTTGCTCTGGCTCTTTGTGCCAAATGTTGTTGGGCACTGGGTTGCCACGGTGGCAGGTGTAACAGGTCACACCGGTTTCAGCTACGTGCACTTTCCAATCTGCATTGATATGACGCGTCATCTCGATCATGCGTCGCGCAACGACTTTGGTGTACTTGACGTCTTCCGCAAAATTGGCGGGGTTGTGGCAATATGCACAGCCCTCATTGGGGGCTACCCAACTTGTCATAGACAACATCAAACGGGTGAATTCATTCACACTCAAATTGCCTAAGACTTTCACGTTTTTATAGACTTGCGCGGCCTTAGGACCATCCCCTGGTAAGGCGGGCAATGAAGGAGGAACTATGTTTTCTTCCTCTTTCAATTCCATTGTGCGGGGGTTGTACACCTGCACCATGCCTGTTCCTCGAAAACCGTGTTGCACGGTATCAGTGGGTGGACGCTCGCAGCCTGTCAATAAAACGAGGAGCGCTAGTCCTGCGCTCAGCAGTAGTTGAGACGTCTTCATGGCTTCACTCCTGACAAGGTTGCTGGGTCCACCACTTCAGGGAACACCGTGGGATATGGAGGCGCAACACCATGCTTCACCGCCCACAGATACCAGTTGTCGACGACGGTGCCGGTCAACAAAATTCCGATACCACCGACCAGTGGACACAAGACGGCGAACCACCAAGCCCAGCGGTGGATAGATTCCATCGTGGCGTTAAAACCCATGGTCCAACGCCAGAACAATGCGGCACGCTCAGAGGCTGTACCGCGGTCTACGATTTGTTCAATCTCGCGTTCCCCACCATAACGACCCACAGCCAAGATGGTGGCGCCGTGCATCGCAAATAGCAAAGTTGATCCATACAAGAACGCAATCGATAAAGCATGGAAAGGGTTGTAGAACAGATTGCCGTAACGCAATGAGAAAGCAGCTGTCCAATCTAAGTGCGGGAAGATTCCAAAAGGTACGGCCTCGCCCCATGAGCCCATCAAAATAGGACGGAATAAACCCAACACCAAATACAACCAAATGGCTGCGGCAAAAGCCCAAGGGATATGCGTGCCAAGCCCTAGCTCACGCGCGCGGCGGTACATACGTGCCCACCACAAAAGTAGAGATGCCGTGAGAAAGAAACCGGTAAACAACCACCATCCACCTTGGTTCATAGGCGGAATGCTCAGTCCATACCCTGGTGCTGGTGGCTCTAATGCCAACCAAAAAAGTTGACGCACAAATTGAATCGGATTCCAGTTGACCGAAGCCAACATGTTGAGACCGATGGTGACAAAAGCAATCAATCCACACATGATTGAGGCGATGCCTAATCCACCCAGATAAATCGGACCGAGTTGCGCATTACCAATGCGACCGAGCCAGTATTCGATATAGGGCTCGCCCGTTCTTGGGCTATTGCCATGACCGAGTTCAACACCATGGTGTGTCGGTCCAACAGCTTGCACTGTGGTGAAAATATTTTGATATTGCATCTAAATTCTCCTGCCTTATTTCCAAATAGGCATGTTGAGCCACCAACCCCACCACTCTGGCCATCCACGCGTCCAGAAAGGTCCACTGATCACAATGCACAGTGCGCTGAAAAGGACAGCAGCCAGCGCCAAGAACAATCCGAGTCGATGGATACCTAAGGTACCGATCGAATAACCAATCGAGTCTCTGAAGAAAGTGTCCTCATGCTCAGGTGTTTTCACGACCTCGCCAGCAGGCGGATTGGTAGCGGACAGCACCAGGCCTCCGTGTAGAGACAGTGCAAAGGTGGTGGCAAAGAAAAAACTCACCGCAATCATGTGCGCTGGGTTGTAATGGAAATGCAAATACTGGTAGCCGACGTTGGACACCCAATCGAGGTGGCTAAAAATTCCGTAAGGAAACCCATGTCCCCATGCGCCTAACAAAATAGGACGAATCACATTCAATGTGAAATACGCAAATATCGCCACGCCAAATGCAATAGGTACGTGGTAACCCATGCCGAGTTTTCTACAGATTTCGACTTCGCGCATCATCCAAGAAACAAATGCACCAAGTGCACAGACTGTGATGAGTTGCCACAAGCCGCCTTCTAAAAGCGGTGCCATGCGCAATCCATACACCAAATCGGGTGGCGCAATGCTGATCTGCCAAACATTCCAGGTCGGTCCTTGTGAAGCACCCCACAAGATCAACGCCGTTCCTAGAAAAGAAAAGAAGATGGTGGTAACACCAAAAAAACCTACGTAAAAAGGCCCGATCCAAAAATCAAACAGGTCACCGCCGACCAACGTTCCACCGCGGACTCGGTATTTTTTTTCAAAACTGAGCATGGACATGTTCGCGCCCCTTACTTGGAAAAATGAAATCTAAAAACAGATGGAAGCCCTCGCTAGGCTTGAGCCCCATCTGGGTGCAATACAAATGTTTAAGACTTGATTGCGGGTACAGGTGATGGCATGGGAGCGTTTTGCGCCGATGTTGCACCTGCTTTTTTCGGGCCGTCGAGCCAATTGAACTTGTTGGTGCTGAGCAAGATCAGATGGATCATTGCAGCCAGTCCGAACAAGAAAATGCCTTGAACGACCATCGCCCGTAATGGGTCGTATAGTTTCCAAATGCGCCACATATTTCTTCTCCTAAGTGATGTGTGACATGAAGGTGTAGACCGCGGCCTTCACACCAGCAAATAAACCGTCTGTACTTTCGGCTCCGGGCAAATAATTTCTCCAATTGATTCCCAGCAATGACGCTATGGAAGCAATCGTGAAAAAAACTATGAAGCCAAGAACAAAAATCGTCCAAAAAGCTTGTGATTCATCGGCACGTGGGTGCTGGTGATCAAATTGACTGGCGTTAGACATAGGTGTTACTCCATCAAATGAAAGAAAACGGCGTTAGAACCAGGGACGCCATGCCCAGACCAAGACGTGCGCTAACACAGCTACTGCCGTAAAGCCCACTGTTCCTTGAATCCAGAACGCATGGAATTCCTGAGCCTCTTCGTCCGTCAAACCGGATATAGATGTCCGTTGTGACATAAGACTGCTCCTTCACAAATTGACCTCTCGGCCATTGCTGCGCTCAACCCGCGCAACTTGAGTAGCCGCAGCGACATGCCACGACATTCTGGGTTTGCAAAAACTACTTTTTGCAAAAAATTCACTGGCTTCATGCCGCAACCGTTCCGAGCCCTAGCTCTTTGGCTGCTGCTTGCACATATTCGATATCTACCAACAACTCGCCCGATTGACGCGTCAACTTTTCAGACAAATCTCGTAAACGCTTGGCAGCAGAAATCTGCACCAACACAGGTTGGTGTTGCACCAATTCACGCAACAGGGCTTGGGCATCGTCTGTCCACGATGTATTAGGCGGTGTGACGCCACGGGCATGCGTGGCTTCCGCTTTGTCCATATCGGTTCCCAATGGAAGGATGTGGAACAAAGCATCGAATAAGGCGTTGCACACCTCTTGGATCACATAGGTCGCACCGCTGTAACCCATGAAAGGCGTTCCCGTATGGCGACGAATCACGGCACCTGGAAACGACGCAGGAATGAATGCCGCACGCATTGGCGAACCACTGGCAATCTCGGAGAGGTACATGCGCTCGTTGTAGCTACCAAACATGATGAGCGGTGTTTGCTGGTGGCACATCGCTCTAACGGTTTGGTTGTCTGTTTTCGTTCCCGCTGTTCTTGACACGCTGAACTTACAAGGCAAGCCCATCTCGACTTCAAGAAAATTCTTCAACCCCCGCGCGTAGGTCTCGCCTGCGACGACAGCAAAACTTGCGGTCGAGAAAAAGTCTTGGGTGACCGAACGCCATAAATCCCACAAAGGCTTCAAGGTGGTGTGGCGCTCGCGTTCAATGAATGGCTCTGGGTCTAGGTTTAACAACTGACCGAGTTTGCGCAAGAAGAAAGTGGTGCTGTGCAAACCAATGGGGGCTTGCAAATAAGGTCTGTCGAGTGCTTCGCACAACATACGACCAAATTCACGGTACATACAAATATTGACATCGGCTTCGACCAAACGCGAGACATCGGCCAAATGGCTTCCTAATGGAAACACCATATTCACTTCCGCACCAATGCCTTGCACCAAGCGTTTGATTTCTGCCAAATCGCTGGGTGAATTGAAAGTGCCGTAGCTGGGACCAATGATGTTGACGCGGGGCCTCTCACCTTCTGGACGTTCATTAAACGGTTTGCGTGCAGGCACTTTCTTCAAACCATATTCAGACCACAGCCAATACATGGCGCGGTTAGCACATTGCCATTGGTCTTCGTCAATCGTGCGGGGCAAGAACCTTTGGATGCCTGTGCCTTCTGGCGTGACACCACCGCCAATCATTTCTGCGATCGAACCAGTCACCACCACTGCTGGCAATTCAGGGTCTAGCGTCGCATGGGCCCGCTTCATAGCACCTTCAGTACCCTCGCGCCCCAACTGTTCTTCTGCCAATCCGGTAACCACGATGGGTAATTCGTGCGGCGGTAGTGCATCGGTGTAATGCAACACCGAAGTTACAGGAAGGTTTTCGCAACCTACAGGGCCATCGATGACAACTTGCAAGCCTTTGATGGCTGTGAACACATACACAGCACCCCAGTAGCCACCTGCACGATCGTGGTCCAGTACTAGCATCAGCCCATCTCCTCGGCTTTGCGTTTCTTGGCGATACGCTCAAGTTGGCGCTTGGTTTCTGCTTTGAACTCAGGTCGGTCTTGGGGCACGCCTTGCCAAACACCGCTGGCATGGCCCATGCCGGTTTGACCGAAGAAATCTTTCATGCGATCGAAACGACCTTGGTTACCGATAGCGGCTTGCACCACTTGGATCAATGAACCTGCACCTGCAATACCCATCAAAGGACGGGCAGAAATCAGGTTGGTGAAATACAAACTTGGAATGGAAGCCTCTTTGGCTTTTTGCACCACAGGCGTAGTGCCAATGGCCAACTGTGGCTTGTATTCATGCACAGCGGCTAGGTCTTGTTCTAGCGACGCTCTAAATTGCACTTGCACGCCTTTAGACGCTAACCAATCGGCATCGTGTTTGTTCCATGGTGTAGCGGGGCAAGCTGAGCCGACGTAGCGCAGATCAGCTCCGCATTCCACAAGCAAACGGCCCACCAATAATTCAGAGCCTTCGTAGCCGCTTAAGGTGATTCGGCCATTGATTGGCTTCGCATTCAAAATGCCGCGCATCGCACCCAAAGTTTGGTTACGTGCGAGATCAATCTTTTCTTGCGCAATGCCACTGGCTTGGCCAATCGCTTGCAACCAGTCATTCGTTCCTTCGATACCAACTGGTGCAGACCCAACGATGGGACGCCCTGCTGCTTCGAACTCACGCACTGTGGCTGTGTAGAAAGGATGGATCGCCGCAACGGTTGCGCAATCTAGCGCGGCATACAACTCACGCCATTCGCGTGTAGGTACTACAGGTCCGGCAGCAAGGCCCATAGGCGCCAACATTTGCGCAATACCCATGGGGTCTGCAGGAAACATTTCGCCGAGCAAGGCAACTGTTGGCACATCTTTTCTGCCACCTTTGGGTGCTTGCACGGGGCCAGACATCACTTCTTGTCTGGCGTAACGCAACATGGCGCCTGTCAATACATCTTTGGCTTCCGCGTGTGTGGGCACACCAAAACCGGGTACATCGATACCAATGATGCGTACACCGTTGATTTCTTTGGGCAACAACTGCAAAGGCACACCGCTGGCTGTGGGTACGCACAAATTGATGATGACAATCGCATCCAATTTTTCTGGATCGGCTTCGGCATGTACGGCGTCGCGAATGTCTTCAAACAACTTGCCTGTGACCAAGGTCTCCGAATTGAAAGGCACATAGCCCACAGTTCTGCGGGCGCCATAGAAATGCGAAGTAAAGGTCAAGCCATACACGCAACATGCCGAGCCCGACAAAATAGTCGAGGTGCGGCGCATGCGCAAACCCACACGCAAAGAGCCAAATGCTGGACACATGCTTTGCGGTTGGTCGTGCGGACCCGCAGCTGCATTGCGTGGATAGTCTTGTGCGTATTGCTGCAAGATTTCTGACTTACCAGCTTGTTTGGCAGCGGCCAATAAGGTTTCACCGCCCGCGTGACAGCCCATGCCATCGCCCTCTAAGGCAGTGTTCTGCAGGCCTTCAGGCGCTGCGGGTTGGATGGGGATCGTGCGTGCCATGTTTAGGCCTCGTCGTACACCACTTCAAGACTTGGCTTGACCAAATCGTGGCGACCCATCATGTCAAAGGTAGTCGCTGGTTCTAGCACCACATTGCGACCGACGGTGTCTGCACTGAAGAGTCCGAGCAACTCATCTTGTGTTTGCGGTTTGGGTCGTACTGGTGGCGCCAGTCCGACATTGGTGGCGAGATCCTCAAACAAGGGGCCCCACTTGGTGCCGGGAATACCAATGATTTCGTAGCTTGCACTCTTGCGGCGAATGTCTTCATCGGCTGGAATCGATGCGAGTACCGGAATGCCTGCATTGGCTGCAAATGCATGCGCCTCGCCAGTGCCATCGTCTTTGTTGATGACCATGCCAGCGACGCCCACATTGCCACCGAGTTTTCGGAAATATTCGACCGCAGAACACACGTTGTTCGCAACATAGAGCGACTGCAAATCGTTGCTGCCGACCACGATCACTTTTTGGCACATGTCACGGGCGATGGGTAAACCAAATCCGCCACACACCACGTCACCTAAAAAGTCGAGCAAGACGTAGTCAAAGCCCCAGTCATGGAAGCCGAGTTTTTCGAGGGTTTCAAAACCGTGGATGATGCCGCGACCGCCACAACCACGGCCTACTTCTGGTCCACCCAATTCCATCGCAAACACACCGTCGCGCTTAAAGCAAACATCGCTAATGCTGACGGCTTCGCCTGCCAGCTTCATGCGCGAAGAGGTTTCAATGATGGTGGGGCATGCCTTGCCACCGAACAACAAACTGGTGGTATCGCTCTTGGGGTCGCATCCAATCAACAAGACTTTTTTACCTTGCTGGGCCATCATGTAACTCAGATTGGCCAAGGTGAAGCTTTTACCGATGCCTCCTTTGCCGTAGATCGCAATGATCTGCGTCTCTTTGGTGGGCTCTCCAGTGTGAACGGGGTCTATGGCCGTGGATGCCTCTTGGCGTAGAAGTTCAACGAATTTAATCGGTTGGGTATTTCCATCTGCTTGTTTCGTCATGCTTGGGCACTCCAGTCCAAAACCATCTTCAGGCACAAAGCATCACCAAATGCCACTTCGTAGGCCGATTTGGCGTGCGAAGGTTTTTCGTGATGCGTGATCAATCCATCGAGAGAAAGTCGACCTGTGTTGACTAACTCTGTGACTGCTTGCAAATCGGGGCGCTTCCATTCGGCCGCTGTGCGAATTTGCGCTTCACGCATAAAGGCAGGGGCGTAATCGAATGCGAGTTTTTCTTTGTAAAAACCAGCCAATACGATCTCGCCCGCAGGCTTGAGTCGCATGATCAAGGTATCCAAAATGCTGGCGTCGCCACTCACCTCGTAGATCGATTGGTAATCGCGGCGATCGTCTTCATCGGGATGTATCACGCTGTAGCCGTTAGCGCCATTGCGGCGTGCGGCTTGTGTTTCCCATACCGTGGGGGCTGGTGCGCCAGCCGCCACTGTCATGCGGGCTAACAAACGACCCATGATGCCGTGGCCAATGATCAAGTCGGGGGCGATGATTTTTTCGCGCTTGCCACCCATCGAGACTGCGTGGTATGCCGTTGCGGCCAGCGCTAACAAAACGGCTTGGGAGCCCAAGCTTTCTTCGACAGGCATGACGCGTGCACTGTTGGTGACCAAGTGCGAAGCAGAAGCCCCGAACAAACTTCGCACACCCTCAAAACAATTGGCGCCAGGCACAAAAACCCTTTGTCCCACATCCAGCTTAGCCTTCGCGCCAGCATGGGTCACACGCCCTACCGTCTCGTAACCTGGAACCAGCGGATACCCCATTCCTGGGAAAGGCGGCATGCTGCCGTCCCACAGTAATCGCTCGGTGCCCGTGCTAATTCCGCTGTATTCCACCGCGATTTGGATGTCTTCTTCACCCACCGCTGGCAGAGACAGTTGCTCTAGCGCCAGGGACTGCGGGTTTTTGAAAACGACTGCGTGTGCATGCATGGCTGTATTTTTTAACTTACATTGACTTGTGTCAATTTATATTTACAGTAATTCACTGAGAACTAGGGCAAACACTTAGATTTACGTCCCAGCAGCAATTTGGCATGGACGGGCATGGCATTGGGGATCTGCTCCAAATGGCTAAAACCAGCCTGGTGCATGAGTTGCATCAATTCCATGGGGGTGCGCAAGCGGCCCGAACCCATGGCCAGCAGGTAAAAGTGGAAATAGGCGTCGCCCTCTGGCTTTTCACCTGGCTCATTGGCCATGGGCTCGGCAATCAAAAGACTGCCGCCCGCAGGCAAGCTGGCGTAGATGGATTTCAAAAGCGCCAGCACCACATCGTCGCTGTGGTCATGGGCAATGCGCACCAAAGTGACTAGGTCTGCGCCGCTGGGTAGCGTGTCTTGGGTGAAGTCACCAGGGGTGACTTGGATGCGGTCAGACAAGCCGTTGCGCGCGACGATTCTTGAACTGACCGTGCATACGTCTGGCAAGTCAAACAAGGTCACATGCAAATGCGGGTAGGTTTTGGCCAATTCGCTGGCAAAACGACCTTGCCCGCCCCCGACATCCATCACAAGTTTGCAGTCTTGGAAGGGGTAGGACGAGAGGATTTCCTCGATCACAAAGGTTTGCGACGCAGCCATCAGTTCTGAATACCGAGCAAAGGCTTGGGCGCTATGGCTATCGGTTTGCGGCCTTGCTTGACCCTCGGTCACGCGGGTACCGGTTGGGTTTTGGCTGTTGTCTTGCGCGTAAGGCCAATATTCACTCATCTCGCCCGACCAAGACTCGTGGAGCATTGCCACGGGATCGACCATGTCTTGGTAGAGCAATTGGTTGTGCTCAATCATGGCTTGGATGCCTGGATGGCTGACGATCGGCGCACCCAAAGGGCCCAGACCAAAGCGAAATTGGCCGCGATGCTCTAACAAACGCAAAGTCACCGCTGACTGAATCAAGCGTTGCAAACCAGCAGCTGGCACATGCGTCAAAGCGGACAACTCAGCCAAGGTTTTAGGAGACTCCCTCACACGCTCAAGGATGTTGAGTCGCACACAACCGAGTAGCACTTGGGTGTGGACAAACCCAGCCATCAGGTCAAACACTTGGCGGGTTCTATATTGGGTGAACCATCGCGTGACGGGGTTAGACAAGGCCCAGCGGTAGATGCCAGGTTGGGTCAGCAAACTGTCCAACCATGCCGACACAGCGTCACGCCAATGCGGGCGCGCGCTGTGGGTTAGGTCAGCACGCGAGAGATCTAGGTGTCGCATTGTTTTTTCCTTTGCAGCTTAGGGTTGCAAAGACGAAGTAGAGACACCCACCGAGGTTTTGTAGGTATTGCAAATACTGCTGGGCACCAAGCGCTCAGATTCCAGCCGAACAATCTTGCGCAAGGCATCGGCACTGGCGACTTGGGGCACGGAGTCTACGGCGCGGTCGATAAGGTTTTCGAAGTAGGAAATCGCGCCGCCCAAGCCCAACTCGAGCGCGACGCTGGGCCTGCCATGTTGCGCGTCTTGTCCGGTGGGCTTACCCAGTTCTTCGGCTTGGCCCACCACATCACGGATATCGTCTGCGACTTGGTAGGCCTCTCCCAAGCACTCGCCAAGTGCTCGCCAAGGCAGCGGATCGGCACCCGCCGATTGGGCGCCAGCGCAAGTCGCCGCGACAAACAGGGCACCTGTTTTGGCTCGCTGGTATTGGCCTAAGTCAGCGCGGGTTTCGCATTCCCAAGCTTGGCCTGCGACGATGCCGTCAGGCACGCCAACACCATCCGACAAGGTCTGCATCAATGCGATCAGCCTGTCTGGATACGCCTTACCTGCGTTCAGCAACACTTGGTAAGACATGACGATGAGCGCATCTCCCGTCAATAAGGCCAGTGCTTCGCCGTAAGCCTTGTGAACGCTCGGACGTCCTCGGCGCATATCGGCGTTGTCAAAGGCTGGCATGTCGTCGTGCACCAAGGACGCACAGTGCATCATCTCTATTGCCACACCCGCGGCTTGCGTCAACTCTGGGGCTTGCATGCCACAGGCATGGGCGACCGCCATACACAACTGCGGACGTATGCGGGCACCACCAGAGAACAAAGCATGGCGCATCGCTGCGATCAGACGGGGTGGCGCGGAGGGGCCGAGGGCTTTTTCGAAGTGAAGAGCCAAGGCTTTTTCGGCCATTTGGTGAAGATTCATGCGCAACCCCTGTATGTTTGGGTGCGTCAATATTAGTTGACACTACCTAATGTAAATATATCAAGACATTGGGATTTGTCAACCGTGTTTTACTAGGGGCAAAAAAAAGCACAGACCGAAGTCTGTGCATAAGGACATGACATGAAAAAAACGGCAGCGCTTGCTTATCGCCTGATGTTGCGTTTATCGCGTAAGAAATTCAACAACCAAAAGCCCACAACGACAAACCAGAGGATCAAAAGAATGTGATGGATTTGCATGCGTATCTCCTTGTGAAAAATGCAATCTATTGCTGTGCAGGGTAAAAACTTAGTGGGGCTTGTCTCTTTGCACCAATGGCGTGAGAACAAACGCGGTGAAGATTAGCATGAGTATTTCAAAGCTGTAGACACTGACGTATCCAACCCCTGAACCCATCAGCATATCCACCACATCTCGGGCGATGCCGCCCAATGCCATGGCTAGTCCGCCAGCGGTAGCTTGCACCGCACCCCAGGCACCCAGTGCCAAACCACTTTGGTCTTTGGGCGCGAGATGCATACATGAGGTCAAGGTGCCGTGGCTAAACAAGCCGCCCCCAAATCCAATGCCTAAAACGCCCAATGAGAACAACCATTCGGCGTCTACATACCCAGACGCAATGACCGCGACGAAGGCTGGCACACCGACCAAGACGCCCGACCAAGACATCCGGTAAGGATCAGCACCTTGGCTCAAAACCTTAGAGGCCCAAGCAAAACCCACCAATCCGCCTAGGGACAAAGTGGCGGTTAACACCGTGGTGGCACTGACGCTCATATGCAGTATTTCACCGCCATAGGGCTCTAACAAAATGTCTTCCATGCTGAACGCGAAGGTACCCAGACCAATCGCCACCAATGTGCGTAACGCCCGCGCATCTTGCGTCAAGGTGCGCCATGCTTCTGTGAAAGAGGGTTCTACCGCTGGCTTACCTCGACGCAAGCGGCTTCGCGGCTCTTGTTTCCACAAAGCAATCACGTTCAACACCAAGGTAATGACAGCGCTGGCTTGAATCACTTGAATCAAAGCGCCGGGTGAAAATTCCGACAAAGCGCTTCCAAATGCCAGAGCGCTTCCGATCATGCCGACGAGCAGCATCACATACATCAGGCCCACCACCTTGGGCCGCGATTCTTCAGCGGCTAAGTCGTTGGCCAAAGCCAAGCCAACAGTTTGTATGGTGTGCAGTCCAGCGCCCACCATGAGAAATGCGATTGCCGCAGCAGCCAAACCCACCCACGCAGGCGCGGAGGCCGACTGCCCTGCCCCAGCCAAGACCAGCAATGCAAACGGCATGATGGCTAAGCCACCAAACTGCACCATGGACGCCATCCACATATAGGGCACGCGGCGCCAGCCTAATTCAGAGCGGTGGTTGTCCGAGCGAAAACCTATCAAGGCGCGAAACGGCGCAAAGAGCAAAGGGATCGCCACCATGATGGAAACAATAGAGGCTGGTACGTGCAACTCCACAATCATCACGCGATTGAGGGTACCCACCAGCAATACCAAAGCCATGCCGACACTGACTTGAAACAATGACAAGCGCAGCAGTCGAGACAGCGGTAAATCTTCAGATGCCGCATCCGCAAACGGCAAAAACTTAGGCGCTAATTCGCCCCATCCACGCACGAGTTTTTGGTATTTGGTTGTCATACACACAAATGCAGGCTAGGCGATAGGTCACCTAGCCTGCGAAGGGAAAAATTACTTTTTCCCCGACGGCGCTTCCGCCGGTGCTGTTACCGCAGCAGGCGCTTTTCCGTTCAGGAAGCCCTTGACCCACGTCGTGTTAGACACGATTGCGAGGTGGACGCTGAACGATCCAATTGCCACAGCTGATAAGAACAAAGGTATGCCAACCGAAGGTTTGACAACACACCACATTTTTCCGTAAATCATGATTTACCTCCTTCTTTTACTTCAGCCAGGGGGAATAGATATAGGCCAACAGGTGGGCAAGCGCGGCAATCATGCCGAAGATTTGCGTCCCCTGAATCAGCTGTCTATGCACTTCCTCCGATTCGGCCTCGGTTAAACCAGTAGGCCAGACTTTCTGGTGGTCAGACATGGAATTACTCCTTGTAGTACTCCAAAACGTGCTCAAACCGCACGAGGTATTTGTACCCCCCATGGGCACAAATTCTTTAAAAACTGGGGCTAAAAATGTTAGTCTGAATTTACACTCTTAAATGTCAACTCAAGTTAACATACAAGTTGTAGGGTTGTCAATGATGTCTACCCTTCCTTCTGAAATAACGCCGATATTCATAATGTGATCTCCACCCCGACCAAAGGAATGCCATGAAAGACCACGCGTTACGGCACATCTTGCACAACGAGGTGCATGCGCGTCCGCCCGAGCCAGTCACGGGACCCATGGCGATCTCGCACTTGGTCATGCTCTACTCAAACAGCAGTAAGCAAGAGAGCCGCGCGCATCTGCAACAACTGCTCAGTAGCCACCAACTGCCTATGCCAGATGGTGAAACCAACCACATGAGCGTCAACATCGGGCTGTTTCGCCTGCGCTGGGAGCTCCACACCGAATTCGCCAGCTGGACTTTTATGCGGGCCTGCAACGAAAAAATGCTCGAGCCCAACGCGCGCCCACAAACCGCGATTGAGGTCGTTCCGCAGGATTGGCTGGAAAAACTACCTGGTGACTCGCTCTCCAAAATTCACCTCTGGTTGCTCCCCGCCAAAGGATTTGCCCACGACAACGTGGTGGAAGAGGTGCTGCACGAAGATTCTTTGGTCGCGTCGACTTTGGCTGACGGACATGGCGAGGTCTACACAGACTTTCAAATTCACTCAGATGGGTTTTCGCGCATGTTGCTGCTGGCCGGCTCTATCACCGCGCGACGCCAAGGGCGCTTGGTACAACAACTACTAGAGATTGAAACCTACCGCATGGCAGCACTATTGGGATTGCCCGCTGCGCGGTCGGCGGGCTCCGTCTTGTTGGACGCTGAAAAAGAATTGGCCGAGTTGGCACACGCGATTCAAACCGCGTCTGCGCAAGACGAAGCATCTCTGCTGGACCGACTGACCCGACTCGCTGGGGTGGTGGAAGGGCAATACGCCTCGACCCATTCACGGTTTTCTGCCAGTAAGGCTTACTTTGAATTGGTAGACCGACGCATTGCAGATATTGCGGAGAGCCGTATCCAGGGCCTACAAAGCATTGCCGACTTTATGGACAGGCGGCTCACGCCTGCACGCAGTACCTGCGAATGGGCTTCGCGTAGGCAAACCGCACTTTCAGAGCGTGTCTCTCGCATGAGTAACTTGTTGCGCACACGGGTTACCTTCGAGCAGCAACAAAACAGCCAACAGTTTTTGAGCACGATGAACAAACGCCAAGGTTTGCAGCTGCAACTGCAGGCGACTGTTGAGGGCTTGTCTGTGGCGGCTATAACTTACTACATCATGGGTCTGATCGAGCATTTGACCAAGGCCGGGGAAAAGTTGGGCTGGATCCAATCGCCAGACATCGCATCAGCCATTAGTTTGCCTTTTGTGGTCTTGTTGGTGTGGTGGGCGATACACAGGATCCACCAAAGGGTCTTCAAGGACTAACTTAAGCGCTTATTAGCGCTTATTTGCCTAGGGTATTCCCGTTTTAGGTCTCTACTTGCTTGCTTATTCACCCACCCAAGGATAAATTGGGGGTGTATTGGCTATCTCGCCACTGCCAGGTCTACAGAGCACCCTCTCATGAACCCAGTTGCTGTTTTGCAAAAGCTCAATAGGCTGAACCCTCTCGCCAAAATCACATGGATGGCGATGTCCATGTTTTCTAAAAATTCCTCGGCATCCAACGACGATTTTTCTAAGACATACAAAGGCAACCCAGCGGAGTGCCAATCCTCCATCTTGTCCATCATCGAGTCGGAGATCATTCCCCGCCTTTTGAAAGCGGAACGGGTAGATACCTCGCATCTGAGCCTGGTTCCCCCGTCACGCTTGATGCCAAGCCAAACTGAGATCGAAACCTTTGTTGACCTTTGCATTTCCCAAGACCCTGATGCTGCGCAAGCCTTCGTGAACCGCTTGCTTGGCGAGGGCTTGAACACCGAACATATCTTTTTAGAACTGATCACCCCTGCGGCCAGATTCTTAGGCGTCCAATGGGAAACCGACCGCATGGATTTTTCCCAAGTCACCCACGGCTTGGTGCGCTTGCACGCGATCGCCCACGAAATCGGTTTTGCTTACCAAGATGGGCCTTTGATACGCGGCGATGTGAAACGCGCCATGATTGCCTCGGCCCCTGGCTCAGAGCACATACTCGGCCCCACCATCGTGGCAGAGTTTTTCCGCAAAGAAGGTTGGCAAGTGGTGGTAGAAATTTCTCCGTCTGCCAATGAACTGGTTCAGGCAGTCAGCAATGAATGGTTTGACACCGTAGGTCTGTCTGTCAGCATTGAACAGCAGCTCACCGACTTGGCCATGCTGGTAGCCAAAATCAAGCGCTTCTCTCGTAACCCGCGTGTTGCGGTTTTGTTGGGCGGGCCTATTTTTACGATTCGAGATATGCGGGCTGAAGATTTTGGCGCTGGTGGCATATGCACCAACGCCAAAGACGCGGTGTCTCTCGCCATGTCCTTGCAGCCAAACGATTAGTGCCTATTTCTGAGAAATAGTTTTTCTACCGTGGCGTGAACGCCTTCTATTTCGTGGCCCTGCGCGGCGTGTAATTCAGCCATGGTGCCGTGCATCATTTTTTTGACCAGTCCACGCGATAGTGTTTCTAGTACTTCGTCTAAGTTGTCGCCTTTGGCCAGCATTTTTCTGGCTTTCAACAACTCGGCCTCGCGCCAACCATCGGCTGTGGTGTGGAGCTGCTGAATCAGCGGAACGCTAGAACGTTGATCCATCCAACGGTGGAAGTTTTGGACACCCTTTTCAATGATGGTCTCGGCGTGTCCGACGGCTGCCTGTCGACTGGCCTGGCCAACTTGCACCACGCTGGAGAGGTCGTCGACGTTGTAGAGGTAGACATCGCTCAATGATTTGACCTCTGGCTCTATATCGCGCGGAACCGCCAAATCCAGCATAAAGATAGGCTTCTTTTTCCTGCGCTTGACGGCGCGCTCGACAGCGCCCAGTCCGATCAAGGGCAAGGTGCTGGCGGTGCAACTGACCACGATGTCAAATTCATGCAGGCGATCTGGCAGTTGGGACAACTGCATCACCGAAGCACCCATTTCTTGGGCTAATCGGTCCCCCCTTTCTTGGGTGCGATTGGCAATCGTCATGCTGAGTGGCTTTTTGGCACCGAAATGCTGCACGCACAGCTCGATCATTTCGCCGGCCCCGACAAACAACACCTTTGTTTTGCCGAGATCTTCAAAGAGTTGTCCGGCGAGTCGGACTGCCGCCGCAGCCATGCTGATGGAATGGGCACCGATTTCGGTGGTGGAGCGCACCTCTTTCGCCACCGAGAACGAACGCTGGAACAGCTGGTTGAGGGTGGTACCGAGGGCGCCTGCGCTTGAAGCGACGCGCACCGCGTCTTTCATCTGGCCCAAGATCTGCGGCTCGCCCAAGACCATCGAGTCCAAACCGCTGGCGACCCGAAACGCATGTCGCGTCACGTCGTGGTCGTGCAAGTGGTACAGGTGCCCGTTGAGGGCATCGGCGCTGATATCGCCTTGGCGCGCCAACCACTGCAAGGTTTGCGGGAGCTGCTTTTCCGCTCCCGAACAATAGATCTCGGTTCGGTTGCAGGTCGACAAAATCGTGGCTTCGTTTTGCCCTTCTAGGGCTTCGCGCAGCGTCGCCAAAGCGCCGCCCACTTGGTCAACCGCCAATGCGAACCTGCCCCGCAAATCAAGCGGGGCCGTATTGTGGTTTAGCCCTAGAGCCCAAACTGCCATTGTGTGGAATATTCGTTAAATTGTTGCTACATTAACACATGTAAACCTAAATTGACAACAGGCAAAGTATGGATTTAGTTTTAGTCAGGGCTTATCTCGTCGGGTTACAAAGCCGGATTACCTCGGCCATTGCAGAGGTAGACGGCGGCAGTTTTCTGTCGGACCCCTGGGAAAAACCTCCCGGCGAAACACTGCAGGGCAATGGCATCACCCAAATTTTGGAAAACGGCAAAGTGTTTGAGCGCGCTGGTTGCGGTTTTTCACATGTGACGGGCCCCAAACTACCGCCCTCCGCCACCCACGACCGCCCTGAGTTGTCGGGCGCGCCATTTGAGGCCATGGGTGTTTCGCTGGTGTTTCATCCGCGCAATCCGTATGTGCCGACCGTTCACATGAACGTGCGCATGTTGTCTGCCAAAACTGCCGACGGCCAAACCGTGGCTTGGTTTGGCGGCGGCATGGACTTGACCCCCTATTACGGCTTTGAAGAAGACGCGGTGCATTTCCACTCCACTTGCCGCGACGCTTTAAACCCCTTTGGCGCGCATTTGTATCCGCGCTTCAAAACTTGGTGCGACGACTATTTCTGTCTCAAGCACCGCAACGAACAGCGTGGCGTTGGCGGTATCTTCTTCGACGATTTTTCTGAACTCGGTAGCGAACAAAGCTTTGCGATGGTGCAAAGCGTGGGCGATGCTTTGCTCAAAGCCTATTTGCCTATCGTGGAAAGACGCATGAACACCCCCTATGGCGAGCGTGAGCGAGCACACCAACTCTACCGACGTGGGCGATACGTGGAGTTCAACTTGGTGTGGGACCGTGGCACGCACTTTGGCTTGCAATCGGGCGGCCGCACAGAATCTATTCTGTTGTCGATGCCGCCTTTGGTGAGTTGGTCTTACCAGCACCAAGCCGAACCCGGGACGCCCGAGCACGATTTGATGCAACGATTTATCGTCCGACGAGAATGGCTGTGACTGGCCACATACGTTCAATAACAAGCACCACATATTCATAAGAGATATTTCATGACAACACCATATCCACTCAGCCGCCCTCGCCGCTTGCGCCGTGATGACTTCACCCGTCGCTTGGTGCGCGAACATGCTTTGAGCGTCAACGATTTGATTTACCCCGTCTTCGTGCTCGAAGGCGAAAAGCGTCGTGAATCTGTGGCGTCTATGCCTGGGGTGGACCGCGTCAGTTTGGACTTGCTGTTGCACGTTGCCGAAGAGTGTGTGCAACTGGGCATTCCTGTCATGGCACTCTTTCCCGTGATCAGTGGGCATCTCAAAACCCCTGATGGCAAAGAAGCAACCAACCCGAAGGGATTGATTCCCCATGTGGTCTCCACCCTCAAAAAACACTTCCCCAATTTGGGCATCATGACCGACGTGGCGCTCGACCCTTACACCAGCCACGGCCAAGATGGATTGTTGGACGACGCGGGCTACATCCTCAACGACGTCACTGTCGAAGTGCTGAAACAACAAGCGCTGACACAAGCCCATGCAGGCGTAGACATCGTGGCCCCTAGCGACATGATGGACGGGCGCATTGGTGCGATTCGACATGCACTAGAAGAGCATGGCCACATCCACACACGCATCATGGCCTACAGCGCCAAATATGCGAGTGCGTTTTATGGACCCTTCCGTGATGCCGTCGGTTCTGCGGCCAACCTCGGCAAGAGCGATAAAAAAACCTACCAAATGGACCCAGGCAACACCGATGAAGCCCTGCGCGAAGTCGCGCTCGACATCGCTGAAGGTGCCGACATGGTGATGGTCAAACCCGGTATGCCCTATTTAGATGTAGTGCGTCGCGTCAAAGACGAATTCCAAATGCCCACCTTTGCCTACCAAGTCTCTGGTGAATACGCCATGCTCAAAGCCGCTGCGCAAAACGGTTGGCTCGATCACGATGCAGTGATGATGGAAAGTCTGCTTGCTTTCAAACGCGCGGGTGCAGATGGCATATTGACTTACTTCGCCATTGACGCGGCGAAAAAATTAAAACAGTGACGCGGGTAACTTTATGTCACAACAACTGACCATTGCCACACGTGAAAGCCGACTTGCCCTTTGGCAAGCCAACCACGTCAAGCAACTTTTGGAGGATCTGGGCCATCACGTCACCTTGATGGGCATGACCACCATGGGTGATCAAATTTTGGACCAACCTTTGAGCAAAGTAGGCGGTAAAGGTTTGTTCATCAAAGAACTAGAAGTTGCGATTGCGAACGGCTCGGCGCATATCGCTGTGCATTCACTCAAAGATGTGCCGATGGATTTGCCAGAAGGTTTTCATTTGGCCTGCATCATGGCGCGTGAAGATCCACGTGATGCTTGGGTGTCGCCTAATTTCGAGAGTCTGGAGAGTCTGCCCCATGGTGCCGTAGTAGGTACATCGAGTTTGCGAAGAACTGTTTTGTTGCAATCACTTCGCCCTGATTTAAAGATTGAACCCTTGCGCGGAAATTTAGATACGCGTTTGAAAAAGCTCGATGAAGGCCAATACGCGGGCATCGTGCTTGCAGCGGCCGGCCTGAAGCGACTGGGTTTGAAAGACCGTATTCGCCATATTTTCGATCTCAACAAAATGATTCCCGCTGCTGGCCAAGGAGCGATTGGTATTGAGATCAGTTCTAACCGCATGGACTTGGTGCAAACCTTGGCTAGTTTGAACGACATCACCACCGCAGTAGCGGTATTTGCAGAGCGCGGCGTGAGTCGCGCAATGGGTGGGAGTTGCTCTATGCCTTTGGCTGCGCACGCCACGATTCAACAAGGCACTTTGTCGATCCACGCTGCATGGGGCGACCATCTCAAAGCTGGCACGGCTTTGATTCATGCACATGACCAAAAATCGATTGACTTACAAGACCCTCACGTTCTTTCCGTTGCAAGCGCCTTAGGCGACTCTGTCGCACGCAAACTGATTGCGCAAGGTGCTGTGCCCAGCACACAACCCAGCGCACCGCTCAACGCACCTCCTCATTAATTGTTAAAACACGCATGTACGCACCACTTCAAAACGACACCTTTTTAAAAGCCTGCCTTCGCCAGGCGACGGACCATACGCCTGTGTGGTTGATGCGCCAAGCAGGACGGTATTTGCCTGAATACTGCGCCACGCGCGCCAAGGCTGGCAGTTTTATGGGGTTGGCTACCAATGTGGATTACGCCACTGAAGTGACATTACAGCCTTTGGATCGCTATCCACTGGACGCCGCCATTTTGTTCAGCGACATCTTGACTGTGCCCGATGCAATGGGTTTGGGATTGAGTTTTGCACAAGGTGAAGGCCCGCGCTTTGCCAAGAATGTGCGTGATGAAGCCGCTGTTGCCGAACTCGCAGTGCCCGACATGGACAAACTGCGCTATGTGTTTGATGCAGTTACATCGATTCGCAAAGCCTTGAACGGGCGTGTGCCCTTGATTGGTTTTTCTGGCAGCCCTTGGACCTTGGCTTGCTATATGGTGGAAGGTGCTGGCTCAGACGATTACCGCCATGTCAAAAGCTTGATGTACAGCCGTCCTGATTTGATGCACCGCATTTTGCAAATCAATGCCGATGCGGTAGCGCTTTATTTGAATACGCAAATCAAAGCGGGCGCGCAAGCGGTGATGGTGTTTGACAGTTGGGGCGGTGTGTTGGCAGATGGTGCATTCCAAGAATTCAGCCTGGCCTATACCAAACGGGTGCTAGACCAATTGATTCGCAGCCACGATGGGCAAACCATTCCTAGCATTGTGTTTACCAAAGGTGGTGGTTTGTGGTTGGAAGAGATGAATAGCCTTGACTGCAATGTCTTAGGTTTAGATTGGACTGTCAATCTTGGAAAAGCACGACTTGCGGTGGGCGGATCCGCTGGTAAACCTGGCAAGGCACTGCAAGGCAATTTAGATCCCAATGTTTTGTTTGCCCAGCCTTCAGCGATTGAAAAAGAAGCGCACAAAGTGTTGGATAGCTTTGGCACCCCGCATACAGACCCCAACACCACAGGTCCTACGCATATTTTTAATTTAGGCCACGGGATTAGTCAGTTCACACCGCCTGAGCATGTTGCGGTATTGGTGGAAGCGGTGCACAGCCACTCGCGGGCGCAAAGAGTACGTCGTTAAATAGTCGGCATTCAAAAGTTAAAATACGGCGTGGTCACCACGCTCTGGAATTGCCGCGCCTTTGACCCATTCTTCATACGCGTCGAAAAGGGTTTGCGTTCCGTGTGATGGCGTTAAATCTGCGTCGTAGCGTTGTGCATTCGCATCCCACACCAACATCGATTCACTAGCGTAGTAGCGGCCGATTTTGGCCAGTTCTGCTTTGTCCGCTAGGACGGGGATGACTTTTCCAAACAAACCTAAAACGTTTGCAATGGCATCCAATAGCCACAAGGGCACGCTTTTAAAACGTGGTGTCTTACCTAGCAGTTTGAATAAATACTCGCCTTGCTCAAGAGGCGTGATAGCGGGGCCTGGTCCGCCAATTGGCAATATGCGGTTGTGTCGGTTTGTATTCGCTAAACAGCCCGCTAGGTAATCGGCTAAGTCATCGTCGCTGATGGGTTTACATGCGGTTTGTTTGCCATCTCCAAATATTAGATAAGGTTTTCCTGCTTTCACGCGTTGCAGTTGACCAGACAATGATTTGAAGAAAGCGGTAGGTCGCACGATGGAATAGGTAAGCCCTGAATGCATCAATGCATTTTCAAAAGCCAGCTTGGCATGCTGGAATGCCAGCAAAGGCTTTTGTACGCAAATGGCCGAGAGCATGACGAAATGTTTCACGCCAGTGCCTTTGGCGAGTTGCAAAGCGTTTAGGTTGGCTTGGTAGTCGACCAACCAAGCATCTTTTGGTGTTCCCGTGCGCGAGGCCATGCATGAAACTACCGCATCGAAATGGTCTGTGGCAAAACCATCGCGGCTTAACGATACTAAGTCGGTCACATCGCAGTATCTAATGTCAGCGCCATCAAGGTGCTTAAGTAATGCTGTATCAACAACCCCAGACTGCTTGTCTTTGAAAGGTCTGATCAGGCACACAACTTGGTATCCAAGTTGTATCAATGCACGTGCAGTTGCCTTGCCGATAGTGCCAGAAGCGCCAAGTAATAGAACACGCATCGGCGCAACAGGGGTCATTCAGCCATCCTTTAAAGTAGATAAAAGATTTTAGGTTGTCACCCAAAAGCAAAAAACTGCTTGCCTAGGTTAAACCCGAATAGCGGGGTTCTATATATGTTCGATGGAGGGCAAGAACTATCATTGAAATATGTTGAATACAAACCATCCAGCAGTCGTGCTGGTTTTATTAGTCGGACTAACCATCATTGCATTGGTTCCGCTTGTGGCATGGGTAACGCTTGGCAGCGGACGCGATAAAAAAGCCAATCTGTGGTTTTTAGGAATGTTGTGCTTTGTGCTCAATGTTGCCTTGTTCGCCCTGCAATTTACGCTCCCTGCCTGGCTTGCGTTTGGTGTTGGCAATACTGGGTCGCTATTGATGATGGTCTTCATGATCGAATCATTACGGCAAGAGGTATCCACTGAACGAGCGCCTTGGGAATGGACATCTCTTTTTGTAGCCGCGTGGTTTTGTATCTACTTAATCCTGATCCATGAAGGCCACCGGGGTACATGGGCCATCTTGTTCATGGGAACAACCATGGCGTTACTGCAGGTAAGAATCATATTTTTATTAGTCAAGGTTAAGGCCCTCTACAACAGCAAAAGCTGCTTGATCTTAATTTTTGCTTTCGCGCTCTCTATATCCACCAATTTAATCCGCGGCGCAAGTGGACTATTTCAAAATATGTTCATTGACTTGCTTGAGTTCACAACGGTATCCAACTTCTTTTTTATCAGCATTTTGATTGCAAGCATTTTGGTGAATTTCGGATATTGGGGTTTCGTCTTAGAGAAGGTTCAGATATCTAAAAATCAAGAAGCAGAGAATGCACGCAAACAAGAGTTAAGCAGCTTGGCATTTAAAGAGTACTCTGAAGAATTGCAAGAGCTGGTCAAGCAACGTGACCAAATGCTGATGCTGGTATCTAAATTTTCAGCAGCCAGCAGCCTTGCAGTTTTCAATACAGCCATCATTCATGAGTTGAGCCAGCCTATTCAATCACTGTCTTTATGCTTAGAAGGACTTGCATTGAACATTCAGCAAGCCAATTGGAATGAGGTCTCTATACAAACAGATAACGCCAAACAACTGACTCAAAAAATGGGTGCCACGCTTCACTCTTTAAGAAGCTTGATACAAACACAAAAAGCGGAATTAGAAATACTCGACATATCAAAAGTGCTTGGGCAATTGATGCCTATCATGCAAGCCGAATGTAAAAGAAATGGAATTGCGTTGAATTTCAGCAAATCTAACGAAGCGGTTCATATAAAGGCGAACAAGGTTTTACTAGAGAGGATCGTGATGAATTTGGTCGCGAATTCCATGGAAGCATTTAAAGCCATGGAACACCCCCTTACAGAAAAGTTCATCCACGTAAAAAGTGCTTTGGTGCAAGAAGGTATTAAGCCGACATGGCAACTGATAGTGGAGGACAACGCCACCGGTTTTACAGACGACATATTGAAGACCATCACAGATCCCTTTATCACCACCAAGCTCACCGGCTTGGGTGTAGGACTGTCTTTTGCTAATTTAATTTTGCGACTGTGGGAGGGTCACATGCATACAAGCAACCGACCTATCGAGGAAGGCGGAGGAGCCTTGGTTAGCATCCACATTCCGCAAGCTTAGATTTTTCAGCTTTTTCTTCATTCATATTTTTGTTCTTTCAGTGTAATATTTTTAATATCACTGCCTGGTATTTTTAGAAGATTACCTTGGTAAAAAAGTTTGAATTGGTACAGGTTATGGCTAAATATCTCAAAGGGAGGACGGCCCCTCACAGTTTGAGATTGCGCATTTTTAAGATGTAACACGTGTAACTTGCCAGTACCGTCTCTTACACAAATATCTCCATCCGCGTTTGCTACGGCGTGAACATAGTCACCTGATTTCGATGGCTGGTATGCGGCAATCAAGATGGGTGCATCGATCCATTTGCAGTCGACCGGCGATGCACT
>Ga0228703_1000616_pt1 | contig 24763 bp, 21 predicted proteins | sample McNCre217_Aug_MG_3_FD_178020 | JGI IMG/M metagenome (GOLD analysis project Ga0228703, IMG submission 178020) | Freshwater microbial communities from McNutts Creek, Athens, Georgia, United States - 29-17_Aug_MG | ecosystem: Environmental > Aquatic > Freshwater > Creek | place: USA: Georgia... | reverse complement strand
GGGCCCATGTAGTACAGGCGCTTGCCACCTTCGTACAAAAAGTTGTGCTCCACCACCGCACGCACCAGACCCGCTGTGCCTTCGGGGCGCAAGGTCAGCTGCTCACCATTGAGGCGGTCTTCAAAGGAGTACATCTCCTTTTCGACGATGTCGGTCACCTCGCCCAAGCCACGCACAAACAGCGCGGTGGGCTCCACAATGGGCAGGCGCACATTGCGGTATGCATAACGAGCCATCAGCTCGCGCACCTGATTTTCGAGCCACTCCCAACGCGCCGAGTCGGGCGGCAGGATGTCGTTCATGCCTTTGACGCCCGTCAGCTTCTGGGCCTTGGCCGTCTTGTCGGCTTTGGGGGCGTGTTCTTTCGACGATTCGCTCATTTTTTCTCAGCAGATCCTGAACCAAAGCGGTTCTCAATGTAATTTTCAACCAGGGCCTGGAACTCTTGCGCGATGCCCTCACCGCGCAAAGTCAGGCGCTTTTCGCCGTCCATGAACACGGGCGCAGCCGGTGCCTCGCCGTTACCGGGCAGGCTGATGCCAATGTCGGCGTGCTTGCTTTCACCGGGGCCGTTGACGATGCAGCCCATGACCGCCACCTTGAGGTTTTCAACCCCGGGGTAGCGCACACGCCAGACGGGCATCTGGGCGCGCAAAAAGTCGTCAATTTGCTTGGCCAGCTCCTGGAAAGTGCTGCTGGTGGTGCGGCCGCAGCCGGGGCAAGCGGTGACGCTGGGCACGAAAATGCGCAAACCCAGCGACTGCAAAATCTCGGACGCGATCACCACCTCTTGCGTGCGGGCTTCGCCCGGCTGGGGGGTGAGCGAGACGCGAATCGTGTCGCCAATGCCTTCTTGCAGCAAGATGGACAAAGCCGTGGCCGAGGCCACCGTGCCCTTGGCGCCCATGCCCGCTTCAGTCAGCCCCAAGTGCAGTGGGTAATCGCAGCGACGGCCCAACTCGCGGTAAACCGAAATCAGATCCTGCACCCCTGAGACCTTGCAGGACAAGGCGATTTGCGCCCCGTTCATGCCCATGGCCTCAGCACGCTGCGCGGACGAGATGGCCGAGGTGATCAAGGCCTCGTACATGACTTGGCGTGCTTCCCAGGGCTGGGCGCGCTGGCTGTTGGTGTCCATCAACTCGGCCAGCAATTCCTGATCCAGGCTGCCCCAGTTCACGCCGATGCGGATGGCTTTGTCATAGCGCATGGCCGCTTCGATCATTTGCCCGAACTGCGCATCGCGCTTATCGCCCTTGCCCACATTACCGGGGTTGATGCGGTATTTGGACAGCGCCTCGGCACAGGCCGGAAAGTCGGTCAGCAGGCGGTGGCCGTTGTAATGGAAGTCACCAATCAAGGGCACATCGATGCCCATCTTGTCGAGCTGATCGCGGATCTGCGGCACGGCCTCGGCGGCTTCGGGGGTGTTGACGGTGATGCGCACCATCTCGGAGCCGGCCAGCGCCAATTCCTTGACCTGGATGGCGGTGCCAATCACATCCACCGTGTCGGTGTTGGTCATGGACTGCACACGCACAGGTGCGCCACCGCCCACGGTGACCACACGCGAGCCCCAGACCACTTGGGACTGGCGGCTGATGCGGCTGGCAGGTGCCGCGATGGCAATGGCTGAACTCATTCTTTCACCTCAAAACGGGCCACCGTGACTTTGGTGTGGGGGGCCAGGTCAAACGGCTTGCCCTGGTAGGTCACGCTGACCGCTCGGGCTTTGCCGATCACGACATTCATGGGCAAGGGGTACTGCACCTGAACACTTTCACCCGCACGAACCACACGCGTCCACAACACCTTGTTCTTACCGTCACGGATTTCAATCCAACTGTCGTCGCTGGCCACAAAGCCAAGCACTGCACCACCGGCAACAGCCACCACCGGGGCGGACTTGCTGGCGGCTGGCGGCGTGGATGCTGCAGCGACTGGTGAGTGTGCCGTCGCAGGCGAAAGCGCGGGCGCTGCCGCAGGCGTGACCACAGGTGCTGCCACAGGCGCAGAAACAGTTGCAGGCCCAGGCGCGACCACAGCAGTGGCTGCAGTCTGGGCTTCGTTGGCTTGGGCCTGGGCTTGCTGGACTTCAGCAGCCGCCGCTTCTGTGGCTGTCGGGGCCACCTCGGCTGCTGGCTCTGGTGCCTGCGCGGGCGCTTGGGGTGCCGGCTGAAGCCAAACCCAAGTCGAAGGCGATGGCATCCACAACAAAGCCGCGATCATGGCCAGCATGACGGCGGCAATCGCCACTGTCTGAAGCGGGATGTGGCGGATCACTGAAAACAGGTCCAGACCGAGCCGCTTGTCGGCGTGCACGGGCTCCAGCGGCTGGCGCTGCAGCGGCAAACGGTCCACCGACTGGGGCAAGGCAGCCAGCACGGGCGCGGGGTCGATCTGCAGTTGCCGACAAACGCTGGACGCCAACGCTCGCACAAACACAGGGCCTTTGCTGGTGTCGTGCTGATCGGCTTCCAGAGCTTCGAGCTGGCGAACCGGCACCTTCAGGTTGACCGACAAAACGGCCAAGTGCATGCCCTTGCTCAGTCGTGCGGCCCGGATCATTTGACCCGCTGTGGGCGCAGCTTCGGGTGCGGGTGCGGGCGTCGGCACAGACTCGGGCGTCATCGGAAGAATGCTGTCGGTCATGGCGGATCAGGATTGGGAAGCAGAAGGCACAGGCACCAAGGTGATGGTGCGTTGCTGCGCAATGCGGTTTTGCACCTGGGTGCGGTCTTTCACATCACCGGCCAATTGACCGCAGGCGGCATCGATGTCATCGCCTCGGGTCTTGCGCACTGTGGTGACCAAACCTGCGTCTTGAAGCAACTTGGCAAAAGCCTGCACGCGGGCTTGGGGCGAGCGCAAGAGCCCAGAAGCCGGGAATGGATTGAAAGGAATCAGGTTGAACTTGCAGCGCAGACCCTGCCTCGCGTGACGCTGGACCAGGGCGATCAATTGCTGGGCGTGCTCGGGCTGATCATTGACCCCGTCGAGCATGCAGTATTCAAACGTGATGAAGTCACGTGGCGCATGGGCCAGGTAAGCGATGCAAGACTGCATCAATTCATCGAGCGGATATTTGCGGTTGAGTGGTACCAGGTTGTCCCGCAGCGCGTCGTTGGGGGCGTGCAAAGACACGGCCAAGGCGACAGGACAGTCGGCCGACAAGCGCTCGATCATGGGCACCACGCCCGAGGTGGACACCGTCACACGGCGGCGCGACAAACCATAACCATGGTCATCCAGCATGGTGCGCAAAGCAGGCACCAAGGCCGAATAGTTTTGCAAGGGCTCGCCCATGCCCATCATCACCACATTGGAGATGACGCGCTCATCGGTGTTGAGGTGCTTGCGCAGGAAGTGCTCGGCAAACCACAGTTGCGCCAGGATTTCGCCGGTCGTCAGATTGCGGCTGAAGCCTTGATGGCCCGTGGAGCAAAAACGGCAACCCACGGCACAACCGGCTTGCGAGGACACACATAAGGTACCTCGGTCGTCTTCGGGGATGAACACCGATTCGATGGCATTGCCATCGCCGACATCGAACAGCCATTTGATGGTGCCGTCGGCAGAGATGTGTTGGCTGATCACGGGCAGCGCCGAGACGTGCGCGTGAGATTTGAGCTTTTGGCGCAAGGACTTGGCCAGATCGCTCATCTGATCGAAATCAGAAGCGCCCCGCTGGTGAATCCACCGGAACAGCTGGGTGGCTCGAAAGCGCTTTTCGCCCAGACCGTCGCAAAAAACGGCCAGACCTTCGAGGTCAAATTCAAGAAGGTTGGCCGTCATCGGGTCAAGGTCGCGCTGGAGCCGCGACGCTATCAGCGTGCGTAAACGTTCATGCCGGGGAAGAAGAAAGCAACTTCCACAGCAGCGGTTTCAGGGGCGTCAGAGCCGTGCACAGCGTTGGCATCGATGCTGTCAGCGAAGTCAGCGCGGATGGTGCCAGCGTCGGCCTTCTTGGGATCGGTGGCGCCCATCAGGTCACGGTTTTTGGCAATGGCGTTCTCGCCTTCCAGCGCCTGGATCATCACAGGACCAGAGATCATGAAGTCCACCAGGTCCTTGAAGAAAGGACGTGCGCTGTGCACAGCGTAGAACTGCTCGGCTTCGCGGCGCGACAGGTGAGCCATCTTGGCAGCGACCACTTTCAGGCCAGCAGCTTCAAAACGAGCGTAGATCTGGCCGATGACGTTCTTGGCGACTGCGTCGGGCTTGATGATGGAGAGAGTGCGTTCGATAGCCATGGTGATTTCCTCTAACAGAGTGTTTTTAAAGCATTTTTGCCCTTCGGCAAAGCCCACTATTCTAACCCGAGCAGACCGGTAAAAACCCTCATCTCACGACAAGGGCCCACGGGAAAGGCGGTTTTCAGCGGCTGCGACCGCCGCCGCCCCGACCACCACGGCCAGGACCCCCAGGGGTTTTCTTCAGGCGGTTGAAACTTTCAGCGCCGATGTAAGCCACCGATGTTTTCATCGGATCGGGTTGCGCCCCTGCCCCACCCGCCTGCGATTTGACCGGCGGCTTGGCGCGTGGCACTGCGGTGCCGGCCTTGCCACCACCACCCGTGCGAGGACGGCGGTCGTTACGGTTGGTGCGGGAGACAGGCCGTTCCGTCACAGGACGGGGACGCTCAGATGTACCGGCCGCCCGCATGAGTGAACGGATGTCGGCCTCATCCAACTCCAGCCAGGCCCCGCGGCGCAGACCGTGCGGCAGCACCATGGCACCGTAGCGGATGCGGATCAGGCGGCTGACGGCATGGCCCACGGCTTCCATCATTCGGCGCACTTCGCGGTTGCGACCTTCCGAAATGGTGACGCGGTACCAGCAGTTGGAGCCTTCGCCGCCGCCGTCTTCGATCGAGCCAAATTGGGCCGGGCCGTCGTCCAGCATCACGCCATCGAGCAAGCGCTGCTTTTCGTCTTTGCTCAAAGCGCCCAGCACGCGGACCGCGTACTCTCGCTCCAAGCCAAAGCGTGGGTGCATGAGCTGGTTGGCCAACTCACCCGAACTGGTGAACAACAACAAGCCTTCGGTGTTCAAGTCCAAACGGCCCACCGACTGCCATTTGCCGTTCATCAGGCGTGGCAATTTGCGAAAAACCGAGGGACGGTTCTGCGGGTCGTCATGACTGACGATCTCGCCAGCAGGCTTGTGGTACGCGATCACACGCGCTGGCGGTGGGTCGATGCGGATGCGCAGCGGCTTGCCGTTGACCTTGATCTGGTCGCCATATTGGACCCGTTGGCCCACGTGGGCGGGTTCATTGTTGACGGAGACGCGGCCTTCGGCGATGAGTTTTTCCATCTCCAGGCGCGAACCCATGCCGGCTTGAGCCAGCACTTTGTGCAGTTTGGGCGAGTCGGCCTCAGGGGCCAGCACGCGTTTACCCAGGTCTTCAGACACCTCGGGCGCTTCTTCTTCCTCGTCAAACTGGCCAGACACCACATCGGACAACTCGATCGGCTTGTAGGTCGACTCGCGGTCAAAAATGGCGCGGGGCTTGCGCGATGCGGGGCGCTTGGCAGCGGGCTTGGACGAATGTGCGTCGTCTTGATGGTGATCGGTCATGGATGGGGTTCTTCGCCGTGCGAGGGGGTGGATGTGGACGTGTCAGGCACGGCGGGGATGGGTGCGTCTTCGAGCACCAAAGATTCTTGGGGGTCCAATGAAGCCGTCTGATCGCTCTGTGGCAATGCCTCCAGGGCATCCTCCAGCGACAAGACTGCCTGCTCGGGCATGTCCTCGACAAGCCCGGACAGTGCAGCCACAGGGCTGTCCACCTGCGCCAACAAGGGCAGTTGGTCCAGCGAGGCCAGGCCCAAATCGTCCAGAAACTGACGGGTGGTGGCGTACAAACCCGGACGGCCCACGGTCTCGCGGTGGCCAATGACTTCCACCCAACCACGGTCTTCGAGCTGTTTGAGGATTTGCGAATTGATGGTCACCCCGCGAATGTCTTCCATGTCGCCACGGGTCACGGGCTGACGGTAAGCAATGATGGCCAGGGTTTCCAGGGCCGCACGGGTGTACTTGGGGGGCTTTTCAGGGTGCAGGCGGTCCAGGAACTCGCGCATTTCAGGGCGACTTTGGAAGCGCCAACCGCTGGCCACACAGACGAGTTCCAGTCCGCCTTGGGCCCATTCGAGTTGGAGATCTTGCAGCAATTGCCGCAGGGTATCGGCTCCCAGTGCATCGTCAAATAAAACGCGCATGTCGCGCATTGACAAAGGCTGGCCTGCAGTGAGCAAGGCCGTTTCCAGGACACGCTTGGCTTGCGCCGTATTCATGGTGTCAATCTTTCGGGAAAAAGACGCCTCACGGCGTCGAAGGTGCAGAGATGGTGGCTTGATCGCCACCCCGTTCTGGAGAGCCCCGCATCCAATGGCGGGCCCTGGTTACGCAAAAACCGGCTGTCCCGGATCATGCTCCCTGTGATTTTCCATTGTAACTGAGGCCCAAATCAAGCACCGCCCGGGCCATGTCGTCGGGCAAACCGGTGCTCAAGTCAATGGGCTCACCGGTGATCGGGTGCTCAAAAGCCAGGTGCCAGGCATGCAGGGCCTGCCGCTGCATGCCCGCCAATGGGGCGCCGCCATAGACCGCATCGGCCAGCAAAGGGTGGCCCAGGTGGGCCATGTGCACCCGAATCTGATGGGTTCGGCCCGTGTGCAAGGTGCACTGCACCAGGCAGGTCCGATCGCTTTGGTCCAGCACCTCGATGGTGGTGGCCGCTGTCTTGCCCGATTGGTAAGTCAAGTCCACCACCGCCATGCGCAAGCGGTTGGCGGGGTCTCGCCCGATGGGCGCTTCAATGGTGTGCGGCGAGGGTGCCGTCCAAGACTTGTGTGCCAGGGCCAGGTATTGGCGGTGAACTTCACGGGCGGCGATTTTCTGCACCAGCGCATCCATGGCCTGGCGCGTGCGCGCCACCACCATCAGGCCACTGGTGTCCTTGTCGAGCCGATGAACAATGCCCGCACGCGGCACATCGGCCGCTTGCGGGTCCAGGGCCAGCAAGCCATTGAGCAAAGTGCCTTGCCAGTTGCCCGGTGCCGGGTGCACCACCAGCCCTGCGGGCTTGTGGATCACACGCAAATGCGCATCTTCATAGACCACATCGATGGGCATGGCCTCGGGCACAAAGGCGCGGGACTGCGGCGTGGCCCGCAAGGTCACTTGCACCGCATGCCCCAGACGCACCTTGGTCGATGGCTTGGTCGTGACGCGACCGTCCAACAACACATCGCCCTGCTCGATCAGTTGCTGCAGATAGTTGCGCGAGAATTCCGGCACCAGTTGTGCCAATGCGCGGTCCAGGCGCTGACCGTGCAAGCTCACGGGCACCTGGCTTTGGCGCACTTCCTCTTCGGCCGCTTCGGTGGCCAGCAAAACATCGTCTTGCGCAAGGGCTTGTGAGGCCTGAATTTCGGGGGGGGTCGATATAATCAATTCGATTGAACAGTTCAAGGACGTCAGAGATGCAAAGCAAGAGATTATCGATGGTTCCAGCCAGCTTGATGTTGGCCTCGGGCCTCATTCTGGCCGCTTGCTCCAGCACCCCCAAGGACATCACTGTGGGCTGGTCCCCCGAAAAAATTTATACACAAGCTCGCGAAGAAGCCGACTCCGGCGCATGGGACAAAGCCATTGGTCTGTTTGAAAAGCTCGAAGGCCGAGCTGCGGGCACGGTGCTCGCCCAGCAAGCCCAGATCGACAAGGCCTATGCACAGTACAAAACCGGAGACAAGGTTCAGGCCATTGCCACGCTGGACCGTTTCATCCGCTTGCACCCGTCCAGCCCTGCCGTGGACTATGCGCTCTACCTCAAAGGCCTGGTCAACTTCAATGAAAACCTGGGCCTGTTCTCGTCCATCATCGACCAGGACCTCTCCGAGCGCGACCAAAAAGCAGCCAAAGACGCCTACGAATCCTTCCGAGAGTTGATCGCACGCTTTCCGGAATCCAAATACACCCCGGAAGCCCGGCAGCGCATGACCTACATCGTCAACTCGCTGGCGTCCTATGAAGTGCACGTGGCCCGTTATTACGCCAGCCGGGGGGCCCATGTGGCAGCCGTCAACCGCGCTCAGCAAGCGCTGTCTGATTTCCCGGGTGTTCCCGCCAGCGAAGAAGCCCTGGCCATTTTGATCAGCTCCTACGATGCCATGGGCATGACCGATCTGAGCAACGATGCCAAGCGGGTACTCGAAAAGAACTTCTCACAATCGGCCTACCTCAAGGGTGAAGGCGTAAAAAAATCGAAGCGTTGGTGGCGCTTTTGGTGAGATCGGCCAGCGCGTCCATGAACGCCTGGTGATCGGCCAGGCGGCGCATGGGCGGCAAACCACGCACCAGACGACGACCATAGGACATGCTGCTCAAGCGGCTGTCGCAAACCACCAAAATGCCCTGATCGCTCTCGCTGCGGATCAAGCGCCCAGCGCCTTGCTTGAGGGTCACGGCCGCCTCCGGCAGGGCATGGTCTGCAAATGCACTGCCCCCCTCACGCGTGATGCGCTGGCTGCGCGCCTCAAACAAAGGATCTCCCGGCGGGGGAAATGGCAGCTTGTCGATGACCACCAGCTGCAGGGCTTGCCCGGGCACATCAAAGCCTTCCCAAAAAGAGGCGGACGCCACCAGCACGCAACCGGCTTGCCCTTCGCTGGCCCCTTCTCGAAAACGCTCCATCAAACGCCGTTTGGGACTTTGTCCCTGCACCAACACCTCGACCTGGCTCGCATCCAGGCGTGATTGCAAATGCTCGCCAATGCTGCGCATGGCATTCAAGGTGGTGGTCAACACCAAGGTGCGCCCACCCAAGGCCGTCACCGCTTCGGTGACCAACTGAGCCACATGCTGAACATGTGCAGGGTCATTGGGCTTGGGAAAATGCTCCGGCACATACAGGGCCGATTGGCGCTCATAGTCAAACGGACTGCTCACCTGCATGACCCGGGCAGAGCTGAGGCCGCAAGGCTGCGTGAACCAGCTCAAACTGGGCTCATAACCCAAAGTGGCCGAGGTGAAAATCCAGGCTTTTTGACCCACACCTTGCATCGGGCCACCGTCGGCCTGGGCTGGCGTCTGTGCTGACATGTGTGCTGGCGTAGCGGGCTCGAATTCATACGGTAAATCTTCATCGTCCAGCAGCTCAGCCTCTGAGGTGGCGGGCACTTGCGGCGGCTGCGTCAGCTTCACAAACGCTTGCGCGATGTCCAGGGGCGACTCCACCAAACGCAGTTGCGCACTGACCTCCAGCCAACGAACCCCTTCCGGGTTGGGCGCATCCGCGAACAAGGCCGCGCGTTGTGCCAGCTCACGCGAGCGGTCTCCCAGACGCTGAAAATCGGGAGCCAGCTCACTGACCGAATCGAGGCCCTCGCGCAGAGCGTCCAGCGCCTGCGTCACGCCTGCCAGGGCATGGGGCCAGTCATCGGGCTCAACCCCTTCGGGCAAAGTGTCGGTCCAGCGCAGCCGAACCGAGCCGCGGTGCATGCCCGCAGCCAGGCGCAGGTCACGCGAGGCTTTTTCAAGGCGACTGCACAGCTCGTGCCAATCAACCAAGCCTCTGGCCAGTTGCAAGCCCGTGGCCAGCACGTCGCGCGACAACTCGAGCAGCTGCACGGTGGACAGCTGCTGGCCCAGAAAATTCACACCAATCTCATTGAGCTGATGCGCCTCGTCAAACACCGTCACCCGCACGGTGGGCAGGAGCTCGGCCACACCCGATTCGCGCACCGCCACATCGGCAAAAAACAAATGGTGGTTGATGACCACCACATCGGCGGCCATGGCCTCCTTGCGAGCCAGGTTCACATGACACGCCCGGTAACGTGGACAGGCCGAGCCCAGGCAGTTGTCGCGGGTGGAAGTGACCAAGGGCCACAAGGCAGAGCGTTCATCCAAGCCGGTCAACTCGGCCATGTCGCCGGTGCGTGTGGACTGGGCCCAGGTTTCAATCTTGGCCAAGGCACGTTGCGCCCCCGGCTGCGCAGACTCGGGGCTGTGGCGTGCCTGCTCCATGCGGTGCAGACACAGGTAATTGGAGCGCCCCTTGAGCAGCGCCACACGGATGGGCAAACCCAACACATCCACCAAGCGCGGGATGTCACGCGAAAACAGCTGGTCCTGCAAGGCCTTGGTGGCGGTGGACACCAGCGCACGCTGGCCGCTGAGCAAAACCGGCACCAGATAAGCGTAGGTCTTGCCCACGCCTGTGCCCGCTTCGACCACCAGCTGTCCGCCCTCCTCGACCGTCTGGCTGACGGCCAAAGCCATGTCGGTCTGGCCTTCGCGGGGCTGAAACCCGGCAATGGCTTGCGACAAGAGGCCCTCTGCGGACAGGGTCTGCAACACCCTTTGCGTGAGCAGACTCAAGCGGGCTCCTTGGGGTCGAGCATGGCCTGCAGACGGGCCATCTGATCGCGCAAGGCCAAGCGGCGTTTTTTCAAGCGACGCAAACTCAACTCGTCCAGCGGCTGCACTGCCAAACTGGCCTGATCGATCAAGGCATCCAAGTCAGCGTGCTCGATCTGCCATTCGATCAGCTGGCGCTGAGGCGAGCGCAGGTCTTGCGAGGCGGCGTCCATCATGGCTTGGCTTGACTTTCAGTTTGCTTGTTTTGCAAGCGCTCGTTGCGCTGCTGGGTGCGCCACTGGCGCTCTTGTTCGTTGAGCAACAACTCGACCTGCCGAATGGGCTCCATGTCTGCGCGGCGCATGCGACGGGCCTGGATGATGCAGTGGTTGACCGCAAATTTTTGCCAGCATTCTTGCGAGCGGGCTTCAAACTCGGCCAGGATGGCGCTGCGCTTGGCAGACAAAACGGCACGTTCTTTGGCAATCGCATCGGGCACCTCGTCCATGCTTTGCGCATGCACAGCGCCCAGCAGGCAAGCCAAGACCACCACAATCCCGTTTTTCATGTGATGTGCGTGTCCACAGTGCGGTGCTCCAGCGCCAAAAATTCACTGGACTGCATCTCGTGCAGGCGCGAAATGGTGCGAGGAAACTCATGCGACATGGGGCCTTGCAGGTACAGCGCTTCGGGCTCCACGGCAGCAGACAGGATGAGTTTGACCCGGCGGTCGTAGAGCACATCGATCAGCCAGGTAAAACGCCGAGCTTCGGAGGCCATGCTGACGGGCAGTTGCGGTACGTTGCTGAGCAGCACCGTATGGAACTGCGTGGCGATTTCCAGGTAATCGTTTTGTGAACGAGGCCCACCGCAAATGGCCATGAAGTCAAACCAGACCACATCACCCGAGCGACGACGCGATTGAATCTTGCGCGACTCGATGTGCAGCACAGGGTCTTCGTCGGGCCCTGTGGCCAAACGGTTGAAGGCGTCTTGCATTTCGACATCGGCCTGCTCGCCCAATGGCGAGTGGTACAGCTTGACCATCTCCAGGGTGCGGCGGCGGTAATCGGTGCCGTTGTCCACATTGAGCACGTTCATGCGCTGGTTCAGCAAGGCAATGGCGGGCAGGATGCGGTCGCGGTGCAAGCCGTTGGGATACAGGCCATCGGGCATGAAGTTGGACGTGGTCACAAAACCCACACCGTTGTCGAACAGCGCCACCAGCAAGCGGTGCAAGATCATGGCATCGGTGATGTCCGCAACGTGAAATTCATCAAAGCAGATCAGTCGGTAGCGCTTGGCCATCTTCTTGCCCAGCACGTCCAGCGGGTTGACGGTGCCTTGCATGGCCGTCATTTCGCGGTGCACCTCGCGCATGAACTCATGGAAGTGCAAACGGGTCTTGCGCTTGATCGGCACGGCCTCGTAAAAGCAGTCCATCAAAAAGCTCTTGCCACGCCCCACCCCACCAAACATATAGACCCCTTTGGGGATCTCGGGACGGTTGATCAGCTTTTTCAGCGCATTGGACCGCTTGGCGCGGTAGGCCGCCCAGTCGTTGGCGCACTGCTCCAGCGCGTCGATGGCACGCAACTGGGCCGGGTCGCTCTGGAAGCCGCGTTTGCGGAGTTCTTCTTCGTAAACAGCACGAACAGACATGGGTGGATCGATCTTCGACGTCAAAAACGAAACCCGGGGCCAGCCCGGGTTTTGGGATGCAAGAACTTTAACCCAACTCGTTGCCGACCGCAGTCGGCAACGGGCCATGGGCTTAGAAGTTCAGGGTGCGCTTGTCCACCGCCAAAGCGGCTTCCTTGGTCGCTTCGCTGAGCGATGGGTGAGCGTGGCAGATGCGAGCGATGTCTTCGGCGCTAGCGCGGAACTCCATCGCCACGACGGCTTCAGAGATCAACTCCGACACCTGTGGGCCCACCATGTGCACGCCCAAGATTTCATCGGTCGTGGCATCGGCCAAGAACTTCACCATACCGGTGGTGTCGCCCAAAGCGCGTGCACGGCCGTTCGCGAGGAACGGGAAGGTGCCGGCCTTGTACGCCACGCCGTCAGCCTTGAGCTGCTGCTCTGTGCGGCCCACCCAAGCGATTTCGGGGCTGGTGTAGATGACCCAAGGGATGGTGTTGAAGTTGACATGACCATGTTGGCCAGCGATACGCTCGGCCACGGCAACGCCTTCTTCTTCGGCTTTGTGCGCGAGCATCGGGCCACGCACCACGTCGCCCACGGCCCAGACGCCTGGGACGTTGGTTTTGCATTCGCCGTCCACCACAATCGCGCCACGCTCGTCGAGCTGCAAGCCGATGGCTTCGGCGTTCAAACCGATGGTGTTAGGCACGCGACCGATAGAGACGATGAGCTTGTCAGCATCCAACACAATGGCTTCGCCTTTGGCGTTGGTGTAGTTGACGGTGACGCCCTTCTTGCCGTTGACGATTTCGCCGACTTTCACGCCGAGCTCGATCTTCAAGCCTTGCTTGTCAAAAGCCTTCTTAGCTTCTTTGGCGATTTGCTCGTCCACAGCGCCGAGGAATGTGGGCAGACCTTCGAGGATGGTCACGTCAGCGCCCAGACGACGCCAGACCGAGCCCATCTCCAAACCGATCACGCCGGAGCCAATCAAGGCCAGCTTCTTGGGCACAGCGCCCACGCGCAATGCGCCGTCGTTGGACAACACATTGACTTCGTCAAACGGTGTGCCAGGCAACGCACGGGCGTTCGAGCCTGTGGCGATGATGACTTGCTTGGCCGTGATGGACTCTTCGGTCTTGCCAGCCACGTTGATGGTGTAGCCGCCTTCAGCCTTGCCAGCAAAGCTGCCGCGACCATGGAAGAACGTGACCTTGTTTTTCTTGAACAGGTACAAGATGCCATCGTTGTTTTGCTTCACAACGGTGTCCTTGCGGGCAATCATCTTGGCCACGTCCATCTTCACGTCCTTGGCGGTGATGCCGTGCTCTGCGAAGTGGTGGTTGGCATGCTCAAAGTGCTCGCTGGATTGCAGCAAAGCCTTGGAGGGAATGCAACCCACGTTGGTGCAGGTGCCGCCGGGCGCTGGGCCACCGGCTGCGTTTTTCCATTCGTCAATACAAGCGACTTGGAAACCGAGTTGTGCAGCGCGAATCGCTGCGATGTAGCCGCCTGGGCCACCACCAATGACGACGACGTCGAATTGTTTGCTCATGGTATTTGTCTTCTTAATGGACAACGCCCCCATGAAGGGGGCATTGCAGATTGAGGGAAATCAGATGTCGAACAGCAAGCGAGCTGGGTCTTCCAGCGCTTCCTTCATGGCGACCAAGCCCAAGACAGCTTCGCGGCCGTCGATGATGCGGTGGTCATACGACATGGCGAAGTAGTTCATGGGGCGAACCACGACTTGGCCGTTTTCCACCATGGCGCGGTCTTTGGTCGCGTGAACGCCCAAAATGGCCGACTGAGGTGGGTTGATGATCGGGGTCGACATCATCGAGCCGAAAGTGCCGCCGTTGGAGATGGAGAAGGTACCGCCAGTCATTTCTTCGATGCCCAGCTTGCCGTCACGGGCTTTCACGCCGAATTCAGCAATCTTTTTCTCGATCTCAGCAAAGCTCATTTGGTCAGCGTTGCGCAAAATCGGCACCACCAAACCGCGTGGCGAGCCCACAGCGATACCGATGTCGAAGTAGCCGTGGTACACGATGTCGTTGCCGTCCACCGAGGCGTTGAGCACCGGGAACTTCTTCAAGGCGTGCACAGCGGCCTTGACGAAGAAGCTCATGAAACCGAGCTTCACGCCGTGTTCCTTCTCGAAACGCTCTTGCATGCGCTTACGCATGTCCATGACCGGGGCCATGTTGATTTCGTTGAAGGTGGTCAAGATGGCGTTGGTCGACTGCGATTGCAGCAAACGCTCGGCCACGCGGGCACGCAGACGGGTCATGGGCACGCGCTGCTCTGGGCGGTCGCCCAGGTTCACAGCGGGAGCAGCCACTTGGGCCAGCGCCTTGGTGGGCACGCCTGTAGGAATCACAGCGGCTGTGGACTTGACGCCACCGGCCACAGCCGACAGCACATCACCTTTGGTGACGCGGCCGTCTTTGCCGGAACCGGCGACCGAGCCAGCGGCCAGGTTGTTGTCGGCCATCAGCTTGGCAGCTGCGGGCATGGCCACACCGGCCATGTTGCCACCGGTGGCAGCAGCGGCCACGGGCGCAGCGGCTGGCGCTGCTGCAGGTGCGGCGGCTGCAGGAGTCGCAGCAGCGGCACCGGCTTTGCCTTCGGTGTCGATGCGGGCGATCAGCTGCTCGGCAGCCACGGTGCCGCCATCGGCCACGATGATTTCACTGATCACGCCTGCAGCAGGAGCTGGCACTTCGAGCACGACTTTGTCGGTCTCGATTTCGATCAGGATTTCGTCAGCAGCGACAGCTTCGCCGACTTTCTTTTTCCACTGCAGCATGGTGGCTTCGGCCACGGACTCGGACAGTTGGGGGACTTTGACTTCTACGATAGCCATTTTGAATTCTCTTTAAAGGTTAAACGCAAGGTTGTTCTGGTGGATCACTTGGTCAGCACGAAGCCTTTGAGCTTCGAGAAGGCCGCTTCGATCAGTGCTTTTTGCTGGTCCTGGTGCAGGTGTGAATAACCCACCGCTGGCGATGCGGACGCTGCGCGACCGGCATAGCCGAGCTTTTGACCATCGAGCATGTTCTCGTGGATGTTGTGCTGAATGAAGAACCAGGCACCCTGATTCTGTGGCTCGTCCTGGCACCACACGATGTCGGTGGCGTTGGGGTACTTCTTGATCTCGGCTGCGAAGGCCTTGTGTGGGAAGGGGTAGAGCTGTTCGACACGGATGATGGCCACATCGTCAGCGCCCTTGGCTTCGCGGTTCTTGACCAGGTCGTAGTAGACCTTGCCCGAGCAGGCGATCACGCGCTTGACCTTGTCGGCCTTGAGGTCCTTGGTCTCACCAATGACGGTCTGGAAGCTGCCTTTGGTGAATTCGGACACAGGGCTGGTGGCGTCCTTGTTGCGCAGCAGCGACTTGGGCGTGAAGATGACCAGCGGCTTGCGCAGGTCACGCACCATTTGGCGACGCAACACGTGGAAGATCTGGCTGGCCGTAGTCGGCTGCACGATCTGCATGTTGGTGTCGGCAGCCAGCTGCATGAAACGCTCGACGCGGGCCGAGCTGTGCTCGGGGCCCTGGCCTTCGTAGCCGTGCGGCAGCATCAAAGTCAGGCCGTTCACACGGCCCCACTTGACTTCGCCGGACGCAATGAACTGGTCGATCACGACCTGTGCACCGTTGGCGAAGTCGCCGAACTGGGCTTCCCAGACCACCAAAGTGATGGGATCGTTCGATGCATAGCCGTATTCAAAGCCGAGCACGGCCTCTTCGGACAAGATCGAGTCGATGACGACGAACGGGGCCTGCTTGTCGGAGACGTTTTGCAGGGCCACGTACGTGCCGGTGTCCCACTTCTCACGCTTTTGATCGTGAATGACGGCGTGGCGGTGTGTGAAGGTGCCACGGCCGCAGTCTTCGCCCGACAAACGCACGGGGTAGCCGCTGGCCACCAAGGACGCGAAAGCCATGTGCTCACCCATGCCCCAGTCCACTGGCGCTTCGCCTCGGCCCATGGCTGCGCGGTCGTCGTACACCTTCTTGACCAGCTGGTGCGGTGTGACCGACTCAGGGATGGTGGTGATCTTCTCGGCCAGACGCTTCCAGTCGGCCAATGGGATCGATGTGTCGCCAGCATCGGTCCATTTCTTGCCCATGTAAGGTGCCCAGTCCACAGTGAACTTGGTCTTGAAGTTGGACAGGACGGGCTCGGAGGTGTTCTTGCCAGCGTCCAAAGCGGCGCGGTAAGCCTTGATCATCTCGTCGCCCAAGCCTTCGCCCAAGCCTTGTGTCGACAATTTGTCGGCAAACAGCTTGCGGGTGCCAGGGTGAGCGCTGATCTTTTTGTACATCAGCGGCTGGGTCAATGCAGGGGTGTCCTGCTCGTTGTGGCCCAGTTTGCGGAAGCACACGATGTCCAGCACCACGTCCTTGCGGAAGGTCATGCGGTATTCGAGGGCCAATTGCGTGGCCAGCACGACGGTCTCTGGATCGTCACCGTTGACGTGCAAAACCGGTGCTTCGACCATCTTGACGATGTCGGTGCAATACACGGTGGAGCGCATGTCGCGGGGGTCCGAGGTGGTGAAACCGATCTGGTTGTTGATGATGATGTGGACCGTGCCGCCTGTGGAGTAGCCACGGGTCTGGGCCAGTGCCAGGGTTTCCTGGTTCACGCCCTGACCGCCAAAAGCGGAGTCACCGTGCACCAGCACGGGCAGAACTTGCTGGCCCAGCGGGTCGTTGCGGCGGTCCATGCGGGCGCGCACAGAGCCTTCCACCACGGGGTTCACGATTTCCAGGTGCGATGGGTTGAAGGCCAGCGACAAGTGGACAGGGCCGCCGGCGGTGTTCACGTCCGAGCTGAAACCCTGATGGTACTTGACGTCACCGGCTGGCAGGTCTTCGGGGGCGGTGTGGTCGAACTCGGCGAACAGGTCCGCAGGCAATTTGCCCATGGTGTTGACCAAGACGTTCAGACGGCCACGATGGGCCATGCCGATCACGACTTCTTGCACGCCTTTGGAGCCGGCTTGCTGGATCAACTCGTCCATCGCCGCAATGAAGCTTTCGCCACCTTCCAGCGAGAAACGCTTTTGGCCCACGTATTTGGTGTGCAGGTAGCGCTCCAGGCCTTCGGCTGCGGTCAGGCGGTCGAGGATCTGCTTTTTCTTGTCCGCGCCAAAGCTGGGTTTGCTGCGGATGCTTTCCAGCTTTTGCTGCCACCAGCGCTTTTCAGCCTGCTCGGTGGTGTACATGTACTCGGCACCCAAGGTGCCGCAGTAGGTTTCGCGCAGTGCATTGAGCAACTCGCGCAAGGACATGCTGGGCTTGCCGAAAAAGGTGTTGCTGGTGTCGAACACGGTTTCCTGGTCGGCATCGGTGAAGCCGTAGAAAGCGGGGTCGAGATCAGGGATGGAAGGACGCTCGGTGCGCTTGAGGGGGTCCAGATCGGCCCAGCGCTGACCGACGTTGCGGTAAGCAGCGATCAGTTGCTGTGCGGCTGTGCGCTTGCGGCCCATTTCAGCGTTTTCGCTGGCCATGACGACTTTGGTGCCACCGGCTTTGGCGCGCTCTGCAAAGGCGTTGATGACGGGCATGTGCGGCACGTCTTTGGCATTGGTGCCATCGACTGCGGGGACATGCTGGAGGGCGTCGAAGTATTCGCGCCAGGAGTCGGGCACGCTGCCTGGGTTGGCCAGGTAGTTTTCATACATCTCTTCGACGTATGGGCCGTTACCTCCGAAAAGGTGGGTGTTGCCTGAATAGGCAGCGTAGACGGAATTTGTCTCGCTCATTTTTCGCTGACCTCCGTTCCCCTCTGGGAAACATAAGTTGGTTGAGTTTTACCTTCCGCGACACGGCTTGACCGGTTGGCGGATGCGACTGTGGCTAAGGAAGGGCCTGAGTAACCGTCGCATTGTGCCATGGCTTGGCCGATGTCAAACTTACAGCTTAAAGCTGTCCAGACAAAAAAAGGCCCCGCATGCGGGGCCTTCTTCCATCAAGCTTTGATCAGATCGACGATTTGCTGCAAGGCAGCGGGATCGTCCATCGTCGTCAAATCACCAGGGTCGCGGCCTTCGGCCACGGCCTGAATCGCACGGCGCAGCAGCTTGCCGCTGCGGGTCTTGGGCAAAGCCGAGACAAAAAGCACACGGGCAGGACGCGCCACAGCACCGAGCTGGCTGTCCACCACTTTCATGACTTCCGCTTCCAGCGCCTTGCGGGCCGCGTCATCGGTCAAGCCCGAGGTGTCTTTGGCAATGGCAAACGCCATGGCCACTTGGCCCTTGAGCTGATCGGCCACGCCCACCACCGCCACTTCGGCCACGTTGGGGTGGCTGGAGATGCTCTCTTCAATCTCGCGGGTGCCCAGGCGGTGACCGGCAACGTTGATCACGTCGTCTGTGCGGCCCAGAATGAAGAAGTAACCGTCTTCATCGCGCACAGCCCAGTCGAAGGTGCTGTAGACCAGCTTGTTCGGGACAGTCTTCCAGTATGTCTTGACGAAACGCTCGTCGTCGCCCCAGATGGTTTGCAAGTTGCCGGGCGGCAAGGGGCCTTCGATGGTCAACACGCCCTTCTGGTTGGCACCCGTGAGCTCTTCGCCGGTCTGGTCGTCGACCAGCTTGACGTTGTAGCCATAGACCGCCTTGCCGGGCGAGCCGAACTTGCTGGGCGCTTTTTCGACGCCGTTGCAGATCGTCAAGATTGGCCAGCCGGTTTCGGTCTGCCAGTAGTTGTCGATGATCGCCTTGCCGTTGAGGCCTTCGGAAATCCACTTGGCGGTGGGCTCGTCGAGCGGTTCACCGGCCAGGAACAGCGCTTGCAGGCTGGACAGGTCGTATTTGGTCAGCAGCGCGGGGTCTTGCTTTTTGAGCACACGGATGGCCGTGGGGGCGCTGAACATGACGTTGACCTTGTACTTCTCGACCAGGCTCCACCAGATGCCGCCGTCGGGACGAATCGGCAGACCTTCGTACATGATTGTGGCCATGCCACCGATCAGTGGACCGTAGATGATGTAGCTGTGACCCACGACCCAGCCAATGTCGCTGGTGCAGAAGAACGTGCCACCGGGCTTGCCCTGGTAGATGTGCGGAATGCTGGCGGCCAAGGCCACGGTGTAGCCACCGGTGTCGCGTTGCACGCCCTTTGGCTTGCCGGTCGTGCCCGAGGTGTACAGGGTGTAGCTGGGGTGGGTGGACTCGACCCACTCGCAAGGCACCACCGTGTCCATGTGCTTGGCGCGTTCGGTGGCGTAGTCCACGTCGCGGCCAGCCACGGGCGTGAAAGCGGCCAGCTTGCGGTCCACCATGATCACGCTGGCAGGCTTGTGGGCCGACAGCTCAATGGCTTCGTCCAGCAATGGCTTGTAGGGCACGCCCTTGCCGCCACGCGAACCGGCGTCGGCGCTAATGATGACTTTGGGCGAAGCGTCTTCAATGCGGGTGGCCAGCGAGTGCGAGGCGAACCCGCCGAACACCACCGAGTGGATGGCACCCAGACGGGCGCAGGCCAACATGGCGAACGCCGCTTCGGCAATCATGGGCATGTAAATCAGCACGCGATCGCCTTTGACCACGCCCAGGTCTTTCAAGATTGCGGCCATGCGCTGCACTTCGGCGTGCAGGTCACGGAAGGTGTAGGTTTTTTCCTGGTCGGTCTCGGTCGACACAAAGATCAGCGCGGGCTGGTCGGCGCGCTCGGCCAGGTGGCGGTCCACGGCGTTGTGGCACAGGTTGGTCTGGCCGCCCACGAACCATTTGGCAAACGGGGGGTTGCTGTAATCGCAAATTTGCTGGGGCTGGACTTTCCAGTCCACCAGTTTGGCCTGCTCGGCCCAGAATGCGTCACGGTCGTTGATCGAACGTGCGTGAAAGTCAGCGTAGCTGCCCATAAAAGACTCCTGAATACCTGCCAATAAGAACCCTGAGGCGCACCGAGATCGGTACATCCTTCTGAATTCTTAATTATGGGTAAGGGACTTGCAACAAGCTGACTTTGTCACGCACAAGACAAGGCCAAAACGGGCGGACAGGCCGCCCGACTTCACTTGAACAAGCTTTGCAGGAGCTTGAAATCGGGGTGTTCAGCTGTGCGAATCCACTCAAAAGCCACCATTTCGGCCGTGACCAATTCAGCACCTGCGCCAGCCAGGCGGTCGTAGGCGGCATCGCGGTTGCGTTCGGTGCGCGAGGTGCAAGCATCGGTCACGACCCACACGTCAAACTCATCTTGCAGCAAATCCAACGCCGTTTGCAGCAGGCAAATGTGGGCCTCACATCCGGCCAACACAATGGTTTTACGCTCTTGGCTTTCCGGCTGGGGCTTTTGCAAATGGCGTGGCAAGCTGCGCGCATTGCCACGGGGTGGATGAGCGGGCACCGGTTGCAGCCACTCGCCCAAGCCCTCTTCCACCGCGCTGAACTGCATCTTGGCCAGCACTTTGCGGCAATGAGCACGCAGCTCGCGCGGCATTTCACCCAAGCGCGAAGGGTTTTGCTCGGTGCCCCAAACAGGCACCTCCAGCGCAGCGGCCAACTCGGCCAGCTTGGCCGCATTGGACCAAACGCTCTGGCCATCCACCATCACCGGCTGGAGCTTGGGCTGCATATCCACCAGAACCAGCTGGCTTTCTTCCACATCGATCAACATAGTCATCCCATCTAAGATGCCGCAGATTGTCGCAGGCCCACGGACACGGATGTCAAGACAGGCCGAACTGGTGGATCGGCCATGCGCCTGGCGCGTCTTCAGTTATGCTTGTAGGTTATGCACCGGAACCTCCTTTTTGTTTTTTGCTTACTTTTGACGTCGTGGTCATTTGCCGCGCCGACAGATGACGAGGCACTTAAAGCGTTTCAGGACAAAGGCTTGATCGCCCAATTCACGGATCAACTGAGCAGCGCCAAAGACAAAGCCAGCGGTCAAGCCACAGGCTTGATCACACAGGCGATGGACTTGCTGGGTGTGCCGTACCGCCGAGGCGGCAGCACAGAAGCCTCCGGCTTTGACTGCAGTGGATTTGTGCGCTACCTCTACGAAAACTCGGTCGGCCAGCTCTTGCCTCGCCGCGCAGAAGAGCAAGCTCGCAGCACCGAAGTGATTGACCGAAACGAGCTCAAACCGGGCGATCTGGTGTTCTTCAACACCATGAAACGCGCATTCAGCCACGTGGGCATTTATGTGGGCGACGGCAAGTTCATCCACGCGCCCCGCACAGGCAAGGCGGTTAAAGTCGACGACATGCGCAGCGCTTATTGGCAAAAACGTTTCAATGGGGCGCGACGCGTGCCCCTCGATAACGAGACCAATAAACCATGAACTCACAAATCGACCACCTCGTGGTCATGGCCTCCTCGCTTGAAGCGGGTGTGGCCTGGTGCGAAGCCACCCTGGGCATCACCCCTGCAGCTGGCGGCGAACACGACAAATACGGCACCCACAACCGCCTGTTCAAGATCGCCTCACCCAAGCACCCGCTGGCCTATTTTGAAATCATCGCCATCAACCCGAACGCGCCCGCCCCCAAAGGCTCCGTGGCCCGCTGGTTCGACATGGACGACAAGGCCTTGCAAAAAGCCATTGCCCAAGAGCCACGGCTGATCACCTTCGTGGCCAGCACCGACGACATCAAGGCGGCCCGCCATGCTTTGCGCACCCAGGAGATCGAACGCGGTCAGATCGTGCACGCCAGCCGCAAGACCAACAAGGGCACGCTCAATTGGCAAATCACGGTGCGCGAAGATGGCGAGCGCCTCTTCAACGGCTGTCTGCCCACGCTCATCCAGTGGGGCAAGCCTGAGGCCACCGAACCCTTGCGCCTGCATCCGCGCAACAGCCTGCCCCGCTCAGGCGTGACGCTGCAAAGCATCGCCATCAGCCACCCCAGCGGCCCCAAGCTGCAAGCGGCTTACGAGGCCATTGGCCTCGGCGGTGTGGCCATCGACACCGGCCCGGCCAACATCACCGCCACCTTGCAAACCCCCAAAGGTTTGGTGCAGCTGTACAGCCTGGGCCTTTGAGCCGCACGGTCAGCCCTGCCCCTCGTCGGGCAAGGTGGCCAGCAACGCCATCCCGGCCGCCATGACGGCAGCGGTCAACCACAAAGCCCCTTTGAAGGTGCCCGATGCCTGCGCCATGGCCCCGGCCACCACCGGCGCGACCACTTGCGCCGCGCCGTAACTCAAAGTCAGGCGTGCCATCGCCTTGCCGGGGTTGTGGGGCGCACGGCGACCCACAAGCGCCAACGTCATGCTGACGATGCCAATGAAGGTGGCCCCGTAGCCGATGGCCCCACCCAATGCGGCCGCCAGCGAACCCGACACCGCAGGCAAGATCACCGACAGCGTCTGCAAGCCAAAGGCCAGCAACAAAGCCCGCGTATCGCCCCAACGTCGGGCAGCCTTGTCCCACAAAAAAACGGCCGGCATGGCCGCCAGCCCCACCAGCGCCCAGGCCAATGCGCCCTGCCCGGCCAGAGCCGGTTCGCGCTCGACAATGGCCACGGTGAAGGTCGCGCTGATCACAAAACCCCAGCCCGCCGCAAAGTAGCTGCCCGCCATGGTCAACATCCAGCGGCGTGAGACTTTGTTGGGCGTATCGGCGGTGTTATTGGCCGCTGGCGCAGGCGGCACAGGTGGCCGCCAAGCCCAGGCCGGCACAAAAAACACCAGCCCAATGGCCGCCATCGCCAGCCATTGATCGGACCAAAGCGCCCAGACTTTGGAGACCGCCCACACCCCGACCGCCGACACCACAATGCCCAGCCCCAGGCCGATGAAATGCACCCCCAGCTCGGGCCTGCGGCCCTGGCGCATCAGCCAGCCCAGCACCAGCCCGGCCCCGAGCAACATGCCCGTGGCTCCGCACAAGCCGCCCAGATAACGCCACAAGACCCAGTTGGGCATCCAGGTCGACAGCGCCATGCCCGCCACGGTGAGCACCGACATCCACAGCCCCATGCTGTAGAGCCGATGCCGCCAACGCACATCGTCGATCCAGGCGGCGGCCAGCGCCCCCGAGATGTAGCCCGCGTAATTGATGGCCGCCAAAGCGCCCGCACTGGCGTCGTTCAAGCCGGTTTGCAACTGCAAGGCGGGCAGCAAGGGGGTGTAGGCAAACCGGGCCAGGCCAATGCTCAGCACCAGACCAAAAATGCCGCCGATGATGACCTGCCAGGGTCGCAGGTGTGATGCGTCAGAACTCATGAAACCCGTTTAACCAAAATGCTGCGCGGCCGCCATGGCCCCCATGCGTGCCGTGATCGCGTGGAACTGCGACACGGTTTCTTCAATGATTTGCTGCGCTGTCTTGACCTCGTGGATCAAGCCCGCAGATTGCCCAGCCAAAGCAGGCGCGGCATTCATGTCGCCGCCGAAATACACGCCCTGAATGCCATTGAAAGTTTCCGGCCCCATCACGCCCGCCGCGTGAATGGTCTCGGTGAAAGGCGTTTTCAAAGCCCGAATGCAAGGCGAGGACTGGGTGTTGAGCATCCAGGTGCCTGTGGTCGGGGCATCGACGATCGCGCCCTTGTAGTGGGCGTGCACCGGGCTTTCGGCGCTGGCCACAAAGCGCGTGCCCATCTGCACCGCCTCGGCCCCCAAGGCAAAGGCTGCCGCCATGCCCCGGCCATCGATGATGCCGCCTGCGGCAATCAAGGGCACATCGACCTTCTCGCGGATGGCCTGCAGCAAAACCAAGGTGCTGACCTCTTCGGGGTTCTTGAAACCACCGCCTTCCGAGCCCTCGACCACCAAGCCGTCCACACCGGCCTCCACGCATTTGATGGCGGCTTCCACGGTGGGTACGGCGTGGTAGACCACAATGCCTGCCGCTTTGAGCGGCGCGATGAATTTGGCCGGGCTGCCCGCCGAGGTGGTGACAAAGCGCACGCCCGACTCGCACACGAAGCGCAGCATGGCCTCGTCCTTCAAAAAGCGTATGGGCAAGTTCACCCCAAAAGGCAAACCGCTGTCCACCATGGTCTGGATCTCGCGCTGGCAGTTGGCGGTCTCGCCCGACGACGTTTCGATGATGCCCAAGCCCCCTGCGCGGGACACGGCCAAAGCCAAGGGGCTGCGTGCAATCCAGCCCATGGGCGCTTGCAAGATGGGGTAACGGGCACCGGTGTGGGCCAAAACGCGGTTCATCGTGGGTCTCCTGTGTTGTGCTGCCCATTGTGGGCCGAGGCCACGCAGTGGGCTGTACCCACCATGACAGCGGACCTCAGGTGGAGCGTTTCAGCGCCGCCCGCTGCCGGGCTTGGCCAAATCGGCGTCCACCCAGGCTTGCGCCGTCTGGCGGTTGAGCTTGAAACCGGCATCGACCTTGAACTCGGCCTGGGTCTCGCCGCCTTCGTCCTGCGCCGTCAACACCGCATAGGGGTTGTCTTCGTCGGGCACGATGCGCAGCAGCACGGTCACGCGGCCGTTTTGACCGCTCACCGTCACGCTCTGGTTAAGCTGGGCGTGCAGCTGCTGTTCGCTGCGGCGCACAAACTCGCTGGCGGTTTTGACCAAGGTGATGAAGGCCGAGCCATCGAGCGGTTTGGGGTTCTTCTTGTCGCGGCCCATGGTCCAGGGGCCCACCAGTGCGGGCTCGGACTCACCGGCCTTGTACATCGCCACCGCCCAACCGTCGTCGTCTTCGTTCTTGATGACCTTGGCGGTCCACAGCTCGTCCTGCCAAAGGCGGGGTTCCTGCAAAAGGGGCGTGTCTTGGATGTCGTCGCTCATCGTGGCTTTCAAAGGG
>Ga0228703_1000603_pt1 | contig 25077 bp, 24 predicted proteins | sample McNCre217_Aug_MG_3_FD_178020 | JGI IMG/M metagenome (GOLD analysis project Ga0228703, IMG submission 178020) | Freshwater microbial communities from McNutts Creek, Athens, Georgia, United States - 29-17_Aug_MG | ecosystem: Environmental > Aquatic > Freshwater > Creek | place: USA: Georgia... | reverse complement strand
CGTGGTGATCTTGTTGAGTTGCGCCGTTTCAATCTGTGTGGCACTGCTCCACTGACGTCCAAGGCTCGAGGCAAGAGCCTCATTCGGAATCAGAATTTTCTGCCCGTCCTGGATGTCGTAGCGCACACCACTTGAGTCTTGAACCAATTCGTTCACCGGCGCAACCTGAGTGAATCCGGCCAAGATCGAATCTTTGACAACTCCGGTTGAACCCATAACACTGAGTGCCTTCAAAAGTTCTGGGCTTTCAACCGGCGCCTTGGTAGTGCCCTGAATTAGGTAAACCTTGTCGGTGGTTGGCGACTTACCGAAAACCAGATTCGGGAAGGTTGCAATCTGAGGATCGGTGAGGATAGGTGGAGTGTTCCATGACAGGCCCAAAGCAGTTGCCTGCGCCTCGTTGGCTAACTTGAATTTAAGACCAGAGGCAATTAGGTAGCGGTTTCCCAGTTTGTCGGAAACCAAAGAATTGATTTGACCGCCGTCGGTAAAGCTGTTTACGAATGTGCTCGAGTGGGCACCAACTGCACCGAGAGTTTTAAAGTCGGCCAAGGTGGAGTCGTTTGGGAGCAAGTAACGGATGTTGTTCTCGAGATTTACCAGATAGACAGGGCTGTCGGTTGCGGCAGATGAGCGAATTAGGTTTACGCCAACAGTTGGATTGCCAAACCAGCTCCAGAAATAGCGCCAGAAGTTTCGATTTCCGTAAGCACTACAGGAGTCTCCGGTACCACCGAGGTTGCTGAGGGCCGCAGCATTTGGTTGATAAGGCGTGTAGTAGTAAAGGTTGGCTGTTGCCTGGCTTTCAATAAATACACCTTTTTTACCGCAGGTGGTTTTTGGGTGGTAGTAAATGTTGTGAACTGCACCCGGCTTGTAATACTTGATGGTTCCCTGTGGGTGACCGTAATACTTCATCTGCCAGGCGGCACGGTAAAGCTGCCAGAAGAGGCGCGAAGTCTGATTCGAATCTTGACCACAAACCTGTGGAGCGCTGTCTGGGCAACCGTAGCCCATGGCAGCCTTATACATATAGGTTGTTGGATCGGCTGCTCCAACCAGTCCCTGTTCTTTTTGCAGGGTGACCAAAAGAACCTGCGGATTGATTTTGCAGGCCACCGCTACCTGGTAGATGATCGTCGACGCCGGAATCGGGGTGTTCGATGCTGGCACAGTGTCACACAGGCGAAGGTTGTAGTCGTGTAAGTTAGCTCGAATCGCGACCGAACCAACCACTGTCTCCGAGTAGTTCCTTAGGCACTTGGGCCCGCCGTCGTTGTCGGTGCAAACCGGCACTTTGCTCTCAAGGAATGATTGAATTTTGGCAGCAGACATGGTGCCGTAATCAAAGAACACGGTGTCCGAGATTATTAGCCCTGGTTTGAAGGTCGAGCCGCTCAGAGCCTCACTGGTAGGGGAAATTGCAACCAAGCCAACTAGGGCAAGCAGTACACTGACTGCCGCCCCGACTAATCGCTGCAACCTGGTTTTCATTATTGGATCTGAACTGTGCCGGTCTCGGAAGTGCCGGTTGAGGTGGAAGAAATGTAGGTAACCGAGTAATTGATTGGGGCCGTCTTGAAATTACTCAGAGGAACATGCATTTCATTGCAAACAGTTGTGTTCACATTTTGAACCGCGCCAACTGTAATGGTTTGAACTGTCTTACCCTGAGTTAGGGTCAGAGTGCACTTGCCGTCGTCTTCCAAAACATCAAGAGCCTCGGCTACGACGTCAACATATCCGTTGTCGACAAAGGCCGATGAATCGATGATTCGTATTTTTACCTTGTCTAACCCTGGGTCGGGCGTCTTTGTAGGCGTTGGGGTTGGAGTCTCGGTTGGTGTCTTGGTCTTGGTTGGTGTGGGCGCAGGGTTCGGGTAAAACATGCTGCAGCCGCTTAGAGTTAGCGTGGCGAAAACTGCTACGCCAGCAAATAACATTTTGTGCTTCATCTGCGTCCTCACACTCCTTAGGACTCTAGATATATAGCCTATTGCGAGTTACCCCAAACAGCACCTAAGACCCGCTTGCTGGCTTGCCCATCCTCGAGCGAGTTGAACTTCTGCTGCCAGTGTTTATAAGCACTCTGGAAAGTTTTCGCCATTTCTGGGAGTTTGCCTAAAGTTTCGATAACTTCGGCTTCGGTAGCCAAAATAGGGCCCGGCGCTTCGGTTTCAAAGTCGAAGTAGAAGCCTCGCTCGGCACGATAGCGCTCGAGGTCGGGCGCCAAGAAAATGATTGGTTTGCCGGTTACCGAAAAATCGAACATTACCGATGAGAAGTCGGTGATCAACACATCGGCCGCGATGTACAACTCGGTCACATCTGGATATCGGGTTACATCAAGCGAAGTTCCGGCGGCTTTTGCGGAAGAAACGTTGTGAGTGTTGGTGTGACCTCTAAACATCATTTGGAAACCCTCTGGGAGTTTGATGCTCGGCTCGAGATAACTAACTAAATCCCAGTTTCCGGTTGCGGTTCGCTGATAGTCGCGCCAAGTCGGTGCATACAAAATCAAAATTGTTTTACTGTCGTGAACACCTAGAGACTCCCGAATTGCCTGGCGGTCTGCCGCCGTGTGATTCTTTAGACGATCGTTTCGCGGGTAACCGGTTTCAAGCACTTTACCCTTGTAACCAAAAGCCCTTGGCAGCACTTCGGTGCAGAACGGACTCGGGCTAATTAGGTAGTCCCAAGCCGCCGCTTCGCGATCCATCGTGTCTAGGTAGCTTTTGGTCAGTGAACCTGGCGGAATATCGTGCACCAAACGCTTTAGCGGAGTTCCGTGCCAGGTCTGTAGATAGGTTTGCCCTTCAACCTTGCGGAAGTACCAGGGTAGCGAGGTGTTAGCCACGATGTACTCGGCCGAGGCTAGAAGGTCCAACCACTCTTTGCTCTCGAAACGCACGCCGGTTGCTCCAGCTGGCGCTTTGGTTCCCGCTCCGATAGTCCAGAAAAATTTCAAATCTGGTCGAGCTTTTTGTAATTCAAGGAAGATGTCCAGTGGGTTATCGCCGATTACTTTTCCATTAAATGAATCAAAAAGTACCGCGCCTTTTTGGATTGGTAGTTTGCCGGGCTGATACTGAAGTTTTCTGATGTAGGCCAAACCACGACGACGTAGTGCACCAATAATGCGGGTTGGAGAGTAGGCCTTCAAGTTCATTTGGTCACACGACTTCTATCGATGGTTCCAGCGGCACCCTTGAAGAAGCCAACTAGGAAACCAACACCCCACGAGATGTGCATGGTTGCCAACACCAGCGGAACCGGAGCCAATTTTGAATAAAAACCAACAAAGACAACTGCCCAGAAGTAAGCCAAGAATGGAGCCCAGCCAATGGCCAAGCCTAGGCTCGCCAAAAGGTTTCCGAGTACGAGCGAAAGCACGAGCGTTGGCGGAATGAAATATCTCCAGGAAGCAGTTTTTGGGCTACGACGAGTTAGGTCTCCGCGCCAAACACCGGTTGAGTAGAACTGCTTTACAAGTGCCTGCCAAGATGAACGAGGCCAATAGGTAACCTGCAGTTCTGGGCTGAACCAAACCAAACCACCGGTTGTCTTTATGCGCTGAGCAAGTTCCCAATCTTCACCGCGAATGATTGATTCGTCATAACCGCCGACTCGCTCCAATGCGGATTTACGGAAAATTCCTAGGTAAGCGCTTTCCGCCTCGCCCGCTTGGCCACCAACATGGTAGCTGGCACTACCCAAACCAAATGGGCTTGTATAAGCCCAGGCAACGGCTTTTTGAAACAAAGTCTTGCCTCGCGCAGCCATGATGCCACCAACCAAGTCAGCCTTGGTTTCTTCGAGGATTTCAACACCTCTGGCGATGTAGTTCTCTCGAGGTTCCGAGTGGGCATCGACACGAACGATGAATTCGTGACGCGACACTTTTATTGCAAGATTCATGCCAACGGTGGTGAGTCCGCGAGGATTTGGAACGAGACGAATGCGTTTGTCATGCTTGGCAAGCCGCTCGGCAATTTCATCGGTTTTATCCGAAGAAGGGCCAAGTGCTAAAAGCAACTCCCCCTCGAAGTTTTGCGCCAGTACCGACTTCACGGCGTCTTCAAGGTGCCCTTCCTCGTTGAGGACCGGCATGATTACCGAAACTTTTGGAGTTTGGCTAGCCATTAGTCAACTGTGGTAGAGCCGACGAACTTGTTGTAGGCAGCGGTAACTTTCTTAGGGTCGCCGTCCATGCGAAGTTCACCCTTCTCAATCCAAATCACTCGGGTGCAGGTGTCGATGATCGACTTCATGCTGTGCGAAACCAAGAATACGGTTCCAGCATTTTCACGCATCTCACGCATTCGAGCCTCAGAGCGGTTGCGGAATTCTTGGTCGCCAACGGCAAGTGCTTCGTCGATAATCAGGATGTCGTGATCTTTCGAAGCCGCAATAGCAAAGCGCAGGCGCGCAGACATTCCTTGCGAGTAGGTGCGCATTGGAAGACCCACGAAGTCTTGCAGTCCGGCAAACTCGGTGATGTCGTCAACTTTGGCGGCAATCTCCTTCTTGGTGAAACCCATAGCCAAGCCACCTAGAAGAATGTTCTTCTCACCGGAAAGATTTGGGAGCAGCAGACCACCAACGCCTAACAGATTTGGGCGGGCGCTGGCATAAATTGCACCACCGGTAAGCGGGGTTAGGCCGGCCAACGCACTCATGAGAGAAGACTTACCCGAACCGTTGCTGCCAATGATGCCGATCGATTCACCTTCGTAAACGGTGAACGAGACACCTTTCACCGCGTGGACAGCCTGGAGCTTCATCTTCTTTGAAAGCAGACCGCCACCGGAATTACCGCGAGTTGCTCGTCGACCCGAAGCAAAAACCTTGTAGGTGATTTCAGCGTTGTCGATGATAACCACCGGCACGCGAGTTTCTTTTTTAGTCTTAGTCGTCGCGGCCATAGCGCTCCTCCGCACTCCAGAAGAAAACCAAACCAACGGCAGCAATACCGAACGACCAAAGTGAAACGGTGATCCACTCTTCGGGGTGCTGCGGATAACCGGTTACGAGGAAGCTCCTGGCCAGGTTTAGGAAATCAAAAATTGGGTTCAATTTGATCAGCGAAGCGTAAATGCTGTCTGAGCTAAAAATCTTTTCAACTGAGAAGAACACGCCACTCACATAGAACAGAATGCGCGAGATGAAAGGAACCAACTTGTTGAGGTCGCGAACGTGAACCGTAATCCTGGCCATGATCATCGCCAAACCAAAGTTGAAGATAAACAGTAGTGCGATCAAAGGAATCAGCATGAGCCAACTGAGGCTAATGGTGTGCTGAACCGCAATCAAGATGACCGCCAGCACCAACAACTGTGGGAACAAGGTGAGGGTTTGCGACATCACGATTGAGAGCGGCAAAAGCACGCGAGGAAACGAAAGACTCTTTACCAAACCATTGTTGGAAACGATGGCGCCGGCTCCGAGAGCGAACGAGCCCTGGATGTAACTGAAAAGAAATACACCGGTGAACAGGAACGGTAGAAAGTTATCCGGCTTATTGGATCCAAGAATCAAACCAAAGATGAGGCCATAGGTGCCAGCTTGGATTGTTGGCAGTAGAACGTTCCACCAGCTACCCAAACGACTTTTTGCATTTCCCGCTTCTAGTGTGTAACTCGCCAAGGTGTAGGCAAAGTCAACGCGTTTCAGTGCATCTTTCACATATTGAAGCAAGGGTGGGCGGGCGCCAACCTTCTTTAACCCGTTTTCGAGTGCGTACTCTTCGGTACTCATACTCTCCACGCTCCGCTCATTTATTTCTTCAAGAAGTTTAGTTGTTACTTATTTTGGGCGATGATTTTGGCAACATCGGCCTTGATTTTTGGATAGTCCGGACGTCCGGGGTGGTAACCGTTTGCTGGTACCAAGTCGAGAACCTTCATGCCGCGCTTCTTCACCTTATTGGCAAGGTCAAGGTAGGTGGGGAGCATATCTTTAGGAATGTCTGTCTTTACCAATGACTGTCCGGCTGCGGCAATTTGCTGGAAACGGCTGAAAATTGTGGCAGGGCTCATCTGCTGCAAGACCGCTGCTTCAACCACTTTTTGGCGTTTCATGCGGTCGAAGTCTGAAGTGTTGTGTCGTGAACGGGCATACCAAAGTGCGGTGTAACCATTCATCTTCTGCTTACCAACTTCAATCCAGGCCTTTGCGTCCGAGCCGTCGTCGGCCTGACCGCCGATTGGTAGCCTTTGCTTGACATCGATGGTAACGCCACCGAGAGCGTCGATAAGTTTGGTCACCGCATGCATTTCGATCATCACATAGCTGGTGATCTTCAGACCCGTTACGCCTTCAACGGCGTCTTTGGTGGCTTCAACGCCGGCGGTTGAGCCATGCTTCTCTGCATCGGGATAAAGATCTGCGTGTTTATCGGTCACGTTTTTGTATAGCGCGTTGATGAGGCATTCGTTGAGGCAATCCCAACCGCTTGGGTAAACCTTCCACAGCGGCGAATCGGCACTGAATGGCACGTGTTCCAGACCTCGAGGAATACCGATTACGGCAACGCGACCAGTGGCGGCGCTGATACTGAACACCGAGATTGAGTCTGGTCTGATTCCGAAACGGTCACGACCGGCATCCGATCCGAGCACCAAAATGTTGTAGCGGCCATCAACCGGCTGAGTGCTTCCGCCCTGATTGAAAATGCTTCCAATAGCCGTGGCACTAGTGGTGCTCACGGTTCCGGCATAAACAATGCTGCCGGTTCCAAGGGTTCCCACCAGAAGGAACGACAGTAAGAGAATTAGGCGTGAACGACCTTGAACTCGGCCAAGTTGCGACAACCGAAGTGCGTCGAGTGTGAGCAGCGCAAATAGACCACCAAAAAACCACAGATACCAGCCAAGGACGGTGGTGATAAAAGGCACGGTCGCAAGCCCAACCAGCCAATTCTTGTTAATGAGGAAAATAACTAAGGCAAGAACGATCAGCCCAACATTTACCAAGGTGAAACGCAGCGCAAACCTACCGAGCTTGCGGTTACCTCCGATGATTTGCGCGGTACCAGGGAAAATTGTTCCAAGCGCAAGAAGCCACCAGGCGCGAGTTTGCATCTGGTGAGAATCGGCTCGTTCAATGTCGCGGAACGGGCTGCGGCGCTGTCCTAGATTTGAGATTTTAGTTTCTCGTTTTTCTCTGCCACTGCAAGTTTTAGTGATTCGGTGAAGTTTTGTAATTTCTCGGCGATAGCAGCATCGCTGGCGCCAATGATTCGTGCCGCCAAAATTCCTGCGTTACGAGCACCGTTGATGGAAACGGTTGCAACCGGTATGCCCGCTGGCATCTGCACGATTGAAAGCAAGGAATCCATGCCGTCTAGCTTGGCTAGGGCAACTGGAACACCAATTACTGGAAGAGTTGTTACCGAAGCCAACATACCTGGCAGGTGTGCAGCACCTCCGGCGCCAGCGATAACAACCTTTAGTCCTCGACTGGCAGCAGCCTTGCCCCATTCGATCATTCGTTCCGGGGTGCGGTGTGCAGAGAGAACTTCAACCTCGAAATCGATGCCAAATTCTTTCAACGCCTGGGCCGCATCGGACATTACCGACCAGTCGGAATCCGAACCCATTACTACGCCTACAACAGGTGTGCTCATAACGATTAAGTTTAGGTGTGGCCTAGTTGCTAAGCGCGTAGGCACACGCTGGCTGCAGCCTTGGCGTCTTCTAGAACCGAGTGCTCATTTTCGCCGGTGACGGTGATATGGCCCATCTTTCGACCCTTTCGAGCCGATTTTCCGTAAGTGTGGAATTTAGCAGATGGGTAGGCAGCCAAAGCTTCTGGGTAGCGGCTAACAAAATCATTTCGATCATCCACCCCCAAAAGATTAATCATCACTGCGTGAGAGTTCACCATGCCGGTATTACCCAGCGGAAGGTCTAGCACGGCGCGCAGATGCTGCTCAAACTGGCTGGTTTTCGAACCTTCGATGCTGAAGTGCCCAGAGTTGTGCGGACGCATCGCCAACTCGTTGATCACAAATTCCCCGTCGGCAGTTTCAAACATTTCCACAGCGAGCACGCCGGTTACACCTAGACCGCTAGCCACCGTTTCTGCGATTTCGGCTGCTCGGTCTAGAGCTTCATCCGATGTACCGGGTGCAGGTGCAAGAACTTCGGCGCAAACACCGTTGCGCTGCACCGTTTGCACCAGTGGCCAATGCTGAATTTGTCCGCTAGGCCTACGCGCCACTAGTTGCGCCAGCTCGCGAACGAAGTCAACCTTTTGTTCAGCCAAGAGGCTTCCGCCAAACTGGTCGAGGTTGTCCAACCATTCACCGGCATCGGCAGCGTCACGAACTACTGCAACACCTTTGCCGTCGTAGCCACCGATTGGGGTTTTCAGAATTGCAACACCACCGTTTGCAGAAATAAAGTCGTTCAGTTCTTCTGCAGTTTTGATTTCAGCCCAAGCCGGCATTGGCAGACCGAGTTCGCTGAGTCGTTGACGCATGTGCAGCTTGTTCTGGGCGAATTGCAGGGCCCTGGATGGTGGCTGAACCGAAACGCCTTCGTTCTCGAGGGTTTGCAAAACACCTAGCGGCACATGTTCATGGTCGAATGTGATTACGTCCACGGTTTTGGCGAACTCTCTCACCTGAGCAACATCGGTATAGTCACCAATCTGCGTGGCAGCCAGTGCTGCCGAAGAACCCTCGGTTTCGGCAAAAACTTTGATCTCAAGCCCTAGGGCGAGCGCCGGTTCGATCATCATGCGTGCCAGCTGGCCGCCACCGATTACGCCTACCCGAAAAGTCATACGACTATTTTCCCCCAAGCAGTGCGTTGATTTCTGCCACGATTGCCCTTTGGTTGGCGTAACCCTTGAGAATGTATTCATTTTCATCTTTGGTTCGCACAATTATTCCCTTGATCGGGGAAGCCGTGACCGACGCTATTGAAGCCCACGAAAGTTCAATACGTTTGGCAACTCCCAAGCCAAGCCTCAAGGTTAGACCGGTTGAAAATACATCTAGAAATGTTGCGTAGTAACGAAGAGCTGGCCATATGAAAAGGATTAAGGCCAGGACTCCGCCGGTGACCCACACGGTTGACATCAGCCAGGCATCCATTTTGTAGGTGGACGCAAAACTCAAACCGGCGGCGATCAATCCGAGCCAAATCCAGGCCAGCGTAAGCCTGGTTAACCTCGGGCGAAATCTTGCGTAGTGAGTCATCTGTTAATTGTGTCGCAGGTGTTGAATGTCGGCCGCAGAAACTGCAGTGAGTTGGTCCTGGCCTTGGACAGAAATTAGTAGGCGCCCAAAGTCGTCGATTCCTGTGGCTAAGCCCACCAACTCCGATTCATCCGGGAAAATTGCTCGAACAGTAAGCCCAACGGTTGTGCACTCTGTTCGAACCGCTTTCTGCGCCTCGTGGAAGTTCTCCAGAAGCGTCGATAGTTCTCTTAGATAGGCTTCCAAAAATTCATCCGCCGAAATTTCGCTGCCTTCCAAAAGTAGCGAAGTGGATTCGGGGATTGGTAGCTCATCTCGCTCCAAGGTCAGGTTTATTCCAGCACCAATCACCACACCCGAAGCTCCTGGCAGTAACTCGCTCAAAATTCCCGAGATCTTTTTGCCTTCAACTTGAACATCGTTTGGCCATTTGAGCCCAACGTGTTTCTCTCGAAGAGCTGCTTGAACCGCTCGGCGCATGGCAACTCCGGCTACCAACGGCAGCCAACCGAATTGAGCGGTGCTCCAACCATCGGGCTTTACCAAAACAGATATGGCCAGTGATTTACCTAGCGGCGACACCCAGGCTCTACCTGATCGGCCTCTACCCGCGGTCTGTGCTGCTGCCACCAGAACGCTTAGATGCGGGTAATTTTCCGGTGCAGCCGTCACCGCCGACACCAAATCTGTGTTAGTCGAGCCAGTTTGTTCTAAGTATTCGAAGTGATTAGCGACTTTGGCGCTCAATAAAAAGTCCATTGCTAACAATCGTAATCAGCCGTAGTGGTTGTATCGTTGCTTCATGACTGCCGACAAGCCAGACTATTCAACCACTGCGGGCAAACTAGCCGATTTGCGTGAACGTTACCACCAGGCCGTGCACGCCAGTGGCGATGCCGCGATCGAAAAGCAGCACGCCAAAGGTAAGAAGACCGCCCGCGAGCGCATCGAGATGCTGCTTGACCCGGGGTCGTTTGTTGAACTCGACGAATTTGTTCGTCACCGTTCGACCGCATTTGGCATGGACAAGAACCGCCCATACGGCGACGCAGTGGTAACCGGCGTTGGAACCATTCAGGGCCGTCAGGTGGCTTTGTTCTCGCAGGACTTCACAATTTTTGGTGGCTCACTCGGTGAAGCTGCCGGTAACAAGATCATCAAGGTAATGGATCTGGCTATCGCTACCGGTGTTCCGCTGATTGGAATTCTTGACTCCGGAGGTGCTCGCATTCAGGAGGGTGTGATTGCCCTCGGCAAGTACGGTGAAATTTTCAAACGCAACACCATGGCCTCTGGAGTCATCCCGCAGATTTCGCTAATCATGGGTCCTGCTGCCGGTGGTGCTGTTTACTCACCAGCCCTAACCGACTTTGTGATCATGGTTGACAAGACTTCGAACATGTTTGTAACCGGCCCAGACGTCATCAAGACCGTCACCGGTGAAGATGTTGGAATGGAAGAACTCGGCGGAGCTCTCACCCACAACAAGACTTCTGGTGTGGCGCACTACCTGGCTTCCGATGAGGAAGACGCAATCGATTATTGCCGTAACCTTCTGAGCTACCTTCCCGAGAATAACCTCAGTGAGACCGTGGTGTACGACGCTGCGGGCGAACTTGAAATCACCGAGGATGATCGCGCTCTTGACACTTTCATCCCCGACTCACCGAATCAGCCTTACGACATGCAGACGATTATTGAGTCGATTGTTGACGGCAACGAGTTCCTCGAAGTTCAGCCTCTGTTTGCACCGAACATCATCATCGGTTTTGCTCGCGTAGACGGCCGAAGCGTTGGAATTGTTGCCAACCAGCCTTCCCAGATGGCCGGCACCTTGAACATTGAAGCTGGTGAAAAAGCTGCACGCTTCGTTCGCTTCTGTGACGCGTTCTCAATTCCGATTCTGACCCTAGTAGACGTGCCTGGATATCTTCCCGGTACCGATCAGGAGTGGGCTGGCGTGATTCGTCGCGGTGCCAAACTTCTATACGCCTATGCCGAAGCTACGGTTCCACTGGTGACCGTGATTACTCGAAAGGCTTACGGTGGTGCCTACATCGTTATGGGTTCGAAGCAACTTGGTGCCGACATTAACCTGGCCTGGCCAACCGCAGAAATTGCGGTAATGGGTGGCCAAGGTGCGGTCAACATTTTGTTCCGTAACGAGATCAAAGCTGCCGAAGATTCTGGTCAGGACGTTGCCGCGGTTCGAGCCAAACTTGCTGCCGAGTACACCTACAACGTTGCCAGTCCTTTCTTGGCTGCGGAACGCGGCGAACTTGACGGAATAATTGAGCCTGCGGCTACTCGTATCGAAGTAATCAAGTCGCTTAGAGCACTTCGCACCAAGCGTGCCAGTATGCCACCGAAGAAGCACGGAAACATTCCACTTTAATGAGTGATCAAGCAGAGGTTCAGCAAGCGCTGAAGGTGGTGCGCGGCAACCCTTCAGACGCAGAACTTGCCACGGTAATTGCCGTTCTTAACGCAGCAATCAACGACGCAGAGGCCGCCAAAGCTCGCGCTCCCAAGAAATTCCGTTCGAGTTGGGGACGCAACAACGCAATCCTGCGCGGCAGCCTCACCCCTGGTTTTGGTCAGTGGTCGGCTAGCAGTCGACCAGGCTTGGACTAATCTCTATCCCCTAAAGAGTGGACACAGTCAAAGTTGGTGTCCCCCATTTTCCACCGTCATACTTATGGCAAGGAATCAAACGAGTTTGGGGCTCGGATTCTGGGGAGGCTTGCTAAAACAAGTCGGGGGAACTGAGTCGGTGAAGCAATTCACCGACTTCTTCCATTTAAAACTTCAACCACAAATCTGGTGCGCTGGTGCCTCGACGAGTTGCAACCAAAGTAACAAGCCAGGCTTCGCCCTTCGGAGCGCGAACTACAACTTTTCCCGCAGAAACAGTTTCGATTGCGGCGGCTACCCGCGACAGGACGTTCTCCCGCAGAATCTCATCAGCTTCGTCGAGACCACCCTCATCGAGAAGTAGCACTTCAATCCCGCGTGCTCTGGCATCGGCAGCCGCTTTTTGAACTTCGGCGTTGATCAGGTTTCGGCCGCGAATCTCATCGCGAAGCTCCGCCTCCAGAACTAGCAAACGCTCCTTCTCTGCCGAAGATAGTTGGCCTTTGTTAGAACTTATGTAACTGAGCGCTGGCAGGGCACGGGTAAGCACCTTCCGCAGACGCTCACGCCGTTCGAGACTGGCAGCCTCAGAACTAACGAGAGCGGATTTTGAAACCTGTTCGTTTCGCTGCAGTTCCTCAACTTCTCGGTCGGCTCTGGCAAGTGCTTTTGCCGTTGCCTGACCGGCTGCAATTAGAACTACCATGCCAACCAGTCCACTGGCACCAATGGCCCCAAACCCTGCCTTTTGAACCAAAAGAGTGGCAACTATGGCTCCCGAGAGCCAAGCAATTCTCACCTGGCCGCGCACCGAAGTAATTCCGAGCAGCACCCCCATGCCACCCACATACCAACTGGCATAGGTTCCGGTTTGTCCTTCGGCGATCCCAAGGTTTGCTAGCTCGGTGGTGAGCACAGCGCCGATACCAGCCATAACACCAACCGTTGGGCCCATGGCTAGCCCTCGTCTCAGGGAAACTGCCAACCACACGCTCCCCAGGTAAACAACGATGGAAAGCGCAAGCCACCAGTCGTTGTCGTAGCCACGCCACGACAGGGCACCAAGTAGAGCGTGATAGGTGGCGAAGGCAATCGAAACCAGGGCCATCAACCAACGAGGGGCGTTAAGCATTTGCACTCCACATCAAAACTACTGTGGCGCCTTTTCGAGGTTCCGACTGAATGCGAACCTCGCCGCCAACCAAGGTGACGCGGCGGCGAATAGAGTTTCTAACGCCAAGACGATTGTTTGGAATTTTTGATTCTCGGAAACCTCGACCGTTATCTTTCACAATGATTTTCAAACCCTGACGGTCGGCTTTCAAACGAACCTCACGAACGGCTTTGCGTCCGGCGTGCTGGATTGAGTTGGTTATCGCCTGAATCGTGGCATCCGAAAGTGCAATTCCAACCTTGATTGGCACAGCAAAGTCTTGCTCTTTTGCCAACACAATCTCGACCTCTGGGAAACCGCGGCGTAGCACTTTGTCTAACGACTCCAGGAAGGTACTCGCAGCGATTTCTTGCATCTCGTCGGAATCTTCACCGGCGGTCTGCTCGAGCCTCGCGATCGCTTCATCGGCGCTCGCGGCAGCCAACCGTTGCTCATCTTCGGTCTTAGCCTTAGCTGCCAGCAGCAGGGTGGTAAGCACCTGGTCGTGCACTAGGTCGTCTAACTTCTGCCGCTCCAAATCGGTGGCTTCCTGCGCCGCACGTTTCGCCGCAAACGCAATGGCCTCATCACCGGTTTTATCAACGCGAAGCGCAGACGTTCTGATCATGCCAATCAGGGTTAGAACCGCCGCTGCAAACAACACGATGTAGGTTGCGTCGATTACGGCACTACCGACATCGCCACTACCGCCGATGGTTTGAACTCTGAGCAAGAACCAACTGACCGGCATAAAAACCAAATAAGCAATCGACCACCACTTGGGAAGATACATGCCCATAGCCATGGTTGCGGTTCCGGTTGCCCACCACAGCCAAGGTCTAAATCCCGGATCAAACTCGAGAACACCGGCTACGGAAATCGGATAAAGGAAAAAACTAATCGCGTAGGCAGCACCGTGCAAAAGGTAAACGTTACGGTTAGCTGAACCAAACCAAAACGTATAGGCAGCTGCTACCTGAGCGGCAAAAATCAAACCGATAGACAAATACAGGATGATGGCAGAACCGTGTTTCGCCTGCGGGAAGGCATTCAGAAAAGTTTCGATTGAGGTTGCAATCGAAGCCAGGGAAAACACGCGGCCAATAATGCGCTCAGAACGAGAACTGGCAAAAGTTGATTGAGTGAGCGCACTAGATGATGTCGTCAATCAACCCATCCTCAATGGCTCTTTTCAAAAAGTCGGTCTTATCGGTCACCGGGCGGCCCACATCAGCGTATTTGATCCGAACCCGGTCGATGTGCTCTTTCACGGTGCTTTGAGCGATGTTGAGCTCAAACCCCACCTGTTTCTGGGTTAACCCAGAGGCGTAAAGACTCAAAACAGAGCGTTCGCGGTCGGAAAGTTTTGCGTCCTTAAATTCAATATCGTTATCGATAGCGGCCGCCGTTTGGGTGTTATTAATGTAAACGCCGTGGGCAATCAGGTAGATGGCTTTGGCCAGCTCGTCCATGGTTTCCGATTTGGTCACCAAAAGCGCCGCACCAGCCTTCATAGCCGCACGAATCAGCGGTACCTTATCCCCGTTTGAATAAATGAGAACCTGGATTCCTTTTGATACGAAAGCCGACACGTTTTGAGAAACATTTGAGCCATCAGCCAATGACAAATCAAGAACGACAACCTGGGGTTGATTGTCGCCAAAGAGTTCGATGCACTCCCCAACCGAAGCAGCCGATGCCACCAACTCAAAGTTGTACTTAGAGCAGCTCGCTTCAAAACCAAAACGAATTGCATCGTGATCATCGACCACGGCAACTCTAACTAGGTCTTGAAACAGAACAGGCGTTTGGCTCATTTTCGAATAAGGCTCGCAACGGTCTCAATGTGGTGGGTGTGTGGGAACAAATCAAAGGCTCGGATGCCGGCCAAATCGTAGTGTTCCAGTAGGGTCTTCAAATCGCGAGCCAGCGCAACCGGATCGCAGGCAACATAGACGATGTGCTTTGGAGCAAGTTTGATTAACTGGCCCACCACCTTAGCTCCGGCACCCGAACGAGGAGGGTCGAGAATCACGGTAGCCTCACCGGTTTCGTCTTTGTGCGGCGCCAAGAAGCGTTCAACTGGTTCACACACGGCCTTCACATTCGGCAGGTCCTTGAGGTTCAAGGTGGCATCGGCGGTTGCCTGTTTGAACGACTCAACGGTGGTCATGCGCAATTCGGTTCCAAACTTAGCGGCGATAGCTCCGGTAAACAGACCCACACCACCGTAAAGGTCTAAGTTGTCTGCACTCAACTTGAGGCAACCCGACTGTTCGATAAAGTCGTTCACCGCTGAGGTTAGAACTTCCGGCGCTTTCTTGTGCACCTGCCAAAAACCACCACCGGTGATTCGGAACGTACGGCCGCCAGCTCGTTCGATCAGACGTTCATCGCCGTGAAGTTTTTTGTCAATTAGCCACTGCAGCTGCCCTGTACTAGAGGCCATTACCTCGATTTTTTCTACGCTCTGGTAGTTCTTGTGATGGAACTCCATCTCCTGAATGTCTTCAACTGCCAAAGGGAGGGACTTCACTCGAACCACTTCATGGCTGCGCTCGCGGTAAGGGCCAACGAAACCTTGCTCGTCGACATGCAGTTGAACTCGGGTTCGATAAGCCAAACCATTGTTTTCGTCGTCGCCTGGTGCAGCCTCAACCTCAACACGTTTTTTGAGCCCCGCAAACCGGTCTAACGCTTCTTCTAGAACATCGGCTTTCAGTTCACGCTGGCGAGAAAGTTTGATGTGCCCGAACTCGGCACCTCCGGCACCACCAACCCCTGCTTCTTTCCAGAAATGGGTAACTCGGTCTGGAGAGAATCTAATGATTTCGGTGGGTTCGGCGCGGCAAAAACCCTTGCCGGCATCCTCGAATACGCGAACTTTGACACGCTCGCCGGGTAGCACGTGCGACACAAACACAACGCGGCCTTCGTGGCGTGCCACAAAGATTCCACCGTGTGCCACCTTCTCAATATCTACTTCGAAGGAACGGCCTACCCATGATTCAGTCTTATTCACCTCTCAAGTGTGCCAGAATCTAGGCGTGACTCGCCTCGTTCTAGCATCAACTTCTCCCGCCCGACTTTCGCTGCTTCGCGCCGGCGGTATCGAACCAATCACAATCTCCCCAGGAGTTGACGAGGAAGCGGTTGCCGCTAGAGCCGAATCGATGGGCCTAATTTCCAATTCGCAAGACCTGGTCTTGATCTTGGCTAAGGCAAAAGCAGAAGCAGTTCTGGGTCACCCCGATGCCCAGAATGCCATTGTGATCGGATGCGACTCGGCACTTGAGTTCGGGGGTAAAACTCTCGGCAAGCCGCACGAGCCAGAGGTTGCCAGGGCGCGCTGGAAAGAACTGAGGGGAAACAGTGGCACCTTGCATTCAGGCCACTGGTTAATCGATAACCGCTCCGGCGAAACCATGCCACCGGCTACAGGTAAAACTTCTTCAACCGTGGTTCACTTCGCAAACATTTCCGATGCCGAAATCGATGCCTATGTGGCAACCGGCGAGCCCCTAAAGGTAGCCGGTGCTTTCACCGTAGACAGCCTTGGAGGTGCGTTTATTTCACGCATTGAAGGCGACACCCACACCGTCATCGGCTTGTCGCTGCCCACTCTGCGAGAGTTAAGCCAGGTTTTGGGCGTTGAATATACGAGCTTCTGGAACCGCTAAAACCGCCTAGAAACCAATAGGCTTGTCTGCATGACTAATGCCAAGATTACGAAAGTACTCATCGCCAACCGTGGTGAGATTGCAGTTCGCATCGCTCGAGCAGCTAAGGACGCCGGAATCGGTTCGGTAGCGATTTACGCCGACCAAGACCGCGATGCACTGCACGTAAAGGTAGCCGATGAGGCGTACGCCCTAAATGGAACTTCCTCGGCTGAAACCTATCTGGTCATCGACAAGATTTTGAAGATCGCCCGTGAGAGCGGCGCAAACGCCATCCACCCTGGCTACGGCTTTTTGGCTGAGAACGCTGATTTTGCTCGAGCCGTCACGGCCGCTGGAATCATCTGGATTGGCCCAAGCCCGGAAGCAATTGAGCGCCTTGGCGACAAGGTTTCTGCTAGACACGTTGCCGAAAAGGTTGGCGCGCCACTTGCTCCTGGAACCATCAATCCGGTTGAGGGTGCCGAAGAGGTTCTCGAGTTTGTTTCTAAGCACGGTCTACCGGTAGCAATCAAAGCAGCTTTCGGCGGCGGCGGCCGTGGCATCAAGGTTGCCTACCAGCAGGAAGAAGTTGCCGAACTTTTCGAATCGGCTACGCGTGAAGCTATTGCAGCTTTCGGTCGTGGCGAATGTTTCGTTGAAAAGTATTTGGAAAAGCCTCGACACGTGGAAACCCAGTGTCTCGCAGATGCCTACGGAAACGTTGTTGTCGTTTCCACCCGCGACTGCTCGCTGCAGCGTCGTCACCAGAAATTGGTTGAAGAAGCACCGGCACCTTTCCTTTCCGAGGAACAGATCAAACGCCTCTACGACTCATCGAAGGCAATTCTTAAAGAAGTTGGCTATGTGGGTGCGGGAACCTGTGAGTTCTTGGTAGCTCAAGATGGCACCATCTCGTTCCTGGAGGTAAACACCCGACTCCAGGTTGAACACCCGGTTTCCGAAGAGGTAACTGGCCTCGACCTAGTTCGCGAACAGTTCCGTTTGGCCGAAGGCGGCAAGCTAGATTACGCAGACCCTGAAGTTCGCGGACACTCCTTCGAATTCCGCATCAACGGTGAAGATGCCGGCAAAAACTTTATGCCAGCCCCTGGCCCGGTTCACGTTTTCAAAGCGCCTGGCGGCCCTGGTGTTCGCGTTGACACCGGTGTTCAGTCTGGCGACGTAATCTCAGGTTCATTCGATTCGATGGTTGCCAAACTAATCGTTACCGGAAAAAACCGTGAAGAGGCTCTAGCTCGCTCACGTCGAGCCCTGGCCGAAATGGAAGTTCACGGCCTACCTACCGTGCTTCCGTTCCACCAGAAAATCGTTAACGACCCAGCCTTCATCGGTGGCGACGGCAAATTCGGCATTTACACTCGTTGGATTGAAACCGAGTGGGAAAACGACATCCCAGCTTGGAACGGAATCTCCGAAATGCCTGGCGAAAGCGCGCCACGCAACAATGTTGTGGTCGAGGTAAACGGCAAGCGCATTGAGGTTTCGCTACCAGCCCACCTCGGCGGTTCGGCCCCTACCACCACCGCCGGTGCAGCACCAAAGCGTAAGAGCCACGGCGCCGCTGGCGTTGCGAAGAGCGGTAAATCGGTTGTAGCCGACATGCAGTCGAGCGTTGTGAAGATTGCCGTTGCCGAAGGTGACGTTGTTGAAATCGGACAGACCATTGTGGTTTTGGAAGCCATGAAGATGGAACAACCTATCAAGGCTCACAAGGCTGGAACGATCAAGAACATCAAGGCAGAAGTCGGTACAACTGTTCCAGCTGGAACCGTCTTGATGGAAATCGAAGACTAAAACTAAATCTGGATTGGGGAACCAAATGGACACATCAACATCCGACCTAATGTCACTAATTGGATACGGCCTGTTGGCACTACTTTTAGCTGCACTCATTTTCGGTTCATTTCGGATTGTGAACCAAGCGACCGTTGCGGTTGTAACAATGTTCGGAAAGTACCGCCGCGTTCTGCGTCCAGGGCTTAATCTCTTGATCCCATTGGTAGAGCAAATCAATCGAACTGTCCAAATCCAGAACCGCACCGAACAGCTTCAGTTCAAAACAATTACCAGTGACCAAGCTGTGGTTTATTTCACGGCTACGGTCATTTTTACTGTGAGTGACCACGAACCAGAAACTGTAAAAACAGTTGCATTCAAATTCATTGATGAAGCTTCCTTTGACATCGCTCTTTTGAGTGCGGTTGAAGCCTCCGTTCGTGAGTATGTTGCAACTCGTAAACAGTCTGAAGTTTTGGGTCTCCGTGCCGAGATTGTGAACCATGCCAAGTCCACTCTTGACGAACAACTATCTAGCTGGGGTTACACGGTTGTTGACTTGCAAATCACAGAACTGGCTTTTGATAAAGAAGTCACAGACTCCATGGCTCGAATCGTGGCAGCGACCAATCTCAAAATTGCAGCGGAAGCTGAAGGTCAGGCTCTACTAATTACCCGAACCAAGGCAGCCGAGGCGGAGGGTGCAGCAATTCGAATCGCAGCCGAGAACGAAGCAACCGCAGCGCGGCTACGCGGTGAAGGCCTTGCTGCGTTCCGCAAAGCTCTTGCGCAGGGTTTCGGTGAATCAGCAGAAATGCTTGAAGAGCATGGGCTCGATCCAGCTCTCCTAGCATTCTCAATGTGGACCGAAACTATTCGAGATGCCGCAAAAGAGGGCACTGGAAACACTATTTTCATCGACGGCAATATTGCAAGCGGAGAAGAATCGCTTAGACGTCTTCAGGCCTTCACGGTATCGCAGAGCGGCCAGAGCACAGAAAAAAAGAAGCCTACGCCTAAAAAGTAACTTTTAGACGTTTGGTCGGTGCAGTGCCCGCGCCGCTTCAGTTACCGAAGCCGACATGGATGGATAAACTGCAAAGGTTTTAGCCACCTGGTCTACGTTGATTCGGTTTTCTACCGCGAGCGCAATTGGGTAAATTAACTCACTTGCTCGAGGTGCAACAACTACACCACCAATTACGGTTCCGGAGCCGGCTGAGCAGAACAGTTTGATGAAACCGTCGTTGATTCCGGCGATTTTTGCACGAGGGTTCACGTCAACCATTACCTTGACGATTGAGCCGTCGACCAGACCTTCCTCGATCGCTTTCTGCGACCATCCCACAGATGCGATTTCTGGGTTGGTGAAAACGTTGGCAGCCACATTGCGAAGTTCTGCCGGCATCGCTACGTCGCCCATGGTGTGGAAAACGGCGGTTCGTCCCTGCATTGCGCTTACCGAAGCCAACGGGAAGAAGTTGGTGCAGTCGCCCACGCCGTAAACGTTTGCGCGGCTGGTTCGAGCAACCTTGTTGACCACGATGTGTCCGCTTTCGGTTAGTTCGATTCCAGCCTCTTCAAGCCCCAGCCCGGCCGTGTTTGGGATCGAGCCCACGGCGATTAGACAGTGTGAGCCTTTCACCACGGTGCCGTCGGAGAGGGTTACCTCAACCCCATCGCCAGTGTTTACTGCCGACTCGGCGCGAGACTTGCTGAGTACGTGCATACCGTTGCGACGGAACACTTCCTCAATCAGTTCGGCTGCGTCTTGGTCTTCCCCTGGCAGCACGGTGTCTCGAGAAGAAATGAGTGTCACCTGCGAACCGAGCCCTCGATACGCTGAAGCGAACTCTGCTCCGGTAACTCCCGAGCCAACCACAATCATGTGCTCGGGTAATTCTTTGAGGTTGTAAAGATCAACCCAGGTGAGGATACGTTCACCATCTGGCTTGGCAGTGTCGAGTGTGCGCGGGTGTGCACCTACAGCCACAATGATGGTCTTAGCCTCCATGCGTTCTTCGTCACCATTGGAGTGCGTGGCGATGACGAAGTGGTTACCGTCGAGGCGGCCCATTCCTTCGATTACGCGAACGCCTTTTGCGGTGAGGGTATTGAGCATGTCTTCCGACTGCTCTTTTGCTATCTCTAGAAGTCTCTCGTTGATCGCACCGAGGTCTAGATCCACCTTCGGGTCAACTTCTTTTCCGCCTTGGTGGAAACGGATTCCGAGCTGTTTTGCGTGGCGAACCGAGTTGGCGGCCTCTGCGGTTGCGATTAGCGCTTTCGATGGAACAACGTCGGTCAACACGGCGGAACCACCCACACCGTTGCGTTCAATTAGGGTAACCTCGGCTCCCAACTGGATGCCCGCTAGGGCTGCTTCATAGCCACCAGGGCCGCCACCAATAATTACGATGTGATGTTTCTTTTTCGACGCTGTAGTCACACTTAGAATCTAACCCATGACGAATCTTTTAGATGACCCAAAAGCCAACCCGTTTGAGGTTGCTGAAATTGCCGCAGCCAAGATTGCTGAACTCACCGGAGTTGCCAAGCATGACATTGCACTAACCCTTGGTTCGGGTTGGGCAAAGGCTGCCGACCTGATTGGTGAAACCGTTGCAACCATCGATGCAACTGAAGTACCTGGCTTCTCTAAACCGGTGGTTGAAGGCCACGTGGCCACAATTCGTTCAATCCTTCTTCCTAGCGGTAAGCACGCCTTGGTTCTTGGCGCACGCACCCACTTCTACGAGGGACATGGTGTTCGTCGGGTGGTTCACGGCGTTCGCACCGCTGCGGCAACCGGAGCAAAGGTCATGGTGCTCACCAATGGTGCGGGCGGCATCAAGGAGAGCTGGAAACCAGGAACCCCTGTGCTGATCTCCGACCACATTAACTTCACCGCCACTTCGTCGATCGAGGGTGCGAACTTCATCGACCTCACCGATGCCTACAGCCCACGTCTTCGCGAACTTGCTAGGTCGGTAGACCCAACTCTCGACGAGGGTGTCTACATGCAGTTCCGCGGGCCTCACTACGAGACGCCTGCGGAAGTTCAGATGGCCAAGGGTATGGGTGCGCACCTGGTTGGTATGTCGACCGCATTGGAAACCATTGCTGCGCGTGAACGCGGTATGGAAGTTCTTGGTTTCTCTCTGATGACTAACCTTGCCGCAGGCATTCAGGATCATCCACTTTCTCACCTTGAGGTACTTCAAGCGGGCCGAGACGCAGAACCTCGTATTAGTGCGCTGCTCGCCGAGATTGTTGGCCGCATCTAAATGTCAGTTTTGGAACAGGCTAAGGCTTGGTTAGCTCAAGACCCCGACCCAGTTACCCGAGTGCAACTGGCCGAACTTATTGAAGCTGGCAATGAGGACGAATTACAAAAAGCCTTCGTGCCACGAATCACTTTTGGAACCGCAGGGCTTCGAGGCGAACTAGGCGCCGGCGCGGCTCGCATGAACCGCGTTTTGGTTGCCCAGGCGGCGCGGGGCTTGGCCGATTACCTACTTGAGCGCGAGAGTGAGCCTTCGGTTGTAATTGGCTTTGATGGTCGAATCAATTCAGACATTTTTGCCGAAGACAGCGCTCAAATTCTGGCTGGCGCCGGGGTTCGAGTAACCCTCTTCGATAGTTTCGTTCCAACCCCAGTTCTTTCACACTCGGTAAAATTTGGCGGTTTCTCAGCTGGAATCATGGTTACGGCAAGCCACAACCCGCCGAACGACAATGGTTACAAGGTTTACCTGGGAGGCGATTTTGGCGGTAGCCAAATCATCTCCCCGATTGATCGCGATATCGAAGCGAAGATCTCGGCGGTTGCCGAATCTACCACTTTCCAAGCACTGCCAAAGTCGATGGATTTTGTTCGCGGTGGTGAAGATCTTCGCGACGCCTACTTCAGCTCCACCCTTCGTCTCGCCGAAGGTCACCGGTTTTCCAACCAGCTCAAAGTTGTTTATACGGCTATGCACGGGGTTGGGTTAGCAACTCTTTCCGAACTTTTAAAACGTGCCGGAGCAGCGGAACCAATTTTGGTTTCAGAGCAGGTTCAACCAGACGGTTCTTTCCCGACCACTCCTTTTCCTAATCCAGAGGAACCGGGAGCCATGGATTTGGCTTTCGATAAAGCTATTGCCGTTGGCGCAGACCTGGTGATTGCCACCGACCCAGACGCAGACCGCTTAGCCATCGGCTTGCCAACCGGAAACGGATTCCACCGCCTTGCTGGCGACGAGGTGGGGTTAATTTTCGCTCACGAGTTAGCAACCAGAACCGGTGCTAGTGGTGTGATGGCTAACTCGATCGTCTCTTCCAGCTGTTTGGCTCGCGTTGCCGAGGCGAACGGTTTGGAGTATCGCCAAACCCTAACCGGTTTCAAATGGATCATGCAGGTTCCGAATCTTTTGTTTGGCTATGAGGAAGCCCTCGGCTATGCAGTTGACCCAAAGCACACCCCGGATAAAGACGGAATTTCAGCGGCACTGGTTGCACTGGTTATCGCCGATCGACTCAGCCAACAGGGTAAAACCCTGGGTGAACATCTCAAAGAGTTGAAGGTAAAGTACGATTACCGCCCAACCGCCCAGGTCAGTGTTCGAGTGGAAAGCAAAGCCGCGGTTCGAGAGATTTTGGATCGCCTCACCAGCAATCCTCCGAGCGAACTTCAGGGCAAATTGATTCAGGTCGATGACCTATCAAAGCCGACCAATGAGCTTCCCCCGACCGACGGCTTGAAACTTAATATCGTTGGTGGCGACTGGGTAATTTTGCGCCCTTCGGGTACTGAGCCAAAGTTCAAGGCATACATCGAGACCACGGAAGAGAACCTTGAGGCTCTCAAAACCGAGGTTAGAAAACTTTTAGCCTAGAGCAGCGCCTTCACCAAAGCTTTCTTGATTTCGTCCATGTCGATGACGTGACGAATAGGGATGATCTCGGCATTCAATCCGTCGAGGATCGGAACCAGCTCTTCGGTGGTCATGATGATGTTGGCCAGTGAACCGATTTGGCGAGCCTCGGCAACACCAACTGCCTCAACGGTGGCACCTTCGTAGTCGAGCGCTAGCAGAGCCTTCTCGATATTGTTTTTCAAGATGACACTGGTTCCGTAGCCCAAGCCACACACCGCAACGATTCGCATCGGACTATTCTCCCAGAACACCGGATAGCAGCAACTCGATTTGGGCGGTATCCCTCTCATTTAACAGAGAGTTCCTAGTTTGTTCATCCGCTAAAACCTCCGCCAGTCGAGCCAGTGCATCGAGGTGGCTATCGTGATCTTTGGCTGCTAACGCAAAAACCGCTTGAACCAACTTTTGGGAACCAAAATCCACCGGTTTTTCTAAAATTGCGAGCGCGATGGCGTTGCTTAGCACTTGTTCGCCAGGTGCCGCATGGGCTAGAGCGAACCCTTCGACCAAAACAATGTAAGGTCCAAGTTTTTCAATCACCGCAATCATTTCGTTAACATATGCGGGTTGAACATGACCGCCGTCAACCAAAAGTTGGCCAGCCGCAGAAATAGCCTCCGGCCAGGTTTCCACGGAAACGCCAAGGCGCAGCAGTGGCACTATCGACGAGCCTTCGCGAAGCCTTCTTGAATCATTTCCGCAAGTTCTTCTCGAGCATCTAGGGTTTGGAAGCAAGCCTCTACAGCATTCAGCTGCAGTTGCTCTAGGTCGTCTAGGTCGAAGTCGAAGTGTTCAACAATCTGCTCTAGTTCATGAGTTACCGAGGTGCCACTCATCAGCCGGTTGTCTGGGCTGATGGTCACTCGGAAACCTAGATCGAACAAGATTGCTACCGGGTGATCTTCGTAAGAGTCGCCAAGGTCGGCGATAGCGCCGGTCTGAAGATTTGATGTTGGGCAAAGCTCCAAAGCAATTTGGCGGAAGTGAACCCATTCTGCAACATCACCAAGTTGCACGTAGTCGCGCCCATCTTCTTCGCGCATTAGCAAGTCTTGGTAGATACGAACACCGTGACCTAGGCGAAGCGTACGCCCTGCAACGATAGCGTCGCGAATGCTTTCGATTCCGTCGGCCTCTCCCGCGTGAACCGTGGTCGGAAACATTTGCTCTGCCAAATAGTCGAAGGCTTCCTTGTGGTTACTGGCTGGAAAACCTGCCTCGGCTCCTGCGATGTCGAATCCAACCACGCCGTTGTCACGGTGACGCACAGCAAGTTCGGCAATTTCGAGACCACGGTTGTTGTGACGCATTGCGGTGACCAACTGGCCGGTGCGAATGTAGCCACCGGCAGCCTCGACAGCTTCGACGCCTTCATCAAGTCCGTCTTGAACAGCGTCTACAACCTCGTCGAGGGTCAGCCCGCGAGAGAGGTGCTGTTCGGGTGCCCAGCGAATTTCTCCGTAAATCACGCCGTCCTTGTGAAGATCTTCAACAAATTCGCGTGCCACACGGGTGAGTCCGTGCTTGGTTTGCATCACACCGGTGGTGATGTCAAAAGTTTTTAGGTATTCAACGAGTGAACCCGAGTTTGCCGACTCCAAAAACCACTTGTTTAGGTCAGCTGCGTTGTTGGCTGGCAGCTCCATTCCGATCTCTTCGGCGAGCTCAATGATGGTTTGTGGACGCAGCCCACCATCTAGG
>Ga0228703_1000599_pt1 | contig 25224 bp, 25 predicted proteins | sample McNCre217_Aug_MG_3_FD_178020 | JGI IMG/M metagenome (GOLD analysis project Ga0228703, IMG submission 178020) | Freshwater microbial communities from McNutts Creek, Athens, Georgia, United States - 29-17_Aug_MG | ecosystem: Environmental > Aquatic > Freshwater > Creek | place: USA: Georgia... | reverse complement strand
CTCAACTGCCACCTGACGCCTCGGTCACACCGGTAAGTTTCCGAGCCTGCGAGGTAGTTCCGCCATCGGATACCGTTAGCCAAATCCCAGAAATGGTCGATGCTGCTGTAAAAGAAACGGTGGTCGTCAAGGGTATAAAGCGTTCGGTGGTTGCCGCCGATGCCAAGGATCTCGAAAAAACAGTTGCAAAGTTCGCCACCCAGCATTGCAATCATGTATTGGTTGCGGGGAACGGATATGTTTCGGCCCTGAGTGCGGTTTCTGTTAAATATCCAAAGCTCAACTTCTCGTTGGTCACTACCGACAACGCTAGGTGGTTTTCCGATAACGATGCAACCAATGTGTCGGTATTCCAGATCGATCAGCGTGAGGCCGGCTTGATGGCCGGTTACGTGTCCGCAGCGATTTCAGCGTCCCACTCTGTTGCGGTAACCACGAACTCTGCCGCTGACAGCCCATACATTCTTGGAGTAAAAGCAGGACTTCAGGCGTGGGATTCTGAAAACTTCACTTCGACCGAATTTCAGCTGATTGCCGGAAATGTTTCGGAAGTTGTGAATCAGACCACCGCCGATGTCATGCTGCCGTTCCAGATTGACCAGGAAATTCCTGCGCTCGGAACTTTCGCCGACACCTACAAGTGGCTTTTGATCGGATACGGCAGCGACCTGGCAACTCTGCCATCGCTAAGCGACTTGCAGTCGACCGTTGGGGCAACCGTGGTTCCACTAGTCAAAGAACATGTTGTCTCGAACCTTTCGGCATCTCTAGAAGGAGACTTCATCGGGGGTAATGCCGGCTATGTTTTAGCCCAATTCGGAAATGGCGCACTGGTTCTTTCGGATTCGCAGCAACCTAGAATCAACACAGAACTTCGAGCAAACCTTCTGAAACTTTGCCAAGACTACGAATCAAGAAACAACTAAGGAACACAATGAAGATCGCCAAATTGCCAAAGATTTCGCTGCACGATCACCTCGATGGCGGGCTGCGTCCGCAGACCATCATCGAGCTTGCCGAACAGATTGGCCACAAGCTTCCTGCAAACGACGCCGAGAGCCTGAACCAGTGGTACCTAGACTCAGCCAACTCTGGATCTTTGGTGAAGTACCTGGAAACCTTTGACCACACCATCGCGGTCATGCAGACCAAAGAAGGCCTTACTCGTGTTGCCCGTGAGTTCGTCGAAGACCTTCACAAGGATGGCGTGATTTACGGTGAAATTCGCTGGGCACCTGAGCAGCACTTGGCCGGCGGGCTAACCCTCGATGAGGTTGTCGAGGCGGTTCAAGATGGCCTCGAGCAGGGTGCCACGATCGTTGACGAAGCAGGTGGATACATCCGCACCGGTCAGCTGGTTACAGCGATGCGTCACAACAACCGAGGCCTAGAGATTGCCGAACTTGCCGTTCGTCACCGCGACAATGGTGTGGTTGGCTTCGACATCGCTGGCCCAGAGCTCGGTTTCCCTCCGGTGAACCACAAGGCAGCATTTGATTACCTGGACGAGCAGATGTTCCCGGTAACCGTTCACGCGGGTGAAGCCGATGGCATCGACTCGATTCGTGACGCGCTGCTTTCTGGACGAGCTCTTCGTCTCGGTCACGGTGTTCGCATCTACCAGGATCTGTTGATGCGAGAGGAAGACGGCATCGACTATGTGTCACTTGGCGAAACCGCTGAGTGGGTTCATTTCCGCCAAATTCCGCTAGAGCTTTGCCCAACCTCAAACATGCAGACCGGAGCCGTGGCAGACCTTGGTGAGAACTATGAAGACCACCCGGTAGCAATCCTGTTCGACCTAGGTTTCAACGTGACCATCAGCCCAGACAACAGACTCATGAGCGGTACCTCAATCACCAAGGAACTTGAACTCCTGGTTGATCAATTCGAATTTGACCTAGACGACCTAGAGCAACTTCAGCTAAACGCGGCGGAAGCCACCTTCCAGAGCTTGGATGCTCGCGAAGAATTGGCCGACATGATTCGTGAAGGCTTTGCCAAGGCTCGTCGCTAGTGACAGCGATTTTCAAAGCCTTTGGCGACGATTCGATTGTCGTTGGCTTCGAAACGAAAGACCGGTTTGAGGCAATCGCTAAGGCAGGAAGTCTTTTAGTCCAAGCCGGTCAGGCGAGTCACACTTACTCTCAACGCATGGCTGAAGCTCTTCATAACTTCGGCCCATACATGGTTGTTGTCGAAGGCGTTGCGCTGGCGCATGCGGCACCAGATCTCGACGTAATTAGCACCGGCATGTCGCTGGTTTCATTGGCACAACCGGTTGACTTTGGTGGCGGCAAAATGGTGTCACTCGTCTTCGCTCTGGCAGCCATAGATCATCACCAGCACATCGATCTTATGGGGGAGTTTGCCAGGCTATTCGAACGTGAAGGTTCTGTAAATCTTCTGTTAAAAGCCGGTAGTAGCGCCCAGTTGAGGCAAACCATGTCGGCGCTTTTGGGAGAATAGTCTTATGAGAATTGTTGCAGTTTGTGGCCTCGGATATGGAACGAGCTTGATCTTGAAATCCAATATCGAGAAGGCGCTGCGCATGCTCGAAATCGAGGCGACAGTCGACGCCGTTGGCGTGGCGGCTGCCAGGGAACTCGGGTCTCTGGCGAACATCGTAATGACCACCGAGGAACTCGTTCCGATGCTCGAGGGCATCAACGCCGAGATTATTCCTATTAAGCACGTAATCGATATGAGCGAAATTTCGGCGAAACTCGAAAAGGCTCTGCTCTAACCGAGAAGTTCGAAAACAGCCTTTTTCATTGCGTCTAGGTTGTCTTCGCTGGTTTCCAAATAGGCTTTGAACTTTGGTTCGGTACCAGAAGGCCTCAAGATCACCCAGTCGCCATTTTCAAAATTCAGCTTCAATCCGCTGGTTGGCGGAAGGTCTCCTGTTGGCTTCGAAAGATCGGTAACCGAGACCGAACGTCCCTGAATTTGACTCGGCGGATTTTGGCTAAGGCGGTCAAGGATTAGTGCAACCTGTGCCTTGCTCTCAACGCGAACACTCACCTGGGCGGAAGGCCGGTAGGCATAGCGAACCTTTAGTTCGCTCAAGTGTTCGAGCAAAGTCTTTCCAGTTTGGTGCAATCTATCTGCAATTGTCAGCAAAACCAAAGCCGCCGAAATTCCGTCTTTGTCAGGGGTGTGGCTCGGGTCAACCGCGTAGCCGAGCGCCTCTTCGTAACCAAATAGCAGGTCGGGAACCTGCATGATCCACTTGAACCCGGTTAGTGTCTGACGATAACCAAGACCGTTTAGGCCTGCCACGCGCGCTAAAGACGATGAAGAAACGATGGAATTGGCCATATTGCCGGAGGCACCCTCACGGGTTGCCAGTTCGTCTGCCAAAATCAAGCCAACTTCGTCGCCCGCCAAGCGGTAAAAGCCATGGGCTGCCGGAACTCCCACGGCCAAGCGGTCTGCGTCTGGGTCCGTGGCAATGATCAGGTCTGCTGAGAGTTCTCGGGCCAACTCGAATGACAGGTCCATGGCCCCTGCTTCTTCAGGGTTTGGGAAAGGAGTTGTTGGGAATGTTGCATCCGGCTGCACCTGTCTGGCGACCAAAGTAGGTTCGGCTACTCCCGCTAGGTTCAGAAGCGATTGCAAGGTTTCCAAACCAACACCGTGCATGGCCGTGTAAACAACCTTGAGCCTGTTTTCAAAGTTGTGTCCAAGAGTCAGACGTGCGGTTGTTTCTAGGTATGCCTTTCGCAGCTCTTCGCCGCCAGTCTCAAAAACTTGAGACTTTGGAATGTCGGCGAAGGTGAAGTTCTGCGCCACCTCAAGGATCTTCGCTTCAATCTGAGAATCGATAGGAGAGATGATCTGGCTTCCACCGAAGCTTCCGCCAAGGTAAACCTTGTAGCCGTTGTCGTTAGGTGGATTATGGCTGGCTGTGACCATGACTCCTGCAGAGTACCCACCGAATTTAACCGAATGGGCAAGCACGGGAGTTGGAACGTAACGATCAAAAAGAGTCACCCTGATTCCAGCTCCCGCCAGAATCTCGGCAGAGTCTTTAGCAAAAACATCAGAGTTTTTTCTACCGTCGAAACCGATTACAACAGAAGGGTTGCTCTCGGTTTCAAGTAGGTAATCGGCAAGGCCTCTGGCAGCTTGGGCCACCAACACTCGGTTCATTCTGGCCGCGCCACCCCCAATCTCTCCGCGCAAACCAGCGGTACCGAAGGTGATTCTCGGCTCAAAAGCCTTGGAAAGGCCATCGATATCTCCGGCGTCAACCAATCCTTGAATTTGGCTTCTGGTTTCAGGGTCGGGATCTTGCGAGATCCAGCTCTTGGCCAGGTCAATAAGGTTATTCATTTAGATCTTGGCAACGATTCTGGCCAGAAGGTCGCTGATGCGAGCCTCAGCCTCGCGACCGGCTTCCAAAACTTCCGCGTGAGAAAGTGGAGTTTTTTGAATTCCGGCAGCCAGGTTGGTCATGAGCGAGAAACCAAGAACTTCGAGTCCAGCCTCACGAGCCGCAACCGTTTCCAACGCCGTGCTCATACCAACCAAATCAGCACCCAGAGTTTTGGCCATCTGAACCTCGGCAGGGGTCTCGTAAGACGGGCCGCGGAACTGCATGTAAACGCCTTCATCGAGGTTAGGGTCAACGGTCTTGGCAAGGTCTCTAAGGCGCTTTGAATAAGCGTCTGTCAGGTCGACAAACTTGGCTCCTTCAATAGGCGAGTCTGCGGTGAAGTTAATGTGATCGCTGATCAAAACGGCGGTGCCAGGCTTCCAGCTTTCGCGGATGCCACCGGCACCGTTTGTGAGAACCATTACCTCGACGCCGCAGGCCGCAGCGGTTCGAACTCCGTGAACTACCCTGCGAACTCCGTGGTTTTCGTAGTAGTGGGTTCTGGCTCCGAGTACCAGTGCGTGCTTGCCAGAAGGCAGCAGAATCGAGCGAATAGTAGCTACGTGACCTTCAACAACCGGCTTCGAGAAACCCGGAACCTCAGATGCATCGATGGTTGCAACAGTCTCACCAATGAGGTCCGCTGCCTTGGCCCAGCCGCTTCCCAGGGTTAGAGCAATGTCGTGTTTGGCAACGCCGGTTAGTTCTGCAATTTTGGAGGCAGCGACTTTGCTGGCCTCGAAAGGGTTGACCGAAGGGTCGTCCAAAAGATTGTCCATGCGTTAGATTCTAGGTGTGACCAACGCACCCAAGAAACACCACATCGTAATCATCGGCGGAGGCCCTGGCGGCTATGAAGCGGCACTCGCCGGCATCCAACAGGGGGCCGAAGTGACCCTCATCGAACGAAGTGGAATCGGCGGATCTGCCGTGCTCACCGACGTGGTTCCGTCGAAGGCTCTCATCGCAACCGCCGAGGCAGCGAAGGCTGTTGCTCGTGCCACCGAGCTTGGCATTCGATTCCACGACCACGGCAAGGACATCGCACCCCGAGTTGACCTTGATCTCGGTGCAATCAACGAACGCTTGATGCTAATTGCTCGTGAACAGAGCGAAGACATGCACAACACCCTCACCGCCCACGGCGTTCGGGTAATCAACGGTTCAGGAAAACTGGATGGCAATCACTTCGTGATCGCTACTCATCAAGACGGCAAGGAAGAACGCCTCGAGGCTAAGACCATCATCGTGGCAGTCGGTGCGCACCCTAGGACGTTAGAGACCTCCAAGCCTGATGGCGAGAGAATCCTCACCTGGCTAGATCTCTACAAGCTCAAAGAACTGCCTGAGCACATGATTGTTGTTGGTTCCGGTGTTACCGGAGCCGAATTTGCCAGCGCCTTCCGAGGCCTTGGCTCACAGGTGACCCTGATTTCATCTAGAGACACCGTGCTGCCTGGTGAGGACCAGGATGCGGCTGAATTGATTGAAAATGTCTTTAAGCGCAACGGTATGCAGGTACTTTCGAAGTCTCGTGCCGATGGTGCCGTAAACACCGGCGACGGCGTTGAGGTCACCCTCTCGGATGGAACCGTAGTGAAGGGTTCCCACGTACTTATTGCCGTTGGTTCCATTCCAAACACCTCAGGTCTTGGGCTCGAAGAAGCCGGTATCGAACTAACCGAGAGCGGTCACATTGTGGTGAACAAGGTTGCCAGAACCAGCCGCGCCAATGTATACGGTGTCGGTGACTGCACCAACTTCTTCCCGCTGGCCTCGGTGAGCGCCATGCAGGGACGAACTGCTGTGTTCCACACCATGGGAGACGTGGCAATGCCAGCAGAACTGCGCAACGTTGCGGCAAACGTTTTCACCTCACCGGAGATTGCATCGGTTGGTTGGTCGCAGAAGGCCATCGAGGAGGGTCTCGTCGATGGATCGATCTACAAGGTGATGCTCGAAGTGAACCCTAGAGCCAAGATTGCCGGCATCCAGGACGGATTTATTAAGTTGTTCTGTTCGGCAGGATCTGGAACCGTCATTGGTGGCGTTGTGGTTGCCCCTCGCGCCAGCGAACTCATCTACCCGATAGCGCTCGCGGTTGAGAACCGTTTGAACGTTGACCAGGTTGCTAAGACGTTCGCGGTTTACCCGTCGATGTCGGCATCGGTTACCGAAGCTGCTCGTGCGCTTCACCGACCAAATCGTTAGAAGTTACTTTTTCGGAGCGGTTTTTTTAACCGCCGGTTTTTCACTCTTCGAAACGGTGAATGCCTGAAGTCTTCTTAACGCCTCTTCGCTGCTCGAGATATTCCCGTCGATGAAGATTGTGTTTCCTGCGCCTTCCTTTGCAGCATCACGGATGGTCTCGGTCCACATCGAGAATGCCAATAGCGCTGGATCAAGTCCGTGTTCTTCAAGAAGTTCGGCAGACTCACCGAAACCCTGTGCCAGGGCCTTGCGGAACATTGCCAAACCTTCACCACGCAAACGAGCAGCGGTTGCCTCGTTCTCGGCGGCGATGCGAATAGCTGCACCCTCTGCCTCGGCAGCCTTGGTTCGAGTGATTAGAAGCGCTTGACCCTCAGCCTCAGCAGCAATCTTCTGGTTGGTGGCGGCAACAATTCTTGCCATCGAGTCGGTGACTTCTTTGTCGAACGAAAGCTCGGTAATCTGAAGGTCGATCACGGTGTAACCCCAACCCGAAAGTTGGTCGTCGAGCGTGGTTTTTGCGTGGTTCACGATTTCGGCACGGAGCCCTAGAACCTCGGACTGCTTCCGCGTTGCCACATATTCTCGAACAGAAGCCTCGACGGCACTCAGCAGCGCAATATCGAAGGAAGCTTCGTCGATGAATTTGAACGCAACGGTCTTTACAGTTTCCGGTTCATGATCGCTGACTGTGAAGATGACCGTTGCGGTGAAATAAACAACGGCCTGATCGCTGGTGATTGTCTTGAACTGGAGCTGTTCGGTTCGGTTTTGAATCTGGACAGTCCTGTTAATTTGTTCAACGAACGGGATCAGGAGATTCAGGCCTGGTCGAAGTACTCGACGGTATTTACCAAACATGGTCACAACTGCAACGCTGGCCTGATTTACGATTCGAAACGAACCAAAAATCACGAGTAGAGCGACTACAGCCAAAACACCGTAACCAATTAGTGGTCCGAAGTTAGTTGTATCCATTAGGTTCCCCAATCCTTGGTTAGGTTTTAGTCTTCGATATCCATTAATACGGTGTTGGCGGGAACAGTGGTTCCTACCTCTGCCTTTAGGTTCTTTACCGTTCCAGACTTGTGAGCCTTAATCGGCTGTTCCATCTTCATGGCCTCAAGAACAATGATGGTCTGACCCTCTTCGACAGAGTCACCTTCGGCAACTGCAATCTTGACCACGGTGCTCTGCATTTCTGCAACCACAGACTTACCGCTCTTTGCTGCACCTGCCGACCCGTGTGACTTGCGCTTTGGTGCACTTCCGGCACTGGAGGTGGCAGCTCCACCGCCGAGGTGAGCAGGTAGGGAAACTTCGATGCGCTTACCGTTTACCTCAACGACCACGCTGTTTCTTGCGTGGGTCTCGCCTGGAACTTCGCTGATGCCGGTCCAGGCAGGAATGTCGTTGTTCCATTCGGTTTCGATCCATCTGGTGTAAACACCAAACTTGCCGTCGGCTCCGATGAATGCTGGTTCGTTCACAATCTTCTGGTGGAACGGGAGAACGGTAGGCAGGCCGTGAACTTCCATTTCGGCAAGTGCACGACGGCTGCGAGCAAGTGCTTCCTCGCGAGTCGAGCCGGTAACGATTAGCTTGGCAACCATCGAGTCAAATGAACCGGAGATCACGTCACCAGACTGAACACCGGTATCTACACGAACGCCAGGGCCTCCAGGAGCCTTGAAAACGTGAACCGGGCCTGGTGCTGGCATGAAGTTCTTACCAGCGTCTTCTCCGTTGATTCTGAACTCGAACGAGTGTCCACGAACGATCGGATCCGGGTAGTCAAGCGTGCCACCTTCGGCGAGGCGGAACTGCTCACGAACGAGGTCAAGTCCGGTGACTTCTTCGGAAACCGGGTGCTCAACCTGAAGTCTGGTGTTTACCTCGAGGAACGAGATGGTTCCATTCTGGGCAACGAGGAACTCACAGGTTCCCGCTCCCACGTAGCCGACCTCTTTGAGGATCGCCTTAGAGGAGTCGTAAAGGCGCTTGATCTGGTCTTCGGTGAGGAATGGGGCAGGAGCCTCTTCGACGAGCTTCTGGTGACGACGTTGCAGCGAGCAGTCGCGGGTTGAAACTACGACCACGTTTCCGTGTTCGTCGGCAAGACACTGAGTTTCAACGTGTCGAGGCTTTTCTAGGTACTTTTCAACGAAGCACTCGCCACGACCGAAGGCTGCGATTGCCTCTCGGGTTGCCGATTCGAAGAGTTCGGCAACTTCCTCCTGCTTGTAGGCAACCTTGATGCCACGGCCACCGCCACCGAAGGCAGCCTTGATGGCCACCGGTAGGCCGTGCTTGGCAACGAATTCCAAAACTTCCTCTGCACCTTCAACCGGGTTGATGGTTCCAGGGGCTAGTGGAGCGCCAACCTTTTCGGCTACGTGTCGCGCTGAAACCTTGTCGCCTAGGCGTTCGATGGCCTCTGGGCTTGGGCCGATCCAGATGATGCCGGCTGCAATTACAGCTCTGGCGAACTCGGCATTTTCAGCCAAAAATCCGTAGCCAGGGTGAATGGCATCGGCGCCAGACTCTTTGGCGATCTTCAAAATCTTGTCGATGACCAGATAGGTTTCGGCGCTTGTGGTGCCGTTTAGCGCATAGGCTTCATCGGCAACCTTTACGTGAAGTGCGTCGCGGTCCTGATCCGCGTAAACCGCTACCGAGCCAAGTCCCGAGTCTTTTGCCGCTCGTGCAATACGAACGGCAATCTCACCGCGGTTGGCAATTAACACCTTTGTAATCTTGCGATTGGTCATGCGAACAAGCCTATTCGTTTGTTCGCAATAATTTATCGGTTCCAGTAACTCGTGTATTCAACGCCAAGCTCGATGGTTAGCTTACGAAGCGTGGTAAGTGAAAGCCCAATGACGGTGTGGGTGTCGCCTTCAATGCGATCGATGAATGCTCCGCCGAGTCCGTCGATGGTGAACGCGCCGGCAACCTTCAGCGGCTCACCGGTTGCCACATATGCTTCGATCTCGAAGTCTGAGATATCAGAAAAGTGCACGATGCTTGACGATGTTTGTCCGATGCTTCGTCCTTCGCCCAAACCGTCACGGTTATCGATCATCCAGTGGCCAGAGTGAAGAATGCCCGACTTACCTCGCAGGCGCTTCCAGCGGTCTATTGCCACCTGAGGTTCGTGGGGTTTCCCAAGTGCCTCACCGTCGAATTCGAGTACCGAATCACAGCCAATGACGATTGAACCAAGAGTGTTCTCGTTGTTTGATACGGCTTCCGCCTTGGCCCTTGCCAACAGCAGAACAAGGTCTGTAACCGAGTGAATTTTGCCTGCGGTCTTAGCTTCTTCTGCGACCAATTCTTCGTCGACATCTGGTGCGATTGCCAAAGGTTCGATTCCGCCGGCGCGAAGCAGCGAAAGTCTTGCGGGAGAAGTTGATGCCAGAACCAGTCGAGTCACGCCTAGAGTCTGCCACACTTGTAAGGTGAACAAGACTGTTAGCTGGCTAGGCCGCACCTTTGAAGTTGTTATTGAGAAGGTTGCCCACGGTGGCATCTTCGTGGCTCGCCACGAGGGTCGCGTGGTGTTCGTCTCGCACGTCCTACCAGGCGAGCGAGCGCTCGTTCGCGTTTTTGAAGACGCCGGCAAGGGTTTTTGCCGTGCCGAGCCTGTGGAAATCCTTGAGCCTTCCGAGGACAGAGTTCCACACTTCTGGAAAGAGGCGGGCGTTGGTGGTGCCGGAGGTACCGAGTTTGGCCACATCAAGTTGGCAAGACAGCGCGAATTAAAGGCCGATGTGCTGGAAGAGGCACTTCAGCGATTCGCTGGAATTGAGAAGCGCGTTCCAGTTGAGGCGGCGGAAGGCGACGACGAATCGAACGGCCTTGGTTACCGAACCCGCGTTCAGCTTCACGTTAGCGAAGACGGCTTCGTAGGTCCTTACCGCGAGCGCAGCCACGAGGTGGTTCGCGTGAAGTCTCTGCCGCTTGCTACTGAAGACATTCAGGAGGCAAGCTTCCACACCAAGAACTACCAAGGTGTTTCGAAGATCGAGGTAGCCGCATCGAACACCGGTCAGTTGCAGTGGCACGTTGACAAGAAACAGCACGGCGACGAAAGGCTCATCGAGCGTGCAGGCGGTCGAACCTTCCGAATTTCCGGTGGTGGATTCTGGCAGGTCCACCGCAAGGCTCCCGACATCCTTACCGCAGCGGTAAATGATTTCGTGGTTGCCGCTGGCATCGACCTATCCGCTCCAAACCTCGACCTTTACGGTGGTGTCGGGTTGTTCACGGGTGCCCTTGCGGCCAGGGTGGGAACCTCGTTACATATGACCACAGTCGAGGCTTTCAAGCAGGCGACCACCGATGCTGAGTTGAACCTCAAGGATCTAAACAACGTCAAAGCGGTTTGTGCACCGGTTGAGCGATTCCTGGCTACACACAAGGTTCCTTCCGGCACTGCAACGGTAATTCTCGACCCGCCAAGAGCTGGTGCGGGAGCAAAGGTCGTTGGTCAGTTGCTGGCGCTTAAGCCAAAGCACATCGTTTATGTTGCCTGTGACCCGGTTGCATTGGCTCGCGACCTCAAGCCGCTCATGGAAGAGTACGAACTCGCCGGAATTCGCGCCTTTGATTTGTTTCCACACACCCACCATGTCGAGGCGATTGCTAGTCTGATTCGCAAATGACCGAATTGAAACTTGGGCTCGGCGAAGAATCGGTGAGCGTGGTGATCGTTGACGATCACGATGCCATTCGCTTTGGTTTTCGCGCCGCCTGTCCAACTTTCAATTTCGACCTCTTAGCTGATGCTCCAACCGTTGACGAATGTCTGGCAAAACTCGACGGAAGAAACTGCCAGGTTGCGGTCTTGGATCTCTCATTGTCTGATGGCTCAAACGTTGCCGAAAACGTTGAGAAGTTGGACTCGCTCGGAATCCAGGTGTTGGTTTATTCCATTGGCGACAAGAGCCACCTGATTCGTGCGGCGGTAAAGGCAGGTGCCGCGGCTGTTGTAACGAAATCTCAGAGCATGACCGAGCTTGCTCAATCAATATTTTTGGTTGCTCACGGTGTTTACATCAATAACATCCAGACCACGGCAGTCATCGACGCCGACCTCGACTTCAAGGACGCAAAACTTTCGCCGAAGGAACGTGAGGTCTTGAGTCTTTACTCGTCTGGGTTTACCCAAAAACAAATTGCTTTTGAGTTAGACATAAAACCGAGTACCGTCAAGGAACACATCGATCGCGTGCGTGGCAAATACGCAAACGTTGGCAGACCAGTCACCGATAAGACCGACTTCTTGAAACGTGCCCTAGAAGATGGCGTGATCGAAGAAAATGCCTAGCGAAGTAAGACAAACAACGGCAGCTCAGTCGCGTATTGAAAAAATCATTGGCAGGGTATTTTCATCAGCGGCCATGGCAACATCCATCGAGACCCTGCTAAATGCTATGCCTCAAACCAAGTTTTTGAACCCTTGGATGATGTACGGCTCGGTCGGAATGATCCTTTTAGCTCAGCTAGCCCAGGTTTGGACCTTCTGGTTTGGTCGGGCAAATCGCAACGTCTACGTATTCCACGGTCTGGCGTACTTCTTGGCCTTCGTTATTTATCCGTTTTCGGTAACCACGCTTACCCAATTCCCAGACGATTATCGTCCTTGGTTGTGGTGGGCAACCGGAACTGCGGCCATGGCCCTCGGGTTTCTGCTGCCAAAGTGGTGGTCTGTCGCGTTTGTGGTTTTCATACCGGTTTCCTGGTTTGCGCTTCGCCTAACGCTCATCGGTGGTTCAGCCTCGGGTCCGAGAGCGATTCTTGACTCGGCATACATTGTTCTCTTTTCGGCAACCGTGGTTTCGCTGGTCACCATGATGCGCTCGGCCGCTTTGCGAGTCGATCAAGCGAAGGATGCGGAAACAGCTGGGGAAATCAAGCGAATCACCGAGGAAGCCAAGATTCAGGAACGTGAGCGCTTGGACGGATTGATTCACGATCAAGTTCTGACCACTCTGATTTTGGCCGCCAACGCCAGAGACTCCAAGCAGGAGGAGCTCGCAGGGATTAGCGCCCGGGATGCAATTGCCAGGCTTAACGAGGCGACTGAAGAAAACGATGGCCAGGCAGAGGATTCAATTTCGGCGGCCGCACTATTCGACACCTTGCAAAATGCTGTGAAACGTATCGACCCCGCTTGCGAATGCAACACCACCAGAAACGTTGATCTGGTAATTCCGTTACGAGTGGCAGTTGCACTCATGGATGCTACGGTTCAGTCGCTCAGAAATTCAACCCAGCACGCAGGAAGTAAGGCTAAGCGCCAGGTTCGAATGAAGGCAGACGAAACATCGCTCAAGATCGTTGTGAAAGACGATGGCAAAGGGTTTTGGGAGTCAAAGATTCCAAAGAACCGTCTTGGAATTCGGTCTGCAATCCGTGGTCGAGTAACTGCGGTTGGTGGTCAGGTTGCAATTCAGGCTGCACCGCGTAAGGGTGCCTCTATTGTTCTTAGTTGGAGTGCCAATGCTTGAGTTTCCTCGTTGGGTTCTAACCCTCATTGGTATTTCTTTCGCGCTCTTTCACGTAACCCTCGGGTTACTGTCGTGGACGAGCTATGACAACGACAACCTGCTGTTTCTCTCCGTAGCCATTTACCTGACAACGGTTGTTGTTTCGCTCACTCTGAAACCCGGTCTGGCCATGGGTCGATTCATGGGTGCCGTCAGCTTTGTTGGTGCGCTAAGCACGGCTATAACCGCAAATGCCGGAATTGGTGCCGGTCAAACCGGAACCTATGCCAGCTGGTACGTTGGCGGCCTCGGCCTTCTTCTGGGAATTGTTGCGGTTCGCGGTGAAGCCTTTGCCGCGTGGCTAGGAGCAGCCTTGGTCACCATCCTCGTCATTCAGGTCGCTGGATTTGCAGGGATCGGTACTGCAGGTGTCGTGGGCATGATTGTTTTGGTTGCCGCTGGTCAGGCAACAGCGCGTGCTTTGCAACGCGCCGACAACGAGGTGAAGCAGATTCAGCAAGCAGAACACGAGGCGTCGCTTGCCATCGTCGCTACCGAAGTTGCAAACGAGGAACGAAAAAGCAGACTTGGGCAGATTCTTCAGCGAGTTGTGCCGGCACTAAGTTACATTTCCGCCTCCGGTGGAAAATTATCCGAAACCGAGCGACAAACTGCCAGGCAGCTTGAGGCAACTCTTAGAGATGAAATTCGTGGCCGCCTTTTGATCAACGAACTTACTTCAAAGGCAATCACGGATGCACGTCGTCGAGGAGTTCAAGTGTTGCTTCTCGATGAGGGTGGCTTAGATGCAACCGGTGAGACCGAGCGCGAGCAAATCTTGTCAAAGGTGGCAGCTGGGCTTGAGTCGGTCGAAGAGGGCAAGGTCACAATCAGAGCACCTCGCGGTGAAAGCTGGAGGGTCACGGTAGTTGCCACCAGGTCTGGGCAAACCAAGCCCGATATCTTTTTGAAGCTTTAAAAAGAGGAAGCCGGTGAATACTCACCGACTTACATTCCCCCGATCTTTACGACCACCCCGGAACCTTGAGCCCCTTAGCCTCGAATCGGTTCCTCAATCAGTATCACCCGTCGAGAAGCCGAATTGAACCAAAAGTCCGTCCTCACTTTAGGGGACTAATCGAAACCAGGTCTGGTGCTAGCTGTCCACTGTCCAAAGCCAGGGGTTAGCCCTGAACGCAGGATTGTGCTGTTGCGACCCCAGGTTGATCGATAGTGCTTCGGAGCCTTGGCAGCTGCGGCCTCGGCCTCGGCTATCGCTGCAGAGACCACGGCAATCACCGTGGCCAACTCTGCGTCGGTTGGATTTCCGCGAACCACGCGAAGTGATTTCTGGAGTTCAAGTTCCTCGCTCATTACAGTGGAATGTTTCCATGCTTCTTCGGAGGAAGGCTGGCACGCTTGGTGCGAAGTGCACGGAGCGACTTGATGATCTCGATGCGAGTAGCCGCGGGTTCGATGATGCCATCGAGTTCACCGCGCTCGGCAGCTAGGAATGGGCTGGCAACGTTGTAGGTGTACTCGGCTGCAAGTCGGTTGCGAACTGCGTTGACGTCTTCGCCAGCCTCTTCGGCAGCTTTGATCTTGTCTCGGAACAGGATGTTCACGGCACCGGCTCCACCCATTACTGCGATCTCTGCGGTTGGCCAGGCAAGGTTAATGTCTGCGCCTAGCTGCTTGGAGCCCATAACGATGTAGGCGCCTCCGTAGGCCTTTCTGGTGATTACCGTGACCAGTGGCACGGTTGCCTCTGCGTATGCGTAAAGCAACTTGGCTCCGCGGCGGATTACACCGGCCCACTCCTGATCGGTTCCAGGTAGGTAACCAGGTACGTCAACCAGCGTGATGATTGGAATCGAGAATGCGTCACAGAATCTAACGAACCTGGCTGCCTTTTCACCGGCCTCGATGTTAAGGGTTCCTGCCATCTGTGAAGGCTGGCTGGCAACGATACCAACGCTTCTGCCGTCGACTCTGGCAAAACCAATCAGGATGTTTGGTGCGAAAAGCGGCTGAACCTCGAGGAACTCATTGCCATCAACGATTGATTCGATGATAGATCGCATGTCGTAAGGCTGGTTTGGGGAATCAGGGATGATCGTGTCGAGAGCGCGGTCCTCTTCGGTAATCTCCAATTCGCCAGCGGCGTCATAGACCACGGTTTCGCTGAGATTGTTTTCCGGAAGGTAGCTAAGAAGAGCACGTGCGTAGTCGATGGCGTCATCTTCGTCGCTTGCAAGATAGTGAGCAACGCCGGAGGTGCGGTTGTGGGTCAAAGCACCACCGAGTTCCTCCATGCCAACATCTTCACCGGTAACGGTCTTGATCACGTCAGGGCCGGTTACAAACATGTTCGAGGTCTTGTCGACCATGATCACGAAGTCGGTAAGTGCCGGTGAGTACACGGCTCCACCCGCTGCTGGGCCCATGACGATCGAGATCTGAGGAATCACGCCGGAAGCCATGGTGTTTCTCTTGAAGATTTCACCGTACTTACCGAGTGCGATAACACCTTCCTGAATTCTGGCGCCTCCAGAGTCAAGGATTCCGATTAGCGGTACACCGGTGGCGATTGCAAGATCCATTACCTTGATGATCTTGTTTCCAGCGGCTTCGCCGAGGGAACCACCGAAGATGGTGAAGTCTTGAGAGAACAGGGCAACCTGGCGTCCGTTAATGGTTCCAACACCGGTGACGACTGAGTCGCCGTATGGGCGGTTCTTTTCCATGCCAAAGGCGGTTGAGCGGTGGCGTACAAATTCGTCTAGTTCAACAAACGAACCGGCATCTAGCAGCATCTCAATGCGCTCACGGGCGGTTTTCTTACCCTTCGCGTGCTGTTTCGCGATGGCGGCCTCGCCACTGGCGTGTACCGCCTCGTGGTAGCGCTGGCGAAGATCGGCCAGTTTGCCGGCGGTTGTGGAATAGTCAGGCTTTTCAGCAGTCATGAATGTAACGATACCTCCCGTTTGCCTGATTAACATTGTGGCGATGGACTTTTTAAAAAGCACCAAGCTGGTAGCTCGCTTGGATTACGTGGCAGAAACCGGTTCGACCAACACCGATTTGGTCGCAGAGGCGTCGGCAGCGCCAACGGATTTTCCCCATCTGAGCGTTTTGGTAGCGGGAAGTCAAACCGCTGGCAAGGGGCGCATTGGCAGAGTTTGGCAGTCTCCGCCAGGGACGTCACTTGCCATCTCGGTTTTGGTTCGACCCGATGGAATTCCACTACAAGACCTCGGCTGGGTCCCGCTTCTGGCTGGCGTAGCTATGCGCAATTCCGTGGCCAAGTTTTTGCCCGAATCCGACGTTGGGCTCAAATGGCCAAACGATGTTCAGGTTGGCGGCAAGAAAATTTCCGGAATCCTGGTTGAGCTATTACCTGGGGCCAAGTCGCTGGTTATCGGTGCCGGCATCAACCTCGGACAAACCGCGCAGGAGCTCCCAATCGAAGCTGCCACTTCACTTGCCATCGAGGGAAGTTCTGTGGAGCCAGATGACTTCCTAGAAGCCTATTTGAGTCAAATCACAAACCTTCTAAAAAACTTCAACGAAATTCGCGAAGCGGTTAGGAGCAGTTGCAACACGATTGGTCGATCGGTGAAGGCAATTTTGCCAACGGGTGAAATCCGAGCTGGCCAGGCAGTTGCAATCGATGATGTCGGTCGACTTGTCATTCGAGAAACAGACGGCAACCTTTTTGTCGTCGCGGCCGGCGACATCGAGCACCTGAGGCAAAATTAACCGATGAACCATTACGCGCGCCTCCGACCTAAACTTTCGCGGTTGCTTTTGGCGTTCCTCGTCCTAGGTGTTTCTAGCGCTACGCTCTCGTTCTTTTCGACATACCAACTTCTTGCATGGCAGAAATATACGGTCTGGGCGCTCGTGGCTGTCGTTGCGCTGGTGGGATGGCTGATGCCGGTTTTGAGGTACTCGGCAACCTACTTCGATATTTATGAAGATCGAATCGAAGTCAGCTTTGGGCTCGGATCGAAGGCAAAGCGAACCGTGCTACTTTCGCAAATCACATCTGTGATCTATTCACCGGTGAAGGGAGTAATGATCGGAGCCATTGATGGTGATGACCTCAACATTCGCGGATACGCATACTCGAAAGCCATAGTTCGAGAATTACAAAAAATGCTTGGGGCAAAATAGTTTCATGAAGAAAACTGTCGGAGTAATTGGTGGCGGACAACTCGCCAGAATGATGATCGTTCCGGCGTTGGAACTTGGTCTCGAAATCAAGGTGTTTGCCGAAAGTGCGGATGCCTCGGCGTCGATGGCCGCAACTCAGATTGGCGACTACACGAAAATTGAGGAAATCAGGCAGTTTTCGCAAGGCGTAGACGTGATCACCTTCGATCACGAACACGTTCCGCTCGAGGTTCTTGAGCAGTTGGAGGCGGCGGGTGTAGCTGTTCGGCCAGCCTCAAGTGCGCTTCGATTTGCTCAAAACAAGATTGAGATGCGCAAGATACTTGGCGAACTCGGCCTTCCGATTCCAGACTGGGCGGAAGCCAACACCGTAGAAGATATCGATCGATTCCTGCTTAAACACCAAGGCATTGCAATTGCTAAGACCCCGACCGGAGGCTATGACGGCAAGGGCGTGAGGGTAATCAGATCCGCCGAGGAGATTTCCGATTGGCTACAGCTTGGCGCGGTGCTACTCGAACAGAAGGTGAACTTCGTTCGAGAACTTGCCAGCCTCTGCGCCAGAAGGCCAAGCGGAGACATGCGCACCTGGCCGGTTGTTGAGACCGTGCAGAAAGACGGTGTTTGTTCGGAGGTTATTTCCCCAGCCAAGGACTTGAGTGAGCAATCGCTCCACCTCGCTTCAGAGATTGCGCTGAAGGTTGCGGAAGGCATTGGAGTTACCGGCATGCTGGCAGTCGAGCTTTTCGAGACAGAAGCCGGGGAATTGCTAATCAATGAACTTGCCATGAGACCTCACAACTCGGGACACTTCAGCATTGAGGGCTCTAAGACCAGTCAGTTTGAGCAGCACCTTCGTGCAGTGTTGGATTTGCCGCTTGGTAGCACGGAACCGAACGCTCCATACTCGGTGATGATCAATCTCCTTGGAGTTGACTCGGAAAACGACTTGGTTTCAAGATACCCGGCAGCGCTCGCGGCTCACCCGTCGGCAAAATTTCACACCTATGGCAAGAGTGCCAGGGCTGGTCGAAAGATGGGGCACGTAACCGTAGTTGGGTCTGATTTGGTCAAGGTTGTGGCCGAGGCACGCGCGGCTGCGGCTGTGTGCCTAAAGGCTTAGCCGCACCTTCCGTCTAATATTGGTACTTATGACAAACCCACTCGTTGGCGTGGTTATGGGCTCAGATTCCGACTGGTCGGTAATGGCTGAAGCCGCCACAGCTCTTAAGGAATTCGGTATCGAGTTCGAGGTCGAGGTGCTTTCAGCACACCGAACCCCTGAGCGAATGATTGAGTGGGGTAAGGCAGCAGCTGGCCGAGGCATCAAGGTAATCATTGCCGGCGCCGGCGGTGCCGCTCACCTTCCAGGCATGCTCGCATCGGTCACAACGCTTCCGGTCATTGGAGTTCCAGTGCCTCTGGCAAAACTAGACGGACTTGATTCGCTGCTTTCGATTGTGCAGATGCCTGCCGGAATTCCTGTCGCAACGGTTTCGATTGGTGGAGCGAGAAACGCTGGCTTGTTGGCAGCAAGGATTTTGGGAGCATTCGACTCCGGACTAACCGGCAAGCTCGAAGATTTTTCCGAATCACTCAAGACGACAGTCGCCGAGAAGAATGCGAACCTAAAATCTCAAATCTAGGAAATCGTCGAAGCCCTTTTCACGATGTCGATCGAGCCGACGCTAGGCAGATGCGCACTCGCGCCTGGTTTTTGCTTGCCCTAACCGTTATTTTTCCTGGCTCCGCTCAGATAGTTGGCGGTAACCGTCGTCTAGGTCGTTTCGGTATTCGCGTTTCGCTTTTGAACCTCGCACTACTTTTGCTCCTTTTGGTGGTTTACCTAATTGATAAAAATGCCTTGGTTTACCTGGCAACAATCCCTTGGCTTACCACTTTCTTCAGCTGGTACCTCTGGTTGTTTGCCGCGGTATTCGCACTGCTGCTGCTCGACGCAATTCGCCTTTCTCAGCTTGGTCGAGTCGACTCACGTCCTCGCTGGATTTTGCTAGGAACATTCTTGGCCGTCGGCGGACTACTCACTTCTGCCATCGCATACACCGGAAATATTTCTCATGCGAGCGCCGGTGCTATTTCCAGCATTTTCAAGCGGGCTGGGTCAACCGAGCCGGTCGACGGCAGGTTCAACATTTTGGTTCTCGGTTCCGATGCTGGTAAAGATCGCTTCGGTGTTCGCCCAGACTCCATCTCGGTTTTCAGTATTAGCCAATCAACCGGCAAGGTTGCTGTAATTGGTATCCCAAGAAATCTCGAAAAGGTTCCGTTCCGCGATGGATCTCCACTCTGGTCCGTTTATCCAAACGGCTGGAACTGTGCCGTCACCTGTTTGATTAACGCGATCTATAAAGACACGATGGACAACCATCAGAAGCTCTATCCAAACGCTTACAAGGACGGCTCGACGCCTGGAATTGAAGCAACCAAGGACGCCGTCGAAGGCGTTACCGGTTTGAAGATCACCAGCTACGTAATGATTCAAATGCAGGCCGTCACCAAACTCATCGATGCGCTTGGTGGAGTAACCATCGATGTGAAGCAGCGCTTGCCTATTGGTGGGCAAGCCGACAACGGTTCCGATGCCAAGGGTTGGATCGAACCGGGTGTTCAGAAGATGAACGGCTATACCGCACTTTGGTACGCCAGGTCTCGCCACACCACCACTGACTTCCAGCGAATGGCAAGACAGAAGGAACTCGAGGCGGCCATTCTGGCTCAGTTAAGCCCTGCGACGATCTTCACGCATTTCGAGGAACTGGCATCGGTTGGCAAGCAGCTGGTTGTCACCGATATTCCCAAGGACATGATCTCCACTTATCTAGGTCTTGCAACAAAGGCCAAGAAGTGGGGTATGAAGGTGCTCGATATCGTTCCAAAGAACGGTTTCTGGCCAGGCAACCCGCACTACCCATCGATTAGAGCGGCTGTCGCAAAAATCATCGCTCAAAACAAGTAGCAAACTAGACTTCACTAAAGCAAAACATTCGGCAGGCAGGATTCGAGATTGAGTATCGAAGATTACGCGCTAGCCAACGGGCTCAAGCGCGTTGGTGCGCGTCAGCCACTAACAAAATACGTGGCCGAGGCCGTTCGTCGGCTAGATTTTGCCTACACGCTAGCGAGTTTTACCAATGAGGCAACCAATGCCAAGAGTCGTCTCGGTAGCTGGTGGAACATTTTGCTTCCAACCATTCAGGCTGGAACCTACGGCCTGATCTTCGGCTTAATCCTGGGTGCAAGCAAACCTGACAACTTCCTTCCGTTTTTGTTCACCGGCGTATTTTTGTTCAGCTTCATTCAGAGCGCATTCACTCAGGGTGCCGGTGCAATCGTTTCGAACGCTGGTCTGGTGCGTTCGCTTTCGTTCCCAAGGGTCTTGCTTCCAATTTCGGTTGTCATTTCTTCGGTCATTGCGCTGGCTCCGCAGCTTCTGGTTTTGCTGGTCGTGTTGATCTTCACCGCTCAGCCGATCACCTGGGGTTGGTTGATGCTGATCCCTTTGGTGATCCTGATGACAATTTTTAACCTTGGTTTGTCGATGATCACCGCGAGACTCACGGTTCACATGCAAGACCTGAACAAACTGATTCCGTTCATCACCAGAATCCTCTTCTACACCAGCGGTGTGTTCTTCTCAGTTGACAAAATCTTTAGCACAGAAACCCTGCTAACCAAATTGATCAGAATCAACCCAATCTTCGAGTTCCTAAACCTAGCTCGTGGCTATCTGGTGCAGGGCTACCAGGTTCACGCCGAGGAATGGATTTCGGTTTCCATCTGGTCGATTGCGCTGTTAGTTTTTGGTCTCATTTTCTTCTGGGGAGCTGAGGAGCGTTATGGCCGCGAAGACTAAGGTCGCAGCAGACCGCAAGCCGGTCGTTGTTGTAGATAACGCACACATCGTTTATAAGGTTTATGCTTCTGGCCGCAGGGCAACCAGAGCAGGCGCCGGTGGTGGTCTGTTTTCGAAGAAGCTAAAGCTTCAAGAAGTTCATGCGGTAAAGGGTGTCTCGTTCACCATCTACGAGGGTGAATCGGTTGGCGTTATCGGAAGTAACGGTTCGGGAAAGTCGTCTTTGATGCGTGCGCTCGCGGGTCTTACCCCTCTGAGCGATGGCGCAATTTACGCTTTCGCAAGGCCTAACCTTTTGGGTGTCGGAGCGGTCTTGCTCCCAGCCCTGAGCGGTGAGAAAAACGTTTTGCTCGGCGGTTTGGCCATGGGTTTTAGTAAGAAGGAAATCTCCGCAAAGGTTGAGGACGTGACCGCCTTTGCAGGTCTTGAAGACTTCATCGGCTTGCCAATGAGAACCTATTCCTCCGGCATGTCTGCGCGCTTGCGATTCGCAATCGCCGCAGCAAAAGACCACGATATTTTGATCATCGACGAGGCCCTCGCAGTGGGAGACCAAGACTTCCGAAACCGCTCAGAGGCGAGAATGCGTGAAATGCGTCAGAACGCCGGAACGGTGTTCCTGGTCAGCCACAGCATGAAGTCGATTCTCGACACCTGTACCCGTGTGATCTGGCTTGAAAAGGGCGAGATTCGCATGGACGGCGACCCGAAGAAGGTCACCGATGCCTACAACAAATATGTTGGCTCAACCACGATCGACTAGAAGATGCAGAATTCACTGCCACTAGTTTCGGTAATCATGCCGGTACTCAACGAGTCGGATCACCTTAGGCAATCTGTTGCGGCTGTGCTTCGCCAAGACCTGGTTGGCGAGTTTCTAATCGCGCTTGGGCCTTCAACGGATAACACCAACGCCATAGCGGAGGAGCTGGCAAAAGCAGACTCTCGAATCAAACTTGTGATGAATCCGCGAGGGCTCACAACCGTTGGGATGAACCAGTGCATTGCCCAATCAAACTTCGATTTTGTGGTTCGTATCGACGCGCATAGCGAGCCTGCCGAAAACTACATTCGTCGAGGAATCGAAATCCTAGAAGAAACCGGTGCAGACCTTCTAGGCGGCATCATGTCAGCCAAGGGAAAGACCCTTTTTCAACGAGCAGTTGCGTGGTGCTACACCAGTAGATTCGGGCTAGGTGCTGCTAACTATCACGTGGGTGGTAAGGCGGGCGAAGCCGAAAGCGCATATCTTGGCATCTTCAGAAAATCTGCACTGGCCGCGGTAAACGGTTACAACGAGGAGATCATCAGGGGAGAAGACTGGGATCTGGCCCAACGTATTAAGACGTCTGGTCGCCTTGTTTGGTTTAGCCCTGAACTCAGCGTTACCTACTGGCCAAGAACCAGTTGGCAGGGCTTGGTCAAACAGTTCTACTCAACGGGTGTTTGGCGCGGCGACCTAACAAAAGCGGATCCGAACAGGGCGTCACTTCGATATTTCATTCCGCCTATCTTGGTTGCAACAAGTGTCCTAGGGTTTTTCCTCGCTGCATTTGGCTTTTACTGGGGTTGGTTACCTCTGGTTTCCTACATTGTTGCGGTAATTCTCGTTGGTTTTGGCTCCAAGCTCGCGCCGGTACCTCTGGTGCTTGCAACCATGCATTTCTCTTGGGGATTTGGTTTTCTGATCGGATACTTCAGGGGAGCCAGGGGCACCCTTGACCGAAGCAGGATCGTCGGTTGAGCGGTTACAGCTTCGGAAGAATCGTTGGCGCGCTCAAACGTCGCGGACGAGCAGCCATTCGAGCTCGAAACTACAAGCCAGGAAAATATCCCGTAGATGCGAACACTGTCCTTTTTGACTCATTCAATGGCAAAAGTATTTCAGACAGCCCGCTGGCGATTTTTCAAGAGCTTAGGAATCGAAGGCCAGAGCTCAAGTTCTACTTCACGATAGGCAAACACACGCAGGCGCCAGAAGGCGCAATTGGTGTCGAGTTTGAATCTAAAAAGTGGTTAGAGATCTTGGCAGGTGCCGGTGTGATCGTTGCCAACAATGCGCTTCCTTGGTACTTCAAGAAACAACAAGGTCAAACTTATGTTCAAACCTGGCACGGAACACCGCTAAAGCGGCTGGGTCACGACCTGGATACCGGCAAGGTGAGCCAAACCTATTTGGCAAATCTGGATCGCGAAGCCACTGCCTGGGATTACCTTATTTCGCCTAGCAAATTTTGCTCAAGTATTTTCCCTTCGGCATTTGCCTACTCCGGAAAAGTACTTGAGGCTGGTTACCCGAGAAATGATGAGCTCACCAGGCCGGATGCCGAAAAGCGAATGCGAATTAGGCAGCAGCTTGGAGTGGAAGATCCGTCAACGATCTTGGTTTTGTATGCGCCAACGTGGCGTGATTACCAAGTCACGGTCAGCGGAAACTGGGAAGCTGTTAGCTACTTTGACCCGGAAACCGTTTTGCCGAAAAATACCAAGCTGATGTTCCGTGGTCATACAAACACCACTTCTTCGAATGGGCAAGGGGAATCAATCATCGATGTCACCAACCATCCAAATATCAATGACCTATTTTTAGCCTCCGACGTACTCCTAACCGACTACTCATCGGTGATGTTCGACTACTCTGTAACCGGAAAACCAATCCTCTTTCTAGTGCCTGACCTAGAACGGTATCGAAGTGAACGAGGATTTTACTTCGACTTCGAAGCTCAGGCTCCTGGTCCGCTTTTGAGCACCTCTATCGAAGTTTCCGAGACTCTTAGCAAACTCCCAGAAACCGCGAAATCATTCCAGAAGGCCTATAAACAGTGGCAACTCACGTTTAATCCGCTTGAAGATGGATCTGCTTCGAGGCGAGTTGTTGATGCGGTTTGGGGAACAAAGAAATAGGCTTAATGCAGTAGTCCGTGTACGCGTGAGGACAGCTGATGAACCGAAACCTTGTAACCGTTGCAACCGCTTTATTACTAGCGACGACGCTTTCGTCGTGCAGCCTGTTTTATCCGAGCAGCTCGAGTCCAACCACAAAGACACCAACTAAAACCACGACCAAGACTCCCGTTACACCCACGCCTAAACCAACCCCAACTCCATCGCCGGCCGTCGATCCGTCGCTGGCCAAGGTTGAAATTTCTGTTGCCTCGGCTGATGCGTTCATTTCCAACGGAACCATCGACGTAGATGCATCTGCACTGAACATCATGGAAACCGACGGTACCTGCACTCTAAAGGTCACCCAAGGATCCAAGAGTCAGGCCGTAACCGTGAAATCGGAACCAAACGTGAACTCCGTGCACTGCTTCCCACTGTCTTTGCCAATCGATGGGTTTACCGTGGGCTCTGCGAGTTACAACGTCACCTATGTTTCGTCTAAATACGCGGGCGTTTTAGAGGGAACTCTGAAGATCCAATAATGTTCACCAAAGCCAGAAAGTTTGTTGCCGCAGGTGTCACAGCCCTGTTGGCATTCGCTGGCGTTGTCGCTACCGAAAGCCCCTCTTTCGCAACTCTTTCGGGTACGCAATTCGATCCTGGTTTGATCATTTCTGACTCGGTCTTTTTTGACTGGGGAACCATGACCTCGGCTCAAATTCAGTCCTTCCTAAACGCGCGTGTTGCAACCTGTACCAATGATCGCGGTGAGATTTGTCTCAAGAGTCGCAAGGAAGACATTATTGGTTCGCCGGCCTTGAATTCTCTTGGATTCCTGCATCACTATTCGCTTCACATTTGCGCCGACGTGCCAGCTGCAACCAATCAAACAAGCGCCCAAATCATCTACAAGGTTGCCGTTGCCTGTCGGATCAACCCAAGAGTCTTGCTGGTCACCCTTCAAAAAGAACAGGGTCTAGTAAGTTCGCCAAATCCAACGACATACATGTACAAGGCAGCGATGGGTTACAACTGCCCTGACTCAAACCTCGCCAGCTGTGGTCAGGACTCAATCGCTAACTCGCGACTCTTCTACCAGATGTATCGTGCAGCGTGGCAGCTGAGATGGTACGGCGATCCTCGCGGAAGCTTCACGACCAAGCAGGTGGGCAAGACCTACAACATTGCCTACAACCCTT
>Ga0228703_1000596_pt1 | contig 25259 bp, 23 predicted proteins | sample McNCre217_Aug_MG_3_FD_178020 | JGI IMG/M metagenome (GOLD analysis project Ga0228703, IMG submission 178020) | Freshwater microbial communities from McNutts Creek, Athens, Georgia, United States - 29-17_Aug_MG | ecosystem: Environmental > Aquatic > Freshwater > Creek | place: USA: Georgia... | reverse complement strand
CTTGAGGCCCCTAGGCGTATTGTGGATACGCGTTTAACTTAATTGACTAGTAAAATCTAGCTATGCACACAATCAATGCCGATTTGCATTGCCATTCCGTGGTTTCTGATGGGACATTAACTCCAGAAGCATTGGCGGCCCGTGCAAAAAATAATGGCGTGCAGTTGTGGGCCTTAACAGATCATGATGAGTTGGGTGGCCAGAAGCGAGCTAAACAAGCAGCTACTGAATTGGGTATGCAATATGTTTCGGGTGTGGAGATATCTGTTACTTGGTCTGGGCAAACAGTACACATTGTCGGCCTTGGTGTTGATGACGAAAACAAGCTGTTGATAGATGGCTTATATAGAACTCGTAATGGTCGGTCTGAACGCGCGAAAGAAATGTCAGCGCAGTTAGAGAAAGTGGGTATCCCTAATGCTTATGAAGGGGCGCTTCATTTTGTGGGCAACCCAGAATTAGTTTCTCGAACGCATTTTGCTAGATATTTAGTGGAAGCCGGTGTTTGCAAAGATACAGATGAAGTTTTTGCCAATTATTTAATTGAAGGTAAACCTGGTTTTGTGGCCCATTCATGGGCAACCCTTGATAATGCTGTTCAATGGATTACAGGGGCTGGCGGGGTGGCCGTTATTGCTCACCCAGGGAGATATCGCTATACCTCTTTGCAATTAACGCAGCTATATGAGCAATTTAAAGATTTGGGTGGCAAGGGGATTGAAGTGGTTACGGGCAGCCATAGTGCCACTGAGTTCAAAACATTTGCTAAAGTAGCGCAGCAGTATGATTTTTTGGCTTCTAGAGGGTCTGATTTTCATGATCCCCAAGAGAGCCATACGGATTTGGGACAATTACCTAATCTACCTACGCAATTACGACCTGTTTGGTCGGTGTTTCAATAAGAGATATATGTTTTCTGAACGAGTTTTATCCGGTATGCGTCCAACGGGCGCTTTGCACTTAGGCCACTACCATGGTGTTCTTAAGAATTGGGTTAAGTTACAGGCCGAGTACCCTTGCTATTTCTTTGTGGCAGATTGGCATGCTTTGACCACTCACTATGAAACGCCAGACATCATTGAGTCTTCCGTTTGGGATATGGTGATTGATTGGTTGGCGGCGGGTATTGATCCAACTCAGGCTACCTTGTTTATTCAAAGCAAAATTCCTGAGCACGCAGAACTATTTTTATTATTAGCGATGGGGACGCCATTGGGTTGGTTGGAGCGTGTTCCTACCTATAAAGATCAAATTGAAAAGCTTAAAGAAAAAGATTTGCAGACTTATGGATTCTTAGGTTATCCATTAATGATGGCTTCGGATATTTTGATCTATAGAGCGCAGCATGTGCCTGTTGGTGAAGATCAGATTCCACACGTAGAGATGACTCGTGAGGTGGCTCGTCGCTTTAACTACCTCTACGGTCGCGAGCCTGGCTTTGAAGAAAAGGCGCTAGAGGCCGCTAAAAAATTAGGTAGCAAGCGTACAAAGTTGTATTTGGAGTTACGTACTGAGTATCAGGAAAAAGGGCATGAAGAGGCGCTTGAACAGGCAAGAGCTGTATTGGCTGATGCGCAGAGCCTTTCTATGGGTGATCGTGAGCGTTTATTCGGTTATCTAGAGGGTGCTAGAAAGATTATTCTTCCAGAGCCTCAGGCTTTGTTGACAAAAGAATCTCGTATGCCTGGTTTAGATGGGCAGAAGATGTCAAAGTCTTATGGCAATACGATAGCTTTGCGTGAGGATGCAGCTTCAATCGAGAAGAAGGTCAGAACCATGCCTACAGACCCTGCGCGTATTCGTAAAACGGATGCGGGGGATCCTGCTCGTTGCCCAGTTTGGCAGTTACATCAGGTTTATTCCGATGATGAGACTAGGGCGTGGGCTGAAAAAGGTTGCAAGAGCGCTGGAATTGGTTGTATTGAGTGTAAGCAGCCTGTTATTCAAGGTATTTTAAAAGAGCAGCAGCCAATGATGGAGCGAGCTCAAATTTATTTAGATGATCCAAGTCTATTGAGAGCCATTATTGCTGACGGCTGTGATAAGGCTCGTAAAGTGGCCCAAGAGACGATGCGTGATGTACGCGAGGCGATGGGGCTTGATTACAGTTAAATCGGCCTTGGAGGCTGATTTACAAGCCTCTGACTGGGTTACTCAGCATGTATCTAATATTCGCCCAAGGGGGCGAATATTAGACTATGCCTGTGGTACTGGGCGCCATGCTATTTACCTAGCTACTCAAGGTTATGAGGTGCTAGCGATTGATCGTAATCCTCAAGTTTTGCAGGAAATTACTAATAAAGCAGGCCAACTGCAGTTAAATATAAAAACACAACTCATTGATTTAGAACAAAATAATTGGCCATTTTCTGGTTCTGAGTTTGCCAAGTCTTTTGATGGGGTGGTGGTGACTAATTACCTATATCGCCCCTTTTTGATGTACCTACCTGAGTTACTTAAGGATGGTGGGGTTCTGATTTATGAAACTTTTGCACTTGGCAATGAGGCTTTTGGCAAGCCAAGTAACCCCAATTTTTTATTACGACCTAATGAATTGCTTGGATTTTCTGAAAAGATGAAGATTTTGGCCTATGAAGACGTTCAAATTCAGTTGCCTAAACCTGCTTGTATTCAGAGAATCTGCGCTGTTCCGCTACAATCAAAAACATGACTAAATTAGCTAAAAACATCTCTGGAAGTTTGGTGGCTATCGTCACGCCTATGCATGCCGATGGCAGTCTTGATTTACCTGCTTTACGCCAGTTAATTGATTGGCATATAGCTGAGGGTACGGACGGTATTGTGATCGTTGGAACTACCGGCGAATCACCGACTGTTTCTGTGGAAGAGCATTGTGAGCTCATCAAGTTAACTGTAGAACATACAGCAAAACGTATTCCTATTATTGCTGGCACAGGCGGTAATTCAACAAGCGAAGCGATTGAATTAACCGAGTACGCCAAAAAAGTTGGCGCTGATGCTAGCTTGCAAGTAGTGCCTTATTACAACAAGCCAACTCAAGAAGGCATGTATCAGCATTTCAAGACGATTGCTGAAAAAGTTGATTTGCCTGTTATTTTGTATAACGTGCCAGGCCGTACAGTTGCTGATATGGCTAATGAAACCGTGATCCGTTTAGCTAAGGTGCCAGGTATTACAGGTATTAAAGATGCTACCGGAAACTTGGAGCGCGGCACTCAATTAATCGCTGGGCTAAAGGCGGCTGGGGCTCATGATTTCGCAGTGTACTCAGGCGATGACTTAACTGCGTTATTCCTTATGTTGATGGGGGGGCAGGGTAATATTTCTGTAACGGCTAACGTTGCCCCTAAATTAATGCATGAATTATGCGTAGCTGCCATGGCTGGGGATATGGCTAGAACGAGAGAAATTCAATATAAGCTTTTAGCAGTCCATAAATCAATGTTCATTGAAGCTAATCCAATTCCTGTGAAATGGGCATTGCATGCTATGGGTAGGATGGATTCTGGCATTCGATTACCTCTAACAACTTTGAGTGATGCTTCACAAGAACAAGTTAGACAAGCTTTAAAAGCTGCTGGCTTATTGGTGTAATCAACAGTTAACAGATATTACTTAGGAAACTTTATGCGTCACTTATCTTCAAAATCTAGCTTGGCAATTATTCTGCTGGCTATGACAACTAGCTTGTTGATGTCAGCTTGCTCAACGACATTTTCTGGCGACACAATTGACTACAAGTCAGCTGGTGAAAAAAAGGGACCTAATTTAGCGTTTCCGCCAGATATGACTGTGGTTAATGGTGATAAGCGTTATGTTGTGCCTGATGGTGGTGCAACTTTATCTGGTTTTAGTGCTGTGGCTGCTACTGCTAAGCCTGAAGGTAAAGAAACAGTTTTGCCAGTTGTTCAAGGTATGCGCATTGAAAGAGAAGGTAATCGCCGTTGGTTGGTGGTTTCAAAGCCAGCGAAGGGTGTGTATCCAAGTGTGCGTGAATTTTGGCAAGAGTCTGGATTTCTATTGTTAACGGATTCGCCTGAAACTGGCATCATGGAAACTGACTGGGCTGAGAACCGTGCCAAGATTCCACAAGACTTTATTAGAAGAACTTTAGGAAAAGTTTTAGATTCTCTATATTCAACAGGCGAGCGTGACAAATTCCGCACGCGTTTAGAAACTAATGCTAAAGGTGAGACAGAAATTTATATTACTCATCGTGGTGCAGTTGAGCAATTGACTGGTAGTGATAAGAGTCAAACTATTTGGACTGCACGTGCTAATGATCCTGAGCTAGAGGCTGAATTCTTGGCTCGTTTGATGCAACGTCTTGGTTATACAGAAACTGCGGCTAGAGCATCGATTGGTAGCAAGGCACCAAGTGCACCAAAAGTATCTTATTTGAAGAAAGAGTTAACGCCTCGTTTAGAGTTCCCTGCTAACTTTGATCGTGCGTGGCGTGAGATTGGTGTTGGTTTAGATCGTTCTAACTTTATGGTTGATGATCGTGATCGTACACAAGGTATTTATTTTGTACGTTTCTTGAATCCAAAAGATTTATCAGGTGATCGCGGCTTCTGGGAAAAAATGTTCAGCAGCAAGTCTGATGAAGATATGAAGCGAGCTAAGCGCTATCGTGTGATCGTTAAAGAATCATCAGGCACGATTGTTGTGACAGTGCAGGATGACAAAGGTACGCCTGAGGTTGGTGAGGCAGCGATTCAGTTGCTGACCTTGTTGGATCAGCAGTTAGGTAAGTAATAGAAAAAGGCCAGATTTAATCTGGCCTTTTTTGTGCCCATAAAAAAAGCCACCCGAAGGTGGCTTTTTTACATCTTAAGAAGGATTACTTCTTAGCTGGTTCTGCAGCAGGAGCAGCTGGAGCAGCAGCAGGAGCAGCTGGAGCAGCAGCGTCAGCAGCTGGAGCAGCTGGAGCTGGAGTTTCTTTTTTACCACAAGCTGCCAAAGCAACTGCTAACAAAGAAGCGATCAATAGTGATTTTTTCATTTTATTTCCTTAAAAGATTAGCTAATCATCTAACGGTGATTTAGACCGGATGCTTAAATGACTTAGCGAGCTAAGACCTAAAAGTATCAGCCAACGATTATAAATAGTTTTTTAAAAAATACTAGCGTTAACCCTAGAGAGAATTCAGAGTTAGCCAACCGGAGCAATAGGCCTCAAACCATGGGTTTTGGGAATCCTCAATAAGTTTACTCAGTTGAATACACTCCGCCTTTGTAAGGGATTGATTTATAGATATTTTTTTCCAGAAGACCCAGTCATCTTCAGTGTCGTCGCTGACACTTTCACCGTTGAGGTAGTAAAACTCTTGATCATGTAGGATTTTTGAGAGCGGTGATAGGCTAATGCCTTGTTTTGTTATGGCTTTTTTAAAGGCCTGTAAATCTAGCAACGATTGGGGCGCGATGAAGTACGTTTGCGGCTTAGGTTCACTCAAGATGCTAGCTAGCGTGCAGGAAATATCGCTTTTACTCCAATGAATTTTATTGAGTTTTTCATAAACAGAATCAATGAGCTCTTGAGGAACAAGCGCTGGATCTTGAATAGCTCTTTGTTGTGGGTCTTTGTAGAGTTGATTAAGTTTTGGATCGTTCTCTAGAGCTTCTGTGGTGCGCCATAGTATCTCCGAGATAAGATCTTTATAGTTTGGAACCTTGAACCCCACAGACCAAGTTTGGCAGCCAGCATCTACTGCAATACCATCATGCGCCATATTGGGGGGTAGGTACAACATGTCTCCAGGTTCTAATACCCAATCATTGGTTGGCTTAAAGTTTTTTAAAATTTTTAAGGGGAGGCCTTCTTTTAAGCTGAGGTCTGTTTGAGTCGAAATTCTCCAATTTCTGTGACCAGCCATTTGAATTAAGAACACATCATAAGAGTCCAAGTGGGGGCCAACACCACCGCCCGGGCCAGCAATGCTAATCATTAAGTCATCCAGGCGAGCTTCAGGGATAAATCTAAACCAAGACATAACTGTTTTAGCTGCGGGATGGTGGCCATTAACACCTTGTACTAATAGGGTCCAATCAGGGTCGCTCAGTTTTGGCAGTGTTTTAGGTTTAAAGGGGCCGTGATTAAGCGACCAAGGTTTGCTTTGAACCAAGCGTGATTCAACTGTTTTGCGTGATGATAGTTCGGCTAATTCGGCCATGGATATGGGGCTATTTAAGCCTCCCCCAGAAATTTTGGCTAAGGCAAAGGCAGGAATAGCCCCTCGAACTAAAAGCGGTTTTTTCTGCCAATATTCCTTCATAAATCGTTCTGGACTCATCCCCCCAAGTAAGGCCCAAGTTTCCTGTATTGGAAGTGGTTGAGGGGGCTTAGGAGGTTGATATACGGAGGTCTTATTTGATTTCATGATTGGTTTGCGGCTTTATTGAGCGTAGTCACGTAAAATACGTTTTATGAAAGTACAAAAGAATACTATTGTTTCACTTAAATACCGTTTAACAGATGCTCAAGGAAATTTGATTGAGGAGTCATCAGGTCCCATGGTTTATTTGCATGGTGGATATGATGGCACTTTTCCAAAAATAGAAGAAGCGGTAGATGGGCATGATATTGGCTATGAGACCACGATTCAATTAGAGCCAGCTGATGCTTTTGGTGATTATGACCCTGAATTATTAAAAATCGAAGCCCGTACGCGCTTTCCAGAGCCGCTTGAAGTTGGTATGCAGTTTGAAGGTTTGTTGGATGATGCTGAGGCTGATTCTGATATTGACGAGGATGATGCGCTTATTTATACCGTCACTGATTTGGCTGAAGATAAAGTGGTATTGGATGGCAATCATCCTTTAGCTGGGTTGGCCCTTAAATTTTGGTTGCAGATTTCTGATGTGCGTGAAGCGACAGAAGAGGAAGTGGAAGAGGGGCATCCTAAGGGAGCTTTTGGATTGGATGTTGAGGGTGATGGTTTGGATGAGGAGGATGATTATCCAACGCCACCTTTACAGGGGCAGCGCCCAACCTTGCATTGATGTTAGATGCACCTGCGTGCATAGAAATTAGTTACAAAAATAAGCCTTAATTAAATATTTTAATTAAGGCTTATTTTTTAATTGATAAAGAATATCGAGAGCTTCCCTGGGGCTTAAGCTGTCGGGATTAATCGTTTCAAAATCTTTTAGAAGTGCTAAAGCTTTTCCCTGGTCTGGGTGAGTAGAGCTAACTTCTGGTTCGTGCACATGACTAAATAAATCTACTTGCTTGCTATCTTGATTCGCAGCTTCTTCTAGGCGGTACAAATGTTTTTTCGCCTCTTTAATGACTTCTTGGGGTACGCCTGCTAATTGAGCTACTTGCAAGCCGTAACTTTGGTTAGCATGCCCCGGTTGCACGGTATGTAGAAAAACAATACCTTGACCTTTTTCGACGGCGCTAAGGTGTACATTGGCGCACTGAGGGTACTTGCTCGGGAGGCTCGCTAATTCTAGGTAGTGTGTGGCAAATAAAGTCCACGATTGGTTTTTAGATAAGAGTTGTTGAGCAATTGCCCAAGCGAGTGCTAAGCCGTCAAAAGTAGATGTGCCTCGACCGATTTCATCCATTAAGACTAAGGATTGGGGGGTGGACCGATGGAGGATAGCTGCAGCTTCCGTCATTTCAACCATGAATGTTGAGCGACCACTCGCCAAATCATCTGCAGCACCAATGCGTGTGAAAATGCGATCAATAGGCCCTATGGTTGCTTGTGTCGCTGGTACATAAGAGCCTACATAGGCTAATAAAACAACTAATGCGATTTGCCGCATATAAGTTGATTTACCACCCATATTAGGTCCCGTAATTAGAAGCATGCGACGACCATTATCAAAGTGAGCGTCGTTGGGTGAAAAAGATTCAGAGCGTTTCGCTAATTGATCCTCTACAACTGGATGTCGGCCACCTTCAATATGAAGACCAGTTTGTTCAGTTAAGTTGGCTCGATGCCAGTCTAATGTTTGGGCGCGCTCGGCAAAAGTTGCCAATACATCAGTCTGGGCGAGTGCCCCGGCTGTTTCCTGGCAGGCGCTGACATGTTGTTGTAGTTCAACGAGTAAAGCTTCGTATAGTTGTTTTTCTAAAGCAAAGCTACGCTCTTTAGCGGAAAGGGCTTTATCTTCAAAAGCTTTTAATTCTGGCGTGATGTAGCGCTCAGCATTTTTGAGTGTTTGTCTACGGCGATAATCTTCTGGAACTTTATCTGCTTGACCATTGGTGACTTCAATAAAAAAGCCGTGCACTTTATTGAATTCAACACGTAGATTGGCGATTCCAGTTCTTTCGCGTTCACGTGTTTCCAATTCGAGCAAAAATTGACCGCAGTCATCACCTAGGCGACGTAAATCATCTAATTCGGCGTTATAGCCATCAGCAATGACACCGCCTTCACGGATAACTACTGATGGTTCTGGGGCGATAGCCTGTTGCAATAAACCTAGAACTGGTGGTGCTTTAGCTAGTGCATCAGCTAAAGCGTTTAAGAGTGTGGAGCTTTGACCTAATGGTTTTAGCTTTTCCGCAAGCTCGGGTAATGAAGCCAATGTGTCGCGTAGGCTGCTAAGGTCTCGAGGTCTTGCACTTCCCAAAGCTAAACGTGCACTAATGCGTTCCACATCGGCAATTTGTCTTAAAGCACTACGAATGTGTTCTAAAGCAAAAGTATTGTTGATGAATGATTCAATTGCTTGATGTCTATTTTGAATCGTCGTTACATTTCTAAGTGGGTGATGTAACCAGTGTCTTAAAAGGCGACTACCCATGGCGCTTGAACAAGTGTCTAGCAATGAAAAAAGTGTCGGCTCAGTTTCTCCACGGAGCGTTTCTGTTATTTCTAAATTTCTTCTTGTGGCGGCATCGATACCGATATAACTGGCATCTTCTTCAACTTGGCATTTTTGAATATGAGGCAATTTTCCATGCCAACCCAAACCTTGCGTATTAGCGCCGTAGGCAAGTACGGCTGCTACAGCTGCAAGCGCTACGGCAAACTTGTCTTCTTGATCAATGCCGATGCCTTGCAGGCTGCTCATTTGAAAGATGTCTTGTAGGCGGCGTGAGCCTTCATCAGGTGTCCAAACCCAATCTGGAATGCTGTTACCGGATAGGTGGATCTCAGCCCAATGAGAGTCGCTTAAAGCGTCTTTGATTTGTTTTTCAGTGCCTAATGGACAGAGTATTTCAACTGCTTGAATGCGGGCTAAATATTGAGCTAGTTCTTCTGGGTCGCATTGTGTGATGCGTAAATTGCCACTGGCCACTGTTAACCAAGCTAAGCCCCATGCCCCTTTTTTATTGTTAGGGCATATGGCTAGCAATGGGGCATCGTGACGCTCATTCATCAGAGCTGAATCAGTCAGCGTCCCTGGTGTAATCACACGCATAACTTTGCGTTCTACTGGCCCCTTACTTTCCGCAGGGTCGCCTACTTGTTCTGCAATGGCAACGGATTCACCAGATTTAACTAACTTGGCTAAATATTGTTCTGCGGCATGGTAGGGGATGCCGGCCATTTTGATCGGGTTGCCGGCTGACTGCCCACGCTGTGTGAGAGTGATGTCTAGAATACGCGCCGCTTTTTCTGCATCTTCAAAGAAGAGTTCATAAAAATCTCCCATACGAAAGAACACCAAAGAGTGCGGATGTTCTGCTTTGATGCGCAAAAACTGCTGCATCGCAGGCGTATGCTTAGCCAACTCCAGTGGATTCATCGTTTAGCTAAGATCTTCAGGGGTAATACCGTAAGCGGTAAATGAGTGTTGAGAGTCTTGGGTTTGCACAATGCGAGCAGGGATGCCAACAGCAGTAGCGCCTGCAGGTACTTCTTTTAGTACCACGGCATTAGATCCAATGCGTGCATCTTTGCCTACGGTAAAGCCACCTAATACCTTAGCGCCTGCACTAACAACTACCCCAGACTCTAAGGTTGGGTGGCGTTTCGTGCCTTTGTATAAAGAAGTTCCGCCCAAGGTGACACCTTGATAGATCGTGCAGTCATCACCGATGACAGTTGTTTCACCAATGACAACGCCTAATCCATGATCAATAAAGACGCGCTTGCCAACGATAACGGCGGGATGGATTTCAATACCTGTTATGAAGCGTGCGGTGTGCGAAACGATTCTTGCTAGCAGTTTGAGCCCTAAATGCCATAGAAAATGCGCGATACGATGGAGCCAGATGGCATGTAAGCCCGGATAGCAAAGGATGACCTCTAGGCGGCTACGAGCCGCTGGGTCGCGGGCAATAATGGAGTCAATGTGTTCGAATAAAGGCATTATTTGATTTTACCGTGTAGAAGCATTTGTTTCGCAATCCCGCGTAAAAGATCAATTTCTTCTTTATGGAGACCTGATCTGGCAAATAAGGCTTGGAGTCTTGGCATGAGTTTTTTAGGGTTGGCAGGATCTAAATAGCCAATAGCTTCTAAGCCTTGTTGCCAATGTTCTAGCATGGCGCTAATGGCCATTTGATCAGCTAAATCTGAGGTGGCACTCATTAAGTTTTCAGATTTAATAGATAGCGCATCCATGAGGCCTTGTCTCATGGAATACGTGACAATCATCATGGCTTGGGCAAGGTTCAATGAGGGGTAGTCTGGGTTGGCATCAATCCAAACCCTGTGGGTGCAATGCTTTAGATCTTCATTGTCTAACCCCGTCCTTTCAGTGCCAAAGACAAAGGAGACGCTTGTTTGCTTGATGGCTGCGTTAGCGGCCATTTGAATCGCTTGGCTAAGAGGGATTGCTGGTGGGCCAAATTCACGGTCTCGTGTAGTTAAGCCAAATACCAGCTGGCTATCGCCAACAGCATGAATAAGGGATTCATGGTTTTGCGATCCTTCTAGTACATCAAAAGCACCGCTGGATAAAGAAATTGCTTCCGCTTTTTTAGCCATGTGTTGATAAACTGGATTAACTAGATGGAGTTCATGAAACCCCATTGTTTTGAGTGCGCGAGCCGCAGAGCCAACATTTCCAGGGTGGCTGGTGCGCATCATGACCCAGCGAATAGGCCACGCTTGCTTCAAAACTCGCAAAACTTCTTCGTTTCGAGCTAAAATCGGTTTTCGTCGTGCAGCTTTATCGCTGGACATTGCTCTTCTCCAATTCGTTGTGTTACTTAAAATACTATGCACCCCATGCTTAATGTGGCCATTAAGGCCGCTCGTCGCGCAGGAAATATTATCAACCGAGCTTCGCTAAACAGCGAGCGTATTCAGGTTACCCGTAAACAACACAACGATTTTGTTACTGAAGTCGATCAGGCAGCTGAAGCTGCCATTATCGAGACTTTAAGAGAAGCTTACCCAGATCACGGATTTTTAGCGGAAGAAACAGGTGAGACTGCCGGTTCACAAGCCGCTGATCAACCAAGCCATGTGTGGATTATCGATCCATTAGATGGCACCACAAATTTCATTCACGGATTCCCTCAATACGCTGTTTCAATTGCTTTAGCCGTCGATGGTGTGACTCAGCAAGCCGTTGTTTATGACCCTAATCGTGATGAGCTATTTACAGCAACTCGTGGAGCTGGTGCTTATTTAAATAACCGTCGATTACGTGTGGCAGGTCGTTTAAAAATGACTGAAGCTTTAATTGCAACGGGCTTTCCTTATCGGGAAGATCAAGATGTTGAAGCTTATGTAAAAGCCTTTGTTGAGATGACTCGTCAGTGCGCTGGTTTGCGTCGTCCTGGAGCCGCTTCTTTAGATTTAGCTTATGTTGCTGCAGGCCGCGTAGATGGATTTTTTGAGCAGGGCTTGAAGCCTTGGGATATTGCCGCTGGCGCTTTATTAATTACTGAGTCGGGTGGTTTGGTAGGTAATTATGCTGGGGAAGAGTCTTACCTTCATACGGGTGAGGTTATGGCTGCTAATCCACGTATTTTTGGCCAAATGGTCAACACATTGCGCCACCATTCAAAAGTTTAAGTTAATCGATAAATACTAAGATCTAACAAGATCTAATACTTTGATGCCCTCAGAGGTGATGCTTAATGCGTTGCCTTTGGGTAGCACAGTTTCAGGGTGATCAAAATCCCAATCCGATAAGACCCAGCGTTCCCATGATTGGCCGCCAAGGCTTTCTTGGTGGTAGCCAGGGCGATGAGTATGTCCGTGAATTAAATGGTTGCAGTTGGTCATTGCCACTAATTCAGCAGTGGCATTGATGGTGACGTCACCTTTTACTTTGACAACATCTGGGGTGAATCGTTGTGCTCGATGGTATGTGGCTGTACTTTTGCTGCGTAAATTACTTGCTATGGCAACTCTCAGAGCTGTTGGTAATTTAAGAAATAACTTTTGCACCCAAGGTTTGCGTACGCATGAACGATAGCGTTGGTAGTTAACATCGGCTGTACAAAGCAAATCACCATGAGTTAGCAACCAAGTTTTTCCAGCAATGGTCATTACTTGGGGGTCTCTTAAAATTTCTAAGTTAGCTTTTTGCGAGTAATGAGTACTTAATAAAAAGTCACGATTGCCATGCATGAAGTAAACCTTAGTACCCGCTTGACTAAGGGCTCTAAGCTTTTGTGCCACTTCAAGATGGAATGGAGATTTTGCTTTGGCATCATCTCCAACCCAAAATTCAAATAAATCACCCAAAATAATTAAAGCTTCATGAGCGCGTGCTTCATTTTCAAGAAATTCAAAAAAACGTTGAGCCGTCCTAGGCATGGACGGTGTGAGGTGAATATCAGAAATGAGAACGGCGCTCGTGTGCATCTTGATTACTCTTCCAAAATAGTTGCTTCAATGATTGTTACATCTTCTTTTGGAACATCTTGATGAAAGCCTGAGCTGCCAGTGGGCACTTTGCGAATAGCATCAACTACATCTAAGCCATCCGTCACTTCGCCGAAAACAGCATAACCCCAACCTTGAGCTGTGGGTGCTGAGAAGTTAAGAAATGCGTTATCAACTGTATTAATAAAAAATTGAGCTGTCGCAGAGTGAGGATCGCTAGTGCGGGCCATTGCAACAGACCCACGTTTATTTGGTAAGCCGTTGTCTGCTTCGTTATCAATTGGTGCGCGTGTTGATTTTTGTTTCATGCCAGATGTCATGCCGCCACCTTGAATCATGAAGTTACCAATCACACGATGGAAAATGGTGTCGTTGTAATGGCCTGAGCGAACGTACTCTAAAAAGTTGGCGGTTGATTTAGGGGCTAATTCATCATTTAAATCTAGAGTGATGTTACCCATGCTAGTTTTTAGTAGTACTTTTGCCATGTTAAGTCCTTTTTTAAGCTAAATAAAATTGAAAATATAAATACAGTGATTGTTTGAGATTGTAAAAATAATTAGAAATTAATTCAGAATCTGAGTGGCTAATTTCATCTTTCTTTCACTACTTATGAGTCGTTTATTGAGTGAATAAGCTTTGCCGTAGGCTCTGGCAGCTAAACGTGTGTAAACGTCGCCTAGGTTTTCTAAGGCGGCTGGAAAAGCAGGTTGAACCTTGAGGGCAAGCTCAAGGTACTCTTTAGCTTGATCTAGGTTGCCTGATTGCGCATGAAGAACCGCTAGATTGTTATAAGGTTCAGGAAGCTCAGGGAACTGTTGGGTGAGTTCTAGCAATGTTTTTTTGGCAGCCTCTATTTCGCCCATTTCGATTTGAATTCGGGAGCGGATGAATCTAAGTTGAACATTCCTAGGGTTGCTAGCTAGTTCTTTATCAATGGCGGTAATCGCTTCAGGGTATTTTTTATCCCCAATTAACTTATAAATATCTTGCGGAATAGCATTTTTGTTCTTAGGTTCAGGTACTTTTTGTAAAACAATGAAAGGTGATGCTAAAGATGGTTGCATTTGTGCCGATTGAACTGCATTGCCATTATTTTCAAAAGGAGAAGGGTCAGATTGGGCGGCAAGTCCTGATTTGGTTGGTCTAGATATGTTCGAGCCAGTCGATGTGGTAGTTGAGCCTGGGAGCTGAAGTGCCTGTGCTTCAGCATTTTTTGCTGGTAATGTGGCAGTTAGAACCAATGCTCCAATAAGGCTAGATGCCCATAGGGAGAGCATTAAGCGTTTTTTTAAGGGGTTGGGGCGATAAGTTGGCTGTAGCATGATTTTGAAAGAATTTGTTATTTGAATTAGCTATACTCAACAGTCAGTCTAACAAAAAGAGTTGAGTTCTCATAATAAGACTTAAGACAGCACTAAAAGCAGTAGCAAAATACACCATTAATAAGAATTTAAATTTCCCCTATGTTGCAGATTTTTAATACGTTAACGCGCAGTAAAGAAACCTTTGTTCCGATTGAGCCTGGCAAGGTGAAAATGTATGTTTGCGGGATGACGGTCTATGATTACTGCCATATTGGGCATGCGCGTGTGATGGTGGTGTTTGATATGGTGCAACGTTGGTTGCGTGCTTCTGGTCTAGAGGTTACCTATGTTCGCAATATTACTGATATAGATGACAAGATCATTAAGCGCGCGGTTGAAAATAAAGAAACAATTAAGGCTTTAACCCAACGTTTTATAGATGCCATGCACGAAGACGCTGATGCTTTGGGGATTGAGCGTCCAGATCACGAGCCAAGAGCTACTGAATATGTGACGCAGATGCAAGACATCATTACTCGTTTAATTAAAAATAATTATGCCTATCAGGCTGATGATGGCGATGTGAACTATGCGGTGCGCAATTTCAAAAATTATGGGCGCTTATCCGGCAAATCTTTAGATGATTTACGTGCGGGTGAGAGGGTGGCTGTTGCTACAAGTAAGCAGGACCCTTTGGATTTTGTGTTGTGGAAATCTGCTAAAGAAGATGAGCCCTCTGATACCAAGTGGGAGTCTCCATGGGGAGTGGGTCGTCCAGGTTGGCATATTGAATGTTCTGCAATGAGTTGCGATTTATTAGGTAAAACCTTCGACATTCATGGCGGTGGGGCTGATTTGCAGTTTCCGCATCATGAAAACGAGATTGCTCAAAGTGAAGGTGCTTTTGCGGCAGAGACAGGTAAACCTTTTGTGAACACTTGGATGCACAATGGTTTTGTGCGTGTGAACGAAGAGAAGATGTCTAAGTCATTAGGCAATTTCTTTACGATTCGTGATGTGTTGAAAGAGTTTGATCCTGAAGTAGTGCGTTTCTTTATTCTGAAGGCGCACTATCGTAGTCCTTTGAACTATAGTGATGCTCACTTGGAAGAAGCTAAACAGGGTCTAACGCGTTTGTATAACGCCTTAGTATCTGTGGAAGATATTCCTAATTATGGTAAGGCAAGTACTTGGCGAAGTCGGTTCGTTACGGTAATGAATGATGACTTTAATACGCCAGAAGCGATTGCCATTTTGTTTGAATTGGCAGCCGAGGTAAATAAAGCTAGTGGTGATGAAAAAAAAGATTTAGCTAGAGAGTTAAAGCAGTTAGCTAGATTTCTGGGTTTATTGCAAAGAGATCCCCAGGCGTTTTTACAGGCTGGTGGTGGCAGTGACGTGGCAGAGAATGATACGGTTGCTATTGAAGCCGCTATACAGGCTAGAGCTGACGCTAAGCAGGCCAAAGACTTCGCTAAGGCGGATCAGATTCGCCAAGAACTTTTGGCGAGCGGCATTGTTTTAGAGGATAAGCCTGGTGGTGTGACTTTGTGGAGACGTGCTTAATGGCGACAAAGGTGGTTAAAAAGACTACTAAGTCAGCAGGCGAGTTATTAGCACCTGATTACTGGGAGGACGCTTGCGCAGCATTGATGAAGCAGGATCGCATCATGCGCAAGATTATTCCCAAATACCCTAAGGCTGAGTTCTTGAAAACTAGAGGAGATGCTTTCCAGACCTTGGCAAGGGCTATTGTTGGGCAGCAGATTTCCGTTAAGGCCGCTCAGTCGGTATGGGATAGGGTATTAAAAACAACCAAGAACTTCACGCCATCGGCTGTTCTAAAGCTCGAAATGATGCAACTGCGAGAAGCAGGCCTTTCAGTTCGAAAAGTGGAGTATATGAAGGATTTGGCTCAGCATTTTGAGAATGGCGGTCTTCATACCGCTAATTGGGATGCTTTGGATGATGAGACGATTATTGCTGAGTTAACGGCTATCAGAGGAATTGGCCGCTGGACAGCGGAAATGTTTCTCATTTTTTACCTGATGAGACCAGATGTGCTTCCTTTAGACGATATTGGGCTCATTAAGGGCATTTCTGTGGCTTATTTCAGTAAAGAGCCTGTATCTAGGAGCGAGGCCAAAGAAGTGGCCGCCAATTGGGCGCCCTGGCGTACTGTTGCAACTTGGTATATGTGGCGTAGTATGGATCCTATTCCTGTCGAATATTGATCTTTTTGACCGAATGTTAGGCACCTACCCTAAGAGATATTAGAATAGAGCCCATGAAAATTACTTTCCTAGAATTTGAACAGCCGATTGCGGAACTCGAACAAAAAATTGAAGAGTTGCGTTTTGTGCAAGATGAGTCGGCTGTTGATATCTCAGAAGAGATTAATAAGCTATCCGAGAAAAGCCAGCTTTTAACTAAAGACTTGTACGCGCGTTTAACGCCCTGGCAAGTAGCCCAAATTGCACGTCATCCGCAACGTCCTTATACGATGGATTATGTGAATAACATTTTCACGGATTTCCATGAGTTACATGGGGATAGAAACTTTTCGGATGACCAGTCGATTATTGGCGGTTTAGCTAGATTTAACGGTATGCCTTGCTTGGTCATTGGTCACCAAAAAGGCCGCGATACCAAAGAGCGCGCTATGCGTAATTTTGGTATGAGCCGCCCTGAAGGCTATCGTAAGGCGAAGCGTTTGATGCGTTTGGCTGAAAAATTCAACATCCCTGTATTCACATTTGTTGATACGCCAGGCGCCTTCCCAGGTATTGATGCTGAAGAGCGTAATCAATCAGAGGCGATTGGACATAATTTATTTGTTCAAGCTGAATTAAGGGTGCCTATTATTTCCACCATTATTGGTGAGGGTGGTTCAGGTGGTGCGCTAGCGATTGCGATGGGAGATGTGGTGCAGATGTTGCAATACGCGACATACTCGGTTATTTCCCCAGAGGGTTGCGCTTCTATTTTGTGGAAGACTGCCGAAAAAGCGCCTGAAGCTGCCGAGCAGTTGGCATTGACAGCACATCGTTTAAAAGCGTTAGGTTTGATTGACAAGATTGTTAGTGAGCCATTGGGTGGTGCGCATCGAGATCATGCTGGTATGGCTACGATGTTAAAACGAGCCTTGGCAGACTCATTGCGTCAGTTCCAAACAATGGGCGTGGATGAGCTACTTGAGCGCCGTCATGAGCGCTTGATGAGCTATGGCAAGTTCAAAGACACTAATCAAGAAAAGTAAGTCACTAGCGTCTGCTAAATTGGCAGTCGCTTTTAGTGGTGGTCTGGATTCCGCTGTTTTATTACATGCGACCGTCATGGCTCATGGCGCTCAAAATGTGTATGCCTTTCATGTACATCATGGTATTCAGAAGCAAGCAACGAAGTGGCAGCAACATTGTCGGCAGGTGGCTGCAAAGTTGGGTTGTCATTTTGATACAAGAAATATCCAACTATCTCATTCTTCCAATATAGAGGCGCAGGCTAGAGAACATCGTTATCAAGCTTTGCGCGAGATGTGCCAAGTGCATCAAATTGAAAATCTCTTAGTGGCGCATCATCAAGATGATCAAGCTGAGACTGTTTTGATTCAGCTTATGCGTGGATCTGGCTTAGCTGGTTTGTCGGGTATGCCGCCATTGAAACAAACTAAATCTAATCAGATTTATATTTGGCGGCCATTTTTGGAATTACGTAAGGAAGAGCTTGAAGCCTATGCCAAAGAAAATCAATTAATTTGGATTGAAGATCCAAGTAATCAAGATGAGTCTTATCGTCGTAATGCGATCAGAAAAACATTACTGCCTCAGTTGGAGGAAGTTCAGCCAGGCGCTATTCGCAATCTGGCTCGAAGTGCTAGACATATGGCGGAAGCGCAAGAGTTATTAAATCATTTGGCTGATATTGATTTGGGTTTAATTGAAAGTGCAAAAGGTTTATCAAAAACTAATTTATTGAGACTCTATAAAACTAATCAGCCTAGAGCCAAAAATGCTTTAAGGCGTTGGTTGAGTAGGCAGGATTTAGCGTATCCAAGTGAGGAGAGGTTAACTGCTTGGTTTGTTGATTTGCAACAGGTGAAGGCTGATTCTGCTTTGCAATGGGAGCATGATGGGGTTCTGATTCGCTTGTGGCGGGAGTGTCTTCTTGTGGAGAAAAATCGGGCGCTAAAGAAATCTAAAGCGACTGGGTCAAATCAGCCATCTGGCGAATGGGTTTTTAAAAAGTTACCAGCTAAAAGTAAAAAAGTTGGGATAGCAGCAGATCGTTTTAACGAGGCGAAGAAAAAAGGTTTAATCAACACCATGGAAAGGCAGGGTGGTGAGAAATTTAAAGTTCAAATTAATCGCCCTAGAAAATCGCTTAAGAACCTCTATCAGGAAGCGAGTATTCCGCCTTGGCAAAGAGATGTGCCTCTGCTCTACATTGGAGATGAATTGGTGGCTGTAGCTGGTATTGGTATCAGTGCTGATTGGCAGAGCATAGAAGGGGCAAGAATTGGTCTGGAGTGGGTTATCTAGTTAAATAACTCGGGTAAGCCACAGTTAACGTGTAAAATCACAGTTTTGCTATTTTGCGCACCCTTGTGGTGCGATTTTTACGATATTTTCAACACATGGCTCTAATTGTTCATAAATACGGCGGTACATCGATGGGCTCGGTTGAGCGCATTCAGAATGTGGCCAAACGAGTTGCTAAGTGGATGAAAGCTGGCCATCAAGTGGTGGTTGTGCCTTCAGCTATGTCAGGTGAAACTAACCGATTGTTAGGTCTTGCTAAAGAAATTAATGCGAACCCTGACCCACGTGAGCTAGATCAGATTGCTTCTACAGGTGAGCAGGTCAGTTCGGGTTTATTAGCGCTTGCCTTGCAAGCTCAAGGTGTTCCTGCCGTGAGTTATGCAGGTTGGCAAGTGGTTATCAAAACAGACTCTTCTTATACCAAAGCGCGTATTCAAGGCATTGACGGCGATAAAGTTAAGGCGGATTTAAATGCTGGTAAAGCCGTAGTGATTACAGGCTTCCAGGGTGTGGACGAGAAGGGGAATATCACAACCCTAGGTCGTGGTGGTTCTGATACATCTGCTGTGGCTGTGGCTGCTGCGTTAAACGCTGATGAGTGTTTAATTTATACGGATGTGGATGGTGTTTATACAACCGACCCACGTGTGTGTGAAGATGCACGCCGTTTAGACAAAATTACTTTTGAAGAAATGTTGGAAATGGCCAGCTTGGGTTCAAAAGTATTGCAAATTCGTTCGGTTGAATTTGCTGGTAAATATCGCGTTAAAACACGCGTACTATCATCTTTAACTGATCCAATGATGCCACTCGAACAAGAAATGAATTCGGGTACTTTGATTACTTTCGAGGAAGAAGAAACTATGGAAGCTGCTGTCATTTCGGGTATTGCTTTCGCCCGCGACGAAGCAAAAATTACTGTATTGGGCGTGCCTGATAAGCCAGGTATTGCGTATCAAATTTTGGGTCCGATTGCGGATGCCAACATTGATGTGGATATGATTATTCAGAATCAATCTGTTGATGGTAAGACTGATTTCACATTCACAGTGCCACGTGGCGACTATCAAAAGGCTTTAGATCTTTTGAAAGGTAGCGTACAAGGTCATATTCAGGCTAAAGAAATTTTAGGTGATCCAAAGGTATCTAAAGTTTCTGTTGTGGGTGTGGGTATGCGTTCTCACGTAGGTATTGCTAGTCAAATGTTCCGTACGTTGTCAGAAGAAGGTATCAATATCCAGATGATTTCTACAAGTGAAATCAAGATTTCAGTCTTGATTGATGAGAAATATATGGAGCTAGCAGTACGTGCGCTTCATAAAGCCTTTGGATTAGAGCAAAAGTAATTTAAAATCTATGTCGTTTCATGGTTAATTAACTATGAAGCAACATAAGGAGACGTGGCCGAGTGGTCGAAGGCACTCCCCTGCTAAGGGAGCATCTGGGCAAAACCTGGATCGGAAGTTCGAATCTTCTCGTCTCCGCCAAAACAATAGGTAAATAAAAGGGTTGGATATATTCCAACCCTTTTTCCTAGGTGGTTTAGGGTTTGATGGGCTGAGATAAATATTTCCATCCTGCTGTAATATCCTTATTACTACCTTGAGCAATTCAAGAACATATTAAGAAATATTAGGGAGCTTTCAAAATGCCTGCTTATCGTTCCAAAACATCTACTGCTGGCCGCAATATGGCGGGTGCTCGTTCTTTATGGCGAGCTACAGGCATGAAAGACGCTGACTTTAGTAAGCCAATCATCGCAATTGCTAATTCATTTACTCAGTTTGTGCCTGGTCATGTGCATTTAAAAGATTTAGGTCAACTGGTTGCTCGTGAGATTGAGGCTGCTGGTGGCGTTGCTAAAGAATTTAATACGATTGCTGTAGATGATGGTATTGCTATGGGCCATGACGGCATGTTGTACTCGTTGCCTAGTCGAGACATTATTGCTGATTCTGTTGAGTACATGGTTAATGCGCATTGTGCAGATGCTTTAGTGTGTATTTCTAATTGCGACAAAATTACACCGGGTATGTTGATGGCTGCTATGCGCCTAAATATTCCCGTTATTTTTGTTTCTGGTGGTCCCATGGAGGCAGGTAAGGTTCGCCTAGCTAATCCTGATACAAAAACTATTGAAGTTAAAAAGCTTGATTTGATTGATGCTATGGTGATGGCGGCTGATAGCAAGGTATCTGATAGCGATTTAGCTGAAATCGAGCGTTCTGCTTGTCCAACTTGTGGCTCATGTTCAGGCATGTTTACAGCTAACTCAATGAACTGTTTGACTGAAGCCCTGGGCTTATCTTTGCCGGGCAATGGCACGGTGGTAGCTACTCACGCTGATCGTGAGCAGTTATTTAAGCAAGCCGGTCGTCAAGTTGTTGAGCTATGCAAACAGTACTATGAACAAGATGATGAATCTATTTTGCCTCGTGCGGTTGGCTTTAAAGCTTTTGAAAATGCGATCGCTTTAGATATTGCTATGGGTGGCTCTACTAATACGATTTTGCATTTGTTAGCAATCGCTCAAGAGGCAAATATTAACTTTACGATGGCTGATATTGATCGTATGTCAAAAGTGGTGCCACAGTTATGTAAGGTAGCACCTAATACAAATAAATATCATATTGAAGACGTACATCGTGCCGGTGGCATCATGGCCATTTTGGGTGAGTTAGATCGTGCAGGTAAATTGCATACTGATGTGCCGACTGTGCATGCTAAAACCATGAAAGATGCTTTAGATCAGTGGGACATTGCTCGCAACCCTAGTGATGCGGTGAAAACATTCTATATGGCGGGTCCTGCAGGAGTACCTTCTCAGGTAGCCTTTAGCCAAAATACTCGTTGGCCAAGTTTGGATTTGGATCGTGCAGAAGGTTGTATTCGATCCTTGGATCATGCTTTTAGCAAAGAGGGTGGCTTGGCAGTTTTGCACGGCAATATTGCTTTAGATGGGTGTGTTGTTAAGACTGCTGGCGTTGATGATAGCTTGTTGGTTTTTGAGGGGCCTGCTCATGTGGTTGAAAGCCAAGATGAAGCAGTCGAGAACATTTTGAATGATCAGGTTAAGGCTGGTGATGTCGTGATTGTTCGCTATGAAGGCCCTAAGGGTGGTCCTGGTATGCAAGAAATGCTATATCCAACGAGCTACATTAAATCTAAAGGTTTAGGTAAGGCTTGTGCTTTGTTAACTGATGGACGTTTTTCTGGCGGCACTTCTGGTTTGTCGATTGGTCACTGTTCACCAGAAGCTGCTGCTGGCGGTACGATTGGTTTGGTGCGCAATGGTGATCGTATTCGAATTGATATTCCTAACCGCACAATTGATGTTTTGGTGAGTGATGAGGAATTGGCTAAGCGCCGCACCGAACAAGATAAGCTGGGTTGGAAACCAGCTAAACCTCGTCCACGTAAAGTATCTGCGGCATTAAAGGCTTACGCAATGTTAGCAACTAGCGCAGATAAAGGCGCTGTTAGAAATTTAGATTTATTAGATTAATCGGTTCGTTTTAAATGCGTTAATAAAAAAGAGTCTGCGGACTCTTTTTTATTTATTGATGAAATTCATCAATATATTTGAGAATTAATTATTAGCGCGTAAACTGGAGAAATGGAAGAGAATTCAATAGATCAGAGCGCTTTAGATAGAAAGAATTGGGCTATCTTGGCTTACGCCCGAGCGGCGATGGCTCTGTCTCATGCAAAATCTCCAGAAGAATTGATTCATGATGTGTGCGATGCAATTGTTGCTCAGGCGCCTTATGTAGTGGCATGGGTTGGTATGGCTGAGTCTGATATTAATAAAACAGTACGTGTGGCAGGTGTTTCAGGCCCTTCAAAATCTTATACAGATGGTTTGGTAGTTAGTTGGTCCGAAGATACTCTGTCAGGTAAGGGGCCTGTTGGTAGCTCGATTCGATTGGGGCAGCCAGTCATTATTTTGGATGGTGACATAGATCCTAGGTTTGAGCAGTGGAGGGCGCGGGCAAAGTTATACGGCATACGTTGTATTGTTTCTGTCCCTATTAAAAGTTCTGAGGCGGTTATTGGTGCTTTGGCTGTGTATTCAAAAATCCCCAATGCGTTTAGCGATAGTGAAGTTCATTTATTTGAAAACTTGGCTGATGAGATTGGTTATGGTTTAAAGGCAATCAAAGATCAAGAAGCCTTGCTTGTAGAGATTAAAGATAAGCAAAAAGCTCAAAGCCAACTCTTATTAGCATTGAATGCAACCATTGAAGCCATGTCTAAAACCATGGAGTGGCGTGATCCTTATACAGCGGGTCATCAAAAACGAGTAGCAAAAATTTCTACAGTTATCGGTAAAAAAATGGGGTTAAGTGAAGACCGTTTACAAGGTCTTTATATGGCAGGGCTTGTTCATGATATTGGCAAGGTGGCTGTCCCATCAGAAATTTTGACCAAGCCAACAACTTTAAGTGATTTAGAAAGAAAAATGGTTCAGGAGCATGTTAATTCTGGATATCAAATTCTGAAAGATATTCCGTTTTCGTGGCCTATTGCTGATGTGGTGCATCAACATCATGAACGTATGGATGGGACAGGTTACCCTTTGGGAATTAAGGGTGATGAAATTCTTTTGGAGGCAAGGATCCTGGCAGTTGCTGATACGATTGAGGCGATGGGTTCCCATAGGCCTTATCGACCAGCTCAGGATTTAGATGTTACTTTTCGAGAGTTGCAAAAGATGTCGGGGAAAGGCTTAGATCCTCAAGTTGTTGATGTTGCGCTTGAGTTATTTAAAGACCCTCATGTTGTTGATGAATTGCTAAGTAGGCGGGCTATATGAAGTATTGGGGCATCTTCTTGTATGTGGTTTCCCTAGTTGTTCAGCTGGCTTCTATATTGCTAGTGCTTCATTTATTTAGGAAGGTGCGTTTTTATAAGGTCGCTTATTTGTGTCTGGTTTTAGCATTATCTTTGATGATGTTTGAACGGGTTGAGCCTTTAATTGAATGTTGTGTTTTCGGATCATTTAATACCTTTCATGTATTAATTTCTGGCTTTGTCTCCATGTTTTTATTGATGGGAGTTTTGGGGGTAAGAGAAATTATTTTGCTTGCGGAAAAGCAAAAAGATAAATTAGAAAAAATTAGTAGAACTGACTACTTAACGGGTGTTGCATCTAGGTTCGAAATAGAAGAGCGGATTGAGTCTGAATTTCAAAGAAGTTTTCGGGCTGGTCATCCTACTTCATTGTTTATGATTGATATTGATCATTTTAAAATTGTTAATGATGTTTATGGACATCCAGTGGGGGATCGTGTTTTAAGGGGGTTGACGGATATTTGCCGTATAACTTTGCGAGAGATTGATGTAATTGGTCGAGTTGGCGGGGAAGAGTTTTTAGTTATGCTCCCTGAGACAGATGCTGATGAGGCGTTTAAGGTGGCTGAGCGTCTTAGGTTGGAGGTCGCTAATCATGTTTGTGCTCAGGCAGAGGCCGGCGAGGTGAGGATTCAAATTAGTATTGGCGTGAGTACATTTAGTCCTGAATGCCGGTCTGATTTAAGTGCGCATCAATTAATGAGGGAGTATGTAAGAAGGGCTGATGAGGCCATGTATAAAGCAAAGCAGGCGGGGCGTAATCAAACGCAGTGTTGGAATTGATTTATTTTTAGGCGACTACTATGTATCTTAAAGTTAGAAGTAAATTTTTATTTTCTTTAGCCATTGCCATTATTTGGACTGGTTTTTCTATATGGGCTGGTCAGTATTGGTTTGAGGATTTATCTAAAGTGGTCGGAGAGGGTTTGGCTGCTTTCCTAATCGCTTTTATTGCAATTGTCCCAGGCTTTATGAATGCGTTCATGTTCTCTAGCCTTGTTCTGGATAAAAGGCCTATACGTAAACATTTAGATGTTTACCCTGATCTGTCCATTTTGATACCTTGCTTTAATGAAGAGGCTTATGTAGCCCAAACAATCGAGAGTGTATGTAAGCAAGATTATTTGGGCAAGATTGAAATCATTGTTATTGATGATGGTTCAAGCGATCAAACCGCTTCTATCGTGGCCAACTTAGAAAAAACAATTCCAAATTTAAGATTAATTCCACTGCCCACTAATCAAGGTAAGGCAGCAGCTCTTAATTTGGGATTAAAAAGATCGATGTACGATAAGGTGATCACTCTCGATGCAGACTCGTATTTATATAAAGATGCATTAGCCAGAATTGCTGAACGTTATGCTTGCGATCCAGCCGGTACTTGCGCTATCGCAGGCACAACGCTTGTTCGTAACTCTAGAGATAATTGGTTAACCCAATCACAAGAATGGGACTATTTTCACGGGATTGCAACGGTTAAGAGAGTTCAATCTCTTAACCAGGGAACCTTAGTTGCTCAAGGCTGCTTTTCTCTTTATGACAAATCAAAGTTGTTGGAAGTCGGTGGTTGGCCCGATACCGTTGGTGAGGATATTGTGTTGACTTGGGCTTTGTTGGAGAAGGGATACCGCATTGGTTATTGTGAAGATGCTGTTGTCTTCACTGTGGTGCCTAGTACGTTGGGAGGTTTGATTCGTCAACGTCAACGTTGGGCTAGAGGCATGATTGAGGCCTTTAAATTTCACCCAGGCATATTATTAAAGCCTCGTTTATCAACTTTCTTTATTTGGTGGGATTTGCTTTTCCCATTGATGGAT
>Ga0228703_1000594_pt1 | contig 25336 bp, 21 predicted proteins | sample McNCre217_Aug_MG_3_FD_178020 | JGI IMG/M metagenome (GOLD analysis project Ga0228703, IMG submission 178020) | Freshwater microbial communities from McNutts Creek, Athens, Georgia, United States - 29-17_Aug_MG | ecosystem: Environmental > Aquatic > Freshwater > Creek | place: USA: Georgia... | reverse complement strand
GCCGAAGCACTCCGCGCGGCAGTAAACGCCTAGGCAAAGATATGACGGGCTTTGGTGTCGCCAGAGTCGCAATCGACTCGCCACTTCCGCAACTCGATCGACTATTCGATTACGAGATTGCTGAATCGCTGCGTGGCAGCGTAACCATCGGCTCAAGAGTTCGTGTGCCATTCGGCAGGGGAGCAGGGCTTTCCGACGGATTTGTGGTCGAGCTGGTCGAATCATCCGACTTCACCGGCAAATTGGCCCGCCTCGACGAACTCGTCTCAAGCGCTTCTGTTCTAACTCCCGCGATTTACTCTCTGTGTCGCGCGGTCGCAGATAGACAGGCGGTCACGATCGCTGATGTATTCAAATTGGCCATTCCGACTCGCTCGGTTGCTGTTGAGAAGAAGTGGCAGGCCGCCATCGCTGAAAACCTAACCCTTCCCAGTCCGACCACGGGCCAAACTAAGCCAGCCGGTTCTCGTTCCGTGGCGTTTATCGAACCGCGAACCAATGAGTTTGGCCCAGTCTGGGTACAGCAACTAACCAGTCGCGCCATTGCATCGCTTGAGGTCGGTCAGTCAACCATCCTGGTAGTTCCAGATTTTCGTGATCAGGCAGTGGTTCTCAAGGCTCTTCGCGAGAAGTTAGACGAAAACGCAATCGTCGACTACACCTCACAGCAGACCAATTCGCTTCGCTACGCGGCCTTCTTGCGCTGCCTGTCGAGCGCGCCGGTAATCGTCGTTGGCAGTCGCGCGGCACTCTATGCGCCGGTCTCAAACCTGGGTGAAATCATCATCTGGGATGACGGTGACACAAACCTTCAAGAACCAACTTCGCCTTACACAAACGCCAGGGATGTTGCGCTAATCCGTCAAAGCCAGTCTGGATGCAATATTTTCTTCGCCTCTCACGCTCGTTCCTGCGAGGTCGAACGACTGGTTGAGATTGGCTATCTAACCGATGTCTCGATTCCGTTTGCGGTTCCCAAGCTAGCGATTTCAGAAACCTCCGCAAGGGTTGATTCGCTGGCTTGGCAAGCTATTCGCCGCGCCCTTGAACAAGGCGAGGCGGTGCTGGTGCAGGTTGCCTCTAGAGGGCAATCGGTATCTGCCTATTGCTCGGGGTGCGGCGATCGGGCTAAATGTTCAGGCTGTGCCGGCCCACTCTGGATTGACTCGCAGGGGCAACCGCGTTGCCGTTGGTGTAACGCCCATAACCTTGGCTTCGCTTGCTCCGCCTGTGGCAATCGCAGCCTGAAACAGGGGCGTGCGGGAGCAACCCGCACCTCGGCCGAATTTGGCAAGGCTTTTCCGGGAACGAAAATCATCGAATCGAATGGCGACAATCGCCTGGAGAGCGTGCCAACCGGCAAGAAGATCGTGGTGTCAACCCCTGGTGCCGAACCTCGCGTCGAGGGCGGTTACGGGGCGGTCGTATTGCTCGATTGCAACGAAATGCTGTCGCGAGACAACCTTCGAGCGAGCGAAGATGCGGTCAGAATCTGGTCGAACACCATCGCGTTGATGAAGTCTGGCGGATTGGGTGTGGCCGTCGGCCTCCAGGGATTCATCGGTCAGAAGCTAGCCCTTTGGTCTCAGGCCGAAATCGCTCAACACGAGTACCAGTCCCGAGCAGAGCTTCGTTTCCCTCCGTTTATTCGAATGGCCTCGTTATCGGGGGAACGCGACCTGCTCAATAAGGTTATAGAAGCCTTGCCTGGGGAGATCGAAATTCTCGGCCCAATGCCCGCTGCCGGCAAGGCCGCTGGCGTGGATGACTGGCGCGCGTTAATTCGCTACGAGTACGCTCAGGGAGCTAATCTGGCAGCCACCCTAAAGGCTCAGGTCCTGTTGGCAACCGCCGGCTCTAAGCGGGTCAGCGCCAAATCCGGCCGAGCTCAGCGTCCGATTCAAATCAAGATGGACACAGTAATCTAGACCTTTGAAAGGTTTGGTCGGGTTTTGAAAATAGTCTTCGCAGGTACGCCGGCAAACGCCGCGCAAACCCTGAGGGCTTTGGCTAACTCCGCCTTTGAGATCGTTGCGGTACTTACTCGCACGGATGCTCCTGTTGGACGCAAGAAGATTCTGACCCCATCTCCGGTTGCCGAAACGGCTGCGGAATTCGGCATCCCAGTAATCAAGGCAAACCGCGTGGATGAAGATGTTCGCGCCCAAATTGCCGCCACGGGCGCAGACCTGGGAGTCATCGTGGCTTACGGCGCCTTGCTTGACCAACCGGCACTTGATTCTGTGCCCCTGGGATGGATAAACCTTCACTACAGCCTGCTACCTAAGTGGCGCGGCGCGGCACCGGTTCAGAGAGCTGTGATGGCCGGGGATCGGGAGACCGGCGTCACCCTATTTCAGCTTGACAAGGGCATGGATACCGGCCCGGTCCACCTGCAGATTCCGACCGTGATTGAACCCACCGAAAACACCGCGGATCTGCTTCCTCGCCTAACAGAACTCGGCATTACCGGCCTGGCAGAGCTGCTGCCACGCGTGGCTGCCGGATTGAGCGAGCCAACTGCCCAGGATCCAGAGTTGCTGGCCATACTGCCGACCGCTGACAAACTTAGCCGCGATGATGCTCGAATCGATTGGGAACGCAATGCAGTCGAGATTGAAAACCTTGTTCGCGGCCTAAACCCAGAGCCCATGGCCTGGACGACCCTAGAAGGCGAAACCTTCAGAATTCTCGAGGCTCGAGCCCTCGGCAAGACCGATTGGCAGTCGCTGGCCGGCGAGGATGATCGGTCAGGAGCACTGAAAATTGAAAACGGTAGAACTTTTGTCACGTGCGGGAGTGGCTCACTGCTCGAGTTGAAACTCGTTCAACCAGCAGGCAAAAAGGCAATGAGTTCAAGCGACTGGGCCAGGGGATTGACCGCCGGCAAGAGAGTGATTTATGTATAACAAGAAGACCACAGCGCGAACGATCGCACTCGACCTGCTTCGTGCGGTCGAGTTGAATGATGCCTACGCGAACCTATTGCTGCCTAAACTGCTGGCTAACTCGAAGCTGGACTCTCGCGACACCGGATTTGCCCAGGAGATGGCCTTTGGAACTCTGCGTTGGCAGCTGTTCTACGACCGGGTTATTGAAGAGTGCGCCCAGCGCTATAGCGATGAGATCGATGTCGAGGCGCTCATCGTGCTTCGCCTCGGCGCCCACCAAATCTTAGGTATGCGCGTGCCTTCACACGCCGCACTCAGCGAGACCGTGAACCTAACCAAGGGGCACCTCAGCCGCGGTGCTGAAGGATTCGTGAACGGAGTTTTGCGACGCGTTAGCGAGCGAACCCGCGACGAGTGGGAAGACATCGTCCTAAGTCACATCAAAGACCCCTACGAAAAATTGGCTGTCGAATTCTCGCACCCGATTTGGGTGGTGCGCGCTCTAGAGCAGGCTCTTAAAGTTGACGGTCGCAAGGATGCGCTGCGCGATCTTCTTCTTGCCGACAACATCGCGCCGTTGGTCAGCTTGGTTGCTCTACCTGGCCTTGCCACCAAGCGTGACTTCGAAGACCTAGAGGTCGGACCGGCAAGCCCGATCGGAGCAATGCTCGACGGTGGCGATCCAAACCAATTGGTTGCCTTCCGCGAGGGAAGAATTCGAGTTCAAGACCAAGGATCGCAGCTTGCTGCTTTGGCGTTGATCGACGCTGCACCGGTTGAGGCCGGCGAGATTTGGTTGGATATGTGTGCAGGCCCGGGTGGCAAGGCTGCCCTCATGGCCGCCGAAGCAAAGCTAAACAAGATTCAGTTCATCGCCAACGAACTCCAGCCGCACCGCGCCAAACTTGTCCGACAGGCCCTCGAGACGATTGACCCTCACATCAAGGTCACCGTTGAAGATGGTCGAGAACTCGGCGCTAAATCGGCGGAGAAGTTCGATCGCATCCTGCTCGATGCCCCTTGCACCGGTCTTGGCGCTTTGCGCCGCCGACCAGAGGCCAGATGGCGAAAGCAGCAGAGCGATGTGGCCGAACTTGCTTCATTGCAGCAAGAACTTCTGGCCAGCGCTTGGGCTGCGCTTAAGCCCGGAGGCATCCTTGCCTATGTGACCTGTTCACCACACCAAGGTGAAACCACTGCAATCATCGATTGGGGTCAGAAAAAGCTGGGGGAGAGCTTCACCTTGCTCGACACCAACTCAGTCTTGGCCGAGCTGAACCCGAATCTACATCTCAATCGAAACCGCAAGACCGCTCAACTGTGGCCTGACTTGAATCAAACCGACGCGATGTTCATCGCATTGATTCAGAAGGCTAAGTAGGCTAAAGCCATGTCTGCACGCATCAATCCGAGCATCCTGTCAGCCGACTTCGTGAATTTTGAGCGCGACTTCGGAACCATCGCCAATTCAGACCTGATTCACGTTGACGTGATGGATAACAACTTTGTGCCAAATCTCACGTTCGGGCTGCCAATGGTGAGCCGCATGCAGCAGATAACCCCGAAGCCGCTAGATGTTCACCTGATGATCAACAATGTCGACAAGTGGGCACCGGGCTATGCCGAGGCCGGCGCTTATTCGGTGACTTTCCATGCCGAGGCATCAGAGAATCCAGTTGAGCTAGCGCGCAGACTGCGCTCGATTGGCGCCCGAGCCGGTGTCGCCATCAAACCGGGCACAGATGTCGAACCGTTCCTAGAAGTGCTGAGTGAATTCGACCAGCTCCTAGTGATGACTGTGGAACCCGGCTTCGGAGGTCAGAGCTTAATCGAAGCGACATTGGAGAAAGTTGCCAAGGCTCGTCGTCGAATCGACGCCGAGAAGCTGGACATCTGGCTTCAAGTAGACGGCGGCATCGACGAAACCAACATCGAGCGCGTGGCCGCCTTGGGCGCGGACACCTTCGTCGCTGGCAGCGCGGTTTTCAAGGCAGATGATAGGGCCAAGCAGATCGAGAACCTACGCAATTTGGCAACCGCGGGTATCGGCCACCGCCACTAATCGGTGTCGTTTAGAGCCTATTTCTAGATTCTAAAAGGGCAATCGAGGCCCTGGCACAGGGTAACCTAGTCTTATGAAGTCGTTTGATCAGCTTTTCGCCGAAATTAGCGAAAAGGCAGCCTCCCGCCCAGCCGGTTCTGAAACCGTTAAGTGGCTAGACGCTGGCGTGCACACCATCGGTAAGAAGGTTGTCGAAGAGGCAGCAGAAGTATGGATGGCCGCCGAGCATGAGGGCAACGAGCGCACCGCCGAAGAAATCTCACAGCTGATCTACCATCTCCAGGTCATGATGGCCGCCAAGGGCATCACTCTTCAAGACCTCGAAAAATTCTTCTAAAAGCTTTTACAACTACGAAAGAGACGACATTGCTTAGAGTTGCCGTCCCAAACAAGGGCATCCTTTCAGAATCTGCCATCCTCATGCTTAAAGAGGCTGGCTACACCGTTCGCCGTGATCCAAAGGATCTGCACGTAGTAGATCAGACCCACGGCATCGAGTTCTTCTACCTGCGCCCACGCGACATCGCCACCTATGTCGGTGCCGGTTCGCTCGACGTTGGCTTCACCGGTTTGGACCTATTGCTTGATAGCCGCTCCAAGGCAGAAAGCGTTGCCGACCTTGGCTTTGGCGGCTCAACCTTCCGCTTTGCAGGGCCGGTCGGGCAGTTCAAGACCCTTCAGGACCTGGCTGGTAAGCGCGTTGCCACCGCCTACCCACACCTCGTTGAGGACTTCCTAAAGGCCGAAGGTGTTTCGGTCGACTTGGTTCAGCTCGATGGCGCAGTCGAGGTTGCAGTACGACTTGGCGTTGCCGATGCGGTTGCCGACGTGGTCTCAACCGGAAACACGCTTCGCCAAGCGGGTCTTGAGATTTTCGGACCGGTCATCCTGGAGAGCTCGGCGCACCTAATCGTTGCCCCGAACCGCAGAGCCGATCACATGCAGCTACTTCGCCGCATGCAGGGTGTTCTCGTAGCTCGCGAATACGTAATCTTTGACTATGACTGCCCAGCCGAATTGGTGGCACAGGCATCTGCAATTACACCGGGCATTGAATCGCCAACTATTTCGCCGATGCGCGACACCGACTGGGTTGCCGTGCGTTCACTCGTGCCAGCAAACGAGATCAACGCGAAAATGGATGAGTTGTATGAACTCGGCGCTCGGGCAATCCTAGTTAGCGCAATTCACGCCGCGAGAATCTAGTGTCTCTCTCGGTCCGCGTGATTCCCTGTCTCGACGTCGCTGACGGTCGAGTAGTCAAGGGTGTCAATTTTTTGAATCTTCGCGATGCCGGTGATCCCATCGAGCTTGCCGCTCGCTATTACGCGGACGGTGCGGATGAGTTGACCTTTCTGGACGTGCACGCGACCGTTGACAACCGTTCGACCATGTACGACCTAGTGACGGCCTGCGCGGAACAGGTTTTTATCCCACTCACCGTTGGCGGTGGCATCCGTCAGGTTGATGATGTCGCACGCCTGCTTGGCGCAGGTGCCGACAAGATCAGCGTGGGTTCAGCTGGCATTACCAACCCACAATTGCTTGCTGACATCGCGCAACGATTCGGCAACCAGGTGTTGGTTATTTCTCTCGACCTAAAGCGCTCACCAAAAACCGAGTCGGGCTATGTGGTCACCACTCACGGTGGCCGCAACGAGACAGAGCTGGATGCATTGGCCTGGGTAAAGCAAACCATCGAGCTAGGGGCTGGTGAGTTGCTGGTTAACAGCATCGATGCCGACGGAACACGAAACGGTTTCGACGAAGAAATGTTGCGTGACATCCGAGCCATTGCCAAGATTCCGGTGATCGCATCAGGTGGCGCCGGAAAGGCTGCCGACTTTCCGGTTGCAGCCGCGGCAGGGGCAGACGCCATCCTGGCAGCTTCGATTTTTCACGAAGGTTCTGTGTCGATTCAAGACGCCAAGGCGGCCCTAAAGGCCGCCGGATACGAGACGAGATAATCATGCCGTTCGATAAAGCCGCAATCGCAAACCTCAGCTACAACGATGCTGGCTTGATTCCAGCAATCGTGCAGAGTGCGACCACGGGCCGGGTGCTCATGATGGCTTGGATGAACCACGAATCGCTCTTGCAAACCTTAGATAAGGGCGAAACGGTGTTCTTCTCCCGTTCGCGCAATGAACTTTGGCATAAAGGCGCAACCTCGGGTAATACCCAGCAGGTCATGTCGATCGAAGCCGACTGCGACGCCGACACATTGCTCATCAAAGTGCTTGAAAACGGGCCGGCTTGCCACACGGATGCAGAGTCATGCTTTGATGTGAGCACCCTGTTCATTTCACCCGAGTTCGAAGCAAACGGAGGCGAAGCAAGTGCCTAAGGTTCAACTCACTCTTCAGCAGGTACGCGAGCTGGCAACCAGACACAAAGTGGTGCCGGTTATCGAAACCCTTTTCTCGACCACCGAGACCCCACTTTCGATCTTTGAGAAACTCGCGGCAGACAAGACCGGCAGCTTTCTTTTGGAATCCGCTGAGCAGGGCGTCTGGGCTCGTTACAGCTTCGTTGGTGTAAACAACCGCGGCTCACTGCTACAGACAAACGGCGGAGAAGTTACCTGGAAGTCGGAACAGGGCCTTAGCCCACTGCCTAACCAGTCAGAGGAACTCGAAACCACTGCGCTGGCGGCCGTAAATCAGATTCAACAGGCGTGGACAGCCGAGCCGCTGCCCGGCGTGCCACCGCTTACCAGCGGATTAGTGGGTCTGCTGGCTTGGGACGTTATCCGAGAAATCGAAAAGCTAGCGCCGGCGCCGGCAAAGGATTTCCCAAGCCCAACGGCGGCGATGGTGATGTTCCAAGACCTAGTGATCATGGATCACCACACCAGCAGCATCCTTTTGGTTTCGAACATCTTCATGGAGAACGGTGTCGACCTAAATGCCGCCTACGAAGATGCTCTGATTCGCATTGACCGCATGCGGGCAGACCTGTTCAAGCCATCCCAGGTTTTGCTTGCCGATGTCGACTTGACCACCGCAGCTGCCACCAAGAACCGAGTTTCAAAAGAAGATTTCATTGCCACGGTAGAAGCTTCGAAGCACTATGTTCGCATCGGAGATGTGTTCCAGGTCGTGCTATCCCAGCGATTCGATCACGAGCTAAACGCCTCACCGCTAGATGTTTACCGCGTGCTTCGCGCATTGAACCCGAGCCCTTACATGTACCTTTTGAACTTCAAGGATGAAGACGGCGAGTACTCGGTAGTCGGTTCGTCTCCTGAGGCGCTGGTCACAGTTAGCGGAAAGCATGCCGTAATGCACCCGATCGCTGGCTCAAGGCCAAGAGGAGCGGATTTAGACCAAGACGAGCAGCATGCCGAGAATCTACTTGCCGACAATAAGGAGAAGGCCGAGCACCTGATGCTGGTTGACTTGGCGAGAAACGACCTGCTCAAGGTCTGCGAACCAAGCTCGGTAAACGTGACCGAGTTCATGCGAATTCACCGTTTCAGCCACATCATGCACTTGGTCTCTACCGTTGAGGGGCAGATTCGAGACGGACAGACCCCGATTGATGTGTTCAAGGCCACTTTCCCGGCCGGCACCCTCTCAGGCGCACCGAAGCCACGAGCGCTGGAAATAATCGACGAACTTGAAGTCTCGAACCGTGGCATTTTCGGTGGTGTGGTTGGTTACTTTGATTTCGCTGGCAATGCCGATGTCGCGATCGCCATTCGAACCGCTTTCATCCGTGACGGGGTAGCCCATGTTCAGGCCGGTGCGGGAATTGTCCTCGACTCGGTTCCCGAATCCGAACACGCGGAGACGATTGCCAAGGCCGGTGCGCCAATGCGCGCGGTGGTCGCCGCTAACCACATAAATCGCAGAACCGAGTAGTCGCATGACAAAGGCAAGATTGCTTACTCTTTGGGTTGCGTTCGCCACCTTCGCATACGTGACGGCAAGCCAGGACTGGTTCACCCTTTCGATGAACCCAGATGGTGAGACTACGAAGCTCGCCAGCTACGACGGGTTGACCGCCTATGGCAACATCTCGGCCGCGCTAATGCTGAACTACGCAGGTATTTTGGTTCTGGCCTTCGTCGGAAGCCTAGGCAGAAAAATTACCGCCGGTCTTATCGCGATTCTGAACGCAGCCTTTCTAGTTTGGCTTGCCACTCGAGTCTTCTCACAGGACATTAGCGGTCTTGCTAAGCAGGTCGAACAGATGACCGGTATCGCCGCCGTGCATGGAATTAAAAATGTTTCAGTAGCAACCGAGGGGAGCGCCTTCTGGTTCATGGCTGCGATGGCCCTGGCAACGGTCGTATCCATTGCAGTATTGGCATTCGAACGTAAGTGGCCAAAGCGCCAGTCGAAGACCGAATTGCCGAGCCAATCTTCAAAAGACACCGAACCAAAAGACTCGATTGGCATCTGGGATTCACAGCGCCGATAGCGCCTGCCTCCTTGATAAGATTTAGTTAGATTTCTAGAAAGGCAATCATGTCGGACAAAGCAAACCTTCCTGTAGGCGACCCAGGTCACGGAGACTCAGTAGCTTCGTGGGCTGCTGTAATCACCATCATGGTTGCCACCGCTGCCGGTACTCTTGCGTTCTGGTTTGACCAGCCAGCTTTGGTCTGGGCATCTGCAGGTCTCGCAGTCGTTGGTGTGGTTCTAGGCTTTGCCCTAAAGGCTGCTGGTTACGGCGTAAACGGCTCCAAGAGCAAGCACTAGTGCTAGACGAACTCTTTGCGGGTTCGATTGCTGACGCCCTAACTCGTCGCGAGGCACTCTCGATCGAACGAGTCGAGAAGGCCGCACTTTCTCAAACCCCTGCGCTAAATGCACTCGATTTTTTGGCGCCGGCCAGTCAGATTAAAATCCTCGCCGAGGTCAAGCGCGCCAGTCCAAGTCGCGGCCAAATGGCCGAAATCCCTGACCCTGCCGCGTTAGCAAAAATCTATGCCGAAAATGGCGCTTCAGCTATCTCGGTGCTGACCGAAGAGCGCAAGTTTAAGGGTTCGCTGGCAGACCTCGTTTCGGTTCGGGCGAACGTTTCAGTTCCACTGCTTCGTAAGGACTTCATTGCAAACGAGTACCAAATCCTTGAGGCGCGTGCTGCCGGAGCCGACATCGTCTTGCTTATTGTGGCTGGGCTAGCTCAGAAAGACATTGAGCGACTCAAGCACTTCACCGAACAGCTCGGAATGACGGCGTTTGTCGAAACTCACAGCGAGGATGAACTGAAGCGCGCGCTAGATGTTGACACCAAACTGGTTGGAATCAACGCTCGCGATCTCTCTACCTTCGAAACCGATAGGAATCTGTTCGGCAAGCTCGCGCACCTGATCCCACATGATGTGATCAAGGTTGCCGAGTCTGCGGTTCGAAATTCCGACGATGTCGCTCACTACCGCGCAGCCGGCGCGGATGTAGCACTCGTCGGTGAGGCTCTGGTGACTAATGATCCAGCAGCCATGCTTAAGTCATTTCTAGCCGCCGGCAAGTCTTAGGATATTTACATGTCAGACCTCCGCAGCCACGTCGGCCCATACTTCGGTGAATTCGGTGGTCGCTTTGTGCCTGAATCACTAATCGCAGCACTTGATGAGCTAGATGCCACTTACCAAACCGCGAAAGCAGACCCATCATTCGCGGCAGAGCTGGCTGAACTTCACCGCACCTACACCGGACGCCCTTCGATCATTACCGAGGCCAAGAGATTCGCAGCACACTGCGGAGACGACGTTCGCGTCTTCTTGAAGCGCGAAGACTTGAACCACACCGGTTCCCACAAAATCAACAATGTGATTGGTCAGGCACTGCTAACCAAGCGAATGGGCAAGACACGCATTATTGCTGAAACTGGCGCGGGCCAACACGGTGTTGCGTCGGCAACGGCAGCAGCCCTGTTCGGCCTTGAATGCGTCGTTTATATGGGTGAAGTAGACACCGAACGCCAAGCGCTCAATGTTGCTCGCATGAAGTTGCTCGGTGCAGAGGTTGTTCCGGTAAAGACCGGCAGCCGCACCCTGAAAGACGCGATCAATGAGGCTCTTCGCGACTGGGTTGCCAACGTAGAAAACACCCACTACCTGCTCGGTACTGTTGCAGGGCCGCACCCGTTCCCGACCATGGTTCGCGACTTCCACAGCGTAATCGGAACCGAAGCACGACAGCAGATGCTCGACGAATTCGGTTTCCTACCAACCGCTCTAGCCGCTTGCGTCGGTGGAGGTTCGAATGCAATCGGGCTATTCCACGCATTCTTGGATGACCAAGACGTGAAAATGTTCGGCTTCGAAGCGGCCGGCGACGGTATGGATACTCCTCGCCACGCGGCAACCTTGAACTACGGAAAACCTGGCGTTCTGCACGGCGCCCGTAGCTACATGCTGCAGGATGAAGACGGTCAGACCATGGAAAGCCACTCGATTTCGGCAGGTCTGGATTACCCGGGAGTTGGCCCTGAACACTCCTGGCTAAAGGACCTTGGTCGCGTCGAATATCGAGGCATTTCAGATGCCGAAGCCATGGATGCGTTGCGTCTACTCAGCCGTACCGAGGGCATCATCCCAGCAATTGAAACCGCACACGCACTGGCAGGAGCTCTCAAGTTAGGCAAGGAATTGCCAGCTGGTTCTTCGATCCTGGTGAACCTAAGCGGCCGCGGCGACAAAGACATGGAAACTGCTGGAAAGTACTTCGGTTTGCTAGATGCACAGCAGGGTGGCAACTAATGGCTAGTAAAACCTCAGCGGTCCTGAAGGCAAATAAGGCGTCCGGCAACGGCAATCTAATTGGCTACTTTCCGGCCGGATACCCAAACCTTGACGCTTCAATCGAGGCCTCCATCGCCATGTGCAAGAACGGTGTGGACGTACTCGAACTCGGTGTTCCTTACAGCGACCCGGTTATGGACGGCATCGTCATCCAAGAGGCAACTCAGGCAGCGCTCGAAAACGGCTTCAAACTCAAGCAGACTTTCGAAGCGGTCCGTGCGATTACCGCCGAAGTAGATACTCCGGTGCTCGTGATGACCTACTGGAACCCGGTGCTTCAGTATGGAATCGAGAATTTTGCACGTGACCTGGCCGAAGCCGGGGGAGCAGGGCTCATTACACCTGACCTAATTCCTGACGAAGCCAAGGAATGGCTAGAGATTTCTGACAAGTATGACCTGGACCGTGTTTTCTTGGGCACTCCGAGTTCGTCTCCGGAGCGAATGAAAACCGCTTGTGATCTGAGTCGTGGCTTCGTCTATGCGGTTTCCACCATGGGAATCACAGGAGCTCGCGCCGAAGTCGATGCGAATGCTCGCAAGGTGGTCGCCAAGGTTCGCGAGGCCTCTATCAGCGCTAACACCGCGGTTGGTATCGGCATCTCTACCGCCGACCAGGTCGTTGAAGTGAACTCATATTCGGATGGTGCCATCGTCGGTTCGGCCTTCGTACGCGCCTATGCAGACGGTGGAGTCGAGGCTTTGAAGGCTAAGACCATCGAACTTTCTGCCAGACTTAAGAAGTAAACCTAGGAGCTCAAGTTGAACAGTTTTGTCACCAGCATTCCAAGCCCGAGCATTAGCTCATTCACGGTCGGCCCGTTCGTGGTTCACTTCTACGCGCTTTTCATTCTGACCGGCATCGTGCTCGCTATTTGGTTGGCTAACAGTCGATTAAAGAAGCGTGGCGGCGAGAGTGGCGTAGCCATCGACATCGCGCTTTGGGCGGTTCCGTTCGGTATTGTCGGCGGACGAATTTTCCACGTGCTTACCCACCTGGGTGACTATTTCTATGCTGGTGCCGATGTAACAGCGATTTTCCGCATCTGGGAGGGTGGCCTGGCCATCTACGGTGCGATTCTTTTTGGTTTGCTCGGCGCGTGGATCGGTGCGCGAGTTGCGGGTGTTCGTTTCTGGTCATTCGTTGACGCGGTGGCGCCTGGCGTTCTTCTCGCTCAGGCTCTCGGCCGTTGGGGTAACTACTTCAACCAGGAGCTTTTCGGAACCCCGACCGATCTTCCTTGGGGTCTAGAAATTGACATGGCCAACCCTGCTTACCCGGCCGGATTGCCTGGTGGCGTGCTTTTCCACCCAACTTTCCTTTACGAGTCGCTCTGGAGCCTTATAGGCGTAATCCTGCTGCTCAACCTAGACAAGCGTTTCGAGCTTCGCTGGGGCAAGATGTTTGCCCTTTACATCGCGTATTACTCAATCGGTCGCATCTGGACCGAGTCTCTTCGAATCGATCCGAGCGAGGTAGTTCTAGGGCTGCGCATCAACATTTGGAGTGCCCTGGCCGGCATCCTTGCAGCAATCGTTATCTGGAGAGTTCAGAGCCGTCGCCACCCTGGTCTAGAGACCTCGATTTATGTGGCTGGAAAAGAACCAAAATCGGCGAACGAAACCGCAATTAAGGTAGACTCAGAAGCCTAACTTGGGAGTTTTCTCCCTTGCCTATGCATAGGCGTTTTTAGTTCGGGCCAGCGTTGTCCCTCTGATAATCAATGATTGGAGTGTGGCATGCCAGAAATGTCGCCGTTTGAGCGCTTCGGAACAGCACCAGCTAAGTCCGGCCTCTATGACCCATCCCGCGACAAGGATGCCTGTGGCCTTGCCATGGTTGCCACCCTTCGCGGAATTCCGGGTCACGACATTGTTGACACCGCACTAAACGCCCTTCGTAACCTAGAACACCGCGGAGCCGTAGGCTCTGATGCTGGAACCGGTGACGGTGCAGGTATTCTCACTCAGATTCCGGACGCATTTCTGCGTGCCGTTGTTGACTTCGAACTTCCTGCCAAGGGTTTCTTTGCAGCGGGCTTGGTTTTCGTTGAAGAGGGCAAAGAACAGACCCTTGAGGCAAACTTCTCTGATCTAGCCGCAGAAGAGAACCTGACCGTTCTCGGTTGGCGCGACGTACCGACACGCCCAGAGCACCTGGGTGACCTGGCTCGCGAAGCCATGCCAGTCATTCGTCAGGTTTTCGTTGGCTCTGCCGACAACGCCACCGAAATGGAACTCGAGCGCCGAGCATTCCGCCTGCGCAAGCGCTCTGAGCGCCAATTGGGTGCTTATCACCCTTCGCTTTCATCTCGCACCATCGTCTACAAGGGAATGGTCACGACCCTTCAGCTTGAGCCGTTCTATCCAGACCTAAGCGACGAACGCTTCGAATCAACCCTGGCGCTCGTGCACTCACGCTTCTCGACCAACACTTTCCCGTCATGGCCATTGGCTCACCCGTTCCGCATGATTGCACACAACGGTGAAATCAACACCGTAAAGGGCAACGCAAACTGGATGCGCGCTCGTGAGGCTCAGCTCGAGAGCGAGCTAATCGGCGACTTCAAGGGTCTAACCCCGATCATTACCCCGGGCGCAAGCGACTCGGCATCCTTTGACGAAGTTGTCGAACTGCTTTACATGGGCGGTCGTTCACTGCCTCACGCAATGATGATGATGATTCCAGAAGCTTGGGAGAAGCAGAGCGACATCGACGAAGCTCGCAAGAACTTCTACGAGTACCACTCAATGCTCATGGAGCCATGGGACGGCCCAGCCGCGGTTGTCTTCACCGACGGCTCGCTAGTTGGTGCAACTCTTGACCGCAACGGTCTGCGCCCTGGACGCTACCTAATCACCGAGGATGGACTGGTTGTTCTAGCCTCTGAAATCGGTGTTGCCGACATCGACCCAAGCCGCATTGTGCGCAAGGGTCGCCTCCAGCCTGGCCGTATGTTCTTGGCCGACACCGTCAACGGTCGACTAATCGACGACGAAGAGATCAAGGCAGAGATTTCTGCGCTTGAGCCTTGGGGCGAATGGCTCGAAGAGAACCGCATCAACCTCAAAGACCTTCCTGAGCGTGAGCACATCGCCCACACCGCATCTTCGGTCAACCGTCGTCAGCGCACCTTCGGCTATACCCAAGAGGAGCTTCGCATTCTCTTGGCGCCGATGGCACGAACCGGCGCCGAACCTCTAGGTGCGATGGGCTCAGACACCCCGATTGCAGCGATTTCAGACCGCCCACGCACTCTATTTGACTACTTCGTTCAGCAGTTTGCTCAGGTTACTAACCCGCCGCTTGACTCAATTCGCGAAGAGGTTGTTACCTCGCTAAGCACCGGCATCGGGCCTTCACGCAATCTTCTTTCAGCGACCCCTGAGCACGCTCAGCAGGTCATCCTTGACTTCCCAGTGCTAAGCAATGATGAGCTTGCCAAGATCAAGCACATCGATGAGAAGCCTGGCGTTGGCAAGGCATTTACCGTCAAGGGCATCTATCGTGTCGACGACGGTGCAGAGGGCCTCGCTGCTCGCATCCGTGAGATTTTCGACGAGGTAACCGAGGCCATCAAGGATGGGGCCACCTACCTAGTCATCAGCGACCGCGACAGCAGCTACGAATCGGCACCGATTCCTTCACTGCTGCTTACCTCTGCGGTTCACCACCACCTAATTCGCAACGGTCTACGCAATGACGTCGGTCTAGTGGTCGAAGCCGGTGACGTGCGTGAGGTTCACCACGTGGCAGCCCTGATCGGCTACGGTGCCGCTGCGGTAAACCCATACCTAGCTCTCGAATCTGTCGAGCAGATGGTCAAGTCTGGCGAAATCGTCGGAATCACCTTCGAGAAGGCTTCGGCAAACATCGTGAAGGGCCTCGGCAAGGGCGTTCTGAAGATCATGTCGAAGATGGGTATCTCTACGGTCTCGTCATACGCCGGCGCCCAGACCTTCGAAGCAATCGGTTTGAGCCAAGAATTCGTTGACACCTACTTCACCGGAACCACCAGCCAGCTCGGCGGTATCGGTATCGAGGTTATTCACGACGAGAACAACGACCGTCACACCAAGGCCTACCCGGTAGAGCGCGCGACCAATGTCCACGAGCTTCTCGAAACCGGTGGCGAGTACCAGTGGCGCCGTGAAGGCCCACCGCACCTTTTCAACCCTGAAACCGTGTTCAAGCTTCAGCACTCGACTCGCACCAAGCAGTACGACGTGTTCCGCGAGTACACCAAGTCGGTTGACGACCAGGCCGAAAACCTAATGACCCTTCGCGGCCTATTCACCCTGCGTGAGGGCGTTCGTCCGGCCGTTCCAATCGATGAGGTTGAGCCGATTTCGGCAATCATCAAGCGATTCTCGACCGGTGCAATGTCATACGGTTCGATCTCGCCTGAAGCTCACGAGACGCTTGCTATCGCAATGAACAACATCGGTGGCAAGTCGAACACCGGTGAGGGTGGTGAAGACGTAGAGCGTCTTCTAGACCCGAAGCGTCGCAGCTCGATCAAGCAGGTCGCATCAGGTCGTTTCGGCGTTACCAGCATGTACCTGACCCACGCAGATGACATCCAGATCAAGATGGCTCAGGGTGCTAAGCCTGGCGAAGGTGGTCAGCTTCCACCAAACAAGGTTTACCCATGGATCGCTAAGACTCGTCACTCGACTCCGGGTGTCGGTCTGATTTCGCCACCTCCTCACCACGACATCTACTCGATCGAAGACCTCAAGCAGTTGATCTTCGATGTAAAGCGCGCGAACCGTGAGGCTCGTGTTCACGTCAAGTTGGTTTCTCAGGTCGGCATCGGCACGGTTGCCGCTGGTGTAGCGAAGGCAAAGGCCGACGTCATCCTGGTTTCAGGCTTCGACGGCGGAACCGGTGCTAGCCCACTGAACTCGCTAAAGCACGCCGGTACTCCTTGGGAACTCGGTCTAGCCGAAGCCCAGCAGACCCTGATGCTCAACGGTCTTCGCGACCGCGTTTCGGTTCAGGTCGACGGCCAGATGAAGACCGGTCGCGACGTCATAATCGCTGCGCTTCTCGGCGCCGAAGAGTATGGTTTTGCAACCGCTCCGCTAGTGGTCGAGGGCTGCATTTTGATGCGCGTCTGTCACCTTGACACCTGTCCAGTCGGTATCGCGACTCAGAACCCGACCTTGCGTTCGCGCTTCACCGGTAAGCCTGAGTTCGTAGAAACCTTCTTCGAGTTCTTGGCAGAGGAAGTTCGTGAGTACCTAGCCGCTCTAGGTTTCCGTTCGCTGGACGAGGCCATTGGTCGCGTAGAACTAATCGACGTAAACCGCGCCATTCAGCACTGGAAGGCTGACGGTCTAGACCTGACTCCGATTCTGGCTGCCGCTCCGGTTGCACCAGATGCCTCACGTCGTCGCCTAACGGTTCAAGACCACGAACTTGAGCACCACTTCGACCACAAGCTGATTTCGGCTGCCGGTTCTGCACTCAAGGATGGCTCCTCGGTCACCGTAGAGCTTCCAATCACCAACGTCGACCAGGCCGTCGGAACCATGCTCGGTAACGAGCTGACCAAGCGCTTTGGTGCTGATGCGTTGCCAGAGGGAACCATCGATGTTCGACTTACCGGTTCTGCCGGTCAGTCATTCGGTGCCTTTGTTCCTAAGGGCATCAAGCTAACCCTCGAGGGCGACTCGAACGACTACGTCGGTAAGGGCTTATCGGGCGGAACCATTGTCGTCCACCCGAGCAAGTCGAGCGTCTTCCCGGCCGAAGACAACATCATTGCCGGTAACGTCATCGGTTACGGTGCCACGAGCGGCAAGATCTTCTTGCGCGGAATCGTGGGAGAGCGCTTCTTGGTTCGTAACTCTGGTGTCACCGCAATCGTCGAGGGTGTGGGCGACCACGCACTCGAATACATGACCGGTGGAACCGCAGTCATCCTTGGCTCAACCGGTCGTAACCTCGGTGCCGGTATGTCGGGTGGTGTCGCCTACATCTACAAGTTGCGCGGCGACCGCGTCAACCACGATGCTCTAGCCGCCGGAGAACTTCACATCGGCTCGCTAGAAGCAGAGGATGAGGCAAAGCTAAAGTCATTGCTCGAGGCTCACGTCGCTGAGACTGGCTCGGCGCTAGCCGAACGCTTCCTGGCCGACTTCGCCAACGAGGTCAAGCACTTCGTTCGCGTTCTACCTCGCGACTATGCAAGCGTGCTTGCGATTCGCTCAAAGGCAGTAGCAAACGGTGGTGACCCAGACAGCGACAGCGTCTGGCAGCAGATTCTGGAGGTCACAAATGGCTGATCCACGCGGATTTCTAAAGGTAACCAACCGAGAGACTGCAAAGCGTCGCCCGGTTGAGGTGCGCATCATGGACTGGAAAGAAGTCTATGAAAAGCGTGACCAGGGAACCCTAAAGCAGCAAGCCGGTCGTTGCATGGACTGTGGCGTACCTTTCTGTCACCAGGGCTGCCCGCTGGGTAACCTCATCCCAGAATGGAACGACCTGACCTGGCGCGGCGACGGTAAGGGTGCGATCGAGCGCCTGCACTCGACCAACAACTTTCCTGAGTTCACCGGCCGCCTCTGCCCAGCACCTTGCGAAAGCTCTTGTGTTCTCGGCATCAACCAGCCGGCCGTAACCATCAAGGAAGTCGAAGTCTCGATCATCGACCAGGCTTTTGACAACGACTGGGTTCAGCCACACGCTCCTGAGCGCCTAACCGGAAAGACCGTTGCCGTAGTTGGTTCAGGTCCCGCTGGTTTGGCTGCGGCACAGCAGCTAACCCGTGCCGGTCACACCGTTGCTGTTTACGAACGCGACGACAAAATTGGTGGCCTTCTTCGCTACGGTATTCCAGACTTCAAGATGGAAAAGCACCACATCGACCGCCGAATCGCACAGATGGAGGCCGAGGGAACTCGTTTCCGTCCGGGTGTGAACATCGGTGTCGACATCACCTGGGAAGACCTCCGTGCGCGCTATGACTCTGTGGTCGTGACCACCGGTGCGACCAAACCACGCGATCTAAACGTTGCCGGCCGAGAACTTTCGGGTGTTCACTTCGCCATGGATTACCTAGTTCAGGCGAACCGTGCCGTTGCCGGCGAAGCCGTCGACAACCAGATCCTTGCCGATGGTAAGAATGTGGTCATCCTCGGTGGCGGTGACACCGGTGCCGACTGCCTCGGAACCGCGACCCGTCAGGGCGCGATTTCGGTCACCACCTTGGCAATTGGCAAGCAGCCTCCTGCCGAGCGACCTTCGAGCCAGCCTTGGCCAACTTACCCAACCCTGTTCGAAGTTTCTTCGGCACACGAGGAGTTCGGTGAGCGCAAATACTTGCACTCAACCGTTGAGTTCGTGGGGGAGAACGGCAAGCTGACCGGAGTCAAGGTTGCCGATACCGAAATCATCGACGGTAAGCGCCTTCCAAAGGCCGGCACCGAGCGCATCATCCCTGCAGATCTAGTCTTCTTGGCACTTGGTTTCACCGGTGTCGAAGGCGAACTTATTGCCGAACAGTCAAGCACCGAGCTTGACTCACGTGGCAACCTAGCTCGCAACAACAAGTGGTCAACCAACGCCGACGGTGTTTTCGTCGCCGGCGACGCTGGCCGCGGTCAAAGCCTCATCGTTTGGGCTATCGCGGAAGGTCGCGCTGCAGCTGCAGCGGTTGACGAGTACCTGGAAGGTGCGACCGAGCTACCAGCTCCGGTTAAGCCAACCGACAAGGCATTTTCAGTTCACAACTAAAGAGTTACTAAACCTTCTCGATGAAAAGTGTCGAGAACCCAACCGAAAAAGGAACAAATGAGACGCGCAAAGATTGTTGCCACCCTAGGCCCGGCAACTTCAAGCTATGAAAACATTCGCGCAATTATCGAAGCCGGTGTAGACGTAGCCCGCATGAACCTTAGCCACGGAAGCTACGACGTTCACGAAGAGATCTACCGCACCGTTCGCAAAGCTGCCGCCGACGTAAACAAGCCAGTTGGTGTCTTCGTTGACCTACAGGGTCCAAAGATCCGCCTTGCTAAGTTCGCAAACGGCCCTCACATGCTCGAGAAGGGTGACGTCTTCAAGATCACCATCAACGAGGTTGAAGGTACCAAGGACATCTGTGGCACCACCTTCAAGGGTCTTTGCGGCGACGTAAAGCCTGGCGACCTACTTCTTATCGACGACGGCAAGGTAACCCTAAAGGCAACCGAAGTTACCGCCGACACCGTTACCACCGTCGTTGAGATTCCTGGTTTCGTTTCAAACAACAAGGGCATCAACCTACCTGGTGTTGCCGTAAACGTACCTGCTCTTTCAGAGAAGGACGAAGACGACCTACGCTGGGGTATCCGCCTCGGTGTTGACATGATTGCTCTTTCATTCGTTCGTAACGCCAGCGACATCGTTCGCGTTCACGAGATCATGACCGAAGAAGGTAAGTTCCTTCCGGTTATCGCAAAGATCGAGAAGCCACAGGCAGTTGAGGCTCTAGAAGAGATCATCGACGCCTTTGACGGCATCATGGTTGCCCGCGGTGACCTCGGTGTTGAGCTTCCATTCGAAGATGTTCCACTAGTTCAGAAGCGTGCCGTTGAGCTGGCTCGCCGCTGGGCTAAGCCAGTTATCGTGGCAACTCAGATGCTCGAGACCATGATCGAGAACTCACGCCCAACCCGTGCAGAAGCTTCTGACGTTGCTAACGCAATCTTGGATGGCGCTGACGCCGTAATGCTTTCAGGTGAGACCTCGGTCGGTAAGTGGCCAGTCGAGACCGTAGAGGCAATGGCTCGAATCATCGAGTCAACCGAAGAGAACGGCCTAGACCGCATCCCAGCTCTTGGTACCCGCCCTCACACTCACTCTGGTGCGGTTTCACTTGCTGCCGTTGAGATCGCCGAGCTGCTGGGCTCACGTTACGTTGCAGTGTTCACCGAGTCTGGTGACTCACTGCGTCGCGTTTCACGCCTTCGCTCATCGGTTCCGACCCTTGCTTTCACTCCTAGCGAGACCGTACGCAACCGCTTGTCACTCGTTTGGGGTGCTCACACCTTCTTGGTAGCACCGGTCAAGCACACCGACGAAATGATGCACCAGGTTGACGAAATCGTTCTTGCTGAGGGCCTAGCCAAGCAGGGCGAAGAAGTCGTCGTGGTTGCCGGAACCCCTCCTGGCATCCCAGGTTCAACCAACAGCCTTCGTGTTCACCGCGTTGGCGACGCCGTAAACGGCGCAGCACCTGGTTACCAGAGCTAATCAAGCCAAAAGAAAATCCCCTCAGGTCTTCCTGAGGGGATTTCTCTATTTGAGTGCCGAAGGCGGGACTTGAACCCGCACTCCTTTCGGAAAAGCATTTTGAGTGCTCCGCGTCTGCCATTTCGCCACTTCGGCTTGTTGTAACTAGAAGATTCTAGTTGATAAGCGCGCGTTAGATAAATCGAAGCGATATCTAATAAGGTTGTCGCCATGGCAGATGTTGTAGCAAAGCGCAGAGTGGTCGTCGCCGAAGACGAATCACTAATCCGTATGGACGTTGTTGAAACCTTGCGCGAGCACGGCTTCGACGTGGTTGCCGAAGTGGGTGACGGAGCCCTAGCGGTTGCTGCCGTGATTGAACACAAGCCTGACCTTGTGGTCATGGACATCAAGATGCCAAACATGGATGGGCTGACCGCTGCCGAGCAGATGGCCGAGCACAAGGTTGCCGTCGTGCTGCTAACCGCTTTCAGTCAGAAAGAGCTTGTAGACCGAGCAAACCAGGCCGGAGCAATGGCCTACGTCGTAAAGCCATTCACCCCAAACGACCTAATGCCTGCCGTTGAGATCGCGCTGAGCCGCCACTCACAGTTGATTGCCCTCGAACACGAGATCGCCGACTTGAACGAACGCTTCGAAACCAGGAAGCTGGTTGACCGCGCCAAGGGGCTCTTGAACGAAAAGATGAATCTGACCGAACCTGAAGCGTTCCGCTGGATTCAGAAGGCGTCTATGGATCGCCGCTTGACCATGCAAGAGGTAGCTCAAACCGTGATCGAGCAACTAGGCGCACCTAAGGCTTCATAGACCCCAGCGGCATTTTGGGCCGTGAGACTACTTCTTGTCCTTGAGGAAGTTAGTGATTCGGATGGTCGACAAACGACGCCCCTCGTCATCCACGCAAACAATCTCATGAATTGTGAGTGAGCGACCGAGCTGCAATGCCTTGCAGGTGGCGGTTACCAAACCTTCGGTGGCCGAACGCGAGTGCGAAGCGTTGACTTCGATACCCACGGCAACCTTGCCCAGAGTGTGCGCCCAGACGTTGGCTGAGAAACTTCCCAGGCTCTCGGCGAGAACCACATAGGCGCCGCCGTGAACATAGCCGAGTGGCTGAGTGTTGCCGAGCACGGGCATGGAGGCTACAGAGTGTTCGGCGCTGAGTTCGAGCAGTTCGAAACCCATCTTGTCAGCCAGAGCACCCATTCCGCGAAGCTCTAGCAGCGCGGCTGCCTCTGGGCTTAGTTTTGGTGATGGCTTACTCAAGTGCTGCTCCTGCATAAGGTCGGTCGGGCAAGATAGTCTTGCCTCATGAACGCTACTGAAAAGCCTACTCTGCTGCTAATCGATGGGCACTCGCTTGCCTTCCGTGCGTTCTATGCTCTAAGCCCAGACAGCTTCAAGACTCCAGATGGCCAGCACACCAATGCGGTGCACGGGTTTATTTCGATGCTGCTCAATATCCTTGCCGCCGAGAAGCCGACCCACCTAGCGGTTGCCTTCGACCTTTCACGCAGCTCTTTCCGCACGGATGAATATCCCGAGTACAAGGGAACTCGAGGCGAGACCCCGCCAGAGTTCAATGGGCAGACCGAGTTGCTACGCGAGGCGTTAACCGCGATGAACATTAAGACCATCACTCGTGAGAATTTTGAGGCAGACGACATCCTGGCCAGCCTTGCCGATCAGAGCGGTGCCAAGGGTTTCAACGTCTTCGTCGTGTCAGGCGACCGCGACACGTTCCAGCTGATCAGCGAATCGACCACCATCCTTTACCCGGTCAAGGGCGTGTTGAACCTGGCCCGCATGGATGACGCGGCTGTGGTTGAGAAATACGGTATTCATGCCAAGCAGTACCCAGACCTAGCTGCCCTGGTTGGCGAAACCTCCGACAACTTGCCTGGCATCCCAGGCGTCGGCCCGAAGACTGCAGCCAAGTGGCTTCAGGCGCATGGAAATCTCGAAGGTGTGTTGGCTGCTGCCGAAGAAATCACCGGCAAGGTGGGTGAAAGCCTGCGCGAGCACCGCGAGCTCGCGGTTCGTAACCGTCGCCTCAACCACCTGGTTCGAGACCTCGATTTTGATTTCACCCAGGATGACCTACTGCTCGGCGGCGTTGACGAAACACAGGTGCGCGAGGTCTTTGCCAAGCTGCACTTCAAGTCGTTGACCGAGCGCGTGCTGCGCGCCAGGGGAGTGACCGCTGGGTCATCGCCGGCCGCAGACACCAAGAAAGCCTTCGAGGATGCCTTTGCCGACGAAGAGAAGCCGGCCAAGGTTCACACGCAAATCGACCTTCCGGAAAGCGCCTCGATTAGCCTCGAGCAAGCAAAGCAGTGGTTGCTCGAGCAGGTGGGCACGATTGGTTTGAGTTTTGAACTCACCCAGGGTGGCGTTGCGTCGATTGGATTTGCCACGGAATCCGTTCGCAAGTTCGCTTCGGTAGCTTCAACCGCAGAGCTAAAACAGCACCTCGGCACCTGGCTTACCGATGAGACCTGTCAGAAGGCGATTTTCGGGGCCAAGGATGTAACTAAGGCCCTGCTTGATTTCGACATTCAGATCTCAGGCGTGAACTACGACCCGCTCCTGCTCGCATTCCTGTTGAACCCGGTTCGACGCGGCTACGAAATCGATGACGTGGCCCTTGAGTATCTCGGGCTTTCGGTAACTCGATCGGATCCAAACCAGCTCGTAGCTGAAGAGACCACCGATGCGAGTCTGAACGCTTGGCTTTCGCTGGTGCTGGCCGAGCGCCTCTATTCGCAGGTGGAGCAAGAGGATCAACTGCGGGTTTACGGTGAAGTTGAGCTACCGACCAATTCGACGCTAGCTCGGATGGAGCACCTGGGCGTTACCGTTGACGTGGCCAAGTTGGAAAACCTTTTTGAGCGCCTGTCCACCGAAGTAGCCGATGTGGCCCAGAAGGCCTACGCAATCATTGGCCGCGAGATCAACTTGGCCTCGCCAAAACAGCTACAGACCGTTCTCTTCGATGAACTCGGCATGACCGGCACTAAGCAGGTGAAGACGGGCTTCTCGACGAATGCGGCAGCCCTCAACGAGCTCTTCGAACAGACTCAGCACCCGTTCTTGGAGCGACTGCTCGAACACCGCGAAGCGACCAAGATTCGTCAAATCGTGGAAACGATGTTGAAGTCGGTCGGACCGGACGGTCGTATTCACACTAACTACGTGCAGACCGGAACCTCTACCGGCAGACTCTCTTCAGAGAGCCCTAACCTGCAGAACATCCCAATCAAGAGCGAGCGAGGCCGAGAAATTCGCGACGCCTTCATCGCCGGCTCGGGATTTGAAACGCTGCTTACGGCCGACTACTCGCAGATTGAAATGCGCATCATGGCCCACCTATCTGAAGATGAAGGCATCATCGAGGCTTTCAAGACCGGTGAAGACCTGCACCGTTTCGTCGGTGCCCGCATCTTCGGTGTCGAGCCGAGCGAGGTCACCAGCGCGATGCGTTCGAAGGTCAAGGCAATGAGCTATGGCCTCGTATATGGCCTCAGCGAATATGGTCTGGCAAAGCAGCTTCGCATTCCTAACGCCGAAGCAAAGCAGCTCATGGCCGATTACTTTGCCCGTTTTGGCGGCGTGCGCCGTTATCTAGCCAGTGTGGTCGATGAGGCAAAGACCCTCGGTTACACCAGAACCGTATACGGTCGCCGTCGTCCGTTCGAAGATCTGAACAGCAAGCTGTTCCAGGTTCGCGAAAACGCCCGTCGCGCGGCTCTAAACGCACCGATTCAGGGCACAGCAGCTGACATTATGAAGCTTGCGATGACCCGAATTGACCAAAAAATGATTGAGGGCAACCTCAAGAGCCAGATGTTGCTTCAGGTTCATGACGAACTGGTCTTTGAGGTCGCTCCGGGTGAACTAAGCACCCTCCAGGCAATCGTGGTTCGTGAAATGGAACAGGTCGTCGAACTTTCGGTTCCGCTCGATGTTCACATCGGCATCGGTCGCAGCTGGGATGAGGCCGCGCACTAGTGGTAAAGCAAACCGTCACCATCAAGTCGGCAGAGGGTTTGCACGCCAGACCGGCATCCGAGTTTGTGCGTGTTGCAGCCAAGCCAGGCCACACGGTAATGATCTCGAAAGGCGACGGGCCTAAGTTGCGCGGAGACAGCATTTTGTCACTGCTGAGTCTTGGCATCAAGCAGGGGGAGAGGCTGGCGATTGAGGTCAGCGGTCCTGAGGAAGATTCACTGATTCAGAGCCTAATTACCGTTGTTTCGGGTGCAAATAACCGCTAGGCTAGAGAGGCATGTTTTTTCATGCATAACCTATCCGTTGTTGCGACGGAATCCCTAGGAAAATTCCCTGGATTTGTCGCGACCCTAGAAATGCCCGTTAAGA
>Ga0228703_1000592_pt1 | contig 25373 bp, 22 predicted proteins | sample McNCre217_Aug_MG_3_FD_178020 | JGI IMG/M metagenome (GOLD analysis project Ga0228703, IMG submission 178020) | Freshwater microbial communities from McNutts Creek, Athens, Georgia, United States - 29-17_Aug_MG | ecosystem: Environmental > Aquatic > Freshwater > Creek | place: USA: Georgia... | reverse complement strand
AAAAGGTACCGAGGAAATCGCAAAGGGCATCGGTGTAAGGGGTCTTCTGAATGTTCAGTTCGCCATCGCAAACGACGTCCTTTACGTTTTAGAAGCGAATCCGCGTGCTTCACGTACCGTTCCATTTGTTTCTAAGGCTCTTGGAATTACCCTTGCAAAGGCTGCATCGTTGGTGATGGTTGGCAAGTCGATTGCCGATCTGAAAGCCGAAGGGCATCTACCTAACTCCGACGGTACATACATACCGGCGGGGTCAGCTATTGCTGTAAAGGAGGCAGTACTACCATTCAAGCGATTTGCTACGAAGGATGGTCGATTTGTTGATTCCTTGCTTGGTCCTGAGATGAGATCAACTGGTGAGGTAATGGGTATGGATGTGGATTTCCCTACTGCGTTTGCTAAGAGCCAGTCGGCAGCTGGCAGTGCACTTCCAACGGGTGGAACCATTTTTATCTCCGTTGCCGACCGAGACAAGCCACAGGTTCTCCTTCCCGTTCGCCGTCTACAGCAACTCGGGTACAAAATCCTGGCCACTGAGGGCACTGCGGCAATTCTGGAGCGACACGGAATTGAAGTTGAAAGCGTTCGAAAAGAGTCCACGCCGGGAAGTGAACCTTCCATTGTTGACCTGATTTCGGCTGGCAAAGTCGATGTTGTCGTGAATACGCCTTCGGGTTCATCGGCGCGCAAAGACGGCTATGAAATTCGCGCTGCAACCACTGCGGCGGATAAAGCTATTTTTACAACAATCGCTCAATTGAGTGCTGCTATTGGCTCATTTGAAAAGGTAATCGATGGCCCATTCGAAGTGCGTTCACTTCAACAGCATGCTAAAGATCGGGCGATGAAACTTGGCTAATCTATTCGGTACTAGGCTCCTTGAGGCATTTGCGGAAACCGGCCAACTATGTGTTGGTATCGATCCACATTCCGCACTCTTGCAAAGTTGGGGCCTAACCGATGATGCCAAAGGTCTACGCGAGTTTGGCTTGCGCGTAATCGAGGCAGCCGCTGGCCGTGTTTCAACCATCAAGCCACAAGTTTCGTTCTTTGAACGATTCGGGGCACAAGGTTACTCGGTGTTGGCCGAGCTCACGAATGAGGCGCATTCCAAGGGTCTGTTGGTGATTGCAGATGCCAAACGTGGCGATATCGGCACCACCATGGACGCCTACCTGGAGGCCTGGTTTGGTGAAAATTCCGGACTCTATGCCGATGCGCTAACCGTTTCGCCATACCTAGGTTTGGGGGCCACCTCCGACGTATTTACCAAATGGATCACCAAAGGTAAGGGAATCTATTCGCTAGTCGCTACTTCAAACCCGCAGGGTGGGAGTGTTCAGTTGGCTGCCATTAACGGAACCTCGTTAGCGGGAGACCAATGGAAGCAACTTTCTGTGCTAAACGGTTCAGACTTGGGTCCGTACGGCGCGGTTATTGGTGCAACGCTTGATTTAACGCGCTTCGGAATTGATAGTTCTATTCATAATGTGCCGATTTTGGCTCCTGGTTTTGGGGCACAAGGCGCGCTGCTTTCTGAAGCTAAACAGATCTATGGCGAACTGGCGCCTTTGGTTTCTTACTCTGTGTCACGATCTGTTTTGGCAGCCGGAACCGACGCTCTGGTTGAAGCGATTAATCAAGCAAATCTGGAACTCAAATCAGGTCTAACTCAGTAGGCTGTAAAAATGACTTCTAGACTAGCCGTCATCGCAGGACCAACAGCGGTGGGTAAGGGCACTGTGGTGCGGTACCTGTTATCACAGCATCCAGAATTCAAATTGTCAGTTTCAGCGACTACGCGATCCCCGCGTCCGGGTGAAGTTGATGGTGTGGACTACTACTTTTGGAGTCAGGAACGGTTTGATCAAGCCATAGCCAACAAAGAGTTACTCGAGTATGCAACTGTCCATGGCTTGAATCGCTACGGCACTCCTCGTAAGCCAGTTGAAGATGCTTTGGCTCGAGGTGAACACGTTGTGCTCGAAATTGATATCCAAGGCGCTAAGCAGGTAAAAGCATCAATGCCGGAGGCGCTAACGATTTTCATCATGCCACCAAGCTGGGATGAATTGGTTCGCCGTTTGAGTTCCAGGGGCACGGAAGGCGCCGAGGAGCAAAAGAAACGGTTAGAAACCGCTGTGGTTGAACTTGCTGCTGCCAATGGATTCGACCACACGGTTGTGAACGATGATGTGGCTAAATGTGCTGCCGAAGTCGTAGACTTGATTACATGACTACCGAACCACTACACGGCATTGTTTCCCCTTCAATCGACAACCTTCTAACCAAGGTTGATTCGAAGTATGAGCTAGTAATGTTTGCTGCTAACCGTGCACGTCAGATTAATCAGTACTACTCTGAACTGCAGGCCGGTAGTCTCTTCAACAATGTTGGTCCACTCGTTTCTGCAACTGTGGATGAAAAAGCTTTGACCATCGCACTTCGCGAAATCGACCAAAACAAATTGGTCAAGACCGCAATCGCTTAGTTACCAATGCGGATACTGGTTGGAATAACCGGTGGCGTTGCTGCCTATAAAGCTGCTGAAGTTATTCGTGAATTAACTGAGCTCGGTCATCAGGTTCGAGTGGTTCCAACCAAAAATGCTCTTCAGTTCATTGGTGTTTCTACGCTTGAGGCTCTAAGTCATAATTCTGTGCATTCCGACCTGTTTGATGAGGTCGAAAACGTTAGGCACATTGAGTTGGCGCAATGGGCTGAATTAGTCGTAGTTGCACCTGCAACAGCAAGTTTCTTAGCCAGAACCGCTGCGGGCATTGCAGACGATCTCCTCGGAAACATCGTTTTGGCCACCAAGGCTCCGATTGCAATTTACCCCGCAATGCACACCGAAATGTGGGAGAACTCAGCTACCCAGCACAATGTCAAATTACTGCGCGAGCGAGGCTTGCTAATTTCTGATCCCGCAGTGGGCCGACTTACCGGTAACGACACCGGAGTTGGCAGGCTACCAGATGCCCACTTTATTGCTCAGAGTGCTCTGTCTAGAGTCGTCGTTCAAGACCTTACTGGCAAGAGTGTATTGATTGTCGCCGGTGGAACTCGAGAACCAATTGATCCGGTTCGATTCATAGGAAATCGTTCATCAGGCAAGCAAGGAATTGCTTTGGTTGAAGCTGCCATTGCTAGGGGAGCCAAAGTTTCTATGATTGCTGCCAACCTAAATTTCTATGTTCCAGGTGTTGATCTAGTGAATGTCTCTTCAACTAGCGAGTTACTCTCAGCCGTTGACAGACTTTCTAAACCGTTCGACTTTATTGTTATGCCAGCTGCTGTGTCCGACTATCGAGTGGCTAATTCAAGCGAAACAAAGATTAAGAAAAGTGAGGTTGGGGCTGAACTCAGCCTTCGGCTCGTAGAGAACCCCGACGTCATTGTGAAGTTAGCAAATTCTGCACGAAAGATTAATTCACATGTCAAAGTTGTTGGATTTGCCGCAGAAACACATTCGGGCGAGGCGTTAGTACGAACGGCCTTGGAAAAACTGTCCAAGAAAGGTCTCGACTTCGTTGTGGCCAATGAGGTGTCGCATACTAAAGGGTTTGATAGTGACTCTAATGATGTCGTAATCGTAGGGAAAGATGCTGCCACGGCTTTTTCAGGAACCAAATTGGAAATTGCCAATTCACTATTTGATCTTCTGATCCAGTAGATGTCGGTACAGCCGATATAATTAGACCAATGTCTGAACTGCGCTATTTCACGTCCGAGTCTGTCACTGAAGGTCACCCCGATAAAGTCTGTGACCAGATCAGTGACACGATTCTAGATGCCATTATTGACCAAGATCCATTGGCGCGCGTCGCAGTAGAAACTATGGTTACCACGGGCCTAGTTCATGTGGCAGGTGAAATTACCACCGAAACTTACGTTGAAATTCCAAAGTTGATTCGCGATCGAATCAATGCAATTGGTTACACGAGTTCCGACATCGGCTTCGATGGAAACAGTTGCGGAATCAGCGTTTCTATTGGTGAACAAAGCCCCGACATTGCCCAAGGCGTAGACGCCGGTTTTGAAGTTCGCGAAGGTCATTCAACTCAAGATCTTGATGGTCAGGGCGCTGGAGATCAGGGAATCATGTTTGGCTATGCCACAAATGAAACTCCTACTTTTATGCCGGCTGCAATTTGGCTAGCTCATCAGTTAAGCAGCAAACTTGCCGAGGTTCGCAAGGATGGTGTTTTCGAGTACCTAAGACCAGACGGCAAGACTCAGGTCACCATGGGTTTTGAGGGATCAATTCCTAAAACGATTGAAACCGTAGTTCTTTCCACGCAACATCACCCATCGGTTAGCACTGATCAGTTAAGACTGGACATGCAGAATTTCGTGATTGAGCCGATTCTTCAAGCGAGCGGCTTTGAATTCTCAAATTACTCCGCACTCATAAATCCCACCGGCAGATTTGAGATTGGTGGGCCAATGGGCGATGCCGGTCTTACCGGCCGCAAGATCATCGTCGACACTTACGGTGGTGCAGCGCGACATGGAGGCGGTGCCTTCTCTGGTAAAGATCCCTCGAAAGTAGATCGCTCAGCTGCCTACGCAATGCGGTGGGTGGCTAAAAACATTGTTGCTGCTGGCTTCGCTGATAGAGCAGAAGTTCAAGTTGCGTATGCCATTGGAAAGGCAAACCCGGTTGGGCTTTATGTTGAAACCTTTGGAACCGAGAAATACGCCCTGAGTTCTATTGTCAATGCTGTAAAGCAAGTCTTTGATCTAAGACCAAAAGCCATTATCAATGACTTGAATCTTCTGCGACCCATCTATGCGAAAACTGCCGCTTACGGGCATTTCGGTCGTGAATTGCCTGAATTCACCTGGGAAGATACCAACCGGGTTGAAGAACTTCAGAAGGCTCTGAGGTCTTAGTTAATGAAATCCGAGGTTTTCGCTCGGGTTGTCTTTCAATCCCCATTACCGGCGCTAGACCGGGAGTTCGAATACTCGGTACCTAAACATCTAGAAAGCGCAATTACTGTAGGTTGCCGCGTTTCTGTTCCTTTTGCGGGCCAAGCTAAAGAGGGTTTTGTAGTAGCTCTTAGTTCTCAAGTGTCCTTTACGGGAAAAATCAGTGCCGTATCGGAGGTCATCTCTTCGCTGCCAGTCTTACAACCCCACATTTTCATGCTTCTCAAAGCAATTGCGGAACGTCAATGTTGCAGTATCGGTGAGCTGATTGAAAATGCCATTCCAAGGCGTTCTGTTCGCGTTGATAGAGGTTTTGATTTTCAGCCGTTCGTTAATGCTCCAAACTCGCCGGGTAGGCGGATGGCGCACTTGATCAGACCTCATTTTTCCGAAACCTTTGATGCTCCCTACTATGCGGTGAAGCTAAAAGAACTAGCACTGGAATATCTAAAATCAGGTCGTTCAGTAATTATCTGTGTGCCTGACTTCAGAGACATTCAACGTGTTCGCGAGGTAATTGAAGGAGTCGACCTTTCATTTGAATTTATTATTCAAGATTCAAGCGAAGTAGGCTCCAAGCGGTATGAGGCTTTCCTTCGACAACTCACTGATTCCCCGAAGCTTGTCCTGGGCACCAGGAGCGCAATTTACTCGCCACTACCAGGAGATTCAGCAATTCTCGTCTGGGACGATGGCGACCAAAGTCACCAAGATCAGCAATCGCCCTATCTGACAACCAGGGAAATCGCCTTAATCCGTCAATCACTATTTGGTGGACCAATCCATTTTCTTGGACATGCAAGAAGTACCGAGGTTCAAAGACTGGTTGAAATTGGCTACCTAGAGGAAGATTCTATAGATTCATGGAGACCTCAAATTGGTGTATCTGAAGGTAGAGGCCTCGATGCGATCGCGTTCAAAACAATAAAAAGCGGCCTGGAAACTGGCTCAGTGTTAGTACAGGTTGCTGCACCAGGTGTGGCTCGGTCACTTTATTGCCAAACTTGTTCAGACCGCTCCGGATGTTCTCATTGCAATGGCCCATTGTGGTTGAACTCGAAGCGACAAATCGTCTGCCGCTGGTGTGGACAATTCAATCTTGATTTTCTTTGCTCAAACTGTGGGGGAAAAGAATTGAAGCAAGGTGCTGCCGGTGCAACAAGGTGGGTTGAGCAACTGGGAAAGTCCTTTCCCGGAGTGGCAATTCGCGAAATTACTGCAGAGAGACCCACTGAGCAACTTTCTAGTAAACCTTCAATTGTTGTAGCCACCGCGGGTATAGAACCAAAAGTACATAAAGGCTATTCAGCCGTGGTCTTTATTGATTGTGCAGCACAATTGAGTCGCGATACGTTACGGGCACCTGAGGACGCTCTCCGCAGTTGGTTAAATGCTCTTGGCTATATGAGGCAAGACGGAAGAGCCGTTGCTGTTGGAGTGTCCGATGAGGTTTCCAAGGCCCTAACTCTTGGTCTCGTGGTTGAAACGGTATCGGCTATGCTTTCGGAGCGGGAACTGTTGGGCTTCCCGCCGGCGCGAAGAATCGTGAGCATTACGGGAGCCTTGGAAACACTGAATCGAATCGTTGATCATTTGAAAGACATCGATGGGCTAAAGGTGCTTGGTATTGCCGAGGCGAATACGAATACGACATCTAAGGACTATCGGCTAGTCGCAACTTTCACATATGCTGCCGGTGCCATAGTGTCTAAGACACTGCGTCAATTCTTGCTTACGCTTGGAACAAAAGATGTTCGTACCAGTTATAAGAGCGGACGCACTTTGCGTCCTGTTACCATCAAGTTCGATGACCCACGAGTGCTTTAGGAAATAATTGTCTATTCTCTTTGCTGGTACACCGGAAAATGCTGCAATCACACTACGTGAGTTAGTTCAGGCCGGTGTTCCGATTACATTGGTTTTGACCCGTCCAGACGCACCGGTAGGTCGAAAATCTTTACTAACACCTTCGCCCGTCGCAAAGGTAGCCGAAGAGTTAGGGTTAGCCTGCATAAAAACCGCTACAGTGGGCACCGAAGTTCTAGATGAAATCAAGGCGGCCCATATCGATTTCGCTGTGGTTGTGGCATTTGGAGTCCTACTGAGCACAGATGCTTTGAAGGCTTTGCCCAAGGGCTGGTTCAATCTTCACTATAGTTTGCTACCCAGGTGGCGCGGTGCTGCACCGGTACAGTGGTCGATTGCGTCGCGCGATCATGAAACAGGTGTCACATTGTTTCAAATCGATCGAGGGCTTGATACTGGGCCGGTTTTGGCGAGTACCCAAACTCAAATTCAAACAGGTGAAAATTCAGGAGATCTCCTCAGTCGCCTAACTCATCTTGGTGTGAGCCTGCTTCTAGAACAATTACCCAAAATTGCCTCCGGGATTTACACATTGTCAAGCCAAAGCACGCAAGGGGTCACACTTGCACCGAAGTTGACGAGACGTGATGGACGACTTCGATTTGGCGAATCAGCCAAAATCGTAGAAGCTCAGGCAAGGTCTGTTACACCCGAGCCCGGCGCATGGTTCGATTCAAACATCGGACAAATCAAGGTTCTCTCTTTTAGAGCAGTTGGGTTGCAAGTTCCAGAAGGGCTGCTTCAGATCATTGATGGCGCCGTTTTAATTGGCACGGGTTCCGGATCGTTAGAGCTCTTGGAGGTTCAACCAGCTGGAAAGAAGCCTATGTCAGCTTCAGATTGGTACCGTGGACTCCGGGACAACCGAGTTGAGGTTCTAAATGGGTAATGCGCGAGAAGTTGCTTTTGAGGCTTTGAATGCCGTTGAGGCGAACGATGCCTACTTAAATCTGGTCTTGCCAAGATTACTTAAAAAAGTGGAGCTTTCTAGTGCCGATTCCGCTTTCGCGACCGAACTTGCCTACGGTACTGCACGTTGGCAGGGTTTCTATGACTGGGTTATAGAGCGAGCTTCTGGCAGGTCTGTTCAAGAAATTGATGCCGATGCCTTGGTAATAATTCGTATCGGTGCTCACCAATTGTTAGAGCTTAAGACCCCTGCACACGCGGCGATATACGAAATGGTTGATCTGACGAAAAAGCGACTCAAGGCTTCTGTCTCTGGGTTTGTAAACGCTGCCCTACGAAGAATCTCCGAGCGCAGCAAAATCGAATGGATCCGCATACTTGAAGAAGCGGATTTGTCAGAGGATGAATTTCTAAGCATCAAATATTCACACCCATTTTGGGTTACGAAATCTTTGAAACAAGCACTACGGGCTGAAGATAAGGTTGCAGAGTTGGAGGATTCGTTGGCTTCCGATAACGTGCCGCCAAAGGTTAGCCTCGTTCAACTTCCCGGCAAGCAAAGTGAAATGGAACAAGCACTGAGTGTCGGCACTGCTTCGCCCATCGGGCTTGAACTCAGTTATGGTGATCCCAGCAGGCTAAAGGGTGTCTCAACTGGCGCACTCAGGGTTCAAGACCAGGGTTCCCAGCTAACAGCTTTGGCTTTAGCGGAAGTGAAGCCAGTGACCTCGGGGGAGCAGTGGCTAGACTTATGCGCAGGTCCGGGTGGAAAAGCAGTTTTACTCGCGGCATTAGCCAAACAAAAAGATGCAGTCCTTACCACTAACGAGATTTCCGAACATCGCGCAAAACTTGTAGACACAGCTCTTAGACATAGTGGTTTCGAAGTAATGCAACTGCAGAAAGACGGTCGAAACTTAGGTCTCTCAAAGAAATTTGATCGAATTCTCCTTGATGCTCCCTGCACCGGATTGGGCGCACTTCGTAGAAGACCTGAATCAAGGTGGCGCAAAAACGCCGAAGGTTTGAAGGAACTTTCTTCATTGCAACGCGAACTTATTCAGTCGGCCTGGATGGCGCTGAAGCCAGGGGGAGTGTTGGCTTATGTTACGTGCTCTCCGCACCCAACCGAGACGACGTCTCAAGTGGAATGGTTGTTGAGAACGTTTAAAGACTCAGTTCTCCTGAATGCTACAGAGACCGTTCTGCGACTCAATCCGAGTTTGGAAGTAGTCAGGTCGAGAAAAACAGTTCAACTCTGGCCACACCGTAATGGAACTGACGCTATGTTCCTAGGTTTGATTGAAAAGAAAGGCGAGTAGGTTACAGATATGGATATGCACATCCACCCGAGCATACTTTCAGCCGATTTTGCAAATTTTGAGAAAGAATTTGAAACGATCTCAAGCGCAGATGCAATTCATGTTGATGTCATGGATGGTCATTTCGTGCCAAACCTGACTTTCGGATTGCCAGTAGTTAGGCGGCTAGCTGAGGTTACGACGCTGCCGTTAGACATTCATTTGATGATTGAAAATGTTGATGAATTAGCGCTCGCATATTCCGACCTAGCAGATGGTAGCGTCACCTTTCATCAAGAAGCGTCTAAGGATCCAATCAAACTTGCACGTAGACTCCGTGAAGCCGAAAAGCGTGTTGGCATAGCAGTGAAACCTGGTACCAGTCTCGAACTTGTATTGGCTAATCTCAATGAATTTGACATGGTTTTGGTGATGACTGTAGAGCCAGGTTTCGGTGGGCAGAAATTTATGGCCGAAAATCTTGCCAAAGTCTCGCAGGCTAAAGAACAAATTGCTCGTCTCGGACTTTCAGTACGTCTACAGGTTGACGGTGGCATTGACGAAACCACGATTTGCGATGCAGCCGCGGCTGGCGCAGACACCTTTGTGGCAGGTAGTTCAGTTTTCTCAAAAGTCGATCGAAATGCACAAATTTCTCAACTTAGATCGACTGCTATGTCGCATCAACGACTTTGAACCCTTCATTTTGCATTAGCCTTGATAAATGACCACTTTCTCCGAATTGTTTATTGAACTTTCTGAAAAGGCGCAGGTTCGCCCTGAAGGTTCACATACTGTGAAGTGGTTGGACGCCGGGGTCCACACCATTGGTAAAAAAATCGTTGAAGAAGCTGCAGAGGTTTGGATGGCTGCTGAACACGAGACCAATGAGCGTACTGCTGAAGAAATCAGTCAGTTGCTGTACCACATACAAGTCCTAATGATTTCCAAGGGTATAAGCCTTGCCGAAGTCGAATCTAACCTCTAGGGGTATCAATGCTTAGAGTTGCAATTCCTAACAAGGGAATTCTTTCTGAAACTGCTGTGACAATGCTCAAGGAAGCCGGTTATGCCACTAGGCGTGATACCAAAGAGCTTCACGTAATTGATGCTGAAAATGACATCGAGTTCTTCTATCTGCGACCAAGGGATATTGCAACGTATGTTGGTTCCGGCTCTTTAGATGTAGGTCTAACAGGGCTTGATCTATTGCTAGATTCTCGTTCCCCAGCCCAAACTGTAGAAGACCTTCGCTTCGGGGACTCAACCTTTAGGTTTGCCGGACCAGCAGGTGTTTTTAGCTCGTTAGCCGACTTGGAAGGTAAGCGAGTTGCTACCGCTTATGTCAACCTCGTTGAAGATTTTTTGGCAAAAGAAGGCATCTCTGTGCAGCTTGTTCAGCTTGACGGTGCCGTTGAGACGGCGGTTAGGCTCGGTGTTGCCGACGCCGTCGCAGACGTGGTTTCAACGGGAAATACTCTTCGACAAGCCGGACTGGAAATATTTGGTCCGATTCTCTTAAAGTCAACCGCTCATCTAATTAGTGCACCGGGTAAGTCCGATCTAGCGGCTACGCTCCTTCGACGACTACGGGGAGTTGTCGTGGCCCGCGAATACGTCATTTTTGATTACGACTGCCCAGCTCACTTGGTTGAACAAGCATCTTTGATCACTCCAGGTATCGAGTCTCCGACTGTTTCACCCTTACGTGATAAGGATTGGGTTGCTGTTCGGGCACTCGTAAAGTCAACTGATACCAACGCAACTATGGATGAACTTTACGAACTTGGGGCACGAGCAATTCTCGTCAGTGCTATTCATGCGGCCAGGATTTAATGTCTGTTACGGTTAGGGTCATTCCATGCCTCGATGTTGCTGAGGGGCGTGTGGTGAAGGGTGTTAATTTCGAGAACCTGCGGGACGCTGGAGATCCAATTGAACTCGCCCAACTTTATTATCAAGCTGGAGCCGATGAACTCACCTTTCTAGACGTTAAGGCAACCGTGGATAATCGGGCAACAATGTTCGATCTTGTTACGAAAACTGCTGAACAGATATTCATTCCGCTGACAGTTGGCGGTGGTGTGCGAACTGTGGAAGATGTGGGCCAATTACTTAAGGCCGGTGCGGACAAGGTCAGTGTTTCCTCGGCTGCGATTTCAAACCCTGAACTCTTAGCTAAGATCTCCGATCGTTATGGCAATCAAGTTCTAGTTCTATCACTAGACCTCAAGCGCCGCGCAGGGTCAACTGATTCTTGGATTGTAACTAGCCATGGTGGAAGAACCGAAACCGACATAGACGCCCTTGATTGGATTTCCAAGTGTGAAGCTCTTGGGGTTGGCGAATTGCTGGTGAATAGTATCGATGCCGATGGCACCCAGGCTGGCTTCGATTTAGAACTAATTTCCGCTGTTAGAGCGACATCTAGTCTTCCCCTTATTGCATCAGGAGGTGCGGGTAAGGTCGAACATTTTCCTGCTGCTGCCAAAGCTGGTGCCGACGCATTGCTAGCTGCATCAATCTTTCATAATCGATCCGTCTCAATCGAGCAGGTCAAGGAAGCTTTAGGTAATGAAAGGATTGAGGTTCGATGAAATTCGACGTCGAAATTTCAAGTCTGAAGTTTGACTCTTCTGGCTTGATTCCCACAATTATCCAAGACTCTCACTCCGGCAGGGTAATTATGTTTGCATGGATGAACAAAGTGGCGTTGGAGCAAAGTTTGAAAATTGGCGAGACTGTTTTCTATTCTCGAAGTCGTTCTGAACTTTGGCACAAAGGTGCCACGAGCGGAAATACGCAAATTATCGAGACGATTGAAGTTGATTGTGACCGTGATGTATTGCTTATCGGGGTGAAGCCGAAAGGTCCAGCGTGTCATACCGGAGAAATCTCATGTTTTGACACTGGAAGTTTGAAGGTAAATTCATGACGATTCGCAACACAAGCCTTGAAGATTTTCTAGTCAAATGCAAAGAGCAACGAGTTGTCCCGGTGATTCAGGAGTTGTTTACAGACTTGCAGTCGCCGCTCATGATTTTCCAAGCTCTAGCCGAAGGTAATGCTGGATCTTTCCTTTTGGAATCTGCAGAGCAAGGTGTATGGTCACGATTTTCTTTCGTTGGCGTAAGAAACCGTGGGCGGATTGTTCAAGAAGGAGGCGGCCCAGTTGTTTGGCAGTCTTCTATCTCACCAAATGCTCTACCTTCAGATCTTTCAACAGAACTTCCCCAAGCACCTCTAGATGCGCTCGAAGCCATTCAGAAAGCTTGGTTTACTGCTCCTTCTGTAGCCGATATTCCACTTACGTCAGGTTTGGTGGGGACCCTGGGTTGGGAAATAGTCCGCGAATTGGAGAAACTACCCCCAATTGCAGACGTAACTGTTGATACCCCGACTCTGTCATTCTCGATGATTCAAGACTTGGTTGTAATTGATCACCAGTCGGCTTCGCTTCTTCTCATTTCCAATGTTTTCGTTGAAGGTCAATCTGAAAATTCACTCGTTCTCGAATTCAATGAAGCACAGAATCGACTCGAGAACATGAAGGACCAGTTAGGGAAACCAATAACGCCATACCTCTCTCAAGTGGATCTCGATTTGGAGCCGAAGATTGAGGCAAACCAAACTCCCGAGCAGTTCATTGCATCTGTTAATGCGGCGAAAGAGTACGTGCGCATTGGAGATGTTTTCCAAGTTGTACTGTCACAATCTTTCAAAACGGAAGTCTCTGCCTCCCCTTTAGAGGTTTACCGAGTATTGCGAGCTCTCAACCCGAGCCCATACATGTATTTGTTGAACGGGTCTGATTCAAAGGGGGATTACGCAGTTGTTGGCTCTTCACCTGAATCGCTGGTCACTGTTTCTGGAACGAAAGTTACTACGCACCCGATCGCTGGCTCTCGTCCTCGAGGAAAAGATTGGGAAAGTGACCATTCCCTGGAACAAGAGTTGATTCGAGATAGCAAGGAAACAGCTGAGCACCTCATGCTCGTAGATCTTGCTCGAAATGACCTCTTAAAGGTCTGCGTGCCGTCTACCGTTGCAGTTACCGAATTTATGCAAGTTCATAGATTCAGCCATATCATGCATTTGGTTTCGACGGTTGAGGGGGAGCTAGCTAAGGATAAGAGTGCCATCGATGTGTTCAAAGCTACTTTCCCTGCTGGTACCCTGTCTGGCGCTCCAAAACCACGTGCCCTTGAAATTATTACCGAACTAGAACCGACCCAACGAGGGGTTTATGGAGGCGTTGCCGGTTATTTCGATTTTGCTGGTAACTCTGACCTTGCGATTGCAATTCGAACCGCTGTAATACGTGAGGGTGTTGCAACGGTACAAGCCGGCGCAGGTATCGTTTTGGACTCAGAAGCTACAAGTGAATTTGAAGAGACCAAGAGCAAGGCTATAGCACCGCTTAGAGCAGCGGCGGCTGCTAATCAAGCGAAGGCTCACTTCTGATGGTTAGAAGAACGGCGCTTCTACTCAATTTGGCCTTTATTTGCGGATCTTGGATTTCGGCCGCGCAAATTTGGGCCTCTGCGACGCTTATCGAATCGAAGGAGACTTTGAGCATTTCGGCAGTCGATGCCTATCCTCAGCTTGGAATTATTCTGAGCGCTGGTGTACTTCTTGCTTGGGTTAGCAGGTATCTCCAAGCGGTTTTTTCCAGATTCCTTGCCAGCGCCATAGTTCTCTTTCTGTTTTCTGCAGCTGCACCGGTGTGGTTTGATTCCGCAGCAGGGTCTTTAAACATCCTTTCCCCCCTGATCCTTAAGAAAACCGGAGTAAGTGACTGGTTGGCTCAATCTGAGTTGATTGAATCAAGCGATTACAACCATTTGGCTTCAGACTTTTTTATCCTGATGCTCATTGGCTGGCTAGTTACGGCAGTTGTCCTACTGTGGAGCAATAAGCCCGGAGCCAAGGACAAAAAATTCACGACGAGAATCGACAATTTGCCTCGTTGGTAGAGCCGTGCGAGTAAACTTAATTAGAGTTTCGACAGAAAGGCTGTTATGTCGGCAGATCACCCAGAAGACACCAACCACGGTGACACCGTAGCGTCTTGGACTTCGGTAACTGTAATCATGCTTGGCTTCGCCGGTTTGGTTCTATTTTTCTATGTGGGCAACGAAGCCCTAACCTGGGCATCAATCGGTGTAATCGTCGTTGGTGCAGTGTTAGGTCCAGTGCTTGCGGCATTTGGGCTTGGCAAAAAGAAGAACTAATTTACGGTGCTTGAGGCACTGTATGCCGGCGCTCTAGAGGACGCCAAACAAAGAGCTGAGTTGATCAGCTCTTCACGTCTAGAACAAGAAATTGAGCTTGTCCCACCTCCTCTGAATGCACTTGAGGCTTTTTCTCCTCGTGAACGTGTGCATGTGCTTGCCGAAGTGAAGCGGGCTAGCCCTTCTCGAGGCGACCTGGCAGAAATTTCGGATCCTGCTGAACTAGCAAAACTGTACGAGTTCGGAGGAGCCACGGGTATCAGTGTTCTTACCGAGCAGCGTAAGTTCAAGGGCTCGCTTGACGACCTACGCGCCGTTCGTGCTGCAGTCAAAGTGCCTTTGTTGAGAAAAGACTTTATTGTCGATGAGTACCAGATACTTGAGGCGCGTGTTGCAGGCGCCGACATCGTTTTGTTGATAGTTGCTGGTTTGGCGCAAAAGACACTAGCTAGGCTGAAATCCTTTACCGAAGAGCTCGGGATGACCGCATTCATTGAGACACACAGTAGCAATGAGATTTATAGAGCGCTTGAAATCGAATCCAAATTCGTCGGTGTAAATGCAAGGGATTTGAGTACTTTTGAAACGAACCGTGACCTGTTTGGATCTTTAGTGGAACTCTTCCCAAAGGACGTAATCAAAGTTGCAGAATCCGCAGTTAAAAATGCAGAAGATGTTAGGCACTATCGCAATGCCGGTGCTGATGTAGTTCTTGTCGGAGAAGCACTTGTAACTTCAGACCCTGTCCAGTCTCTTTCGAACTTCCTTGAGGTTTAATAAAACATGGCTCAAATATCAAATCTCAGATCACAGCAAGGCCCATACTTTGGTGAATTTGGCGGTCGTTTCGTGCCGGAAAGTCTGGTTGCGGCTCTTGATCAACTCGAGGCAACATATCGAGAAGCACAGAGTGATCCGAATTTCCAAAGTGAACTTGCCGAACTACATAGAACCTACACTGGTCGTCCATCGATCCTTACCGAGGTAAAACGGTTTTCTGAGTTTGCCGGCGGAGCAAGAATCATTTTGAAGCGTGAAGATCTCAATCACACGGGTTCACACAAAATAAATAATGTTTTGGGCCAGGCTCTTCTCACCAAACGCATGGGAAAAAAGCGCATCATCGCTGAAACCGGAGCTGGTCAGCACGGTGTAGCTAGCGCTACGGCTGCTGCACTTTTTGGGCTCGAATGCGTTGTTTACATGGGCGAAGTTGATACCCAGCGACAAGCACTAAATGTTGCTCGCATGGAACTTCTCGGTGCGAAAGTTATCCCAGTAAAAACTGGCTCTAGAACACTCAAAGACGCCATCAACGAAGCCCTCCGTGACTGGGTAGCGAATGTTGACGATACCCATTACCTCCTCGGTACTGTGGCCGGACCTCACCCGTTCCCAGAGATGGTACGCGACTTTCATTCAGTGATCGGAATCGAAGCGAGAGCCCAAATGCTCGAAGAATTTGGGCAACTTCCAACTGCATTAGCGGCCTGTGTTGGGGGTGGCTCAAATGCCATTGGCCTCTTCCACGCATTTCTTGATGACGAGGACGTAAAGATTTTTGGTTTTGAGGCAGCAGGTGAGGGTATGGACACCAACCGTCATGCTGCGACGCTCAACTATGGTCGTCCCGGCGTTCTACATGGAGCCAAAAGTTACATGTTGCAGGATGAAGACGGTCAAACGATTGAAAGCCATTCCATTAGTGCTGGTCTAGATTACCCGGGTGTCGGACCAGAACATTCTTGGCTGAAAGACCTAGGGCGCTCGTCATACCGAGGTATTAGCGATGCAGAGGCTATGGATGCTTTGAGGCTTCTCGCCCGCACGGAAGGGATCATTCCGGCGATTGAGTCGGCGCATGCACTGGCAGGTGCCCTCAAACTGGGACACGAATTAGGTAGCGATTCAACCATCCTCGTCAATCTGTCTGGACGAGGAGATAAAGACATGGAAACAGCAGCCAAGTACTTCGGACTTTTGGATAACAAATGAAAAAAGTATCTGAAGTAATTTCGACCAACAAAGCCAACGGGAATCAAACTCTAATTGGTTACTTTCCCGCCGGTTTCCCAACCTATAACGAGTCCCTCGAAGCATGCATAGCCATGTGTGAATCCGGAGTGGATGTCTTAGAGTTGGGCGTACCCTACAGTGACCCGGTGATGGACGGTTTAGTAATCCAGCAAGCAACCGAGACTGCGCTTTCGAATGGTTTTAGACTCTCCCAGATTTTCAAATTGGTTGCAGAAATTAAAAGCCGTGTTTCTACGCCTGTCTTGGTGATGACTTACTGGAATCCGGTGATTCAGTACGGTGTTCGTCGTTTCGCAGAACAGCTAAAATCCTCGGGGGCGGCGGGGCTAATTACCCCTGATTTGATCGTAGATGAAGCATCCGAGTGGCTATCTATTTCAGAAGAATTGGGTCTTGAGCGTGTTTTCCTTGCCACACCTAGTTCAACTCAAGAGCGAGTGAATGAAGTTACGAAACTATCAAAAGGCTTTGTTTACGCAGTATCGACTATGGGTATAACCGGGGCGCGTGAAGATCTAGATGCTGCGGCTCGTGGGGTAGTTCAAAAAGTGCGAACATCTGATGAAAGGCAAAACGTAGCAGTTGGAATTGGTATCAGTTCTGCCTCGCAGGTTTCGGAAGTTAACTCCTACGCGGATGGGGCAATTGTTGGCTCGCTGTTCGTTAGAACTTATCTTGAGGGCGGGATTCAAGCACTAAAACGTGTAACCAAAGAACTATCAGCAGAAAATTTAGGAGAATAACTAAATGCACAACTTTGTGACCCAGTTTCCTAACCCACCATTTAGCAGCTTTCAAGTTGGTCCGTTCACGGTTCACCTTTACGCACTATGCATTCTTACCGGAATCATCGTCGCGTTCCTTGTTGGCTCCTCTAGATTCAAAGCCCGTGGAGGCGACAGCGGCATCTTGTTGGACATCGTCCTTTGGGCAGTGCCATTCGGTATCGTTGGTGGACGTATCTTCCACGTCCTCACTCATTTAGGTGACTATGTTGGCGTATATCCTGATCTACAGGAAACCTTGCTGCATATGATTGCCGTTTGGGAAGGTGGCCTAGCCATTTATGGTGCTGTTATTTTGGGCTCAGTCGGTGCTTGGATCGGTGCAAAACGTGCAGGCGTAAGGTTTGTGAGTGTCTTGGACGCCTTGGCTCCTGGAATTTTGTTAGCCCAAGGTATTGGGCGTTGGGGGAATTACTTTAATCAAGAACTTTTTGGACAAGCAACCGACCTCCCATGGGGTCTACTAATCGAAAAAAACAACAATCCAGCTTTCCCATCCGAGTTCCCAGCAGGCACTTTGTTCCACCCAACATTCCTTTACGAATTCGTTTGGGATGTACTTGGTGCGTTGGTGATTATCTGGCTAGCAAAGCAACTCAAACTTCAGTGGGGTAAGGTCTTTGCACTTTATCTAGTTGTGTATTCGGTAGGTCGATTCTTTATCGAAGCAATCCGCTTAGATCCAAGTGATGTCTATTTTGGATTCCGAACCAACCAGTGGTCAGCCATTTTTGGAGTGATCATCGGTGTTGTTCTTTTCTACATTCAAACAAAGCGTCACACTGGTGAAGAACCCAGCGTTTATACGCGTGAACTTGAAAGTAAAGAAGCAGAGTAAAACCACTGCGACTAAAAAGTCGGTGAGTTAGACTTTTTAGACAAAATCACTAGAACATACTGGGCCAATGTCGTCCCTCCAAAACCATTCATTTGAGGAGTGCGACATGAGTCAAGTTTCGACCTTCCGTCGATTCAGCACCGCACCGGTAGCATCGGGACTTTATGACCCGAGTCGCGACAAAGACGCTTGCGGTCTTGCAATGGTTGCTACTCTTCGAGGGTTCGCCGGGCACGACATAATCGACACTGCCTTGACGGCTCTAACCAATCTTGAGCACCGCGGGGCGGTGGGCTCCGACGCTGGAACCGGTGATGGAGCCGGAATTCTTTCCCAACTCCCAGATAAGTTTCTTCGCTCTGTTGTAGATTTCGAATTGCCAGAGTTGGGGTCATACGGTGCCGGTTTGGTTTTTGTGCACCAGGATGATTCGGTTGATGTATTCAAGGTTGCCTTTGCCACACTAGCCGCCGAAGAAGGTCTGTCGGTTTTGGGGTGGAGGAGTGTGCCGGTTCGCCCTGAGGTACTAGGTGAACTTGCAAGAGCAGCAATGCCTCAAATTGAACAGGTTTTTGTAGATGCAAATGGAAAAATTGGTTTAGAGCTCGAACGGGCACTTTTCCGACTTCGAAAGAGATCCGAGCGTAGCCTCGGTGCCTATCACTGCTCGCTTTCTTCCCGCACTATGGTCTACAAGGGCATGGTAACGACCCTTCAGTTGGAGCCTTTCTATCCCGACTTGAGCAACGAACTTTTTGAGAGCACTCTGGCGTTGGTTCACTCGAGATTCTCAACTAACACTTTCCCATCTTGGCCACTTGCTCACCCCTTCCGAATGATCGCTCACAATGGTGAAATCAACACGGTTAAGGGGAACCGAAACTGGATGGCTGCACGACAGTCGCAACTCTCATCCGACAAACTTGGTTCTTTGGACGAGTTGTTTCCGATTATCACTCCGGACGGAAGTGACTCGGCATCCTTTGATGAGGTCCTTGAGCTTCTTTACATGTCGGGTCGTTCACTCCCACATGCAATGATGATGATGATTCCTGAAGCTTGGGAGAAGCAAACCGACATCGACCCCGGTCGTAAGAGTTTTTACGAATACCACAGCATGCTTATCGAACCATGGGACGGACCAGCTGCGGTGATTTTCACTGATGGTTCGCTTGTGGGAGCAACCCTCGACCGAAATGGTTTGAGGCCCGGGCGCTATCTCGTTACTGATGACGGATTGGTGGTTCTTGCATCCGAAACTGGTGTGGCAAATATTGATCCTTCAAGGATTGTGCAAAAGGGCCGCCTTCAGCCGGGCAAAATGTTCCTGGTTGACACCGAAGCAGGTCGTCTCATTGATGACGATGAAATCAAAGCCCAAATTGCTGCTAGCGAACCTTGGTCGGAATGGCTAAACGAAAATCGCATCAAACTCAGCGACCTTCCCGAGCGTGAGCACATTGCCCACACTGCGTCTTCTGTAAATAGACGTCAACGTACATTTGGTTACACCGACGAAGAGTTAAAGATCATGATCGCACCAATGGCTCGGTCAGGAATTGAACCTATCGGTGCAATGGGCTCAGATACTCCGATTGCAGCTATCTCAGATCGCCCACGGTTGCTATTTGATTACTTCGTTCAACAGTTTGCTCAGGTAACTAACCCTCCGCTGGACTCCATTCGCGAAGAAGTCGTCACTTCACTAAGTTGCGGAATAGGCCCGGAACTGAATCTTTTGTCGGCAACTCCCGAACATGCACAGCAGGTCATTCTTGACTTCCCAGTTCTCAACAATGATGAACTCGCAAAGATCAAACACATCGACGAGTTACCTGAGGCTGGGTCTGCGTTTACGGTTCGTGGTCTCTACCGTGTCGAATCGGGGGACGAGGGTCTTGCCGTTCGTATTCGTGAAATTTTCGATGAGGTTGACGAAGCGATTTCTAATGGCGCTCGATTTGTAGTCTTGAGCGACCGTGACAGTAACCATGATTTGGCACCAATCCCGTCATTGTTACTTACCAGTGCTGTTCACCACCACCTCATTCGTACTGGTAAGCGAACTCGCGTTGGCCTGGTAGTCGAGGCCGGCGACGTGCGAGAGGTGCATCACGTTGCAGCTCTAATCGGTTACGGTGCAGCTGCAGTGAATCCATACCTAGCCATGGAAACCGTTGAACAGATGGTTAAGTCGGGATATCTGGCGGGACTTTCTTCAGAGAAGGCGATCTATAACCTGATCAAGGCTCTCGGCAAGGGCGTTCTGAAGATTATGTCGAAGATGGGCATTTCCACAGTCTCGAGTTACGCCGGGGCTCAATGTTTCGAGGCTATTGGTCTCTCTCAAGAATTTGTTGACACTTATTTCACCGGAACCACCAGTCAATTGGGCGGAATCGGTCTTGAAGTTATTCACCATGAAATCGCTTCGCGTCATCGCAGTGCTTACCCACTGGAAAAGGCTGCGAATGCTCACGAAGAGCTTGCTACGGGTGGGGAGTTCCAGTGGCGTCGTGATGGTGCTCCACACCTTTTCAGTCCGGAAACCGTGTTCAAACTTCAGCACGCAACCCGCGAAAAGCGATATGACATTTTCCGTGACTATACAAAATCTGTGGACGATCAATCCGAGAAACTAATGACCTTGCGTGGCTTATTCATGCTTCGTGAGGGAGTGCGTCAACCTATTCCAATCGACGAAGTTGAACCAATTTCGGCAATTGTTAAGCGCTTCTCCACGGGTGCAATGAGCTACGGATCCATTTCGCAGGAAGCTCATGAGACACTTGCAATTGCAATGAATCAACTTGGCGCCAAGTCAAACACTGGTGAAGGTGGCGAAGACGTGGAACGTCTTCTCGATCCAACCCGTCGAAGTGCCATCAAGCAAGTTGCTTCCGGTCGTTTTGGTGTTACTTCAATGTATTTGACTCACGCCGACGACATTCAGATCAAGATGGCACAAGGCGCGAAGCCGGGTGAGGGTGGGCAACTTCCACCAAATAAGGTTTACCCTTGGATCGCCCGCACTCGCCACGCCACACCTGGTGTAGGGCTTATCTCGCCACCTCCTCATCACGACATCTATTCCATCGAGGATTTGAAGCAACTCATCTTCGATCTAAAGCGTGCAAACCGAGCTGCTCGTGTCCACGTGAAACTGGTAAGCCAGGTTGGAATTGGTACGGTTGCCGCGGGTGTAGCAAAAGCTAAGGCCGACGTTATTTTAGTTTCCGGTCATGATGGAGGCACTGGTGCAAGCCCGCTGAATTCCTTGAAGCACGCCGGCACCCCGTGGGAATTGGGCTTAGCAGAGGCGCAACAAACGCTGATGGCTAATGGCCTACGTGGACGCGTTTCGGTACAGGTTGACGGCCAAATGAAAACCGGTCGAGACGTGGTTATTGCGGCGCTGCTTGGCGCAGAAGAGTTTGGTTTTGCAACCGCACCTCTAGTAGTTGAGGGCTGCATTCTGATGCGTGTATGCCACCTTGATACTTGCCCGGTTGGTGTTGCCACTCAGAACCCCGAGCTTAGGGCTCGGTTTACGGGTAAACCAGAATTCGTTGTCAATTTCTTTGAGTTCCTGGCTCAAGAGGTTCGAGAGTATTTGGCCGCCCTCGGTTTCCGTTCACTAGATGAGGCAATCGGTCGCACTGAATTGCTAGATATGAATCGCGCAATAACCCACTGGAAAGCGGACGGCTTGGACTTAACTCCAATCCTGGCTGGGCCACTTGCCGGTTCTGATGCAGAAACCAGAAACGTTTCGTCACAGGATCATGAGCTTGAACACCACTTCGATCACAAGTTGATTCAAGCGGCGGCCTCTAGCCTCGCTAATGGAACTGCAAGCAAATTCGAACTAGAGATCACTAACGTAGATCAGGCTGTTGGAACGATGCTCGGAAATGAGTTGACCAAGAAGTTTGGGGCTGCAGGTCTACCTGATTCTTCGATCGATGTCACTCTGAGAGGGTCGGCTGGTCAGTCATTTGGCGCATTCGTGCCAAAGGGAATTACCTTGCGATTGGTAGGGGATGCCAACGATTATGTTGGAAAGGGCCTCTCGGGTGGTCGAATCTCTGTCTCGCCTTCGCCAAGCTCCACTTTTGCTGCCGAAGACAACATCATTGCAGGAAACGTCATTGGCTATGGCGCTACTTCTGGTGAAATCTACCTGCGTGGTCGAGTAGGAGAGCGGTTCTTCGTTCGAAACAGCGGTGCCACAGCGGTGGTCGAGGGAGTTGGCGACCACGCACTCGAATACATGACAGGTGGAGTCGCAGTGATCCTCGGTTCGACCGGTCGAAACTTTGGTGCTGGCATGTCTGGCGGAATCGCTTTCGTTTACAAGTTACGGGCCGATCGTGTGAATCACGAATCTCTAGCTTCGGGTGAGTTGAAGCTTGAATCGGTTACTGGGGAAAGTGCTTCGCAACTTAGGGGCCTTCTTGAGAGGCATTTCGATGAGACTGGTTCCAAACTTGCCGAACATTTGCTTGCAGACTTCGATGGAGTTCTCAGCGATTTCACGATGGTGGTGCCGCGTGATTTTGCCCATGTACTAGAGATTCGCTCGAACGCTTTAGCCAACAACGAGGATCCAGACTCGGCTTCTGTTTGGTCTCGAATTTTGGAGGTAACTAATGGCTGACCCAAGAGGATTCCTCAAAGTTACAAGTCGCGAAACCGCAAAGCGTCGTCCGGTCGAAGTTCGAATACGAGACTGGAAAGAAGTTTACGAACCTCGCGATCCGGCTGTGGTTACCAATCAGGCTTCTCGATGCATGGACTGTGGTGTGCCTTTCTGTCACCAGGGATGCCCTCTCGGCAACCTAATCCCAGAGTGGAACGATCTCGTCTGGCGAGAAGACCACAAGAGAGCTATCGAACGACTACACAAGACAAACAATTTTCCTGAATTCACAGGTCGACTTTGCCCAGCGCCATGTGAAAGCGCGTGTGTTCTAGGAATCAATCAGCCTGCGGTAACCATCAAAGAGATTGAGGTATCAATCATTGATAACGCCTTCGATTCTGGACTCGTAACAGCACACGCGCCAGAACGCCTAACTGGGAAAACGGTTGCAGTTGTTGGCTCGGGACCTGCTGGTTTGGCAGCTGCACAGCAGCTCACGCGAGCTGGTCACACGGTAGCGGTTTTTGAACGTGATGACAAGATTGGTGGCTTACTTCGTTACGGTATTCCAGATTTCAAAATGGAGAAACACCACATCGATCGCCGTATCGCTCAAATGGAGGCTGAGGGAACTAGGTTCAGAACCGGCCAAAACATTGGTGTAGACATCAGCTGGGAAGAGCTTCGTAGTCGCTATGACGCAGTATTGATCGCAACAGGTTCAACAGTACCCCGAGACCTTCAAGTGCCCGGAAGAGACTTTGAAGGAGTTCACTTTGCAATGGAATATCTTACCCAGGCTAACCGTGTGGTTGCTGGGCAGGATGTGCCAAATCAGATTTCCGCTAAGGGTAAGCACGTGATAATTCTGGGTGGTGGAGACACCGGCGCAGACTGCTTGGGCACTGCAACTCGTCAGGGTGCGTTGTCGGTTACAACGCTCGCAATTGGTAAACAACCCGCTTCTGAGCGCACTAGCGACCAACCTTGGCCAACCTTTCCCACGCTTTTTGAGGTTTCGAGTGCACACGAGGAATTCGGAGAACGTAAATATCTGGCGTCAACCGTTGAGTTCGTTGGCACAAGCGGCAAACTTACCGGTGTAAAAGTTGCCGAAACTGAGATTGTGAACGGAAAACGCCTTCCCAAGGCCGGCACCGAGCAGATTTTGCCTGCAGATTTGGTTTTTTTGGCTCTTGGGTTTACTGGGCCGGAGATTGATTTGATGCAATCTCAGAGCCAAATTGAATCTGATTCTAAGGGTAATGTTTCGAGAAATTTCGATTGGGCTACTAACCTTGAGGACGTATTCGTAGCTGGCGATGCCGGCCGAGGTCAGAGCCTAATTGTATGGGCCATCGCCGAAGGTCGAGCTGCCGCAGCTGCGATAGATGAGTGGCTCACAGGCGAGACCGTTTTACCTAGACCCGTTAAGCCAACTGACCGTTCAATTTCTATTTACTAGAACAAATCAAACAAGAGGAAAATAATGAGACGCGCAAAGATCGTCGCAACACTAGGCCCAGCTACTTCGAGCTATGAGCAAATCAAGGGCATCGTTGAAGCAGGTGTGAACGTTGCACGAATGAATCTGAGCCACGGTTCATACGAGGTTCACGAGGCCGTTTATAAGAATGTCCGTCAGGTAGCAGCAGACACTGGAAAGGCTGTCGCTGTCCTAGTTGACCTTCAGGGGCCAAAGATTCGTCTAGCCCGATTCAAAGACGGGCCTGTGATGTTGGAAAAGGGTGCGACCTTCAAAATCACAATCGATGAGGTAGACGGCGACGTAAACATCTGTGGAACAACCTTTAAGGGTTTACCTGGAGATGTCAAGGTTGGTGACTCGCTTCTAATTGACGACGGAAAAGTTGGACTTCGTGCAACCGCCGTCGACGACCGTACAGTTACCACTGTTGTTGAAGTTCCCGGAGTTGTTTCGAACAACAAGGGCATTAACCTTCCCGGTGTAGCAGTTAACGTTCCTGCTCTTTCAGAGAAGGATGAGGAGGATCTTCGCTGGGCTTTGAAGCTAGGTGCAGACATGATTGCACTTTCATTCGTTCGTGATGCCAAAGACATTGTTCGCGTGCACGAAATCATGCGCGAAGAGGGCGTGTTCATCCCGACCATTGCAAAGGTTGAAAAGCCACAGGCGGTAGATGCTCTTGAAGAGATTATTGATGCCTTTGATGGCGTGATGGTTGCTCGTGGAGATCTTGGTGTTGAGCTGCCTCTTGAGCAGGTGCCTCTTGTTCAGAAGCGCGCCGTTGAGCTTTGTCGCCGCTGGGCGAAGCCAGTAATCGTTGCCACTCAAATGCTGGAGTCTATGATTTCTGCTTCTAGACCAACTCGAGCCGAGGCATCAGATGTTGCTAACGCTGTTCTTGATGGTGCTGATGCTCTAATGCTCTCTGGTGAAACTTCGGTAGGTGAATTCCCTGTCGAGACCGTTGCAACGATGGCCAAGATCATTGAGGCTACTGAGGAAAACGGATTGGAGCGAATCGCCCCACTTGGCACTCGTCCTCACACCCATTCTGGTGCGGTCTCGCTGGCTGCGGTTGAAATCGCAGAACTGCTTGCGTTGAAATATGTTTGTGTTTTCACTGAGTCTGGTGATTCACTTCGTCGAGTTTCGCGTCTGCGCTCTAGCGTTCCAATCATGGCATTCACGCCAAACGAGAAGATTCGTAACCGCCTAGCACTTGTGTGGGGTGCAGAAACCTTCTTGGTTGACCCTGTTAAACACACAGATCAAATGATTAAGCAGGTTGAGGATGTAGTTGTTGGCCTTGGAAAGCTAAAGGAGGGCGACGA
>Ga0228703_1000589_pt1 | contig 25453 bp, 22 predicted proteins | sample McNCre217_Aug_MG_3_FD_178020 | JGI IMG/M metagenome (GOLD analysis project Ga0228703, IMG submission 178020) | Freshwater microbial communities from McNutts Creek, Athens, Georgia, United States - 29-17_Aug_MG | ecosystem: Environmental > Aquatic > Freshwater > Creek | place: USA: Georgia... | reverse complement strand
AGAAGTAGCCGTCTTCGTCCACCCGGCCCAAATCGCCCGAGCGGAAAAAGCGTTTGCCATCGAGCTCAAAGAAGGCCGAGGCCGTGGCGTCAGGCCGCTTCCAATAGCCGTTGAACACTTCGGGGCCGTGGATGACGATTTCGCCCGACTCGCCCACTGGCAACTCTTGAAGCGTTTCGGGATCGACCACCCGCGCATCGGTGCTCATGAAGGGAATGCCCAGGCACTGTTGTTTGGGGTTATCTGGCGGGTTGTTGTGCGAGGGTGCAGCGGTTTCGGTCAGACCATAGCCTTCGGCATAGCGCAAACCATAGAGCTCAAACAAACGTTGCGCCACAGCCTGCGGCATGGCGGCACCACCCCCAGCAATGCTGACCAAGCTCTTGAGGTTGAACTTGTCAAAGTTGGGGCTGGCCAACAAATCGATCACCATGGTGGGAATATTGGTCCAGTGTGTGACCTGCCATTTCGAAATCAAACGCCCCGCCAGCTCGCGCTCCCAACGTGGCATGAGCACCAAGGTGGCGCCCAAATAAATGCCTGCATGCATCACCGTGGTCATGCCCGTGATGTGAAACATAGGCACCGCCAACAGTCCCACGTTTTCATGGGTGCCATTGCCCCACATGCTGGCGGCAATCGCGTTGTGCATGAGGGTGCGGTGCGGATGCATGCAGCCCTTAGGCAAACCGGTGGTGCCGCTGGTATAGGGCAACACGGCCAAGTCTTCAGGCCCCACCAACACCGGACCAGGTGTGGCCGTGCACACCAGCGCGTCTTGCCAGCTGTGGGCTTCGCCGCCGTTGAGCGTGGGTAGCGCATGACGGGTGAACAACCAATCGTGCCAAGCAGGCGGTGGTGCATCGTCGCCCGTGACCTTGGGGTCAAACGCATCGGTGAAATGGGTGACCACCATGTGCGCCAAACCTTGCCCTGCGGGCAGTTGGTTGCTGGCATTGGCCAAGTCAGCCGCCAAGTCCGCGGTGGTCAATGCCACCCGGGCGTCAGGGTCGGTGATGTAGTGTTTGAGCTCTTCGGCTCGGTTCATTGGGTTGACAGGCACCACGACTGCATTGGCACGCAAAATCGCGAAATGGGCAATCACCAGCTGCGGGCAGTTTTGCATGTTGAGGACCACACGGTCCCCTTGTTGCACACCCAAGCTTTGTAAGTGCGCCGCCAAGGTGTCGACCTGCGATTTCAGATCGGCATAGCTCAGTGACGTGCCTAAAAAAATCAAGGCTGTTTTATTTGGGAATCTTTTAGCGCTGATGTCTAGGTTGTCCCACAGCGAGGTGTTGGGCGTCGAGATGGCGTGGGGCAGGCGCGCAGGCCAAAAACGGTGATGTGTTTTCATGCGCGCTAGGGTAGCGCTTGCCTGGGCACATGCCCATCCGTGTTGGCCCTAGCGGCGGGCGAATTCGTCACCTCTGCGTCAACGCGTCGGCTGCGGTTTTAAACCGCAAGGGTCGCGGCGCGCGAACGGCGGTTGATTTGTCGCACCGACATGAGGGCATCAAAAAAACCGCGCAGCCAATCCAGGTCGATCGGTTTTTGTAAAAACTGCACGCCATCAGGCAAACCGTCTTGGGCCTTGATCTCGTCCAGACTCATGCCACTCACCACCACCACGGCCAAATTGGCAAACAGCTTGTGTTCGGTCAGCGTCCGCAACAACCCAAAGCCATCGACCTTGGGCATGCGCAAGTCGGTCACCAATACATCAGGCTGCAAGCTGGGCATGTCCAACAAGGCCTCTATGGCCGAGGCATACATCACCGCATCCAGAGGCAAACCCCACTGGTCGAAGTGGGCCTGCAACATCAAGCGTGTGGCCTCGTCGTCTTCTACCACCACCACGCGCAAATGATCTTGGTCTTGGCCTTGCCTCAATGAGGGGAGCGTCAAGTTGTGCCGACGCTGGTAATCTTGAACCGACTGCAAAGAAATGCGACGATGGCCGCCATGCGTCTTCCAAGCCTTCAACTCATTTTTTTCAACCAAACTCTGCACGGTGCCGACTGAAATACCGAGCATCTTGGCCGCGTAACTGGTTCCGCAATAACCGTCATAAGACTCTTTGACTGAGGACAAAGTCATGAAATGCTCCTTGAACTGGATTGAACCTAAAAATTGACAATTTCAATAGATGTAACCATTTTTGGTTATTTTAGCTTTAATGAAAACCTAATAACTACATTCTTATTCCCATGAAGAACAACACCCTCACTGCTGTTGCCGGTTTACAGGTCGGTCATTTCACCGATACACGCCGCCCCACGGGCTGCACCGTCGTCCTCACGCCGCAGGGGGCGGTGGCCGGTGTGGATGTGCGAGGCGCCGCGCCCGGCACACGCGAAACCGATCTGCTCAGCCCGTCCAACACAGTGCAGCAAGTTCACGCCATCCTGCTCAGCGGTGGCAGCGCGTATGGGTTGGACGCGGCCTCAGGCGTCATGCACTGGCTCGAAGAACATGGCCATGGCCTGCCCGTGGGCCCGGCGCGCGTGCCCATCGTGCCCGCTGCCGTGATTTTTGATTTGTGGGTGGACGATTTCTCCAACCACCACACGCCACGCATCCGCCCCGATGCGCAAGCGGGCTACCAAGCCTGCGTGAATGCCAGTCGCGATGCTGTTGCGCAAGGCAATGTGGGTGCGGGCGCTGGTGCGACAGTGGGCAAGATGAATGGGCCCCAATGCGCCATGAAAGGGGGTATCGGCAGTGCCGCGTTGTGCGTCAACGGTGTCACAGTTGCCGCCTTGGTGGTGTGCAATGCAGTCGGCGATGTGCTGAACCCGCTCACGGGCGAGCTACTCGCGGGTGCGCGCCGAACCCCCGACAGCCGCGCATTACTCGACATTCGCCACGCGCAATTGCAGGGCCACACCACACCCGCCTTGCAAACCGGCAGCAACACCACCATCGGCGTCATCGCCACCGACGCCGTGTTAACCAAACCCCAGGCCCAGCGCTTGGCCCAAGTCGCCCACGACGGTCTGGCTCGCAGCATTCGCCCCGTGCACACCCCCATGGATGGCGACACCTTGTTTGCGCTGGGCACTGGCACCAGCGGCCAAGCGGCGGACATGATGCTGTTGAGCACCTTGGCCGCCGAAGTCACAGCCATGGCCGTGGTGAATGCGGTTCAAGCGGCGCAAGACCTGCGGCTGAGCGATAACTGGTGGCCGGCCATGACGCACGCAGGCTCATCAGCTGGCCCATGAAAAAAGGCCCAGTCCTGATGGACTGAGCCTTGGGTACATGCACTAGAAAATTACTTCAAAGCCTTGAAGCGCACGCGCTTGGGCTTAGCGCCCTCTTCGCCCAAGCGCTTCTTCTTGTCAGCTTCGTACTCTTGGTAGTTGCCGTCGAAGAACACCCATTGGCTGTCGCCTTCAGCAGCCAAGATGTGGGTCGCAATACGATCCAAGAACCAACGGTCATGGCTGATGACCATCACCGAGCCCGCGAATTCGAGCAAGGCGTCTTCCAAGGCGCGCAGGGTTTCCACGTCCAGGTCGTTCGAGGGCTCGTCCAGCAGCAACACGTTGCCGCCTTCGATCAAGGTCTTGGCCAAGTGCAAGCGGCCGCGCTCACCGCCCGACAACATGCCGACCTTCTTTTGCTGGTCGCCACCGTTGAAGTTGAAGCGGCCGCAATACGCGCGGCTGGGCATTTGGAACTTGCCCACGTTGATGATGTCCAAACCGCCCGAGATGTCTTCCCACACGGTTTTGTTGTCGGCCAAATCGTCGCGGTTTTGGTCCACAAACGCCATCTTCACGGTTTGACCAATCTTCACCTCGCCGCTGTCGGGCTTTTCTTTGCCTGCCAACAACTTGAACAGCGTGGATTTACCCGCGCCGTTCGGGCCGATGATGCCCACAATCGCACCCGCAGGCACGGTGAAGCTCAGGTTGTCGATCAACAAACGGTCGCCAAAGGACTTGCTGACGTTCTTGAACTCAAACACCTCATGACCCAAACGCTCGGCCACAGGAATAAAAATCTCTTGGGTTTCGTTGCGCTTTTGGTATTCGTAATCTGACAGCTCTTCAAAGCGGGCCAAACGGGCCTTGCTCTTGGCTTGGCGGCCTTTGGGGTTTTGGCGTGCCCATTCCAATTCCTTTTTCATGGCCTTGGCGCGTGCATCTTCGGTGCGTTGCTCTTGCTCCAAACGGGCTTCTTTTTGCTCCAGCCAGTTGGAGTAGTTGCCCTTGTAGGGAATGCCGTGGCCACGGTCGAGTTCCAAAATCCACTCGGCCGCGTTGTCCAAGAAGTAGCGGTCGTGGGTGATGGCCACCACCGTGCCTGAGAAGCGGGCCAGGAACTGCTCCAGCCAATCCACCGATTCGGCGTCCAAGTGGTTGGTGGGTTCGTCGAGCAACAACATGTCGGGCTTAGAGAGCAACAAGCGGCACAGGGCCACACGGCGTTTTTCACCGCCCGAGAGCTTGCCGATCACGGCGTCCCAAGGGGGCAGACGCAGGGCGTCGGCGGCAATTTCCAGCAAGTGCTCAGAATCGCCCTCCGCACCAGCGGCAGAGATGATGGCTTCGAGTTTGGCTTGCTCGGCGGCCAAGGCATCAAAGTCGGCGTCTTCTTCGGCATAAGCCGCATAGACCTCTTCCAGACGCTGCTTGGCTTCGGCCACTTCGCCCATGCCGCTTTCGACCGATTGGCGCACGGTGTGCTCAGGGTCAAGTTGGGGTTCCTGGGGCAAATACCCGATCTTCAGACCCGCCATGGGAATGGCTTCGCCCTCAATCTCTTTGTCAATGCCGGCCATGATTTTGAGCAAGGTGGACTTGCCCGAGCCGTTCAAACCCAGCACGCCAATCTTGGCGCCAGGGAAAAAGGAGAGGGAAATGTCTTTCAGAATCTGACGCTTGGGTGGCACGATCTTGCCAACGCGGTTCATGCTGAAAACGTACTGAGCCATGGGTTCTTCTTTCGGGGAGCAATTTGCAATAAAGACGGGATTATCCCAGCTTCGGCGATCCGTGCCACAATACACACCGTTGCCGCCGCCAGTTGCCGCAACATCAGCACTTCTGCTGGAGCCGCTTCCAAACGCTTCTGTTTGTGATTTCTAGAGCTCACCTGTAAATATTGCCGACCTTTGACTGGGTGGCCTTCGGGCCAAGCGGGTTGGTGTCATGCGCTGACATAAGCGCTCCATCATGAAATTTGAAGAATTGAACTTGGCTCCGGCCATCCAAAAAGCAGTGGCCGAACAAGGCTACGAAACACCCACCCCCATTCAAGCCCAAGCCATTCCTGCGGTTCTCGCAGGACACGACTTGCTCGCAGGCGCCCAAACCGGCACCGGCAAAACAGCGGCCTTCACCTTGCCTCTGTTGCACAAGCTCACCATGAGCCGCAGCAAAGAAAACAAGTTTGGCGTGTACGGCGTGCGCGCCTTGGTGCTGACGCCCACCCGCGAACTCGCAGCCCAAGTGGAAGAGTCGGTGCGCAACTACGGCAAATACTTGCAACTCACCTCCACCGTCATCTTTGGCGGTGTGGGCATGAACCCACAGGTGGCCCGCATCAAAAAAGGCGTGGACATTTTGGTCGCCACCCCAGGCCGCTTGCTCGACTTGCAACAGCAAGGCTTGCTCGATTTGTCCACCGTGGAAATCTTGGTGCTCGACGAAGCCGACCGCATGTTGGACATGGGCTTCATCCACGACGTCAAAAAAATCTTGGCCTTGGTGCCTAAAGAGAAACAAAGCTTGTTGTTCTCCGCCACCTTCAGCGACGAAATTCGCGAGCTGGCCAACAACCTGCTCAAAGACCCACAAAGCATCCAAGTCACGCCCAGTAACACCACGGTTCAACGCATCACGCAAGTGGTGCACCCTGTGGGTCGCGGCAAGAAAAAGGCTTTGCTAGCGCACATCATCAACGAGCACAACTGGAGCCAAGTGCTGGTGTTCACCCGCACCAAGTTTGGCGCCAACAATGTGGCCGAGTTCTTGACCAAAAATGGCATCAGCGCCATGGCCTTGCACGGCAACAAGAGCCAAACCGCCCGCACCCAAGCGCTGGCGGGTTTCAAGAGCGGCGAGATCCGCGCCTTGGTGGCCACCGACATTGCCGCACGCGGCATTGACATTGACGAGTTGCCACACGTGGTGAACTACGAAATCCCCAACATCAGCGAAGACTATGTGCACCGCATTGGCCGCACTGGCCGCGCAGGCGCAACGGGAGAAGCGGTGAGCTTGGTGTCTTTGGACGAGCAAGGCTTCATGCGCGACATTGAAATCTTCACCAAGCAGCAAGTACCTGTGGTGACGGTGGAAGGCTTTGGCCCAGAACCCGACGAAAAAGCCGAGCCCATCGCCATGGGCCGTCAGACCCTTTGGGGTGGTTTGGGCAAGCCGCCAGGCCGTGATGTGATGGCAGCAGCCGCCAAAGCAGCACGCAGCGAGATGATGCAACGCATTCGCGAAACCAAGGGTGACAACGGTGGCGGTCGCAGCGGTGGTGGACGCAACGGCGGCGGCCGTGGTGGCCAAGGCGGCAACGCCGAAGGCCGTGCACCCCGCCCCAACGGCCATGTCAGCCGCGACCGAAACAGCGAACGCCATGGTGAACGCGCCCTGCGTGATGGTGATCGTCCAGAGCAATTTGGCGACCGCCCTGCCCGTGGTGATCGCCCCCCCCGCGATGGCAACCGCCAGCCAAATCAAGGCCAGGGCCAACGCCAGCCACGTCAGTTCGACAACCGTGGACCGCGCAACGATGGGCCACGTCCACCCCGCGACTTTGATGCGCCCCGCGCACCGCGTCGTGACGATGACGACTTCCAGCCACGTGCCAACGCACACCTGGGCACGCAAAGCGGTGTCAACGCCTTTGGTCACAAAACCCAAGGCGGCGGTCAGCGCCAACCCGATCCCACACGCACCAGCGTGGACATGATGACCGAGCGCAAGCGCGGCGGTGGTGGTGGCTTTGGCCGTCGCAACGGCGGCGGTGGTGGTGGTCGCTCAGGCGGCGGCCGCAGCGGCGGTGGCGGGTTTGGCGGCGGCGGTTATTCCCGCTAAGCACGCCAGCACACCACTCGCCCTCACAGGCGACACCCACAAAAAAACCCGCCATCGGCGGGTTTTTTGTTTGGCGCATCTCACATCAGGTCAGCGCAGAGGCTTGACATTCGGGAACCGGCGTCGGCACAGGCTGCTTGGCGTAGAAGGCACGCAAGTTGGCCATCGTCAAATCAGCCATGGCGCGGCGGGTTTCTTCGGTGTGACTGCCAATGTGCGGTGTGAGCACCACATTGCCCAAGCTGCGTAGCTCAGACGGTACGCGTGGTTCATCCCAAAACACATCCAAGCCTGCGCCTGCAATGGCTTTGTCTTTCAACGCTTGCAGCAAGGCGGCAGGGTCGACCACGGCGCCACGGGCAATGTTGATCAGATAGCCCTTAGGCCCCAGTTTGTTCAACACCGTGGCGTTGACCAAATTTTGGGTTGCAGCGCCGCCGGGCACGGCGACCACCAAAAAATCAACCGCCGAGGCCATGTCCTCGACCTTGTCGTAAAACGTGTACGACACATCGGCTTTGGGTGCGCGGCTGCAGTACGACACCTGCATGTCAAACGCTTCGGCCCGCTTGGCAATGGCCCGGCCAATGCGGCCCAAGCCCAAAATGCCCACACGCGCGCCAGACACACGGCGTGTCATGGCGAACGACTCCATCACCCAGTCGCCGTTGCGCAAAAACTTGTCGGCTTGCGGAATACGACGCCCAGCCGACAACATCAAGCCCAGGGCCAAATCGGCCACATCGGCGGTCATGGTGCCGGGGGTGTGGGTCACCACAATGCCACGCTCTTTGACGGCATCGAGCTCAATGCCATCGTAGCCCACGCCACACAGGGCAATCAGCTTCACATTGGGCAGCATGGTGAGCAGTTTTTTGTCCACCTTGGACTCGCTGCCCGTGCCCACCAAAGCCGTGACCTTGCTCAAGGCATGCGGGTCCACAATGTGGGCGTGGTCGTGCACGGTGTAGTCCTCTTGCAACAAGGCGTCCGTCAAAAATGACGGCAAGTTCGACACTTTCATGATGTGTTGGGTCATTGCAATTCCTCCGGCTCAACGTGTGATGCCCTGACTCTACCCCTTTCATTGGCTAACATCTCGTCCATGATGGATGGATCCCCCACACTCGACCTCAGCGGCAACTTGGCCACACTGACCTTGCGCCGCCCCGCCTTACGCAACAGCCTCAATGATGAGGACCTGAACACCTTGCTGGCGCACTTTGACGCCATCAACGCTAACCCCGAGGTGCATGTGGTGGTCTTGCGTGCCGAGACCGAGGGTCAAAAAAGCCCGGTGTTCAGCGCGGGCTACCACGTGGGTGGCTTTGACAACGACCCGATGGCGCCGTTGTTTTTTGAAAAAATCCCCGACGCGCTGGAACGCTTGCGCCCTGTCACTGTCTGCGCTTTGAACGGCAGCGTGTATGGCGGCGCTACCGATTTGGTGCTGGCTTGTGACTTTCGCATCGCCCAGCAAGGCCTGCACTGGCGCATGCCTGCCTGCGCCTTGGGCCTGCATTACTACCCCAGTGGCCTGCGCCGCTATGTGAGTCGCTTTGGGCTCAACGCCAGCAAGCGTGCGTTTTTACTCGGTCAATCGCTGAGCTTTGACGACCTGGCCAAACTCGATCTGTTTGAAGCCTTGGTCCCTGCCGAAGAATTTGAAGCCGCCATCGCCACCTTGACCCACACCTTGCAAGCCATGTCACCTTTGGCACTGCAAGCCACCAAAAAAAGCCTGAACGAGATCGGGGCCGGTCTATATTGCGAACCAGTACTGAAAGAGCGCTCGCGCCAGTCGGTGCACAGCGCTGACTTTGCCGAAGGCCGTGCCGCATTTGCCGAACGACGCACACCACGATTCACAGGCCGTTGACACGGCGCACAAAGAAAGAGACCCCATGAGCACAACGCAAGACACCCTCGCCACCTGGCTGGCCGAAGAAGAAGCCGTGCGCGCACGCTTGCTGCCCGTGGGCATCACGCCCATGAGCGAGGTGCTGTCACGCACTGGCTTGCAGTTCATGCAAGACATGTTCGAGGGCAGGTTGCCTCCAGCCTCGATTGGCCGCACCATGGATTTCCTCTTGGTCGAAGTCAGCGACGGCAAAGCCGTATTTCAAGGCACACCCAGCGAGGCTCACTTGAACCCCATGGGCACCGTGCATGGCGGCTGGTTTGCCACCTTGCTCGACTCGGCCCTGGGCTGTGCTGTGCACACCAAAATGCCTGCGGGTCGCGCCTACACCACGACCGAGCTGAGCGTGCAAATGATCAAAGCCATCACCCCCAAAGTCCAACGTCTGCGTGCCATTGGCGAAGTGGTGCACACGGGACGGCAGCTGGCCGTCGCGCATGGCCGTTTGGTCGGCCCGGACGGCACGCTCTATGCCCATGCGACCACCACCTGTTTGGTTTTTGACATCCCAGGACAAAAGAAATCATGAGACTTCTACACACCATGCTGCGCGTGGGCGACTTGCAAAAGTCGATCCACTTCTACACCCAAGCCATGGGCATGCAACTGTTGCGTGTGACCAAGCGCCCCGAGCAAAACTACGACTTGGCGTTTGTCGGCTACGGCACCAACCCTGAGCATGCCGAGATCGAGTTGACCTACAACTACGGCGTCACCTCTTACGACCTGGGCACAGCCTATGGCCACATCGCCATCGGCGTGCCCGATGTGGCGGGCACTTGCGCGCAAATTGAACAAGCGGGTGGCACCATCACGCGTGCGCCAGGCCCAGTCAAAGGCGGCAACACGGTGATCGCGTTTGTGCAGGACCCCGACGGCTACAAGATCGAGCTGATCGAGCGTCCTGCGCTTTAAGACGCAAAGCGCTGCGGTTTTTAAGCCTTCTTGGCGTAAGCCGAGCACCAGCCCTTGCCTGCCACTTGCTTGCCTGCAAACAAGGGGCAACCGCCAGCGGCGTCGCCTGCTTTGCCCTGGAACAAGGCGCAATTGCCACACTGCTGACCGGCGGCGTATTTGGGTTGCTTGGCCTTGTCGACTTTGGTGGCATCGGCTTTGTAGCCCAAGCCTGCGGCTTGGGGGTCTTTTTCATCCACCATCGCGGCTTGCGCAGCGGTGCTGACAAAAGCAGCTGCACCCGCGACAGCAACAGATTGCAGGATAAAAACGCGACGGTTGGTAGGTGTGTGGTTCATGACGTTCCAAGAATAAAAGTACCAGAGGATGCTGGCAGGCATGCATCTTAGCGATGGAATCGCCGACCTGGTTTGATCAACGTCAATGACCTGAAAAACCGCCTTGCGCCAATACGGCGCGGGCTTGCGCCAGGGCATCGACCGTGTCCACATCCAGCACGCAACCTGGGTCTTGCACATCCAATCGAAAAAAGCCGTGCTGCGCCACCACCCCACGGGCGCCTTGGTCCCCCGTCACACCCATCAAGGCCTCACGACACACTGGCGCAAAGCCCACCGGGTGGCCTTTTTGGTCTTGGTAAAAAGGCACGACCACGGCGTGATGTTGCAAAGCGCGAGCAACCTGCGCCAAGGTTGCCACTTGAATCAACGGCAAATCGGCCGGCAAGATCAACCAGCCTTGAGCCTTGGGTGTAGCCGCCACACCACAGGCAATGCTGTCGCCCATACCGGGGTTGTGTAAATGTGCAATATCGGTCCGTTCCACCACATACCAGGGCAGACCGCTGGCGTGCACGCTGGCCAGCACATGGTCGCGCACGCGTTGGCCATTCAGGTCGGCCTCCAGCTTGTCTTGGGTGCCGCCTGAGGCTTTGAACCGTTCGCCCAGGCCTGCGGCCAAGACGATGATAGTGGGTCCTTGCGCGCAAGCGTCTGACGCAGGGGTCACGACAAGTCGCAAGAAGAAGTGCTGGCCGCAGGCGCCGCAGCATGTGAAGGCGCCGCATTTTTGACCTGCACAATTTCAGCCACGATGGACACCGCAATTTCAGCCGGTGTTTTGGCGCCAATGCGCAAGCCCACGGGACCGTGTAAACGAGCCACGGCCTCAGCGCTCAAGTCGAAATGCTCCATCAAGCGATTTTTGCGCGTGTCTTGGTTGCGTTGGGAACCCAACGCACCCACATAAAACGCCTGCGAATTGAGCGCCTCCATCAAGGCCATGTCGTCGAGCTTGGGGTCATGTGTCAGAGCCACGATGGCGGTGTGGGCGTCTGGTACAAGCTCTTTCACCACATCATCAGGCATGCCTAAGACACGGGTTACGCCGTCCAGACCCAAGGTGGCGGCGTATTCCTCACGCGGATCGCAAACCAGCACCTCAAAGTCCAACAAAGCCGCCATGTGTGCCACGGCCTGGCTGAGCTGACCGGCGCCGATGAGCAACAGGCGCCAGCGTGGGCCAAACAAGGTGGTGAGTGTGCTGCCGTCAAACTGCATGGCGTCGCTGCGCGAGGCATCATGCAAAGTCACTTGGCCAGTGGCGAGGGTCAAGGTGCGTGCCACCAACTGGTGCGATGCGGTGCGTTGCAGCACCTCTTGAATCCAAGTCACATCGCTCACCGGCTCTTGCACCAAACGCAAGGTGCCACCGCAGGGCAAGCCAAAGCGGGCGGCCTCTTCTTTGCTGACGCCGTAAGCCACCATGGACGGGTGTGACAAGCTGTCGTATTCGCCCGCTTTGATGCGGGCGATCAAGTCGTCTTCGACACAGCCGCCCGACACCGAACCACTGACCACCCCATCGTCACGCACGGCCAGCAAGGCACCGGGCGGACGCGGGGCGCTGCCCCAGGTCTCCACCACCGTGACCAAGGTCACGCGCCGACCGGCTTGACGCCAAGCCAACACATCACCCAGTACGCGTAAGTCCAAGCTTTCCATGGCGTGCTTTTCTAAAAATAAGATTTCACAAGAAGGCAGAGCATAAAGCGCAAAGATGGATTCAAAATAAGGGATCCTCTGATCGCAGTCTCCGAAAGCGCAGATTCTCCCTAATTCACCCTCAGCCTGCAGGCTTGCCATTCATGAACCACATTGCCAACCTTCGCAAAAGCTACGAACGCGCCGAGCTCAACGAGTCGGCCTCTGCCGCAGACCCCATGCAACAGTTTGAGCAATGGCTGCAAGAGGCCATCGCTGCGCAAGTGCCCGAACCCAACGCCATGACCTTGGCCACCGTGGGCAGCGACTTGCGCCCCAGCACACGCATTGTGTTGATCAAAGGCTATGACGAACGCGGCATTGTTTGGTACACCAATTACCAAAGCCGCAAAGGTGAACAACTGGCGGGCAATCCATTTGCCGCACTGCAATTTCATTGGGTCGAACTCGAACGTGTGGTGCGTATTGAAGGTCGGGTGGAAAAAGTCAGCGAAGCCGAAAGCGATGCCTACTTCCAAAGCCGCCCGCTGGACTCGCGCATTGGTGCGTGGGCCAGCCCACAAAGCCAGGTGATTGAAGGCCGAACCACTTTGGTGGCCAATGCCGCCAAATACGGTGCACAGTTTCTATTGCAACCGCCGCGTCCCCCGCACTGGGGCGGCTATCGGTTGGTGCCCGAGCAATGGGAATTTTGGCAAGGCCGCAAAAGCCGCCTGCATGACCGTTTGCGCTACCGCCGTTCGGAAGACACACAGGCGCCATCTGGCTGGATGCGCGAACGCTTGGCGCCGTGAACGCGTCAGTGCCGAATATGCGGCAGCTTGCGAATGGGTTGCGCTTTAAAAACTGGCTTGCAAGCCCAGCTTCAAGCTGCGCCCAGCCAAGGGCGGTGCGTTGCTGCCCATGGTTTGGGTGAGCACCGAGGTCGATGAATAAGCCAGCTTGTTGGTGAAGTTGTCGAGCTTGGCAAACATCATCCAGTGGGTTGCGCCGGTGTGGGTGTGGTAATTCACAGCGGCATTCCACAGGGCGTAGCCCGCTGTCGTGATGCCTGGCTGCGTGCCATTGGCAGGCACACGATGTTGGGCTGCTGCGTACATGAAGCCCAAGCGCGCCCCCCACGCATCACGCGACCACACCGCATCGGTTCCCAAGCGCATCGGAGCAATGCGCGGCAGTGGTTGGTGATGCGTCAAATCCTCCGCATGCACCATGTCAGCGCGCAACTCAACATCCATCGCGCCGTGCGTGGCATTTGGCGAGATCAGGGCTTGCTGACCACCCACCACGCGCAGCTTGGCGGTGGACTCTAGGCCGTAAAAACGCGCACGAACACCTTCATAGGTATACACAGGCAAGGCACCTGAATCGGTCTGCGCAGCGACAGAACCGTCAGCCAGACGGTATCCCCCGGTCGGTTGCAAAGACAAGTAATTGGCAAAGTGGGAGACAAACCCCGTCACACCAAACTGATGTGGTCCTTGTTTCCAGGCGCCGCCCATGTCGAGCTGCGTTCCTTTTTCTAAACCAATGCGTGCGTCACCTGTTTCAAACGCAGCAGTCGCCATGTGCGGGCCGTGCGCAAACAACTCATAGTCTTTAGGCGCACGTTGGTTGGCGCTCAGGTTGCCCGTGATTTGCCAGCCGTTTTGCGCTTCGCCTGTTCGCAGATTGCGCATCACCCCAAACGCCAAACTGAAGGGATTAAATTTTTGGGTTTGCGCCAGATTGCCGCCGAAGTTTTCTTGCAGTTGAACGTTGACTGATTCGGTTCTAGCGCCTGCACTGAGTTGCCCCCAGTGGGTTTGAAGCGCTTGGTACGTGAACAAGGCTGTACTTTGTGTGCGGCTGGGGCCGACAAACTTTTCCACACCATTGGCTTGCAGTTCGTTGTCCTCGTGCTGCAAGCCCGAGGTACCTTCGAGTTGCATGTCCTGGCTCAAACCGAACGCACGCTGACGTCCCTCTAGGCGAAAGTCATGCCCCACGTTGTCAAAACGTGTGCCTGCCACTGCACGGTCATATTCGGTGTGGGTGTAGTTGGTCTGGCCCCATTGAAATTTGAGATCTTCAAACACAGGTCCTGCCGAACGCAACTTCCCTTCCATCACATGGTGACGCCGCACCATGCCAATCGTCACCGCAGGCTCGGCCACGGTGCCGTAGCTGCTGCGGTATTCGCTGCTTGAAACGCCCAGATAACCCTGATCAAACAACAAGGTGCCGCCAATGGCAGAACCTTGGCTGTCACTGGCCGAGTTGCACACGCGACGGCCATTGGCTGTTGGCGTTGCGCCATCGCACAACATGTTTTTGGGAACGCGCAAGTTTTGGGTCGTGCGATCAAACGCGTCCACATGCAAGGCAAATTTGTCATGCCCAGCTTCCAGCATCGCAGCGGAGCTGCGCTCATTGGCAGCACCGCCAGCGCGCAGTTCGGCTTTGCCCATGACACCGCCTTGCGCATCAAAGGCACGCTCACGTGCAATGCGGTTGTCAATCACATTGACCACGCCGCCCATGGCACTCCCGCCATAGAGCAAAGCTGCAGGGCCACGCAGCACGTCGATACGTTCGGTACTCAAAGGATCCATCGGCACCGCGTGGTCGGAACTCAAACCCGACACGTCCATGTTGGATCCGCTGTTTTGCAAGATACGAATTCGATCGCCATCCATGCCACGAATGATGGGACGCCCCACATTGGGGCCAAAAGAGCTGTTGGCCACACCCGGTAAGTTGTCTAGCGTTTCGCCCAAGGTGCTGCCCTGACGTTGTGCCAGCGCAGCGCCTGAGAGCTGTTGGACAGGCACGATCAGACGGCTACCGTCAATAGAGCGGGCCGTGATGGTGATTTCATCAAGCTGGGGCGGCGAAGGCGTATCGAAGCTTTGCGCCCACACGCTGCCGCCTAAGAAAAGAGATGCCGCCATCGCTACGACGCGGTGCTCAAACATATGTGTCATGGTTTGTATCGGTTTGCAAAGAAATGACCACGCCAAGCGCAAGGCTCACGGCGTGAAAGAAACAGTCAAATCAAGGCGCAACCGGCGGGCCCCGCGCCGCATAGAAACGCTCGAAGAGCGCAAAGCGTTCTTGCAGAACAGCCAACGTCCAGACCGGTGTGACAGGCAACACCACCATCGCCAAAGACACAACGTGCACAAGATCAGGGCATGCTTGGTCAAACAACTGACATTCAGCCAAGCTGCTGTGTTCGCCCCACAAACGTTTGAAGAACCCAGATGACAGTTCCCCTGGCACCGTCTCAGCCATAAAATCCACTTGCGTTGTGACAACGGCATGCTTGCTGTGGGCATGGGCTACTCTGTGCAACACACCCAAGGTTTGCGTCAAGACCAAGGTTGCCAAAAGCACCAGCACCAAACGCTGCAAGATACGCAAGCGCAGGGTCACAGACAGCCAGCGAACGGCATCAGCCATGCTTGACCCGATCTGCAAAGGTTTTCAAAAACTTCTGAACCTTGGGTGCCACCACATGGGCGCAATAGCCTTGGTCGGGGTGGTGTTCAAAATAATCTTGGTGGTAGGCCTCGGCGCTTGAATAGTTGCTCAAGGCGTGCAACTCGGTCACCACCGCGCCATTGAAGTAACGGTTCACCTCATCCAGCACGGCTTGTGCCTCGGCACGGTCCGCCTCATCGCTGAGGTAGATGCCGCTGCGGTATTGCGTGCCCACGTCATGGCCTTGACGGTTCAAGGTGGTGGGGTCGTGGATGACAAAGAAAATTTCCAGCAAGTCACGCAAACGCACCATCTGTGGGTCGTACACCAGGCGCACCACTTCCACGTGGCCCGTGGTGCCCTCGCACACTTGGGCGTAGCTGGGGTTGAGCACATGGCCGTTGCAGTAGCCCGATTCCACATCCAGCACACCTTGCACACGCACAAACACGGCTTCGGTGCACCAAAAGCAGCCCCCACCCAAGGTGATGACCTTGTGGGCGTCGGGAATGTGGAGAGTGGGTGCGGTATCGGTCATAGAGGGTTCGATTCTATGATTCATCATTTGGCAGCATGGGGCTGCCCCCTTTCGTCACAAGGCCTCTCTTGGACTCTCTGCTTGCACTCAAACCCATCTTGACCACCTTGGCGCTGCCTGCTGCCAGCGGTTTGCTGTGTGTCATGGCCATGTTGCTGTGGGCGTGGCGACGTGTGTCTGCGTCGCGCCAAGCCGCCAAGGCGCGCCTGCCATTGAGTTTGGCAGGCTTGGGCTGCGCAGGGCTGTGGCTGCTGAGCTGTCAGGCCATGGCCATTTGGCTGTCTATCCATTTGCTGCCCCAAGTCGCAGCACTCAAGCCCCAAGACCTCGAGCGCCACAAGGTGCAAGCCATTGTGGTGCTGGGCGGTGGCGTGGAACAACATGCGGCGGAATACGGCGGTCCCGTGCTGTCGCCCGATGCCATGTCGCGACTGCTGTACGGCGTCTATCTAGCCCAAGCGTCCAAGCTGCCCATGGCCTATAGCGGCGGCATCGGATGGGCAGGCAAACCCGAGCAAATGTCCGAAGCTCAAGTGGCCGACTTGGCACTGACCTACATCGGTGGCCCTCGCCTGCGTTGGCAAGAAAACCAATCGCGCGACACGCGCGAAAACGCCGTCTTCACGGCCAAACTCTTGAAGGCCGATGGCGTGACCCGCATCGCCTTGGTCACCCATGCTTGGCACATGCCACGCAGCATCAAGCAATTTGAAGCAGCGGGCTTACTTGTCACCCCAGCCCCCATGGGGTATGTGCGCAGCGACGCGCGGCCGCTGTTGCAATGGTTGCCCAGCGGCACCGGGTTGCGCGAAAGCGCTTGGGTTCTGCGCGAATGGCTGGGGCTGCTGTTGACCACCTGATTCACGGGGGTTGGTGAATCGGCTACATTACTAACCCATCAGTCATTAGCAACATGTCCATAGAAAGCCTCCTCACATCACCAGAGTCGCCCCCTAAGCGGGAGCGACGCAAAGAGGCGCGTCCGGGAGAACTGCTAGACGCGGCGCTGGCCTTGTTTGTAGACAAGGGCTTTGCAGCGACCCGGGTTGAAGAAGTGGCGGCACGTGCAGGCGTGTCCAAAGGCACTTTATTTTTGTATTTCCAAAGCAAGGAAGACCTGTTCAAGGCCGTGATCCGTGAAAACATCGCGTCCTTGTTTCCAACCTGGAATGAGGAATTCAACAGCTTTCAAGGCAGCAGCGCTGACATGCTGCGCTACGCCATGCAAACCTGGTGGGAACGCATGGGCAACACCAGTGCCAGCGGCATTGCCAAGCTGGTGATGAGCGAAGCACAAAACTTTCCCGATATTGCTGCCTATTACCAAAGCGAGGTGATTCGCCCTGGCAATGCACTGATTCGCCAAATCTTGGCGCGTGGCGTGGATCGCGGCGAATTTCGCCCTCTCGATCTAGACCAAGCCGTCTACACCGTGGTCGCACCGATGATTTTTTTGATGATGTGGAAACACTCCATGGGCGCCTGTGCGGCCTCGGCAGAGATTGTGGACCCCGAGCGTTTCATCCACATGCAAGTTGACGTGCTGTTGCACGGCATGGCCGCCCTCACTCACACCCCCTCCACCCCATGAAAATCAAACCCAGTTGGCTCGTGATCGGCGTTGTTGTCTTGGCCTTGGGCGGCGGCATTTTGCGCGCACTCTCGGCCAAACGTGCGCAGCAAGAAGCGGCGGCCGCGCCGCCCAGCGTGCAAACCCAAATCGAGCTCGCCAGCACAGATGTGATCACGGCAAGCCAGCGTGATATCACACAAGGGCTCGATGTTTCAGGCACCGTCAAGGCCTTGAACTATGCCCTCATCAAAGCCCGCGTGGCAGGTGAGTTGAAAGAAATCACCGTCCGTGAAGGTGACAGCGTCAAGGCAGGCCAAGTGCTGGCCCGCATCGACCCGACCGAGTACCAGCGCCGTTTTGAACAAGCGCAAGAGCAGGCGCAAGCCGCCAAATCGCAAATGGAAATTGCGCAACGACAAGCCGACACCAACCAAGCCTTGGTGAACCAAGGTTTCATCTCCAAAACAGCGATGGACAACTCCTCGGCCTCTTACCAAGGCGCGATAGCGAGCTACAAAGCCGCCATTGCGGGTGCCGAGGTGGCGCGCAAGTCCCTGGACGACTCGGTGCTGCGCGCCCCGTTTGCCGGTGTGATCGCGGTACGCAGTGCACAGCTGGGTGAGCGCGTGGCCATTGACGCCAAGGTGCTGGAGCTGGTCGATTTGAGCCAGCTCGAAGTGGAAGTGCCACTGAGCCCCAGCGATTCAGTGGACGTGCGGGTGGGCCAAGTGGCCAACTTGCAAGTGGAAGACCGGGCGCAAAAAATCACCGCCAAGGTCAAACGTATCAGCCCCAGCGCGCAAGCAGGCAGTCGCAGTGTCTTGGTGTATTTGGGCCTGGACAAACCCGAAGGCTTGCGCCACGGTTTGTTTGCCAAAGGTCTGTTGGGCTTAGGACACAGCCAAGTGCTGGCCGTGCCCGTGTCTGCCGTGCGCACCGACCGCGCCAAGCCCTATGTGCAAGTGGTTGAAAAAGTGGGCGACAACGTTCAAGTCGTCCATAAAACCGTCGAGATGGGCGTACGTGGCACGGACTTGACGCAACCCGATGCCGAGCCTTGGGTTGGCGTGACAGGCTTGGAGGCTGGCAGCATGGTGCTCAAGGGCCAAGTCGGTGCCTTGCGTGAAGGGCTGCGGGTGAAGTACACCGCAGCAGCAGCGCAGCCTGGCGCATCAGCCTCCAGCGCACCTTGAACCTCGGATAGCCTCAAGACGCCATGTGGTTCACCAAAGTCAGTTTAAAAAACCCGGTCTTTGCCACCATGGTGATGCTCGCCTTTGTGGTGCTGGGCCTGTTCTCGTACCAGCGCCTGAAGATCGACCAATTCCCCAACATTGACTTTCCGGTGGTGGTGATCACCACCGAATACCCAGGCGCATCGCCCGAAATTGTGGAGAGCGAAGTCAGCAAAAAAATTGAGGAAGCTGTCAATTCGATTGCTGGCATCAACACCCTGACCTCACGCAGCTACGAAGGCATGTCGGTGGTGGTGGTGGAGTTCCAGCTCTACATCGATGGCCGCAAGGGCGCCGACGACGTGCGCGAAAAAGTCGCCAGCGTTCGCCCCACCCTGCGCACGGACGTGAAAGAACCCAAGGTCCTGCGCTTTGACCCTGCCAGCAAAGCCATTTGGTCGCTGGCCGTGGTGCCTGAAACACCTGCGCAAGGCCAAGTAGGCACGGCACCTTCGGCCGTGGAGCTGACCAACTGGGCCGACCAGGTGCTGAAAAAGCGCTTGGAAAACGTGCGCGGTGTGGGCTCGGTCACTGTGGTGGGCGGCACCAAGCGTGAAATCAATTTGTACCTGAACCCGCAAGCCATGGAGTCGCTGGGTATCAGCGCCGACCAGGTGGTGAATGCGGTCAAAACCGAAACCCAAGATTTGCCGGTGGGCAGCTTGCGCTCGCTGCAGCAAGACCGTGTGATTCAAGTGCAAGGACGCATGCTGCGTCCTGAACAATTTGCCAACATCATCGTGGCGCGCAAAGGCACCACCCCCATCCGCTTGGGTCAGGTGGCCAAAGTCAACGACGGTGGCCAAGAAGTGGAAAGCCTGGCGCTCTACAACGGCCAACGCACCTTGTTGATGACAGTGCAAAAGGCACAAGACGAAAACACCATCGAAGTGATCGACGGCCTGAACAAAACCGTAGCCGAGATGAAAACCCAATTGCCCCAAGGCGTGCGCTTAGAGCCGGTACAAGACGGCTCACGCCCCATCCGCGTGGGCGTGGCCAATGTGCGCCAAACCCTGATCGAGGGCGCCTTGCTCACTGTGTTGATCGTGTTTTTGTTCTTGAACTCCTGGCGCTCCACCGTGATCACCGGGCTCACGCTGCCGATTGCCATCATTGGCACGTTTTTGTTCATGTACATGTTTGGCTTCACCATCAACATGATCACGCTCATGGCCTTGTCCTTGTGCGTGGGCTTGTTGATTGACGACGCCATCGTGGTGCGCGAGAACATCGTGCGTCATGTGCAAATGGGCAAAGCGCCTTACGACGCGGCCATGGACGGCACGCAAGAAATCGGTTTGGCCGTGTTGGCCACCACCCTGTCCATCGTGGCCGTGTTTTTGCCGATTGGCTTCATGGGCGGCATCATTGGTAAGTTCTTCCATGAGTTTGGCTTGACCATCGTCGCGGCAGTGATGATTTCGATGTTCGTGAGCTTCACGCTCGACCCCATGTTGTCGTCGGTCTGGCATGACCCCAGCATCCACGCGCATGGCCAGCACGACCAATCCAACGCGTTGTACGACCGCACCATTGGCCCCATCACCACTTGGTTTGAAACAACCACCGACCGTTTGATTGCGTTCTACCAGCGCATCTTGAAGTGGGCTCTGGGCCACAAGCGCGCGACCGTGGGGTTGGCGGTGGTCACTTTTGTGGTCAGCATCTTCATGGTGCCGCTGTTGGGCACCGAGTTCGTACCCAAGGCCGATTTTTCGGAAACCTCGGTCAGCTTCTACACACCTGTGGGTTCCTCGCTCGAAGTGACCGAAGCCAAGGCTCAGCAGGTGGAGGCCATCATCCGTGAATTTCCAGAAGTGCGCTACACACTCTCGACCATCAACACCGGGGCGGCCAACGGAAAAATTTACGCCAACGTGTATGTGCGCTTGATTGACCGTAAAAATCGCCAACGCAGCGTGGACCAAATGTCGGCTGTTCTGCGCGAGCGCTTGCGTCAAGTGCCAGGCATCACCGTGACCCACGCGGGCTTGCTCGATACCGTAGGCGGCAACAAACAAGTGGAGTTTTCACTCCAAGGCAGCGACTTGCGCGAGCTCGAGCGCTTGACCCGCCAGGTGATGGACAAGGTACGCACCATCCCCGGCTTGGTAGATTTGGACTCCAGCATCAAACCCGACAAACCCACGATTGACGTCAACATCCAGCGTGAAGCGGCTAACGATTTAGGGCTGTCTTTGGGCAGTGTGGGCAACCAATTGCGTACCTTGGTGGCGGGGCAAACGGTGACCAACTGGCGTGCTGCGGATGACCAAACCTATGATGTCAATGTGCGCTTGTCCCCCAGCGCACGCAATGCCGTGCAAGACTTGGAACGCCTGCCCTTCACCGTGGGCACGGCCACCGATGGCAGCCCCCGGATTGCGCGCCTGAATCAGTTTGCCCAAGTGGTCGAAGGCACGGGCTCCAACCAAATTAACCGCCGCGATTTGATGCGCGAAGTGGCCATCAACGCCAACGTCTACAACCGTGCTGCAGGTGAAGTGTCGGCCGACATTCGCAAGGTGATGGAGACCGTGCAACTGCCCCCCGGTTATCGCTTCCAGTTCAGTGGTTCGACCAAAAACATGCAAGAGTCGTTTGGCTATGCCATCTCGGCCTTGGTGTTGGCCATCGTGTTCATCTACATGATCTTGGCCAGCCAGTTCAAAAGCTTCTTGCAGCCCATGGCCTTGATGACAGCCCTGCCCCTGACGCTAATTGGCGTGGTCTTGGCCCTGCTCATGTTTGGTTCGGCCTTGTCCATGTTCTCGGTGATTGGCGTGGTCATGTTGATGGGCTTGGTCACCAAAAATGCCATTTTGTTGGTCGACTTCGCGATTCGCGCGCGCGAAGACCAAATGCAAACCGACGGTTCGGTGCGCCCTGGCCTGCCCCGCAACGAAGCACTGCTGTTGGCCGCCGAAGTGCGTTTGCGCCCGATTTTGATGACCACCTTGGCGATGATTTTCGGCATGGTGCCCCTGGCCTTTGCCCTGTCGGAAGGTTCGGAACAACGCGCCCCCATGGGTCAGGCTGTGATTGGCGGGGTCATTACCTCGTCTTTGTTAACTTTGGTGGTCGTGCCGGTGGTGTATTGCTACCTGGACGATTTCGCTGAATGGCTCAAGCGCAAATGGGCATCGAATGTTGGCACCTGAGATGCCGACAGTGTGGCCCGTTAAAATTTTGACAACTGAATCACTTACCGCCTTTGGAGTTTTGAGATGAATACCCAAGAACAAGCCCGTTTCAACATGGTCGAGCAGCAAATTCGCCCCTGGCAAGTGCTGGACAAAGCGGTGTTGAATGTGTTGTCGCATGTACCACGCGAATTGTTCGTCCCCCAGGCTTATCAAGCGCTGGCCTACACCGACACCGACATTCCGTTGGGACATGGTCAAAGCATGGTGCCACCCCGTGTCGATGCCCGTTTGATGCACGACGTGCACCTCACAGGCAGCGAAAAAGTGTTGGAAATCGGCACCGGAAGTGGTTACTTGACGGCCTTGCTGGCCGGTCGCGCACAGCGCGTGGTGAGCTTGGAATTGAACCCCGAACTCGCCGCCACCGCACGCGCCAATTTGCAACGCGCAGGCATCACCAACGTGGATGTGCGCGTGGCCGATGGCAACGCAGGTGCAGCAGGCGATGCCCCGTTTGACGCCATCGTGCTCGGTGGCTCGGTGCTGGAAGTGCCCCAGGCCTTGTTGCAACAACTCAAAGTCGGTGGCCACTTGATCGCCATCGTGGGGCAAGACCCCATCATGGTCGCCACCCTCTACACCCGCACATCTGACGCAGCTTGGAGCAGCAAAGCCTTGTGGGACACCTCCGCCCCACGGTTACAAGGCTTTACAGAGCCCACTCGTTTTCACTTCTAAAAGCTCGGCATGATCGACCAAATTCAACCGGCTCAGCTGCAAGACTGGATCGCGTCCCAATCTGCACACGGCACCACCGTGGTGTTGGATGTGCGTGAACCATGGGAAATTCAAACCGCTTGCGTAAGCGCGCAAGGGTTTGAGTTGCTGACGATCCCGATGAACACCGTGCCCGTGCGGTTGCAAGATTTGAACCGTGATCAACCCATTGCTTGCTTGTGCCATCACGGTGGCCGCAGCATGCAAGTGGCAGCGTTTTTGGCGCAACAGGGCTTTGCCCATGTGGCCAATATTGCCGGTGGTATTCATGCGTGGTCATCACAGCTTGACCACACCGTGCCAACGTATTGATTTTTGAAAGAACCCCATGTTGCTATCTCGCGTCTCGTTTCGCACCCTGCCTTTGACGGCAGCGCTTGCTTTGGCTTTTGCATCCAACGTTCAAGCCCAAAGCTTGGTCGAGATGTACGAAGCAGCCCGTGGTTACGACGCTGGGTTCATCTCGGCCAAGGCGCAGTTTGAAGCCAACTTGGCCAAGGCCAATCAAACCTTGGGGGGCATCTTGCCGAACATTGCGTTGTCGGCCACTGTCTCTCGAACCAAATTTCAAGTCCGCAATGATGGATCTGCGGCATTGGCGCAAGATCGCTTTTTTGGAACGGGCTCGGGCGCCATCACTGTCACGCAAGCTATTTACCGCCCTGCTGCTTGGGCTGCCTATCGCCAAGGCGGTCGTTTGCTCGAACAAGCCGCTGCGCAATATGAAGCGGCCGAGCAAGACCTGTTGGTGCGCGTCTCGCAGGCTTACTTTGACGTCCTGACCAGCGAAGATAGCCTGGCATCGGTACAGGCTCAAAAGACCGCTGTGGGTGAACAACTGGCTTCGGCCAAGCGCAACTTTGAGGTCGGCACCTCCACCATCACTGGCGTGCGTGATGCCCAAGCACGTTATGACCTGACCACCGCGCAAGAAATTGCGGCTGAAAACGATTTGCGCATCAAGCGTCTGGCTTTGGACTTGGCCGTCGGCATGAGCAACGCCAAACCCAAGCGTTTGGCTGACAACTCGAAATTGATTGCACCACCCAGCGAAAACGTAGACAGCTGGGTGTCTCAGTCCGAAGTCGCAAGCCCTGCCGTGCGACAAGCCCAATTGGCATTGGATGTGGCCACGCTCGAAGTGGACAAAGCAGTCGCGGGGCACAAGCCCACCTTGGATGCCCAAGTTTCATATTCAGGCATTAGAAACGTAGATGGCACTTCTACGAGTGGTGGCACCGTGGCCTCTAACCATGTGTTCAACCCCTCTGCCGCCATCGTCTTGAACGTTCCGATTTTTGCGGGTTTCGCCACGCAATACCGCGTCAAAGAAACCGTGTCGTTAGAAGACAAAGCGCGCTCTGACTTCGAAAACGCCAAACGCACCACCGCCCAAGCCACCCGTACGGCCTACTTTGGTTTGGTGGCAGGTCTGAGCCAGGTCAAGGCGTATGAAGCTGCGGAAGCCTCGACCCAAAGCGCCTTGGACGCCAACAAACTCGGTTACTCCGTGGGTGTGAACATCAACATCGATGTGCTGAACTCACAAAGCCAGCTCTACCAAACCAAGCGCGATTTGGCCAAAGCACGCTACGACGTGTTGGTGGGTAATTTGAAACTGCGCCAAGCCGCAGGCACCTTGACGCCTGAGGACTTGCAGTCCATCAACAGCTTGTTGGCGCCTTAAGCCTTCGAGGGGTTGAGGTAAGGCAGCAGCGCCTGTGCCGTGCGCTGCGTTGCGCCACGGTGCTGCTGGGTGAAGACCAAGCACGCTGCCACATGGGCGTTTTCATCAGGACCAAAACGCACCATCTGCAAGGCTGTGGTCACCGCGTGCGCCATATCGTCCACACGCAAGGCGGCGCCAGCTTCCAAGGCCAACTCAGCCGCTTCTGCAAAGTTGAAGGTGTGGGGCCCCATCAACACGGGGCAGCCGCAGGCGGTGGCTTCAATCAAGTTTTGGCCACCCAAGGGTTCAAAGCTGCCGCCCAACAATGCCGCGTCGGCCAAGCCGTAATACAGGGCCATCTCACCCAGCGAGTCGCCCAACCACACGGTGTTCACATCATCTTGTTGTGCCAGGTCTGGGCCGTCGGTCCAGCTGCTACGGCGTGACACGGTCCAGCCACGTTGGGCGATGGCTTGGGCGACTTCGTCAAAACGCTGCGGGTGGCGCGGCACCACCAGCCAATGCACGGCGTTGACATGGTCTTGCGCATCCAGTGGGTTGTCTTTAAGGGCTTGCAAGGCATCAAGCCACAGGGCCTCTTCGCCTTCGCGCGAGCTGGCGAGCAAGACCACGGGGCGTTGGAGTTGCTGTTTCCACACCAGCGCTTGCGCCAACTGCTGGCCATCGGGTTTGGCATCGAACTTGAGGTTACCCAGCACGCCTTGCACATGGGCACCCAAGGTGCGTAAGCGCTTGGCATCGTCTTCAGTTTGCGCCAACACCGCATGCAGCCCTGCGTAGGCAGGGCGTGCCAACCACGACAAGCGCAGCGCTTGTTGCAGACTTTTTTCGCTCAGGCGGGCATTGACCAACACCATGGGCACGTGCGTTTGGCGGCATTGCGCCACCCAGTTGGGCCAGATTTCGGTTTCCAGCACCACTGCAAGACACGGTTTGAAGTGGGTCAAAAACCGTTGCATGATGGCAGGCGTGTCCCAAGGCTGCCACACCTGCACATCGCCTGGTTGCAACAAGCTGCGTCCTTGCGCTCGCCCTGTGGCCGTGCCATGGGTCAGCAAGATGCGCACACCGGGCTGCGCCTCACGCAAGGCATGCAACAACACCGCCGCCGCACGGGTTTCGCCCA
>Ga0228703_1000582_pt1 | contig 25693 bp, 24 predicted proteins | sample McNCre217_Aug_MG_3_FD_178020 | JGI IMG/M metagenome (GOLD analysis project Ga0228703, IMG submission 178020) | Freshwater microbial communities from McNutts Creek, Athens, Georgia, United States - 29-17_Aug_MG | ecosystem: Environmental > Aquatic > Freshwater > Creek | place: USA: Georgia... | reverse complement strand
CTGAATGTGCTCGCCGCGATCTCCCAGGTTGCCGCCCAAGGCTAGAACCGCCTTGACTTTGGCCATTTACCGAGAGGCCTTCACGGTGACGCTGACATCGGCGAATTCGAAAGGAATCGGAGCAGAAGGCTTGTGAACCGTTACCTTGGCGCGCTTCACTACCCCGCCGCCGAAGTTGAATACAAGGTCGAGCAGGCGCTGCGCAAGAGTCTCAAGCAGGTCTACTGGGTTTGCCTTCGCGTTTTCGACGATGGCCGATGCAAGGGTGCCGTAGTGAACGGTCTTTGCTAGGTCGTCGGTGTTGGCAGCTGCTTCGCCGTCAATCCAAACGCTCGCGTCGATGATGAACTTCTGACCGTACTGTCGCTCAAAATCGAAGACACCGTGATGCGCGAAAACCTCTAGGCCGGTGATCTTGATTTTGTACATGCCTTAACCCTATTTCAGTTGCCCGCTGAGCGCAGTGCTTCAACCAGTTTGATGGTGTCGTTGGTGGCTTGAACGTTGTGAACGCGAAGCCCCCAAAGCTTGCGCTGCAAGAGCAGTGCGGTCAAAACCGCGGTGGCCAAGTCGCGTCGGTTGTTGTCCACCGATGCCGGGGCATCCGAGTCGAGCGTGCTCGCCAAGAAGCGCTTTCGTGAAGCGCCGACGAGAACCGGCAAACCCAAACCTTCGAGCAGATCGAGACGTGCCACGAGGTGCCAGTTTTGCGCCACATCCTTGGCGAAACCAAGACCAGGGTCGACGATGATTCGGTCGCGCGAAATGCCGTTTGCCACGGCGATCGAAACCTGCTCGGCAATCTCGGCAACCACATCGGCGGCAACATCGTTGTAGTTGTTTAGCTGATCCATCTGGTCGCTGAATCCGCGCCAGTGGCTGAGAATGTACTTTGCGCCGGTTGCCGCAACCGCCTTGTGCATGGCTGGGTCGGCAAGCCCTCCGGAGACATCGTTGACGTAGTTTGCACCAGCGGCAACCGCAGCAACCGCGGTTTGTGCATTCATGGTGTCGACACTGATTTCGCAGCCCGATTCGACGAACCATGGCTGCTGCTTGAGAGCCTCTATAAGCGGCACGACTCGAGCGATTTCTTGATCGAGTGCGACGCGTTCGGCACCCGGACGGGTGGATTCGCCACCGATGTCGAGAATGGTCGCGCCTTCTGCGATGAGCGACTTTGAGTGAGCGAGTCCTAGTTCAACGGAGTTGTAGGCACCGCCATCGCTGAAGGAATCGGGGGTCATGTTGACCACGCCCATAATGTGCGGGCGAATGAAGCTCGCTGGCTGCTGCGAAGACTCCGTGCTGGAACTCACTTGGAGATCAGTCCCATAACTTCGGCGCGAGCCGCAGGCTCGGCGTAGCATCCACGAGTTGCCATGGTAACCGTCGAGACCTCAGGCTGACGAGCTCCGCGCGATGCAACACAGTGGTGTCGAGCCTCAACCACAACTACAACACCCTTGGTGCCAAGCCCAGCCTCGAGCGCGTCTGCAATCTGAGCAGTCAGGTTTTCCTGCAGCTGCGGACGCAGCGCCAAAACCTCGACGAGCTTTGGCAAGCGGCCGAGTCCAACAACGCGGTCGGTAGGCAAATAGGCAATGTGGGCTACACCGGTGAAAGGCAGCAGGTGGTGCTCGCAGATCGAGACCAGCTCGATGTCCTTGAGCAACACGAGGTCGTTGTGTTCCGCCGGGAAGGTTTCGCCGAGAACCGATAGTGGGTCTTGGTTGACTCCCGCGAAGAAGCCCTGATAAGCCTCAGCGACCTTGTCTGGGGTGGCCAAGAGTTCGGCTCGAGTTGGGTCCTCGCCAATAGCGGCAATGAGTTCAGTCACTGCCGCCTTGATGCGAGCTACGTCAATCATCGAACCAAAACCCCGACTAGTTGCTGGTCTCTTCGGTCTTCTTAGCGCGTGGCTTACGCACAGCCTTTGGCTTGGCCTCGGCTGCGGCATCAACGGTTGAAGCCTTTGCAGGAATAGCGATTGGAGCCTGGGTGCTTACCGGGCGCTTTGCGCTCGATAGCCAGGTCTTACGCTTTGGCAACTTCTTTACCTTTGCGAAGATCTCGGCGATTTCGTCGGCCTGAAGGGTTTCCTTGATCATCAGCTCGCGAGCAAGGTTGTCCAGGATCTCGCGGTTGGTCATAAGAGCCTTGTAAGCCTCTTCGTGAGCGGCCTCAACGAAGCTGCGAACCTCGGCGTCGATGATCTGAGCGGTCGACTCAGAGTAGTCGCGCTGCTGAGCCATGTCGCGGCCGATGAATACTTCGCCACCGTTTCCGTAAGAAACTGCACCGATGCTGTTCGAGAAGCCGTACTGAGTAATCATGGTGCGGGCTATGTTGGTTGCCTTTTCGAAGTCGTTCGATGCGCCGGTGGTTGGGTCGTGGAAAACGATTTCTTCCGCGACGCGGCCGCCCATTGCCCAAGCCATCTGGTCTAGCAGCTGGTTGCGCGATACCGAGTAGCGGTCTTCCAGAGGAACAACCATGGTGTAACCCAAGGCGCGACCGCGAGGAAGAATGGTGATCTTGGTGACAGGGTCGCTGTGGTGCAGCGAAGCTGCAACTAGCGCGTGACCGGCCTCGTGGTAGGCAGTGTTCAGGCGTTCCTGATCCTGCATCAAGCGGCTCTTCTTCTGTGGGCCACCGATTACGCGGTCGATTGCCTCATCAAGAGTTGGGGCATCGATGATCTTCTTGTTACCGCGAGCGGTAAGCAAAGCAGCCTCGTTGAGCACGTTGGCCAAGTCTGCACCGGTGAAGCCCGGAGTGCGACGTGCAACGGTAGCTAGATCTACATCGTCGCCGATTGGCTTGCCCTTGGCGTGAACCTTCAGAATCTGCTCACGACCGATTAGATCTGGCGCGGTAACACCAATCTGGCGGTCGAAGCGGCCCGGACGCAAAAGCGCTGGGTCGAGGATATCTGGACGGTTGGTTGCCGCGATAAGAATCACGTTGGTCTTCGAGTCGAAGCCGTCCATCTCAACCAATAGCTGGTTCAGGGTCTGCTCGCGCTCGTCGTTTCCGCCGCCGATACCGGCACCGCGGTGACGACCGACTGCGTCAATTTCGTCTACGAAGATGATTGCCGGAGCCGAAGCCTTTGCCTGCTCGAATAGGTCGCGAACGCGGCTCGCACCAACACCCACGAACATCTCGACGAAGTCTGAACCAGAGATGGTGAAGAAAGGAACGCCAGCCTCGCCGGCAACGGCCTTGGCGACCAGAGTCTTACCGGTTCCCGGAGGACCGTAAAGCAAAACACCGCGCGGGATCTTGGCGCCAACAGCCTGGAACTTTTGAGGCTCCTTTAGGAATTCCTTGATTTCTTGTAGTTCTTCAATGGCTTCATCGGCACCCGCAACATCGGCGAAGGTGACCTTAGGCATGTCTTTGTTTACAAGCTTGGCGCGTGACTTACCGAAGTTCATGACACGGCTGTTTCCGCCCTGCATCGAACCCATCAGGAACCAGAACACCACACCGATGATGAGGAATGGAACGAGGCTGCCGAGGAGCGATACGTACCAAGGAGTGTTTGGAACCTGGTCGTTGTAGCCGCCCTTGATCTTGGCTGCCGAAATGGTGTCTACAACCTGCTGACCGCGAGGGAATACGTAGTAGAACTGGACCTGCTTGCCAAACTTCTTGTCGGCCTTGATGAGGTCTACGTCGACGCGCTGTTCGCTATCGACCACGACGACGCGCTCTGCCGCACCAGTCTCGATCAGGTGCAAACCGGTAGCGGTGCTTACCTGGCGGTAACCGCCCTGGCCTAGCATCTGGGTACCGACGATTAGGACCATCACGGCCAGCAAAATCCAAACGAATGGACCGCTGAAAAGTTTCTTGAGATTATTTGGCACGGAGTTACTTTCTAGAGTGTTACAGCGCTAAACATAAGGTTACCGTCGGACATTCCAACGCGGGAAGGTTGTTCGCGCACAGGCGAAAAGTGCATCCCATGAAGTTTTGGGCTATTTAGCTGTAGACCTTCGGGTCCAGCACTGCCACGCAGTTTAGGCTGCGGTACTTCTCGTTGTAGTCGAGGCCATAGCCAACTACGAACTCATTTGGAATATCGAAGCCCACTAGCCAAACCGGCACCTCAACCTTGGCAGCGTCTGGCTTGCGCAAGAAGGCGACAACCTCAACCGATGCGGCGCCGCGAGCCTTCAAGGTGGTCTCTAGCCACGAAAGAGTTAGTCCGCTGTCGATGATGTCTTCGACGATGAGGACGTCCTTGCCGTGGATTTCGGCATCTAGGTCCTTCAGGATGCGGATTACACCGCTTGAAACGGTGCCCGAACCATACGACGACAGCGCCATCCAGTCCATCGCCGTGGAGATGTTTAGTGCACGCGAAAGGTCTGCCATGAACATGACCGCACCCTTTAGAACGCCTACGAGTAGGACGTCCTTGCCTTCGTAGCGCTTGTCGATCTCGGCTGCCAGTTCGGCAACACGGGTCTTGATCTGCTCTTCGGTGACGAGCACCTTGGTTAGCTGGTCCTTGGCGGATTCGAAGTTCACTTAGCAGGCTCCCGGTTTGAGCGTTTTGGTCGATTTGAAGATGAGTTCACCATCTTGTCTTACAACTCTAGCCCCTGGAACGGTCAGTTCTTTTTGTCCGTGCCAGTTAGTCACCAATTGCATAACTTCATCGACGTGAATCTTCGAAATGGTGGCCCCAAAGAGTGAAAGCGCCCTGTGCACCACCCTGCTTGCGATGGGGGTTGGCAGGCTTGCTAGTTCGGAAACACCGATGGTGATTTTGGTGGCAGACAACTTCGCAAGGGCCTTGAATGCGTCATCGCTCTGGGCCTCTAGATAGGCAAGGTCTTCTTGAACCAGCTCAGCCGTTCGCGCCAACGACTGCACTACGCCCCCGCCAAGTTCAGCCTCGAGAGCTGGCAACGCGGCCTTGCGCACCCGCACGCGCGAGAAATCTGCGGATTCATTGGCTGGATCATCCCAGACCACAACGCTTTGGTCCGTGCAGGCGGCCTCTGTGGTGGCACGCGAAATGCCCAGCAGTGGGCGCAACCAGCGGCCATCGATGGCGGCCATACCGGCGATGGACTTTAGGCCCGAGCCACGAGCGAGCCCGAGAAGAACGGTTTCAGCCTGATCGTTTTGGGTGTGGCCGAGGAGAACGTGTTTGGCGCCGAGTCGTTTCGATGCGGTCTCGAGCGCTGCGTAACGAGCATCTCGGGCTGCGGCCTCTACTCCGCCAACGCCAGGTCCGGCAGGCACGGTAATGGAAACGACCTCAACCAGGCTCAAGCCAAGTGCCTTGAGGCGCTCGGCAACCTCTGGCGCCACCTGCTTGGTGACCTCTTGAAGTCCGTGTTCGACAACCACCGCACCGACTCGAATGCCCGCGCGCTGACCCTCAAAGGCAGCCGCAGCGGCGAGCGCCATCGAATCGGCTCCACCGGAAACCGCGGCCAAAACCAGATCTCCCGAGGCGACCCCCGCACGGTCCCAGTTTTCGCGAACGGCTCGACGAACATCCGCCATCGCTGGCGTAAGTCTTGGTCGATCAGTCACTGCATTCCATTCATCGGAGTTGTCTATTAGGTAACCTTATTGTCAAGAGTTTCCTCTCTCTCAAGCCTAAATTGGAGCATCAATGCCTTACGACGCAATTATCGAAATCCCTCGCGGTAGCCGTAACAAGTACGAGGTAGACCACGAGTCGGGTCGCGTATTCCTAGACCGCGTGCTTTTCACCCCGTTCGTCTACCCGGTTGACTACGGTTTCTTCGACAACACCCTCGGTGGCGACGGCGACCCGCTAGACGCACTCGTCTTGCTTGAGTTCCCTGTCTTCCCTGGTGTTGGCGTATCGGTTCGTCCGGTTGGCGTGCTTCCTATGGAAGACGACGGCGGCATCGATGAGAAGGTAATCTGCGTGCCTGCAAAGGACAAGCGCTGGGATCACATCCAGGACATCAACGATGTTCCACAGCAGACCAAGGACGAGATTCTCCACTTCTTCAGCCACTACAAGGACCTAGAGCCTGGCAAGTGGGTAAAGGTTGGCGAGTGGGCTGGCAAGGATGTTGCCGAGAAGCTAATCGTCGAAGCACAGGAGCGCTTCAAGACCGAAGGTCACTAATCTTCAACTGAAAATCCCCCGAAACAGCCGGCGCAAGCCAGTTTGATTCGGGGGATTTTTGTTATTCGGGGAGCATTAGCACTTTCGAGTAGTCAGCAGCCCCGTAAGTTTTAGGCGCTCGGACGGCCGGCGTATGGGAAGAGTTCACCGTAGCGCAGCGGGACAATGCGAACGGTACGCGCAGGGTTCGGCGCCTCTAGCATCATGCCGCCTCCAAGGTAGATGACCACGTGGTACTTATCGCCGTTGAACGATGTTCCCGGCAGGGTATACCACATGAGGTCACCGGCAACAGCTTCCTTCACAGGCACCAGCTTGCGGGCCATCGCGAGGGTCAGGAACTGGTTGGTGGCCGAGTGGGTACCGATGTAAATTCCGGCAGCCGCGTAGGCAGCCTTGGTGATACCCGAACAGTCCCAAACCGATGGGCCCATTCCACCAAGCACATAGGCTTCGCCGAGGTGCTGCTTGGCAAACGCGATTGCAGTGTCGACCTGGCTTTGGTTTGGCGGGCCAACGGTGTAAAGCTCAGGAGCGTCAGGCTCGGAGGTGCCGGCGTTCTGTCGGGCTTCGGCGGCGAGGCCTTCTGCGCGCTGGCGTTCGAGGTCTGCCGTGGTGTTCTGCAGGCTAGCCAGCTGCTGGTACAAGATCTTGTTTGCCGCGTTGTCCTTGGCAACCTGAGCCTGAACGGCGCTCGCAGCCGACTGTGCGACCTGGAACTTGGCACGCGCATCGGCGGCCTTGGTGGCCAGCTCGGTCTTAGCGACCTTGAGCTGGTCTGTCAGGCTCTGGGCGTACTTGGCCTTCTCCATCGCGCGCTGGTAGATGGTGTCACTCTGCTGCGCAACCTTGTCCTGCGCGCCTAGCTTGTAGAGCAAATTCTTCGCATTGCCAGGGTTGAGCAACAGGTTTACGGTGGTGCCGCCGCTGCCGTCGCGGTACATCTGTGCCGCGATCTGACCCAGCTGCGACTTCGCCTGGTTTGCCTGAGTAGTTGCAGTGGTGACCTGACCCTGAAGCACCTTCACACGGGAGGCAACGGCATCCACGGCGTTCTGCGCCTGGTTGAAGGCCTCACCCTTCACTAGCGCAACCTTGCCGAGAGCATCCGCCTGAGCCTGTTCACCCTGCAAAATGGCCTGAAGCTTGGCAATCATCGCCTTCTTCGCGGTCACTTTTTTCTTGGCCGCTTGGATGTCGGCCCACGAAGGATAGTTTGGCGCCGCCTGAGCCGGAACCACGGTCGCGAAGGTGGCGATTAGCGCTACTGCTGCGGCCAGTGAGGTGATTACCCGGATGGTTTTTGAGCGAGAGTTGCCGCCAAATGACAAAGCCAAGGGGCACCTCCTGAAAACCAAAGCTGAACTTTAAGGCTAACAGGTGACCCACTCGGGTTGCGTAACCGCGCTGATGCTACTAGGATTTTCTCTTGGTGCTGTAAAGCTCCACTGCTTTGTAGGCCCCATCGTTTAGTGGCCTAGGACGCTGCCCTTTCACGGCAGTAGCACGGGTTCGAATCCCGTTGGGGTCACTATAAAGCGATGGAACAAAGCACCGACCATGGTCCTGTAGCGCAGTTGGTTAGCGCGCCGCCCTGTCACGGCGGAGGTCGCGGGTTCAAGTCCCGTCAGGATCGCCAAGTAGCGAAAGTTACTTACGGCTCTGTAGCTCAGTTGGTAGAGCGAACGACTGAAAATCGTTAGGTCACCGGATCGACGCCGGTCGGAGCCACGAAAATCCCCTGATCTCACGTCGGGGGATTTTTACTTTAACTTTCATTGCCCCATCCCGCCTTCACTAAACTGACAGCATCTTCGAAAAACTGTAAGCAGTGGCCCACAAGGCAGCAGCAGCGAGCGACAAGGGAAAACATGTCAGAGTACCCACGCCTCAACATTGGCGAGGCCGCACCAGATTTCAGCCTCCTGAACCAGGACGCTAAGACAGTAAACATTTCGGACTACCGCGGCAAGAAGGTAATTCTTTACTTCTACCCTGCAGCTTCAACCCCTGGTTGCACCAAGGAAGCCTGCGACTTCAATGACGCCCTGAACCCTCTTGGGGCTGCGGGCTACACCGTCATCGGCATCTCGCCAGACGAAACCCCAAAATTGGCCAAATTTAAGAAGGCCCAGGACCTGAACTTCGAACTTCTCAGCGACGTCGACAAGGCCGTGCACCAGGCCTACGGCGCATTCGGTGAAAAGACCCTCTACGGTCGCGTATACACGGGCGTGCTTCGCAGCACCTTCGTGCTCGACGAAAACGGAGTGATCCAGCTAGCGCTCTACAACGTGAAGGCCACCGGCCACGTTGCAATGTTGCGCAAGCAGCTGGGCATCTAAGGGCTTTACAGCACCTGTTCTTTGGCGTGCTTCAGCACCGGCTTGCTGAACATTAGCGCCAGCACTGCCACACCGGTAACCGCCAAGAACGCACCGATGAAGAGATTGCCGCCTCGACCGGTAAAACTCTGAGACGCGATGAACAGCTGCGCGGTCTGCCAGAAGATTGCGCTCGATCGAGCCCAGCGAAGCCCCTTGCGCAAGCGGAATGCCGTGTACCCGACCCAGACGGCCGAGGCAGCAAAAAGTGCAACAAGAGTAAGGTCCGCGGCGACACTTCGGAACTGTCCGAGCACGAGCGCGTTGACCAAGAAAGCAAGAACAGCAACAGCCTCAACTGCCACGATTACAGCGGAGATATTCCAGATTTGCTGGAGTCTGCGTCCGCCATCGGAGTGCTGACCGGCACGCTCATCGGCGCCTTCGTTTTGCTGCTGCTGTGACATAAAAACCTTGATTTCCGGCAAATGGGGTATTGCCAAACGCCTCTGATTATGAAACCATATTGAGAGTTACAGATGTGCCAAAGATGCCTTTTCAGTAACAAAAATGCGATTTACCAGACGGTCTGGCCGTCTCCTTTGGCTGTGCGCCAAAGACCCAACACAAAGGAATATGCTGCATGAACATGACTTGGCTAAATGAAGCTCGATGCCTCACCGAAGACCCAGAACTGTTCTTCCCAGTAGGAAACACTGGCCCAGCAGTAGAACAGATCGAACAGGCTAAGGCCGTTTGCCGCGAGTGCGGAGTTACCAACTTCTGCCTCGAATACGCAATCAAGGAAAACCAGGACACCGGCGTATGGGGTGGCCTTTCCGAAGACGAGCGCAAGTCGCTCAAGCGCAAGTACGCACGCGCACGTCGCGCAAGCTAATCTTCAAGACGCGGTTTACCGCAGTCACAAAAATCCAGTCCTTCGGGGCTGGATTTTTTGTTTGGGCGGGCGGCAGGTTTGGGTGGGAAGTGGGCGCGCGCCTAGAGCGGCAGTGTCACAACGGCGCGAGTGCCGCCATCGCTAGGCGAATACCAGCGGATGGAGCCGCGCAGTTCACCCTCGACGAGAGTGCGCACAATCTGGGTTCCTAGGCCCGAACCGACCTTGCCGTCAGGAAGGCCGCTGCCGTTGTCGGATACCGAAATCTCAAGCTTCTTCGAGGTACGCTCGGCGGACACCGCCACGAGGCCGCTGCGGTCGCGCAGACCGTGCTCAACCGCATTGGTGACGAGTTCAGTTAGGACCACGGCGAGAGTCGTTGCAACCTCACTGCGAAGCTGACCGAACTTTCCGTCCTTGATGGTGTTGACAGTGGTTCCGTGGCTCGCTGCCAACTCACTCGCCAACATCATCACGCGCTCGAACACTTCATCGAAGTTCACATCTTGAGCCAGACCCGAACTCAGAGTGTCGTGCACCACTGCGATCGCGCTAACTCGACGCATCGCCTGTTCTAGCGATTCGCGGGTGTCATCGCTCTTCGAGCGGCGGGCCTGCATGCGAAGCAGCGAGGCAACTGTCTGAAGGTTGTTCTTCACGCGGTGGTGAATCTCGCGGATGGTGGCATCCTTGGTGATCAGCTCGCGCTCCTGCTTGCGAAGCTCCGAGACGTCGCGACAGAGCAGGATTGCACCGACGCGCTCTCCCCTGCGCTTGAGCGGGATGGAGCGGAGGGACACGGTTCCAGTCTTCGACTCGAGGTCTGCGCGCCAAGGTGCTTTGCCCGCGAGGACGAGTGGAAGCGACTCATCGACGCTGAAGCCGCTCTTAAGAAGCGGAGTAACCGCCTGCGAGAGAACGTGGCCCTCGAGTTCCTGGTTCACACCTAGGCCATCGAAAACCGAGATGCCGTTTGGGCTGGCGAAGATGACCTTGCCGTCGGTGTCTAGACGCAACAAACCGTCGTTTGCGCGAGGCGCACCACGCTTCGGTCCGGTCGGGTTTCCGAAGTCTGGGAAGGTGCCCTCAGAAATCATTGTCAGCAGGTCATTTCCGGCCGCGAGGTAGTTCAACTGAACCTTGTTTGGAACCTTGGTGTCCGCGAGATTAGTGTGACGAGTGATAACCGCAATCGGCTGCGGGGCAACGGTCTCGGAGTTGTTTGAGACGCGGCGTCGCACCGGAATGGCGGTGAATCGGTTTGGGATTCCGTCGTAATTGTCGAGCTGAACCTGATCCACAATCTCGCCGGTCGCAAAGGCCTCGGCAACCTGGTTGTGCCAGACTCGGCGGATCTCGGTTCCGCTGATGTCGCGGTAGAAAATGGTGGCCGAGCTGGATGGTCGGGCGTGACCCACCGCGACAAAACTGCCCTGCAAACCTGGAACCCAAAGAACGAGGTCGGCAAATACTAGGTCGCTCAGAAGCTGCCACTCTGCAATAAGCAGGTTGAGCCACTCGGTGTCTGCAAGGCTTGCAGCGGAGTGCGTTTTGATCAACTGTGACAGCGACGGCATGAGCCAAGTTTACAAAGTAGTTGCCAACCGCTCCGCCAAATCACCGATGGCGGCCAGCGCCTTAGACTTCTGCCCAGCTTGCCGCAGCGGCATGCCTCGCGCAGCGGCCTCATCGAAGAGTTGATCTGATGGGATCACTGCGGCCACCGGGATTGAAGTGAAATCTCGTACCGCCTTGTGCAGCTGCGCGGCCGATCTGCCGCCGACACTGCCAATGTTTGCCCGGTTCAACACGATCTCCAACTGCCCTAAGGAGCTAGCCTCCAAGTCGGTTGCCACCGATGCCAGACGCGCCAACCCAACGGTCTCGGCGGGCACCACGAACAATCTCCTTGAGGCGGTCTTGCGCCCGATTTCGCACAGGGGCTCGGATGCTTCGGCGGAAGCGTCCACCACCACGAAGTCGTATCGCTCGCAGAGCGCTTCGAGAAGTTTTTCGAGTTGGTCGAAGGCAATCTCGTTATCGGCGAGACCGAAACCGCTCAGGTAGTCGAGCGCGGCACCCTTGCTGACAAGCCTTGCCGTCAGCTCGCCCAGTTTCGCGTCGTCTAATCTGTCCTGGCTCAAAAACCGAAGCGCAGCAAGCACCGCAGCCTGACGCTGGGGCAATGCGAAGTATTCGTGCAGCGCGGGAAAACGCTCATCAAGATCGATCAGGCAGACTCGCCGCCCGTTTGCCGCCAGCTCAAAGGCCAAATTCGCGGCGATGACGGTTCGCCCCACTCCCCCGGTTTGGCTTTCCACCCAGATGCTTGCGCCGGTTGGAATCATTCCTGAGCCACCAGGAAGATAGGCGAATCGGTGGCCATCGCCGAAATGACCGCAGGGGCCTGCAGCGGATTTATGAGCACCTCAACATCCTGCGCCTTGGACGCGAACACGCCCTGCTGCTTCATAACGCGGGCAACGCTCACTGCGCCGGCAAGGCGCTTCGGGGCATCGAAATCGTTGCCCGAAAGACGCGCAGCGCTCCAGATAGCAACGATTGAACCCGCGTGAATCGAAGCCCCGAGGGCGGTCTTGCTGGTGACCACCAACCGAACAAATTCGCTTGGCGCAACACCGCTGATGGCCGAGCGCGCCACCAAATCGCCCGCGTAAATAGGCTGACTCGCGAAGCCGCGCGGCTTCACTGTTCCTTTGAGGTACCGAACCCCCATGGAACCGAGACTCAGGTTGGCCACTCGCCATTTTTGTGATTCGAGACTCTCTCCCATGGCGATGGTGTGGACAGGCACGAGGTACTGCTGCTGGTTGAATACGAAGAACTTGAGGCAGACAGCCACAACCACAACAACCAGACCGATTCCGGAAATCTTGAGGTATCTGGCCTTAGATGATGAGCCGCCGAAATTGACCGTGACCATCGAACGCTCCAATCTGACGCACCGCAGTTTGGGTGCAACCAAAAGAGGCTCTCAGATGCTCGACTAAGTCGGTGGAAGTTTTCCACAGCGGGCACGCCAAAAAAAAAGGGGGGGCGGGTGGCACGTCGCCGCGGCGGCCGAAGCACAAGTGCGGCAGTGCGTGCAATCGTTCATGCACTCAGTACCGAGTGCGGACATCGCCCGAAAACGTGTTGCCAGCACGTCATCAAGGTGCCAGTTATCAACAAATAACGGCGCGGCCAACCGCCCAGATACAGGCTGAAATAACTTGGCAGCACAACACATCCAAGCAATCTGAGGGGTAGGCAGATCATGGCAATTCATCGCGCAGCAAAGTTGGCAACAATGCCAAGCATTCAGCACACACCAAAGCGCAAACCGCGCCCGTACGACCCTTTGCTCGACGATGAGGGGCTGTACCCAACCAAGGAAGAAATCGCACTTCTTCCCGACCCGCTTCCGCTCCTTCCAACCATCGCAACCCTGGTGGTTGAGGTCATCGCAGGCGCAAGGTCGGTCGATCAGGTGAGCGCCTTGGTCTCGGATCAGGTTTACGAAAAGCTTCGATCGAAAGTTGCCGCGAGGGCCCGCGCCGATGCCGCAACGGGACGCCCGGTTCTGATGCCAAAGTTTGCAATCGGCAACATTCGCCACGATTCTCCGCGTCCCGGGGTAATCGAATCGGTGGTGCTCATCAAATCTGCCGTTCGAACCCGAGCGGTGACCATCCGGCTTGAACCATTCCATCAGCGCTGGCGTGCCACCAGCGTCACCATTCTGTAGCCGGGAAAGCAAAAACCTCCAACCGATTTCGGTTGGAGGTTTTTGTTATTAAGAACTTAGTTCTTGAAGAACGATGATCCGGCACCATTGTTTGGAGCCTCACCCTCGCCAGCGCCGGTTACGTGCGCGCTGCCATCTTCGTCAGGCGAAACATAGGTGAGCTGCGCGCGGTTGTCCACGTGCCCCTCAAGACCCTGTGCCTGAATCTCGGTGTGGTCTTCGGTGCCCTGCACCGAAACCTCGAGGTTAAACATGTAGCCGATGACTTCTTCGCGGATTGCGCCCATCATCTGCTGGAACATGCCGTAGCCCTCGCGCTGGTATTCAACCAGTGGGTCGCGCTGAGCCATCGCACGAAGGCCAATGCCTTCCTTGAGGTAGTCCATCTCGTAGAGGTGGTCGCGCCACTTGCGGTCGACAACGCTTAGAACGACGCGACGCTCGAGTTCGCGCATTGCTTCCTCACCGATCTGAGCGGTGCGGTTTGCGTAGGCGATTCGGGCATCCGAAGTGATTTCGCGAGCCAACCACGCGGTGGTTAGACGGCTGCGGCTGCCGGCCTCGGCAAGAACCTCATCGATGGCTAGACCGATTGGGTAAAGCTGGCGAAGTTCGTTCCAGAGGGCCTCTAGGTCCCAGTCCTTTGAAGCGTTGTCGCTGACGTGGCTGTTGACGACCTCGAGGATTGCGGCCTCTAGGAATTCGTCGACCTGGTCCTGAATGTTGTCGCCTTCGAGGATGTGACGGCGGTCGGTGTAGATAGCCTCACGCTGACGGTTTAGGACGTCGTCGTATTTGAGCACGTTCTTACGCATTTCGGCGTTGCGAGCCTCAACCTGCGACTGCGCGCTGGCGATCGAACGGCTAACCATCTTCGACTCGATGGCTAGGTCGTCTGGGATGCCCGGACGGTTCATCAGCGCACCGGCGGCACCGCTCGAGAACAGACGCATTAGGTCGTCGGTGAGCGATAGGTAGAAGCGGCTCTCACCCTTGTCGCCCTGGCGACCGGCACGACCACGAAGCTGGTTGTCGATGCGACGCGACTCGTGGCGCTCGGTACCGAGAACGTAGAGACCACCGACTGCAAGAACCTTCTCGGCCTCTTCGGCAACCTGAGCCTTGACGGCTGCGAAGGTCTTGTCCCAAGCCGCCTGGTATTCCTCAGGGTTGGCCTCTGGGTCGATGTTGAGCTTTGCAACCTCGGCAACGGTTAGGAACTCGGCGTTACCACCGAGCATGATGTCGGTACCACGACCGGCCATGTTGGTTGCAACGGTTACACCACCGAGACGACCTGCCTGAGCAACAATCGCTGCTTCACGGGCGTGGTTCTTGGCGTTTAGAACTTCGTGGCGAACGCCAGCCTTTGCAAGCAGACGGCTCAGGTACTCGCTCTTCTCAACCGAAGTGGTACCAACCAAAACTGGCTGGCCCTTCTTGTGACGCTCTGCGATGTCTAGCACGACCATGTCGAACTTGACCTGCTCGTTCTTGTAGATCAGGTCTGGCTGGTCGATGCGAACCATCGGCTTGTTGGTAGGGATTGGAACCACACCGAGCTTGTAGGTGCTCATGAACTCAGCCGCTTCGGTCTCTGCAGTACCGGTCATGCCCGAAAGCTTGTTGTAGAGACGGAAGTAGTTCTGGAGGGTGACGGTGGCGAGAGTCTGGTTCTCAGCCTTAACCTCAACGCTTTCCTTGGCTTCGATGGCCTGGTGTACACCTTCGTTGTAACGGCGACCGGCAAGAATACGGCCGGTGTGCTCGTCGACGATCATTACTTCGCCGTTCATGACGACGTAGTCCTTGTCGCGCTTGAACAGAGCCTTGGCCTTCAGAGCGTTGTTTAGGAACGAGATGAGCGGAGTGTTGGCGCTCTCGTACAGGTTGTCGATGCCTAGGTAGTCTTCGACCTTGTCGATACCTGGCTCGAGAACACCGACGGTGCGCTTCTTCTCATCGATTTCGTAGTCGATTACTGGGTCGAGCATGTCTGCGATCTTTGCGAAGGTTTCGAACCAGCGGTTCGCCTCGCCCGAAGCAGGACCCGAGATGATTAGCGGGGTACGGGCCTCGTCGATAAGAATCGAGTCGACCTCATCGACGATTGCGAAGAAGTGGCCGCGCTGTACGAGGTCTGCCTTGTCCCACGCCATGTTGTCGCGAAGGTAGTCGAAACCGAACTCGTTGTTGGTTCCGTAGGTGATGTCTGCGAGGTACTCTTCGCGGCGCTGAGCTGGCTCCTGGCCGCTGAGGATGCAACCGGTGGTCATGCCGAGTGCACGGAATACGCGACCCATGAGCTCGCTCTGGTAGCCGGCTAGGTAGTCGTTGGTGGTGACCACGTGAACACCGCGGCCAGCAATAGCGTTTAGGTATGCAGGGAAGGTTGCCACAAGGGTCTTACCTTCACCGGTCTTCATCTCCGAGATGTTGCCGAGGTGAAGGTTGGCACCACCCATGATCTGAACATCGTAGGCACGCATGCCGAGGGTGCGCTTGGCTGCCTCGCGAACCGCGGCAAAGGCTTCAGGCATGATGTCGTCGAGCGACTCACCTGCGGCGTAACGCGAACGGAGCTGCTCGGTCTCAAGTGCTAGCTCGGCATCGCTGAGCTTTTCGAACTCTGGCTCTAGGGCATTTACTGCATCTGCGGTGTTGCGCAGCTTGGCAAGCAAGCGGCCTTCGCCGGCGCGCAAGACTTTATTCAGGATGTTAGCCAAGTTGAAGCTCCAAACGGTTATCTATTCTTCGTCAATCTTACGCGAAAGCCCCGAACCACTAGGGCTCGGGGCTTAACGCTGAGGGCGAAACTAGGCCAGTGTTATAACACCGTAATTCCAGCCTTTTCGGCTATAAACAACCGATGGCTTGCCGGTTTCGGTGTCTAGGAAGAGGAAGAACGGGTGGCCAACCAACTCCATCTGGTAGAGCGCATCGTCGACGCTCATCGGCTTGGTCTCAAACTCCTTGCGGCGAATCACAACCGGGCTCTCGCCGAAGTCCGGGCCGGCGTCTGCGCCAGCATCCTCGTGACGGGTTCCGAGAAGTACGTCTGAGTCAACTGGCTGCAGGTCTAGCTCTGCGAAGTTGCTGGCGGTTAGCTCGGATGCCGAGTGCTGGCGGTGCTGGCCGCGGTGAACCTTGTTCCGGTCGCTGAGTCGGCGGAGTCGCTCTGACAATTTGCCGAGGGCAACGTCGAATGCTGCGAACTTGTCTGCTGCGTGCGCCTCTGCGCGAATAACGTGGCCAGGTTCAACAACCGTGAGCTCAACCTGATCTTCCATTCCGGATGATTTATGTTCGTGGCGGGTCACCTTGATGCTCAAAGATTGAGTTCGGTTGGCTAGCTGTTCTACCTTGTGTGCACGCTCTAGAACGTACTCGCGGAAGCGGTCTGAGACCGTAAGGTTACGTGCTGAAATGTTGATTTCCATGATGACCTCCATCGCAGGCGACATTGCCTGTGAAAGCAAGTTATACCCATTTGAAGTTCGCCGTACCCTTTTTCACAAAGTTTCTGCAAAAGTCGCGAAAAACTCTGCTGGAAGCCCCACCTCCGAAAGACTTCGTTGCATCTCCAATAAGGTGGCGCCGGTGGTCACGATGTCGTCGATGAGTACCAGGGCTGGCGGGCTTGCAGGCAGGTTGAGCCCCTTGGGCGAGGCAGTAATTTTGCCTCGCAGGTTTTCGAATCGCTCGGTTTTCCCCAAGCCAGCTTGGTCTCTCGTGCTGCCACTTATCCGCAGACAGTCGATCACCTTGACACCCGACAGGCCCGAAACGCGAAGTTCTCGGGCTACCGCCAAACCCAACAGTTTCGCCGGGACGAACCCTCGAGTCTTGAGGCTGTTGCGCGAGCTAGGTGCCGGGATCAGCCAAATGGGTCTTTCCCGGCCGGCGCCCGGTAGGCCTGAACCCAAATGTCCTGAACACAGCTGGCCGGCGCCCAGTTGACCCGCATCGAACTGACCCGCGAGCACTGCCGCAATCTCGCGAGCGAGATACTGTTGCAAAACCCTCGAACCCGAGGCTTTGAAAGCACGGACGAGGCTGCTAGCTTCGCCGGAGTAGTCGGCAACCGCCCAGCCGGTTAGCCCGGAAATCCTCGTTATGGCTCGCGGCCTAGTGCCAAGCGAATTCGCGCAAGCCGTGCATAACTGCTGGGGTGGTTGGCCGCAGATTACGCAGGGAACAGACAGCCAAACTCGAGACATGAGTCAATGCTTATTGCCACACCGGCACAATTCCGGTGGGCTTCAGGGATTGGTGGAAAACCGCCTAGTTTGGCATGTGTGCGGCCGTCACGCGGTCGGCCAGCAGAGTCCAGGCATAGCCGCGGAAATGCAACAGGGTGTTCGCCTTGGTCAGAACGAATACGTTGGCCCCGGCATCCGCAGACATGATGCTGACACCCTGACTGAGGTTTCCGACCGACTTGGATACGCCCGAAAGTGGGATCGATTCGACGCTCGACTCCCCCGCCGCATCGGTGGCCAAAACCAGAAGATTGGTTTCACCCGCCCAGTCGACAGACACAACATCGGCTGGCGAAGCAATCACCTGCGGGTTACCGATTGCAACCGGAATGCCCAGCTTGTTGCGCACAACAGCCGAAACAACGGTCTTGACCAGCCCCTTCTTATTCACGATCACAAACGCCATTCGGGCGCCCTCGTTGCTCAACGAGTAATCGCGAATGGTGTACTTTGCCAACCAAGGCGCGGTCAGCCAAACGCTGGTGCCAGATTCAGGAGTGACCTGGATGGCTGCAGTGCCGTCGGTCGTCACAGACCACATGATTCCGCGCGAATCGAAGATTGGTTTGAGGGTATTCGGGCGCGAATCGACCAGCACAGGAGTCGGGGTCGACTGGTCCATGCGCACGCGGTACACGCCGGCGGTCGAGCGAAGCGCAAGCAGGTGCTTGTCGTCGGTGAGAGCAAAGTCGGTTGCCGCAACCTGGCGAATCAACGAGCGGGTTCCGCCAATCTGCGCGCCTGCAGGAGCGGAGAGCTGAGTGAGCGCATCGTCAATCAGCGCTACCGGCGAGTAAGCCGCACCGTCTGCAGTTGCCGGCGCAAAGTCCGCCACCTGCTGCGGCGAACGCTCGATGAGGATCTGAACCTTAGACACCCCGGACAGCTGAGTGAGGGTTGCTTTCAACTGCGCCTTGAAATACTGGCGCTGCGACTGAGTGGAACGCAGTGCCGCCGCGTTCAGATTCACCACTGCGGTGTTGCCATCGATGCCAACCGCGTCAATCGCCAACTTCGTGTCGTATGGCATGGTCTTTTCGGTTGCCGGAGCGAGCCAGTTAGATGGGCCATTGAGGATGGCGGTGACCAAACGGGTGGCGGTGGAGGCACGAGCCGGGAACCAGCGAAGGTCTGGCACAAGGTAGTTGTACGAGTGGTCAAAGAAGTAAACCGAGTACGAGTGGAAGATCACGTCGAATACCGGGCGGATGAGCACAATCGCATCCGGGGCCTGCGAGATTCGCCACTGTCCGTTCATCTTCTTGAATCCAAACTGCAGGATGCGCTTGGTGCCAGGAGCCTGGGTTTCATAGTGACCATTGGCATCGATGCGAGCCGAAATGTTTACGGTCACGCTGGCCGTGTTGTCCGAGCTCACCGCGGTATCCAGAGAGCCCTGCTGAATCAAAACCTCGGTGTTTGGGCTCCAGTTGTTACGAAGGTTTCCGGTGAGGTACTCGCGCGCAATTGAGTAGTCGTTCTGCGGTCCGGTAGCGGCGTTGATGAATCCACTCAACACTCCGCGGATGTCCTGCCCGGCAACCGGACCTGATGGCGAGTAGTAAAGGTAGTCGCTGGACGAGCCGTTTTGAACACTCGGACCTTGCTGAATGGCGCTGTTGTGCGGAAGCTGCGCGCAACCGACGAGGGCCATGAGCGTAATGGCGGCGAGTGTGCCTGAGATGATTCTGCGAAGGCTAGTCATGGTAGAAACCTTCCGGCAGATCCCAAAGCGGCTTGGCCGGCGGCATCGGAAGCGGTGAAGCGCTGAAGAGCCCACCCTTGGTGCGCGGCAGAGTCAAACGGAAGCAGGCGCCTTGATTTGGTCGCGCCCAAGCCTGAAGCCAACCGTTGTGCAGGTTTGCGTCTTCCTGGCTGATGGCCAGACCCAGACCGGTACCGCCGCTGGTGCGCTGACGCGACGGGTCGGCACGCCAGAATCGGTCGAAGATGCGGTCCAGCTGCTCCTTGGACATACCAATGCCGTAGTCGGTCACGGTGATGGCAACGGCGTGTTCGTCGGCCCCAACATGGACGTCGATAGGCATGCCCTCGCCGTGCTCCACGGCGTTGGCAAGAAGGTTGCGGAGCAGGCGCTCGATTCGGCGTGAATCGAGTTCGATATCGAGTTCGGTGTGCGGCAGGTCGACGTTGATCTTCGAACCCTTGGCCTTGGCGAGCGGCTCAATTGACGCGATGGCCATGCCCACGACGTACTGCACGTCCTGAAGTTCCATGCGAGCCTGAGCGCTACCAGCATCGAAGCGCGACAGCTCTAGTAGGTCACCCAGCAAGGCCTCGAAGCGCAAAATCTGATCGTTCAGAATTTCGGCATCCTGCTTCAAGGATGGAACCAGCTTGTCGCGGTTGCGGAAAATCATGTCGCCAGAAATACGGATCGTGGTCATCGGTGTGCGAAGTTCGTGGCTCACGTCCGAGACGAAGCGCTGCTGCATGCGCGAGACGTTGGTCACCTTGGTGATCTGCTTCTGGAGGCTATCGGCCATGCGGTTGAACGAACGTGCAAGAACGGCGATGACGTCCTCACCCTTCTCCGGGAGGCGCTGGTCGAGGTCTCCGGAAGCAATGCGCTCGGCCACATCGGCGGCCTCACGAACCGGGCGAACCAGCCAGTTGGTAACGAAGTACGAGACTAGGGCAATCATCAAAAGCGAGATGAAACCACCGACCACAAGCGTGCGCTGAACAAAGTCCAGGGTGTCCTGCTCGGAGATTAGGTCGAACACCAGATAAAGCTCGTAAGAGCCGGCAACGGGAATCTGAATCGGGGCGCCGACGACGATGCCCGGGTGATCGCCCATCGAGGTTGGAATGGCGATGGACTGGTACTGAAGATTGGTTGGGCTCTGCGCGACCTTCTCGCGGAATGCCTCAGGGATGATCGAGATATCGAGGTTTGAAGACATTGGGCTCTGCAGCACCAGCGGCGAACCGACCTGTCCAGGGGTACGCAAGAGTGCGATCTGACGATCCTGGTTTCCAATGTTGGACTCGAGGTTTGGAACCACCGAGTTCATAAGGGTTTGGAGAGCGACTTCATCGGTGATATTTGCTGCGCTGAAGGTGTTTTGAACCTGGATGACCGCACGCTGCGACTCGTTCAGGATCTGGGTCTGACGAGTCTGGAATAGGCCGTTACCGATTGAGTATGAAAGGAAGCCACCGAGCGCGACAAGAGCAATTCCGGAAAGGAAAACGGTGGAGACCACCGAGCGAGCCTGAATCGATCGGCGTAGCAGCCCGATGAAGGTCTTTGGAAGACCCAAACGCTTCACTTAGTTCAGGCCAGCCTTGTAGCCGATGCCACGAACAGTGACCACAATCTTCGGGTCGTCCGGGTCGTCTTCGATCTTCGAGCGCAGACGCTGAATGTGAACGTTAACTAGGCGGGTGTCGCCCTGGTACGGGTAGTCCCAAACGTCCTTGAGCAGCTGTTCGCGGCTGAATACCATCTTCGGCTTTTCGGCGAGGGTGGAAAGCAACTTGAACTCGAGCGGAGTGAGCGCGATCTTCTCGTCGCCGCGGCGAACCTCGTGACCCACGATGTCGAGGGTGATCGAGCCGATCTTCAGGACGTCGGCGTCGGTCTCGATTGGCTTCGGAGCGCGGAGGCTGTTGTTGATTCGAGCCATGAGCTTTTCAGGCTGCCAAGGCGACTTCTCAAAGTAGTCATCGGCGCCGGCCAGGAAGGCCTCTTCCATGTCTTCGGCTTCGCTACGTGCGGTAACCATGATGATTGGGGTGCCCGAGAATTCGCGGATGTCGCGAGTAAGTTCAATACCGTTGCGTCCAGGAAGCTGAATGTCCATGAGGACGAGGTTTGGCTTTGCAGCCTTGAACTTCTCAACAACCTGTAGGCCATCGCCCTCGGTGACGACTGCGAATCCGGCGTCGGTCAACCAACGCTCGAGGCTTTCGCGAAGTCTTACGTCATCCTCGACGAGCATGATGGTGTTTGGCATTGAAACCCTTGCCTTTTAGTAACGGTAGTGATCGACCTTGAACGGACCAGTCACCGGAACGCCGATGTACTTAGCCTGCTCTGTGGTCAACTCTGTTAATTCAACACCAAGTGCGCTCAAATGCAAACGCGCTACCTTTTCATCTAGGTGCTTTGGAAGCACGAATACGCCAAGTTCGTAGTTGGCGCGGTTTGCATAGAGCTCGATTTGAGCGAGAACCTGGTTGGCAAACGAGTTGCTCATCACGAACGATGGGTGACCGGTTGCGTTGCCGAGGTTCATCAAGCGACCCTCGCTCAGGATGAGCACGGCACGGCCGTTTGGCAGGCGCCACTCGTGAACCTGAGGCTTGATCTCGATCTTCTCGACGCCTTCGATGCAAGCGATCCCAGCCATGTCGATTTCGTCGTCGAAGTGTCCGACGTTTGCAACGATGGCGAGGTTCTTCATCTGAAGAATGTGCTCAGGCTTGATGATGCCGGTGTTTCCGGTTGCGGTCACGAAGATGTCGACCTCGCCGATTACCGATTCGAGCTTGGCAACCTGGAATCCGTCCATCGCCGCCTGTAGGGCACAGATCGGGTCTACCTCGGAAACGATTACGCGAGCGCCTTGGCCGCGAAGTGCCTCAGCGCTACCCTTGCCCACATCGCCGTAGCCGGCAACGAAGCAAACCTTGCCGCCCATGAGAACGTCGGTGGCGCGGTTTAGACCGTCTGGAAGCGAGTGGCGGATGCCGTACTTGTTGTCGAACTTGCTCTTGGTGACCGAATCGTTCACGTTGATTGCCGGGAACAGAAGCTGGCCGTTACGGAAGAACTCGTACAGGCGGTGAACGCCGGTGGTGGTCTCTTCGGTGACGCCGAGGATCTCTTCGGCGATCTTGGTGAAGCGGCCAGGCTCGGTCTTGAGCGAGTTCTGAAGAAGGTCGAGGATGACCGACCACTCGTGGCTGTCCGAGGCGGTGGCAGAAGGAACTGCACCAGCTAGCTCGAACTCGCGACCCTTGTGAACGAGCAGGGTTGCGTCGCCACCATCGTCGAGAATCATGTTTGGACCGATGTAAGACTTGCCCTCTGCGGCTGCCTCGGCGGTCCAGTCGAAGATTCGGCTGGTGCACCACCAGTATTCCTCGAGGGTCTCGCCCTTCCACGCGAATACCGGTACACCCTTAGGCTCGGCGGCGGTTCCGTTAGGGCCGACGACCACTGCAGCGGCAGCCTCATCCTGAGTGCTGAAGATGTTGCACGATGCCCAGCGAATCTTGGCGCCTAGGGCAACCAAGGTTTCGATGAGTACGGCGGTCTGCACGGTCATGTGCAGCGAACCGGTGATGCGAGCACCTGCTAGTGGCTGGCTTGCAGCAAACTCTGAGCGAAGCGCCATGAGTCCTGGCATCTCGTGCTCAGCAAGGCGAATCTGGTGGCGGCCGGCTTCGGCGAGCTCCAGGTTGGCAACCTTGTATTCGAAGTTTGAAGCAGTAGTCATAAAGTCTTTATCCTCTGATCAGCGCGAGCACTTCGTCACGCACAGCAGCCATGGTGGCTTCGTTTTTGGCTTCGACGTTAAGGCGAAGTAGTGGCTCAGTGTTGCTTGCGCGAACGTTGAACCACCACCAGTTGTCAACATCGTTGCCGGTTGCGGTAATCCCGTCAAATTCCTCGAATGCAGCGCGCGAGGCAAACGCCTCGTGGACGCGAGCCTTTGCGCCAGGAACGTCCGCTACGGTCGAGTTGATTTCGCCCGAGTTGAAGTATGGGTTGTACTGCTTAGCGAACTCGCTCAGCGGCAACTGCTGCGAACCGAACTGGGCAAGCACGTGCATCGCGGCAAGCATGCCGTTGTCGGCACCCCAGAAGTCGGCGAAGTAGTAGTGAGCGCTGTGCTCGCCACCGAAAATCGCGTTGGTGGCGGCCATCTGGTCCTTGATGAGCGAGTGGCCGACCTTGGTGCGAACCGGAGTCGCGCCATCGGCTGCGATTACCTCTTCGACGATGCGCGAGGTGAGCAGGTTGTGAATAACCGAAATCTGAGCGTCTGGCTTGTTGGCGCGAACACGGGCGATTTCGCGACGAGCAACGATGGCGGCAACTGCAGAAGGAGTGACAGCGTCGCCCTTCTCATCGATGACGAAGCAACGGTCGGCATCGCCGTCGAAGGCAAGACCAATGTCGGCACCGTGAGCGACAACTGCCTTCTGCAGGTCGACGAGGTTCTTCGGGTCAAGCGGGTTGGCTTCGTGGTTTGGGAAGGTGCCGTCTAGCTCGAAGTAGAGCGGAACAATCTCGAGTGGCAACGTACCAAGGTCTGCGGCGTTGCCGAGTACAGCAGGTACAGTCATGCCACCCATGCCGTTTCCAGCATCCACAACCACCTTGAGAGGTCGGATGTCCGAAAGGTCAACTAGTTCGCGCAGGTAGTTTGCATAGTCGGCGAGGATGTGAACCTCACGGTAACTACCCGGCTCGTCAACCTCATCGATTCCGCTCTCGAGGTACGCGATTGCGCGGTCGCGGATTGCAGCTAGGCCAGTGTCGAGGCTGATGCCGCGAGCGCCTGCGCGCGAAAACTTGATGCCGTTGTATGTGGCTGGGTTGTGGCTTGCAGTGAACATCGCGGCCGGTGCGTTCAGGCTGCCCGAGGCGAAGTATGACTCATCGGTTGAGCAGAGGCCGATCGAAACCACGTTGGCTCCGCGGGCCTGCGCGCCCTCTGCGAAGGCATCGGCGAACTCAGGCGATGAGTCGCGCATGTCGTGGCCAACTACGACATCGGTTCCGGCAGCGCCGAGCTCATCTACGAAACCGGCAGCGAGTGCCGAAACGATCTCAGGAGTTAGGTCTGAGCCAACGAGTCCGCGCACATCGTAGGTTTTTACGATTGCATCCCAATTGATGGTCATGAATGGCCTTTCAAAATACCCGGCTGTCGACTTGGTCCCCCGGAAAGCCCACAGTTTCAAAGCGAAACGGGCACCAGACAAGGATACCAAGCGCGGGCCAGCCAAAGGCTTAGTCTTGAGCCATGGAAAACGTCAACCGGTCTCGTGGCCAGCGCCGCGACAGGCACGGTCGAGGCGTTCGCCGCCCACTCTGGAGCCCGCGCTTCGAGCCGGGTGTAGCCAGAATCGGCAACTTCGAATCGACGGTCCAGGACGCAGCAGAATATCTGCGCACCGAATACCCTGACGTATTCTCAGAACTGCGCGTTCTGGTTCGCGATCTTCCGCCGCTACATGGCGAAATCAACTCGATTAGACGCTATTCCTACCGCCGCGAAACCAACACTGTAATCGTGTTCCGAATTCCAATTCAGCGTTTTCGGTTCCGTCTCGACCCGCTTGAGGAAATGTTCCGAATCGAGTCTTACGTGATTGAAGCGGCCGCCGAGATGGTTGGCCGCGACCCACGAGACTTCATGGGCGGCGAGGCTCTCTAGCGAACGAGAACGCTAAGTTTTCCGCCAACGTTGCGGAAGTCAACGAGTGGGATCGCCACAATCTGAGAGTCGAAGTCGACCACCATCGTCGATGATGCCGCTCCGCTTGCAGCGACCGAAACCACCGAACCAGCCTTGAGCGAAACGACCTTGCTGGCCAACTTCGGAACCGTCACGGTGGATTGTTCACCACTGCCCAGATCGGTGATTTCTACCTGTGCCGACGCATCTGCGGTAGCGGCGATGCTCAGCTTGCTGATTCCGCTGTTTGGCACCGCGATCACCTGTGTGGTGTCTCCTGATACAACAGCTGGCAGGTAGGCGAAGTCGGTGTTCGGGGTCTTGCCGGCCTTGGTGCGGCTAAGTTGAACGCCTGCGATGACCGGCTGCGAACTGGTGATGAACACCGCGTAGTCGCCATCCTTGAGGCCCGTGATCGGGAACTCCTGCGATTGCTTGCCCGAGACGGTCTCCTGAACAACGGTTCCGTAGGTCTTGGCATCCGCGCCGATGATCTGAGCGGTGACAGTTGCAGCAACATCACCCGGCACAAAGACCGAGAGTCGCGGGGTGAGATCCGAGTAGTTGTCGTTGCCGGAAATCAGCTTGGTCGCGTCGGCTGTTCCGCGCTTTAGGAAGCCTGGAATCACGAGGCTCTTTGCAGCACTGGCGGAAGGACTGATGAGGTCTGCACCTGCGGCCGAGGTGCCGCGCACGGTCTTCTGCTGAATCCAGCTGGAGACGGCCGCCCCGTGTGAGGTGAGGTGAACGGTGAGCGACTCATTTTCAGGCGCAAAACCCGCAAGTGGCAGAACCACTGAGCGGTTGGCCGAGACTGCTATCCCGTTCAGACCAGCGCTATCGATTACACCGTTGGAGCCAAAGAGGCTGAGGTCGACTGTTG
>Ga0228703_1000578_pt1 | contig 25803 bp, 24 predicted proteins | sample McNCre217_Aug_MG_3_FD_178020 | JGI IMG/M metagenome (GOLD analysis project Ga0228703, IMG submission 178020) | Freshwater microbial communities from McNutts Creek, Athens, Georgia, United States - 29-17_Aug_MG | ecosystem: Environmental > Aquatic > Freshwater > Creek | place: USA: Georgia... | reverse complement strand
GGGAAAAGATGCAGCTTTCGAATCCGAGCGGCACAAGGGCCTGGGGCGATCCGAAAGCTACCGACTAGGGTAGGTTTCCAAGGAGAGAGCTCCGCTGTTGATGAAGCTCAAATTATCGCACTGGGTGACCCAAAGATTAGGGTTTTCCGGAGGGCTTTTTTCAGCTTTCTTTGCCCGCCACCCATTGCCTTTTTGCTGGAGCAGGCGCATAGTGAAACTGCCAATTCACCAAAGGAGGCTTATATGAACTTGACGATCAGTGGTCACCATCTTGAAGTTACCCCCGCTTTACGCAGCTACGTGACAGGAAAATTGGACCGAATTACGCGACATTTCGATCAGGTGGTGGATGTCAAAGTGCTCCTCAGCATTGAGAATCAAAAGGAAAAAGAAGGTCGTCAAAAAGCCGAATGCAACATCCACGTCAAAGGCAGTGATATGTTTGCCGAAAGCGCCCATGAGGACCTGTACGCAGCCGTGGACGAACTCGTCGACAAGCTCGACCGCCAGGTGGTTCGCCATAAAGATCGTTTGCAAAATCATCACCATGAAAGCCCCAAACGCTTGATGTAATGTTTTTGATTACAAAAACTTCTCAAAACCGCCAGAATTTGGCGGTTTTTGCTTTTGGAAACTGGGCATTGGCGGGTGCATAATCTGCCGCTCAACCATGAACCGCCTAGCCGCCATCCTTCCTCCAGCACAAGTTCTTGTGCGTGTTGAGGTCACCAGTAAAAAACGCGCCTTTGAAGAGGCGGGTCTTTTATTTGAAGATTTGCACGGCTTGAGCCGTGCCTTGGTCGCCGACAGCTTGTTTGCGCGCGAGCGCTTGGGCTCCACAGGGCTGGGTCATGGCGTGGCGATCCCACACGGTCGCATCAAAGGACTGAAGTCGCCCATGGCGGCAGTGTTTCAACTGGCCCAGCCGATTGGCTTTGATGCCCCCGATGAGCAGTCTGTCAATTTACTGATCTTCTTGCTGGTGCCAGAAGCCTCGACGCAAAAGCATTTGGAAATCTTGTCCGAAATCGCTGAGCTGTTGAGTGACAGCGCGTTGCGCGAAAAAATCAAATCATGTGACGATGCGGTCGAATTGCACCGCATCATCTCCACCTGGAATTCGGTGCAAGCGTGAAACCCACAGCCGTCAGTGCAGACGTTCTGTTTGAAGAGTTTCGCGCCAAGCTGCGCTGGCAATGGCTGGCAGGCCTCGGCGCCTCAGAGCGTCGTTTCGATGAAGTCGCCGTGCGCGCTGCCCGTTCAGGGGCCGACTTGGTGGGCTACCTCAACTACATCCATCCTTATCGTGTGCAAATTTTGGGCGAGCGAGAAGTTGCGTACATCTCGCGCGGTGCGCCTGCCGATTGCGCGCGTCGGGTGTCACGCATTGTCACCCTAGAGCCGCCCGTGTTGGTGCTGGCCGATGGACAAACTGCGCCCGATGAGCTGGTGGCGATGTGCGAGCGCGCTCAGATCCCGATGTTTGCCACCTCCGAGTCGGCAGCCTTTGTGATTGATGTGTTGCGTGCCTACTTGTCCAAACACTTTGCCGACCGCACCTCCATGCACGGCGTGTTCATGGACATTTTGGGCTTGGGCGTGATGATCACCGGCGAGTCTGGCTTGGGCAAGAGCGAGTTGGGCTTGGAGTTGATCTCGCGTGGCAATGGCTTGGTGGCCGATGACGCGGTCGATTTGTACCGCATCAACCAAACCACGATTGAGGGCCGTTGTCCTGAGCTACTGCAAAACTTGCTGGAAGTGCGTGGCATTGGTTTGCTGGATATTCGCGCCATTTTTGGTGAGACGGCGGTACGTCGCAAGATGCGCTTAAAGCTCATCGTGCACTTGGTGCGCAAAGAAACTTTGGAGCGTGATTACGAACGCTTGCCGCATGAGCCTTTGACTCAGGACGTGTTGGGCGTACCCGTGCGCAAGGTGGTGATTCAGGTGGTGGCGGGTCGCAACATTGCGGTGTTGGTGGAAGCGGCGGTACGCAACTCGATTTTGCAGCTGCGTGGTATCGACACCTACCAAGAGTTCATCATGCGCCATCAGCGCGCCATGTCACAGCACTGAAACAAAGCTGCGCTGGTTTATGCGCTGGTGCTAGGACGATGCGCGCAGTTCTTTTTGCGGCAATGGGCGTACAAACTCAAGGCATGGTCAGCAATCTCAAATCCCTGACGTTTGGCCACTTTTACTTGCAGCGCTTCAATGTCGGGGTCGTGAAATTCCTCTACGCGACCGCAATCTAAGCACACCAAATGGTCGTGATGCTCGCCTTCGTTGAGCTCGTAGACCGCGCGTTCGCTTTCGAAGTGGCTGCGAGTCAAGATATTGGCTTGTTCAAACTGCATCAGCACCCGGTAGACCGTGGCCAGCCCGATGTCCACGTTTTGCAGCACGAGCTGGCGGTAGACATCTTCTGCCGTCATGTGGCGCTGGGTGCTGCTTTGAAAAAGCTCAAGAATTTTCAGCCGCGGCACGGTTGCCTTGAGGCCAATGCTTTTCAGGTCGTTGGCGTGGGCCATGGGGTCTCTCCAAATCGGGTGTTGACGGGGCTGCCCGCTACAATGAACCGATCATAGCGTTACAGCCTATTTCGGCCTTTCACACATGTTTGAATTCTGTCGAAACGTATCCTCTCCAGCATGGCGTCCGTCGGCTGTTGTAATGGCCGCTTGCGTGGCGGCAAGCTTGGGTTTGTCCGCATGCTCAAACTTCATCACGCCTTACCGTCCCGAGGTCGTCCAAGGTAACTTTGTCTCGCGTGAGCAAGTGCAAGCGCTGCGCTTGGGTATGCCGCGTCAAGCCGTGCGGGATGTTTTGGGCACTCCTTTGGTCACCAGTGTGTTTCATGGCAATCGCTGGGACTATGCCTTCACCATCAATCGCCAAGGGGCCGAACCCCAGCAGCGTCGCTTGAGTGTGTTTTTCAAAGGAGATGTGCTGGAGCGCATCGAGGGCGATCCCTTGCCCACCGAGGCTGAATTTGCAGCCAAGCTGGACACCCGCCGTGCACCAACCCAGGTGCCTGAACTCAAAGCGAGTGAAGAAGCCTTGTCGCAGTTCCCCGCCAAGCGCCCTTTTGTTGCTACCAATGACCCAGCCGCAGTTGCTCCCGCGCCTGTGACCTACCCGCCGCTCGAAAGTTCGGCCCGTTGATTTTGGAAAGTGCCCATACCATGGCCCACCCCTCTGATTCTTTGAAAATTGCCATTGCTGGCGCCAGTGGCCGAATGGGCCACATGCTGATCGAGGCCGTGCGCAGCGACCCCAGCTGCCAACTCGCCGGCGCATTGGACATCCCTTCTAGTCCCGGCATTGGCAACGATGCCACGGGATTTTTGGGTCAAGCCAGTGGCGTGAACATTGAGGCCGATGTGCGCAAAGGCTTGCAAAACAGCCAGGTGCTGATTGACTTCACCCGTCCTGAAGGCACGCTGGCGCATTTGAAAGTGTGTCGCGAGTTGGGCGTCAAGCTGGTCATCGGCACCACAGGCTTCACCGACGCACAAAAAGCAGAAATCGCCGAGGCTGCCAAAGACATCGCCATCGTCATGGCACCCAATATGAGCGTGGGCGTCAACGTCACCTTGAAGCTCTTGCAAATGGCCGCACAAGCCATGCCCACAGGCTACGACATTGAAATCATTGAAGCGCATCACCGCCACAAGGTGGATGCACCTTCAGGCACTGCGCTCAAGATGGGCGAAGTCATTGCTGAAGCGTTAGGGCGCGATTTGAAAGACTGCGCGGTCTACGAGCGCTATGGCCACACCGGTGAACGTGACCCGTCCACCATTGGCTTTGCCACCATCCGAGGCGGTGACATCGTGGGCGATCACACCGTGTTGTTTGCCGGAACTGGTGAACGCATCGAGGTCACCCACAAATCATCCAGCCGTGCCACCTATGCGCAAGGCAGTCTGCGCGCGGCCAGTTTTTTGGCCAACAAGAGCAAGGGCCTGTACGACATGTTTGATGTGTTGAATCTGCGTTAAATCAAGTCATGAATGTGTTAACGACCATCCATGAAGGCGATGCGCTCAGCGCCATATTGAGCTTGGTGTTGTTGGCCATGTCTGTGGCCAGCTGGGTCGTGATTATTTACAAAGCCTGGTTGTTGCATCGCGTCAGCGTCGATGTGCACAACGGCAAAGCGGCATTCTGGCAAGCGCCTGATGTGTCGCAAGGGTTGCATGCGTTGGTGACCCTTGATCGCTTGGCTGTGCTCACGCCTTTGGCGCAAGCCTCACAACAACTCATACCTGGCACCCTGGGTGTGCAAGGCGATGTGACCGCCCAGCGCACCCGTGTGCTGCGTGATGCCTTGCATGCGGTGTTGCACCGTTTGCAATCTGGGCAGGTGCTGCTCGCAACCGTCGGATCAACGGCTCCTTTTGTGGGTTTGTTAGGCACGGTGTGGGGCATTTATCACGCGCTGACGGGCATTGCGACTGCGGGCCAACTCACGATTGAACGGGTCGCAGGGCCTGTGGGCGAAGCCCTCATCATGACTGCGGCAGGCTTGGCCGTCGCGCTGCCTGCGGTGCTGGCTTTTAACGTGATGGGGCGTGTGATCAGCCGTGTGGAGCAAGAACTCGAAGGCTTTGCCCACGATCTGCGGGACCTGTAAATGGCGTTTGGACGTTTCGAACGCACACCGAGCCAAGCGCCTATGAGCGACATCAACGTCACTCCGCTGGTGGACGTGATGATGGTGCTGCTGGTGATCTTCATCATCACTGCGCCCTTGATGATCAGCTCTTTGAAGCTTGATTTGCCCAAGACTGAGGGCGGGCGAGCCAGCGTTGCGCCCCCTCGTTTTGTCAAACTGGGCATCAACGCCCAAGGCCAGGTATTTTTAGATGAGCAAGCCCTGTCTTTGGACGCTTTGGCTCAGGCCTTGAATGCCAAAGCTTTTGAGGCAGCGGCTCGTGGCACAGGTGAGTTGCCTGAAATCCAACTGCACGCTGACACCGCCGTCCCCTATGGGCGGGTGGTGGAGGTCATGGGACTGGCCCAGCAAGCCGGCATGACCCGCATTGGCTTCGTCACCGAGCGCAAACAGCCTTCAGTGCGCCCCTGACGGGTTACGCCAAGCAAGGCCTAAAATCTAGGCATATCCCGCCTTTGCTTTTTAAGGCGCTGCTCCCCGTTGATTTCGGGGTTCTCTGACTGATTTCATGCAAGACAAATACAACCATACCGAGGTCGAACGCGCTGTTCAGGCCGCTTGGACCCAAGCCGACGCTTACCGCGTGACCGAAGACGCGTCCAAGAAAAAGTTTTACGCCTGCTCCATGCTGCCCTACCCCAGCGGCAAGCTGCACATGGGCCATGTGCGCAACTACACCATCAACGACATGCTCACGCGCAATTTGCGCATGAAGGGCTACAACGTGTTGATGCCCATGGGTTGGGACGCTTTTGGATTGCCCGCTGAAAACGCCGCACTGAAAAACGGCGTGCCACCGGCCAAGTGGACCTACGAAAACATCGCCTACATGAAGAAGCAAATGCAGGCGATGGGTTTGGCCATCGACTGGTCACGCGAAGTGGCCACCTGTGATGCGACCTACTACAAGTGGAACCAATGGCTCTTCTTGAAGATGCTTGAAAAAGGCATCGCTTACCGCAAGACCCAAGTGGTGAACTGGGACCCGGTGGACCAAACCGTGTTGGCCAACGAGCAAGTGATCGACGGCAAAGGCTGGCGCACGGGCGCGCCGGTTGAGAAGCGCGAAATCCCAGGCTACTACCTCGACATCACCCGCTACGCGCAAGAGCTGTTGGACCATGTGCAAATCGGCAACGACAAAGCCACCCTGAATGGCTGGCCCGACAAAGTGCGCTTGATGCAAGAAAACTGGATTGGCAAGAGCGAGGGTGTGCGCTTTGCGTTCACGCACGACATTGCGGGTGCCGATGGTGCGTTGATCGGCGAAGGGAAGATGTATGTGTTCACCACACGTGCCGACACCATCATGGGTGTGACGTTTTGTGCGGTGGCTGCCGAGCATCCACTGGCGCTGCACGCGGCAGCGAGCAATCCCGCTTTGGCTGCATTTCTTGAAGAATGCAAGAGCGGTGGCACAACCGAAGCTGAGTTGGCCACGCAAGAGAAAAAAGGTATGGCGACGGGCTTGTTCGTCACGCATCCGCTGACGGGCGCAAAGGTCGAGGTGTGGGTGGGCAACTATGTGCTCATGTCCTACGGCGATGGCGCAGTCATGGGCGTGCCTGCGCATGACGAACGTGACTTTGCGTTTGCTTTGAAATACGACTTGCCGATCAAGCAGGTGGTGGCTGTGGCTGCCTTCGACAAGGCGGCTTCAACAGCAGGTACGCCGGGCGCCTCATACGCCAGCTCGAAATCGTTGCCCGGCGCACCTACTGCTGAATCCTTCTTGGCGTTCGATGCAACCGTATGGCAAGACTGGTATGCCACCAAAGGTGAAGGCATTGCGATCAACTCCGGCGTACTCGATGGGCTGAACCAAAAAGCAGCAGTCAACAAAGTGGCCGAGTTGCTCGCTGCCAAAGGCTTGGGCGAGAAGAAAACCACCTGGCGTTTGCGCGATTGGGGCATCAGCCGTCAGCGCTACTGGGGTACGCCCATCCCAATCATTCACTGCGATGAACACGGCGCAGTGCCCGTGCCCGAAAAAGATTTGCCCGTGGTGCTGCCGCAAGATTGCATCCCAGATGGCTCTGGCAATCCGTTGCACAAACACGAAGGTTTCCACGCGGCGAGTCTAGGAAGCGACAAGCGTGTCGCGTGCCCTGTGTGCGGCAAGCCCGCGCGCCGCGAGACCGACACCATGGACACCTTCGTGGATTCGTCGTGGTACTTCATGCGCTATTGCGACCCTACCAACGCGGACGCGATGGTGGCCGAGGGCGCGCAGTACTGGGCGCCGATGGATCAATACATTGGCGGCATTGAGCATGCGATTTTGCATTTGCTCTATGCACGTTTTTGGACCAAGGTCATGCGTGACATGGGTTTGGTCAAGGTCGATGAGCCCTTCACCAAGCTGCTCACCCAAGGCATGGTGCTCAACCACATCTACTCACGTCGCACCGCCAAAGGCGGCAAAGACTATTTCTGGCCGCACGATGTGGAGCATGTGCTCGACGATGCAGGCAAGGTGGTGGGCGCCAAGCTCAAGAACGCCGCCGACAGCAGCGACGGCAAATTGCCTGTGGGCACGCCGATTGATTACGAGGGCGTGGGTACCATGTCCAAGTCCAAGAACAACGGGGTGGACCCGCAAGACCTGATTGAAAAATACGGCGCAGACACCGCCCGTCTGTACACCATGTTCACCGCGCCGCCTGAAGCGACGCTGGAATGGAACGATGCGGCCGTGGAAGGCAGCTACCGTTTCTTGCGTCGTGTGTGGAACTTTGCGTTCAAACATGAAGCCACGCTCAAAGCGGCAACAGCAGGCAAGGTGAGCGCAGCGAAGCCGCGTAAAGAAGCCGCCGATTTGCGCCGTGAGATGCACATGGTGTTGAAGCAAGTCAGCTACGACTACGACCGGATGCAATACAACACCGTCGTGTCGGGCTGCATGAAGCTGCTCAATGCCTTGGAAGATTTCAAGGCCGATGGCAGTGCGGGCGACAACGCTGTGCTGTGTGAAGGCCTGTCTGTTTTGCTGCGCATGCTCTATCCTGCTTGCCCGCACATCAGTGCCAATCTCTGGGTTGAATTGGGCTATGCCAAAACGTCGGGCGATTTGCTGGACACCGCATGGCCTGAAGTGGATGAGTCTGCGCTGGCGCGTGATGAGTTAGAGCTGATGCTGCAAATCAACGGCAAGTTGCGTGGCTCTGTCATGGTGAGTGCCACGGCCAGCAAAGAACAGATCGAGCAAGCCGCCCTGGCCACCGAAGCTTTCATCAAGCAAGCCAATGGGGCGGCTGCGAAGAAGGTCATCGTGGTGCCTGGCCGCTTGGTCAATATCGTGTTGTAAGTACGCAGATGACCACCACACGCCGCACCTTTTTGACATCAGCCTGTGCAACAGCGCTGTTGGGGGGCTGTGGTTTTGAATTGCGCCAAGCGCCCAACTACGCGTTCTCGACGCTCTTCAGTACCGCGCCTGAGAATGCGCCAGTTGGCGTCAAGTTGCGCCGCAGTTTGGAGTCGTCAGGTCAGGTGAACGTCATCACCAATCCCAAGCAGATTGAGCAGGCACAAGTCATTTTTGAGCAGCTGTCTGAGCTGCGTGAAAAAGTCATTGTGGGGCGCACGGCAACTGGCGCGATTCGTGAATTTCAGCTGCGCTTGCGCTACCGCTTTCGTTTGCGCACCCAAGACGGCAAAGAGCTGATTCCTGACACAGAAGTCGTGCTCACCCGCGACATCAACTTCAACGAAACCGGCGCCTTGTCCAAAGAGTCAGAAGAGGCGCTGTTGTACCGCGACATGGAAAACGATTTGGTGCAGCAAATCCAACGCCGGTTGGCTGCGCTGCGTCAACTCTGAGTACCCATGCAAGTTGCTGCCACCCAGTTTGCCCAACATGTGCAGTCGCATGCCGATAAAGGGCTGCGCAGCCTCTACACCTTCCATGGCGATGAGCCGTTGCTGCAGCAAGAAGCACTGGATGCCTTGCGCACAGCAGCTCGTGCACAGGGGTACACCGAGCGCAGCGTGTACACCGTGGCGGGTGCCCATTTTGATTGGGGTGAGGTCTTGGCTGCAGGCAGCTCCATGAGTTTGTTTGCCGACAAACAGTTGATTGAAATTCGCATTCCTTCAGGTAAACCGGGAAAAGACGGCAGTACCGCCTTGCAACAGATTGCCGAGTTGGCCGTGGGCAACGACAGCACGCTCACGGTGGTGTTGTTGCCGCGTTTGGATAAAGCCACCAAAAGCACAGCTTGGTTCAGCGCTTTAGACAACAACGGCATCAGCGTGCAGATGGACCCGATCGAACGCCACGCGCTGCCCACGTGGATTGCGCAACGCTTGGGCACACAACAGCAACGCGTGGCCGCGGGTGAAGCTGGGCAACACACGCTGCAGTTTTTTGCAGAGCGGGTGGAAGGCAATTTACTGGCCGCCCATCAAGAGATTCAAAAGCTGGGACTTTTATACCCCGCCGGTGAATTGAGTTTCGAGCAAGTCGAGCGGGCGGTGCTGAACGTGGCCCGTTACGACGTGTTCAAACTCTCCGAGGCCGTGCTCAGCGGCCAGCCGCTGCGCGTGCAGCGCATGCTCGATGGCCTCAAGGCCGAAGGCGAGGCCGAGGTGCTGGTGCACTACACCTTGGCAGAAGAAATTCGTGCTTTGAAACGTGTCAAAGATGCGGTGGTTTCTGGCAAAGCTTTGCCCATGGCCTTGCGTGAACAACGCATTTGGGGCCCACGCGAGCGCTTGTTTGAACGCGTATTGCCTCGCTTGAGTGTGGGCATGCTCGACAAACTGTTGCAATCGGCGCACCAAGTCGATGGCATTGTCAAAGGCCTCAAAACACCCGAATGGCCAGCTGACAACTGGCAAGCCTTGCACCGTTTGGCGCTGCGCTTGTGTCGGGCATGCATGCCGCGCAACGCTTAATCAGGAAAATACACCATGACAACACGTAACATCGCTGACGACATGCACGCCCTGGGTGCGCAGGCCAAAGCCGCTTCGGCACACATGGCCAAAGCCTCTGCTGCGGTGAAGAACACGGCGCTGCGCAAGCTCGCAGCCTTGTTACGCGCCAACATTGACGCCTTGCAAATCGACAACGCCAAAGACATTGAACGCGCTGTGGCTGCTGGGTTGGACGCACCCATGGTGGACCGTTTGAAGCTCACCCCCAAAGTGTTGGAAACCTGTGCGCAAGGTTGCGAACAACTGGCCGCCATGCCGGATGTGATTGGCGAAATCATGGGCATGAAGCAGCAGCCCAGTGGCATTCGCGTGGGTCAAATGCGTGTGCCCTTGGGTGTGTTTGGCATGATTTTCGAAAGCCGACCCAACGTCACCATTGAGGCCGCCTCGTTATCCATCAAGAGTGGCAACGCCTGCATTTTGCGCGGTGGCTCAGAAGCGATTGAATCGAACAAAGCCTTGGCGAAATTGGTGCAACAAGCCTTGAGCGACAGCGGCTTGCCCACCGATGCCGTGCAGTTGGTGCCAACCACCGACCGCGAGGCTGTGGGGCACTTGATTGCCATGCCCGAGTTTGTCGATGTCATCATTCCGCGCGGTGGCAAGGGCTTGATTGAGCGCATCAGCCGCGACGCCAAGGTGCCCGTCATCAAACACCTGGACGGCAATTGCCACACTTATGTCGACGACCCTTGCGACATGGACATGGCGGTGATCGTGGCCGACAACGCCAAAACCCAAAAATACAGCCCTTGCAATGCCAGCGAAAGCTTGCTGGTTGCACGCGGCGTGGCAGCCGAGTTTTTGGCCAAAATCGGCAAAATTTATGCGGCCAAAGGGGTGGAAATGCGATGCTGCCCAGAAGCCAAAGCCATCTTGGCCAGCAGCGTGCCCGGCGCCAAACTCCAAGATGCCACCGAGCAAGACTGGTTTGAAGAATACCTGGGCCCCATCATCAGCATCAAAGTGGTGGCAGGCTTGGACGCGGCCATTGCCCATATCAACCATTACTCCAGCCACCACACCGATGCCATCCTCACGCGTGACCACATGCATGCCCAGCGCTTTTTGCGTGAGGTCGATTCGGCCAGCGTGATGGTCAATGCCAGCACCCGTTTTGCAGATGGTTTTGAATACGGTTTAGGGGCCGAAATAGGTATTTCGACGGACAAATTCCATGCCCGTGGCCCTGTGGGTATCGAAGGGCTGACCTCGCTCAAATATGTGGTTTTGGGTCAGGGCGAAATCCGCACCTGAGTCCAATCCGCGACATCGTCGCGTTTGAACTCGGTCTTGTCACCCCAAAGTCCTAGAATTGCCCTCCACACACAAGGACACCATGGTTCCCCATCTCATCACCGCTCTGACGGGCCCGATCAACGAACTCGAACAACGCATCCTCGACTCGATGCCCGCCATTGAGCGCTGGTTTCGTTTGGAGTGGATGGAGCACACGCCGCCGTTCTACACCTCGGTCGACATTCGCAATGCCGGTTTCAAGCTCGCGCCTGTGGACACCAACCTCTACCCCGGTGGCTGGAACAACCTCACGCCCGAGATGCTGCCGCTGGCCGTGCAAGCGGCCATGGCCGCGATTGAAAAAATCTGTCCTGAAGCGCGCAACCTGTTGGTGATTCCTGAGAACCACACGCGCAACATGTTCTATTTGTCGAATGTGGCGCAGTTGCAGCGCATTTTTCAGATGGCTGGGTTGAATGTGCGCATTGGCTCTATCAATCCAGAGATCAAAGAAAACACCACGATTGAATTGCCCAATGGCGACAGCGTCACGCTGGAGCCTGTGATCCGTGGCAAGCGTCGTTTGGGCCTCAAGGACTTTGACCCTTGCACGATTTTGCTCAACAACGATTTGAGCGCTGGCATTCCGGGCATCTTGGAAGATCTGCACGAGCAGTACCTGCTGCCGCCCTTGCATGCGGGCTGGAGTGTGCGCCGCAAGAGCAAGCACTTTGAGTGTTACGAAGAAGTGGCCAAGCGTTTTGGCAAGCTGTTGGGCATCGACCCTTGGCTGATCAACCCCATGTTCAACCAATGCGGTGAAGTTGACTTTGCCGAAGGCACGGGCATGGAATGCTTGCAAACCAATGTGGATGCCTTGCTGACCAAAATCAAGCGCAAGTACAAAGAGTACGGCATTCAGGAAAAACCATTTGTCATTGTCAAAGCCGACAACGGCACGTACGGCATGGGCATCATGACGGTGCGCGACGTCAAAGACCTGGATGCCTTGAACCGCAGAACCCGCAACAAAATGAGCGTGGTCAAAGATGGGCAAGCCGTCAACCAGGTGATCATCCAAGAAGGCGTGCTCACGCACGAGCGGTTGAACGATGCCGTGGCTGAGCCCGTGGTCTACATGATGGACCGCTATGTGGTGGGCGGTTTTTACCGCGTGCACGCGGACCGTGGCATTGATGAAAACTTGAACGCGCCCGGTGCCAGTTTTATTCCGCTCGCATTTGAGCAAAGTGCACACACGCCGCAACCCGGGGTCAAGCCTGGGGCCAGCACACCGAACCGTTTTTACATGTACGGCGTCATTGGACGACTTGCCATGTTGGCCGCGAGTTACGAACTCGAAGCGACCGACCCTGAAGCTGAAAATTACGACTGAGGTTTTTGATGGAACAACATGCTAAATCGTCGCTCGCGGCGCTGACTCTGGGCGCCATTGGCGTGGTCTACGGCGATATTGGGACCAGCGTTTTGTATGCGATGAAGGAGGTGTTTGGCTCGGGCCATGTGAACTTCACACCTGACAACATCTTTGGCATTTTGTCGATTTTCTTTTGGACACTCACCATCATCGTGTCTTTGAAGTATGTGGCCTTGGTGCTGCGTGCCGACAACCACGGTGAAGGCGGTTTGGTGGCCATGTTGGCACTCGCATCCATGGCGGTCAAAGACCGTCCGGTGCTGCGCCATCGCATGCTGATCGTGGGCATTTTTGGCACCTGTTTGTTTTATGGCGATGGGGTGATCACACCAGCAATTTCGGTGCTCTCAGCGGTGGAAGGTTTGGAAGTGATTTCACCGGCCTTCAAAAAGTATGTGATTCCGCTCACCATCGTCATCTTGTTTGGTTTGTTCGCGGTACAAAAACGTGGCACCAGCGGCATTGGTAAATTTTTTGGTCCCATCACGGTGGTGTGGTTTGCGGTCATTGCGGCTTTGGGCCTGTACCACATTGCCTCCCACCCAGAAATTTTGTGGGCCATCAGCCCGCACCACGCGATTCGTTTCATCATTGCCGAGCCTGAAGTGACCTTCTTGATTTTGGGTGCCGTGGTGTTGTGTGTGACTGGTGGTGAAGCCTTGTACGCAGACATGGGCCACTTTGGCAAAACCCCAATTCGTGTGGCCTGGTTCTCAGTGGTCATGCCGGCATTGACGCTGAATTATTTTGGTCAAGGCGCTTTGCTGCTGAGCGACCCCGACGCGGTTGCCAATCCCTTCTTCAACATGGCACCTGAATGGTTGTTGCTGCCTTTGGTGGTGTTGGCCACGGCGGCCACGGTCATTGCCTCGCAAGCCTTGATTTCAGGCGCCTTTAGTGTGACCAAACAAGTGGTGCAACTTGGTTTCTTGCCCCGCTTGCAAGTGCTGCACACCAGCGTGAAAGACACAGGCCAAATCTATATTCCGTTTGTGAACTGGGGTTTGTTTGGCGTCATCGTGTTGGCGGTGATGATGTTCAAGTCGTCCAGCAACTTGGCCGCAGCGTATGGCATTGCGGTGTGTACCGACATGTTGATCACCACCGTGCTGACCTTCTTTGTGATTCGCTACGGTTGGAAATACCCGCTGTGGTTGTGCTTGGCTGCGACCGGATTTTTCTTCGTCGTCGATGTGGTGTTCTGGGCTTCCAACTTGCTCAAACTGTTTGAAGGCGGCTGGTTCCCCTTGCTGATTGCATCGGTCATCATGATGCTCATGCTGACCTGGCGCGACGGCCGTGGCATCTTGGCCGAAAAACGCAAAGAAGAGTCCTTGGACTTGGGTAGCTTCTTGGACGCCGTGTTTTTGTCGCCGCCTACGCGTGTGGACGGTACGGCCGTATTTTTGACGACCGGCAAAGGCTCGGTGCCCAACGCCATGCTGCATAACCTCAAGCACAACAAAGTGTTGCATCAGCAGAACTTGTTTGTGAATGTGCAAAACCACGAGGTGCCCTGGATTGATGAGAGTGAACGCTTAGAGATCACCGCCTTGGGCCACGACTGCTGGCAAGTCGTGATTCATTACGGCTTCAAAGACGATCCCGATGTGCCCGGCGCCTTGACCCATTTGCGTGGCATGGGTTGTGAAGTCAGCCCCATGACCACCAGCTATTTCTTGTCGCGCGACAGCATCGTGCCCACCATCGGCACGGGCATGGCGCAATGGCGCGAAAAGCTGTTTGCACAAATGCACCTCAACGCCAGCTCTGCGGCTGACTTCTTGAACTTGCCTAGCAACTCCGTGGTGGAGTTGGGTAGCAAAATCGAAATTTAAAACCTATGCACATCCTCTTCGTCGCAGACCCGCTGTCGTCCTTCAAAATTTACAAGGACACTACGTTTGCGATGATGCGTGAGGCACAGCGACGCGGCCACCAAGTGCTGGCTTGCGAACCACAAGACATCGTGTGGCAAAGCGGTCAGCGCGTGACGGCGCGCGTGCAGCGCGTGCACCTGACAGGCCATGCTGATGCTTGGTACGAGGTGCAAGGCATTGATGAGCAGATGGCGTTAAGCAGTTGCGACGCTGTGGTGATGCGCAAAGACCCACCGTTTGACAGTGAGTATTTCTACGCCACACATTTGCTCGAGCAGGCCGAGCGCGAAGGTGCCAAGGTGTTCAACAAGCCGCGCGCTTTGCGTGATCACCCCGAGAAGCTGGCGATTCTGGAGTTTGCCCAATTCATCAGCCCCACCCTCGTCACCCGCGACCCACAGGCCGTGCGTGCTTTTCATGGCCAGCATCGCGACATCATCTTGAAGCCGCTGGACGGCATGGGTGGCATGGGCATCTTCCGTGTCAAAGACGATGGCCTGAACTTGGGCGCCATCATCGAAACCCTCAACCGTGACGGTGCGCAAACTGTGATGGTGCAAAAGTTCATTCCTGCCATCGACAAAGGCGACAAGCGCGTGCTCGTCATCGGCGGCAAGGTGGTGCCCTACTGTTTGGCCCGCATCCCGCAAGGCGGCGAAGTGCGCGGCAACTTGGCCGCAGGTGGTAAGGGCGTGGCCCAAGCCATCTCTGCACGTGACCGCGAAATTGCCGAGGCGCTCGGCCCGGTGTTCGCGCAGCGTGGTTTGCTGCTGGTGGGCTTGGATGTGATTGGCGACTGCCTGACCGAAGTCAATGTCACCAGCCCCACATGCTTTCAAGAAATTTTTGATCAAACGGGTTTCGATGTGGCCGCGATGTTCATCGACGCACTCGAAGCAGCAGCGGTTTAAGCTTTCAGTGCCTCACCATCGACAAACACTTTGAGCTCGCCGGGTAAAAACGGCGTCCACACTTCATTGGTCGTCAAAGGTGTGGTGACCACCACCGCGACACGATCGTCAGGCGACGCATGTTCTGCAAAGTTGATGCTCATGTCTTGGTCACTCAAGGTCGCTTTGGCAAACGGGTGTTTGCGTTCGACATAGCACAGGTGGGTCGACGCATGGGCCCACAGCGCCTGGCCGTTAGAGAGCAAAAAGTTGAAGGTGCCGAACTTGGCAATCTGAGGCACCAATTCGCCCAGTGTGAGCGTGAGTTCGGCCACCGAGGGCACGCTGGCGTGCGACTTAGCCAGCTCTTGCATCAACCAGCAAAACGCTTGTTCGCTGTCGGTTTGCCCGACGGGTTTGAAGTTGCCGTGCAAACGCGGGGCATAGTTTTCCAAATTGCCGTTGTGCGCAAACACCCAGTAGCGCCCCCAGAGCTCACGCACAAAGGGATGGCAGTTCTCCAATGACACCCCGCCTTGGGTGGCTTTGCGGATGTGTGAAATCATGTTGCGGCTTTTGATCGGGTACTTGCGAATCAACTCCGCCACAGGCGAGGTGCTGGCGGGCAAGTGGTCAATGAAATGACGCAGTCCCCGGTCCTGCTCTGACCCTTCAAAGAAGGCGATGCCCCAGCCATCGGCGTGGTGATCGGTTACACCTGCGCGTTGTGCAAATCCCGTGAAACTGAAAGTCGCATCGGTCGGGTTTTTGCAATTGAGTCCTAGCAGTTGACACATGGCAGATGGTTCAAAAATCAAGCATGCTTGTTGTGAGGCACTTCGCGTATGCGCCATGCCGCCAGCAAGGCCAGCGAGCAAGTGGCGGCCAACATCAAAAACACCTCGTCAAACGCTGCCAGCCGAGCCGGCGACGTGACGGTGTTGGTCAAGGTGTCGCCGTGTGCGCTCAAACGCCACTCCAGCAAAATGCCGCACAAGCTCACACCTGCAGCGCCGCCCAGCATGCGCAAAAAGCTGATGGTGCTCGCGCCTTGCGGAATCATTTGTTTGTCCAGCGAACGCATGGCGCCAATGTTGAGCGAAGGCAGCACAAAGCCTAAGCCCACCCGTCCCAAAATGGCCAAGGCCACCAGCACCCACAGCGCGGTGTGCAGATTGACGATGCACATCAAGGCAAAAGACAACGAGAGCAAGGTCAACCCTACACTCACCAAAATGTGCGTGGGGTGGGTGCTGGAGTAACGTCCCACCACGGCAATCGTGACGGCCAACACCAAGCCTGCGGGTAGCATCAAGGTGCCTACGTGGCTGGGCGAGAGCCCCAATCCCAATTGCAAATACACCGGAATCAAATAGGTCGAGCCAAACAAAGCGATGCCATAGGTGAACGCCACCAGGGTGCCCATGGCAAAGGTTCGGTGATTGAACAAGTCCAAATTCATCAAGGGCAGACCACCTTGTGCTGCTTGATGGCGTTGCCAAGCGACAAAGCCCACCAGACACGCCAAGGCCATGGCCATCAACCCGACTGCTAATTCAGCCTGGCCGCCATGCAAGGTCACCAAACCGTTGAGCAAGCACAAGGTGCCCACTGTGGCCAAGACCAATCCGCCCACATCCAAGCTGGGGTTGCCGTGGTTGGCACTCACGCCGCCGGGGGCGGTGGTGGGTACATAGCGCAGCGCCATCCACAGCGAGCCTAAACAAAAGGGCACCACCATGAAAAACAGCGAACGCCAGCCCATCCAATCTACCAACAGGCCACCAATGCTGGGGCCAATTGCAGGGGCCAGCACCACACCCATGCCAAAAAAGCTGTTCGCACGCCCTTGCTCAGAGGTGTCAAAAGCGCGCAAGATGATGATGGCCGGAATGGGCTGGACCACGCCGGCGGCCAGACCTTCGGCCACGCGTGCCACCAGTACCCAGTTGTAATCGGTCGAGATGCCGCCTGCAATGCCTGCCGTCATCAGAAGCATCATGCAACCCATAAAGGTGCGACGGTAGCCAAAGCGCACCAACAACCACGGCGTGGTGAGCATGGACACCGTCATCGCCACCATGAAGCTGGAGCTGACCCACTGTGCACGATCTTGACCGATGCCAAATTGCACACTCATGTCGGGAATGCCCACGTTCATGATGGTCGACGAAATGATGGCGGCCATAGAACCAATCATCACTGTCACCAGCAACAGCCAACGATGTCGCGTGCCGTAGCGGCTTTGCAGTTCAGCGAGGGACCCAGCTTCGTTCATGTGTTGTCGCTTGTTGAGGGGCTAGCCGTTTGTGCGCAAGTTGCACAAATGCAAGCTTTGCGCTGCGCATGGGCTGGTACGCGTGCCAGCAACTCAGGTGAAAAATGCACATTCACACACCAGCAAATAGCGGCAGGTTGGTCGCTGTCTTGGGCCATTTCCATGACGCACCCGTTGGGCTTGCCGCACAAGGGGCAAGCGCAGGCATCGGGCGTGGTCGATGGAGGCGTGGACATACGCCTGAGTGTAGCGAGGCGTGAGCGCTGCGTGCGCGGTCAAGCGTTCAGCGCGTCTGCTTGTGGGCTTATTCGCCCGGTGCAGGACGCACGGCCACCACAAAGTGCTGGGTGTCGCCAAAGCATCCAGGCAGACCTTGGTGTTGCTCGTATTCCAACACCACTTTTTTGCCAATGCTGGCATTGATCTGATCGGCAATGGCCACGTCGCGCACGGTGAATTCAAGTTTTTCAGGGATCGTGGGCATCACAGCCAAGGCGCGAATTTGCTCGCCCTCCCAGGTCTTGCAGATCCAACCTTTGTAGGAGAGCTTTTGCACATAGCCCACGCTTTCGCCTTTGGAGTAGGTGAAGTGGTAGGCGAACAGCAGGTACAGACTGGCGGCCAATGTGACCGTCAGCACCAAACCGACCAAGGTGCGAAGTGCAAAACGAAGGAGCGCCGGAATGAAGTTAGAGGTCATGTCCAAATGATAGTGGCTAGGTGCAAAGAAAAACGGCTTCCGAAGAAGCCGTTTCATCAAAATCAAGCGAGGCGCGAATTACGCTGCGCCTGCCTTGACTTTCAAGCGCCAAGCGTGCAGCAAAGGCTCGGTGTAGCCACTGGGCTGTTCTTTGCCTTTGAACACCAGGTCCAGCGCTGCTTGGTAGGCCGCGCTGCTGTTCAAACGGACTGCCATTTTTTGGTACAGCGGATCGCCTGCGTTTTGCTTGTCCACCACCGACGCCATGCGTTTGAAGGTGGCTTTGACTTCAGCGGGGGTCACGATGCCGTGTTGCAACCAGTTGGCAATGTGTTGGCTGGAAATACGCAAGGTGGCGCGGTCTTCCATCAAACCCACATTGTGGATGTCAGGCACTTTGGAGCAGCCCACGCCTTGGTCAATCCAGCGCACCACATAACCCAAGATGCCTTGCACGTTGTTGTCGAGTTCTTGTTGCTTCTCGGTCGCACTCCACTTGGGCTTGGCCACCACAGGCACTTGCAACAGGTCGTTCAAGAGGCTGTCGCGTACCTTTTTGTAATCGACCTTCTCCAACTCTTTTTGCACGTCGGTGACTTTGACTTGGTGGTAGTGCATGGCGTGCAGCACGGCTGCTGTGGGGCTGGGCACCCAAGCGGTGTTGGCACCGGCTTTGGGATGTCCAATCTTTTGCTTCAACATTTCCGCCATCAAGTCGGGCATGGCCCACATGCCTTTGCCGATTTGTGCCTTGCCGCGCAAGCCGCAAGACAAGCCCACCAACACGTTGTTTTTTTCGTAGGCTTGAATCCAAGCGCTGGACTTCATGTCGCCCTTGCGCATCATGGGGCCAGCGTACATGGCCGTGTGCATTTCGTCGCCGGTGCGATCGAGGAAGCCCGTGTTGATGAACGCCACGCGGCTGGCCGCAGCGGCGATACAGGCTTTCAAGTTCACGCTGGTGCGACGTTCTTCGTCCATGATGCCCAGCTTGACCGTGCTGTCTTTCAAGCCCAACACCTTTTCAACGCGTGCAAACAACTCAGCGGCAAAGGCCACTTCGGTCGGGCCGTGCATTTTGGGTTTGACGATGTAGACCGAACCGGTGCGTGAATTGCGAATGCCGTTTTTACCGTGGCCCTGCAAGTCATGCAGCGCGATGGCGGTGGTAATCACCGCGTCCATGATGCCTTCTGGAATTTCGTGCACCTGGCCGTCTTTGCCTTTGTAAAGAATGGCGGGGTTGGTCATCAGATGACCCACATTGCGCAAGAACAGCAACGAGCGGCCATGCAGCTTGACGGGTTTGCCGTCTTTGCCTGTGTACACGCGGTCAGCGTTGAGGCCGCGGGTGAAGGTCTTGCCGTTTTTCTCGACCGATTCGGTCAAGGTACCTTTGACAATGCCCAACCAGTTGCCGTAGGCCAATACTTTGTCTTCGGCATCCACCACGGCCACAGAGTCTTCCAAGTCCAAGATGGTGGACAAGGCCGCTTCCACGATCAAGTCGCTCACGCCGGCGGCATCGCTGGCGCCGATGGGGGTGTTGCGGTTGATCTGAATGTCCAAATGCAAACCGTTGTGTTGCAACAGCACCGAAGAAGGTGCCGCAGCGGTGCCCTGGAAACCGATGAATTGAGCTGCTTTGGCCAGCTTGCTGGTCTTGCCATTTTTCAACGACACCACCAACTCGCCATTCACGACCGCGTAACCCGTCGAGTCAATGTGCGAACCGCTTTTCAAGGGGGCGGTGCGGTCGAGCACATAACGTGCGTATTCAATCACCTTGGCGCCGCGCACGGGGTTGTAGCCCTTGCCTTTTTCTGCGCCGTGGGTTTCGGGCAATGCGTCGGTGCCATACAGCGCGTCATACAAGGAGCCCCAACGGGCGTTGGCAGCATTCAAGGCGTAGCGGGCGTTGAGCACGGGCACCACCAATTGGGGGCCGGCTTGCAAGGCCAATTCGGCGTCGACGTTCTTGGTGGTGGCTTTGACTTTGCCTGGTTGTGGCACGAGGTAGCCGATTTTTTCCAAGAATTTGCGATAGGCCTTCATCTTCTTGATGGGACCGGGGTTTTGTGTATGCCAAGCATCCATGGCCGATTGAATGCGATCGCGTTCAGCCAGCAAGGCGATGTTCTTGGGCGCCAAGTCTTGCACGATGGCGTCAAACCCTTTCCAGAACTTGTCACTGCTCACACCGGTGTCGGGTAAGACCTGGGTTTCGATGAAACGGTGCAAGGGGGTGGCGACTTGCAGGTTGTGAACCTGCGTGCGTGGGGTGGCGGCTTGGGTCATGAAGAAACCTCTCTTAGAAAACAAAACACAGGGCAAAAAGGGAATTCAAGACGAATCTTAGAGGATGGTCATGCTGCGATTGCATCTTGAATTTTCGTGGAGTCGTGACAAATACGGGGGTAATCAGTTCTCAGGCACCAACAAGTCGCCGTGGCGCAAACCACGCCAGGTGCCCAAACTCAGCCCCAAGATCACCAGCGAGGTGATGGCCAGCATCAGCGTGGCGGGCATCTGCAACCAGCGGCCATCCGTGGTTTGTGCCAAATGCAGTGTGAGTGTGGTGAAAGCAGCCAGCGGAAAGCTCATGCCCCAATGCGCCATGCCAAAGGGCTGCGCGCGAATGGCGTCGAGTTGCGTGAGCACCCACAGCAAAACGAACACACCGATGCCCCACAAGGCCCACACCATGGCGGTGGGTGCGTCGAGTTGCACCAAATCCAAGCCAATGATGGACGGCGGCACCAGCATGATGAACAGCGATGGACTCATGCGTGCGGGCAGCGGGCCGGCTTGCACCAGACGCACCACCATCAAGGTTTGCAGCACCGGCCACAACAGCACGCCAATCCCAAATTGCGCGGTGGCCCAAGCGCCCAACCCCATGGGCACGCCACCCAAAGGCGCCAGCACATTGCCCACGACCGGGATGAACAACACCGGCGTGAAGGTGGCCCATTGCAAGCCGCCTTCGGCCTGGGGGCGCAGCCAGCGGCCTAGCACCCACACGGTGGCGGCCAGCTCCAGCAACGATCCCGCACACCAGACGGTGCGCAACACCATGTCGAGAACGGGCGATGCGTTCCACAGCAAACGCACGCCCAAGGTGGCCAGCAGCATCAACGAAATGGGCAGCGTTGCCATGAAGGCATGGCGCACGGGATGCTTCAAATCTGCTTGCACCGCATGCGGGTGTACCTGCAAACGCACGATGCAGGCCAAGCTCAGGAGGCTAAAAATCAAGGTCGCGATCAAGCTCGCCACCAAGCCCAAACCCAGGGCCATGTCGCCAAACTGCACATCGGCGCGCAGCCACGCGGTGGCCAAACCGCACCAGCCCATGACCAACACAAACCAAACCGGGGCGAGGTGTTCCAAGCGGGCCGTGGCGCGTGCGGCCCAAGTGGGGCGAAAAGCAGGAGAGGTGTAGTTCATGCCCCCAAGTTTAGGTGCAGTGCCTTGCCACAGCGTGCAGGGGATAATTACGGCATGGACAAACTCAAAGCCTTTGAGTCCTTTGTGTCGGTTGCTCAAAAGGGCAGCTTAACGGCCGCCGCTAAAGCGGAGGGCGTGGCTCCGGCCATCATGGGACGCCGCCTGGACAGCTTGGAAGCGCACTTGGGCGTCAAGCTCTTGGTGCGCACCACGCGGCGCATCACGCTGACCCATGAAGGCACGGCTTTTTTAGAAGATTGCCAGCGCTTGCTGGGTGATGTGGCCAATGCCGAGGCCAGCGTCAGCGCGGGCGGCTTGAAGGCCAGCGGACACTTGCGGATCACGGCCCCGGCTGGTTTTGGCCGTCGCCATGTGGCACCGCTGGTGCCGAAATTTCATTTGATGCATCCCGATGTGACCGTGTCGCTCAACCTCAGCGACCGCGTGGTCGATTTGGCGGCCGAAGGCTTTGACTGCGCGGTGCGCGTGGGCGACTTGCCAGATTCCTCCTTGGTCAGCGTGCGCATGGCCGACAACCGACGCTTGTGTGTGGCCACGCCGGAGTTTCTCAAACGTTATGGCGCACCACAGTCGCCCAGCGAGTTGATGCGTTTCAGATGCTTGACCTTGTCCAGCGACGCCTCGCAAACACGGGGCTGGGCATTTCGTGTGCCTACTGCACAGGGTGGCCATGAAGTGATTCACCTGCGCCCGAGTGGACCCATGGATTGTTCGGACGGGCAGGTGTTGCACGACTGGTGTTTGGCGGGCTACGGCATTGCCTGGCGCAGCACCTGGGAGGTGGAAGCTGAAGTCAAAAGCGGTCAGCTTGTGCCTTTGTTGGAAGCGTTTGCCGCGCCACCCAATGGCATTTATGCCGTGTTCTCGCAACGCAAACACTTGCCTTTGCGTCTGCGTTTGTGGATTGACTTTCTCAAAGACCATTACGGCCACGCCAACTACTGGAGCGTGGGCGCATGACGCAAGTCACCCCCAAATCTGTGGTGCTGTGCGCCGATGACTACGCCCTGAACACCCCGGTGTCGCAAGGGATTGTGGCTTTGGCATTGCTGGGTCGCCTGAGTGCAACCAGCGTGATGGTGCACTCGCCCACCTGGGCGCAAGATGCCGTGGCCTTGCGCGATGTGCGCGATCGTCTGGATGTGGGTTTGCATCTGGACTGGACCAGTCACTTTGCGCAACAAGCCGGTTTTGGCGCTGGGTTGGGCCGCGTCATGCTGCGCGCCTGCTTGGGCGGCTTTGACGCGCAGGCCGTGCGTGACGAAATCGAGCGCCAACTCGATGCCTTTGAAGCACATTGGCAGGCCCCGCCCGACCATGTCGACGGCCATCAACACATCCAGCAATTCGCTGGACTGCGTGAGCCCTTGATGGAGGTGCTCACCCGCCGCTATGGCACCCAGACCCAGCGCCCTTGGGTGCGTGTGTCGCAGGTGGCGCAGCCAGGCATCAAGGGCCAGATCATTTCACGCATGGGCGCGCACCACTTGCAGCACTGGGCGCAGCAGCATGACTGGCCAGTGGTCGCGCCGCTGTTGGGTGTTTATGGTTTTGATGGCAGCTTGGCGGACTACGCTCAGCACATGCAAGGCTGGTTGCGCGATGCCTCATGCGCCGCACAGCCAGCCCTCATCATGTGCCATCCCGCCTTGTCGGCCCAAGCCGATGACGACATTGGCCCAGCCCGTGCCCGTGAATTTGCCTACCTCGCCAGCGACGACTTTGTGCAGCACCTGCGTGATGCCGGTGTGCGCGTGGTGCGTGCTTCGGAGACCTTCACATGACCACACACGCGTCCACGTCTTCTCGCTGGTCCCGATGGGGCTTTTGCCTCTTGCCTCTCTTGCTGCTGGTACTGGCCGCGACGCGTCCCTTGGCCTTGCCCGATGAAGGGCGTTATGCCGATGTGGGGCGTTGGATGTTGCTCAGTGGCGATTGGCTCACGCCGCGTTTGAACGGCATCCCGTTTTTCCACAAGCCGCCGCTCTTGTATTGGCTGGAAGCCTCGGCCATGTCGGTGTTTGGTGTGACTCCCTGGGCGGCTCGTGTGGTGGTGGCGGCACACGCGTGCTTGATGTGGGGACTGCTTTACATGTGCGCGCGCCATATCGCGGGGGCGGTGGTGGCCCAGCGCGCCGCTTGGATCTTGGGCAGCAGCTTGGCATTTTTGATCGGTGGTCAATATGTCAACCACGACATGATGGTGGCGACTTGGATGGGCGTCGCCATTTGGTGTTTTGCCCGTGCCTTGATGCACACCGATGGCGTACACGCTGGCTGGGCCCGCGCAGGTTTTGTGGCCTGTGCCCTGGGCGTGCTCAGCAAAGGATTGATTGGGTTGCTGTTGCCTGGTTTGGTGCTGGTGCTGTGGATCACGTGGACACGCCAATGGCGCAAAGTGTGGTCTCTGCCTTGGGTCAGCGGTGTGTTGCTGTTTGTGGCGTTGGCCTTACCTTGGTTTGTGTTGGCGGCGCGTGAGCACCCTGATATGTTGGCCTATATGTTTGGCAAGCACCAGTTTGGACGCTACACCGCCACCACCTTCAACAACGCGCGGCCTTGGTGGTTTTATGGCGTTGCAGTGACCCTGCTCATGTTCCCCTGGGTGTTCTTGGTGGTCGTCGATGCCGTGCAATCTTTGTGGCGACGTGTGCGTCCTGCCGTCGACGATGCTTCGTCCGATCCGGCCGATGCGCGTTGGCTGGCGTTGTGCTGGATTTGGATCATTGCAATCTTGGGTTTCTTCTCGATCCCGAACTCCAAACTCATTGGTTATGCCTTGCCCGTTATGCCACCCTTGGCTTTGATTGCGGCTGTTTGGTGGCAGCGCCGCATGACCCTGCAGACATGGGCGCCCCGCGCCTTTGCCAGCGCGGTGAGCGTGGCCTTGGTGATGGCCGGTGCCGCCGATTGGGTCGCTGGTCGTTACACCTTGCAGCGCAGCAGTGTGGACGTGGCGGCGGTCTTGGCCTGCCACGTAGCGCCCACCGATGTGGTGGCCGTGGTCGACGAATACCCGTATGACCTGCCTTTTTATGCCCAGCTCCAACAGCCTTTGGAGGTGATTCAAGACTGGGACACTTTGCGCGGCACAGCGGGGGACAACTGGCGTCGCGAACTGTTTGAGGGTGCGGATTTTGATGCCCGCGCAGCCCAAAACCTGGTGCCCTTGGCGCGTTTGGAGCGCTTGAAGAAAGAGCCCCATGCTTGGGTTTTGGCTCCCAACGCGTCTGCCACGCTGAATGCGCAACAGCACGATGGCTTTGTGCCCGTGTTCACAGGCCAGGCGTGGACCTTGTACCGAAGCGCGGCGATGGATGCCGCTGGTCAAACTAACCGTGCTTGCGGCGGAATGCCCAAAAACGACTGAGCACAAAGGTTTGCGCGGACGCAAACACCAGGGCGATGAACAAGGCCAACAAGTTGGGCATGTTGAACACGCGCAGCAGCACCACAAACATCAACTCGTTGGCGACAAAGCCCGCCAGCGCGGTCACGCCAAAACGCTTGAGGCTTTGCCACAAAGACGTGTCGGCATCTTGGAAGCTTAAGAAACGGTGACCTGCAAAGCTCACCACAAAGGCGACACAGAACCCCGTTGCGTTGGCGAGTTCGGGCAACAGATAAGGCGCAACCCACGCAAACACAGCCATGTGCGTCAGCGCGGCTGACGCGCCCACCAACACAAACCAAAACCCCGTGCGCATGGCTTAGACCGGAACTTCGACGTCGGCGTCTTGGTCGGGTGCTGCGACAGGTGTTTTGCCGACAGGAGCCAAGGCCAAGCCCGTGCCCCAGTGATGACTCACCAAATACATGGGGCGTTGTTTGACTTCTTCGTAAATCCGGCCCACATACTCGGCCAAGATGCCAATCGACAGCAGCTGAATGCCGCTGAAGAACATCAGGCCCACCACCAGCGTGGCATAGCCGGGCACATCGATGCCCCACATGAAGTATTCGGCGACCACCCAGGTGCCGTAGCCCAACGCCACGCTGGCCAGCAGCAAACCCAACATGGTCAAGGCGCGCAACGGGGCGATTGAAAATGCCAACACGCCTGTCAACGCCAAGGCAAAAGAGCCGCGAAAACCAAAGCTGCTCTCGCCGGCTTCGCGTGGCAAGGGTTCGTAATCAATCGCGGTGCTGGCAAAACCCACCCAGGCGTACAGGCCCTTCATGAAACGGTTGCGCTCGGGCAGTGCCTTGAGCGCGTCCACCACGCGGCGGTCCATCAAACGAAAGTCGCCTGCATGGGCTGGAATCTTCACCCGGTTGCCCA
>Ga0228703_1000577_pt1 | contig 25833 bp, 23 predicted proteins | sample McNCre217_Aug_MG_3_FD_178020 | JGI IMG/M metagenome (GOLD analysis project Ga0228703, IMG submission 178020) | Freshwater microbial communities from McNutts Creek, Athens, Georgia, United States - 29-17_Aug_MG | ecosystem: Environmental > Aquatic > Freshwater > Creek | place: USA: Georgia... | reverse complement strand
CAAAGTCGTTGCTCGCACCCGTGGTCATTTGGTTCATGAACACTTCTTCGGCAATACGACCACCGAACAACATGCTGATTTGGTTCAGCATGTATTCACGGTCATAGCTGTAACGGTCTTGCGCAGGCAAGCTCATGGTCACACCCAAGGCGCGGCCACGCGGAATGATGGTGACTTTGTGCACGGGATCGCACTTGGGCAACAACTTGCCAATCAAGGCATGGCCGGACTCATGGTAGGCCGTGTTGCGACGTTCTTCTTCGGGCATGACCATGCTCTTGCGCTCGGGGCCCATCAAGATTTTGTCTTTGGCTTTTTCGAAGTCCACCATTTCAACCACACGCGCATTGCGACGTGCGGCCATCAAGGCGGCTTCGTTACACAAGTTGGCCAAATCAGCACCGCTCATGCCGGGCGTACCACGAGCAATGATGCTGGCGTTGACATCTTGGCCAATCGGCACTTTGCGCATGTGCACATTCAAGATTTGTTCGCGACCGCGGATATCGGGCAAGGTCACATAGACCTGACGATCAAAGCGACCAGGACGCAACAAAGCCGCGTCCAAAATATCGGGACGGTTGGTCGCTGCCACCACAATCACACCGAGGTTGGTCTCAAAACCATCCATCTCGACCAGCATTTGGTTCAGCGTTTGTTCGCGCTCGTCGTTACCGCCGCCCAAACCGGCGCCACGCTGACGGCCCACGGCATCAATCTCGTCAATGAAAATGATGCACGGTGCATTTTTCTTGGCGTTTTCAAACATGTCACGCACACGGGCTGCACCCACGCCAACAAACATCTCGACAAAGTCCGAGCCTGAAATGCTGAAGAACGGCACTTTGGCTTCGCCCGCGATGCCTTTGGCCAACAAGGTTTTACCGGTACCGGGAGGTCCCACCAACAGCAAACCCCGTGGAATGCGACCGCCGAGTTTTTGAAACTTCTGCGGATCTTTCAAGAAGTCCACCACTTCTTTGACTTCTTCTTTGGCTTCGTCGCAACCCGCTACATCGGCGAACGTCACTTGGTTGTTGTTCTCGTCGAGCATGCGGGCTTTGCTTTTGCCAAAGCTGAACGCACCGCCTTTGCCACCGCCTTGCATCTGGCGCATGAAGTACACCCAAACACCAATCAACAGCAACATGGGGCCCCAGCTGACCAACAAGGTCATCAAGAGCGAACCTTCTTCGCGGGGCTTGACATCAAACTTCACGCCGTTGGCGATCAAGTCGCCGACCAAGCCACGGTCGAGGTAAGTGGCCGTGGTGCGCAATTTACGATCGTCGTTGGTGACAGCCACAATTTCTGTACCGCCTTGGCCTTCTTGGATGGTGGCGGTTTTGATGCGTTTGGCGCGAACCTCTTCGAGGAAGTCCGAATAACCCACATAACCATTGCCTGCGCCGGGGCGTGTTTCAAATTGTTTGAACACGGTGAACAGCACCAAGGCGATCACCAACCAAACAGCGACTTTTGAGAACCATTGATTGTTCAATGTGGGCTCCGAGAAAAAAAGAGTACGAGTTGTACCAAGATGGGCTTGATTTTAGGCCTTTCAAGCGCCCGTCACGCTTTATTCGCGCGAATCAGCCCCTGGTGGATCAAGGATTTGCAATCTGGCGGTTTTTCACACCCAGACCAATCAAAAAGGTTTCACTTGATTTGTCGCGGCTGGCCTTGGGTTTGATCGGTTTAACCACATGGAAGGTCTCTTTGAACAGCTTGGTCAGGGGGCTGTAGCTGCTGCCATGAAACACCTTGACCACCAAAGCGCCATCGGCTTTAAGGTGCTTTTGAGCGAACTCCACCGCCAGCTCCACCAAATGCGAAATACGGGCCGCATCGGTGGATTCAATGCCAGACAAATTGGGGGCCATGTCAGAGACCACCACATCGACGATGCGCCCTTGCAAGACCTCTTCCAGTTGCGCCAACACGTCTGCTTCACGGAAGTCACCCTGCAAGAAGGTGACGCCTTCGACAGGTTCCATGTGCAAAAGATCCAGACCAATGATGGTGCCGTTCAAATCCCCCACCGCGGCGCCACCTGGCGACAAGCGGCGACGCACGTATTGGCTCCAAGCGCCCGGAGCACACCCCAAGTCCACCACCACGTTGCCGGGTTTGATCAGCCCCAGCTGCTCATCAATTTCTTTGAGCTTGAAGGCTGCGCGCGCACGGTAGCCTTCCTTTTGCGCCATCTTGACGTAAGGGTCGTTCACATGGTCATTCAGCCAAGACTTGTTGACCTTTTTGCTTTGCGTTTTAACTTTCAATTCAACCCTTTGTGCGTCGGTACCGGCGAGCGGGGATAATACCTGCATGTCTGCAATTCAACTCACTCCTGCACAACGCAAAATTCACCGCGCCGAAGCGCACCATCTCGACCCCGTCGTGATGATTGGCAACGACGGTCTCACGCCCGCAGTCATCAAAGAAGCCGAGATGGCGCTCAATGCCCACGGCTTGATCAAAATTCGCGTGCTGGGTGATGACCGCCAGGCACGTGAAGCCATGTTTGTTGCCCTGGCAGACCAACTCAACGCTGCTCCGATTCAGCACATTGGGAAACTGTTTGTGCTTTGGCGTCCGCAGCCCGAAAAAATGCGCGAGGTCGATGAAGACCGCATGCCCGGTCCACGCGATGTGAAAGTGTTGAAGTACAGCAGCCGTGGCAGCCAACGCCCCGAAGTGAAAACCTTGCGCGTCTTGGGCAACCAACGCCTGACCTCTGGCGGTCAAGTCAAACGCGCCAAGCCAAAGAAAATTTCGGTCAAAAAACGAACGCTGGGTTAAGCCTCAAGATCAGGGCTGGCTGTGGGCACGTCCTGCGGCCACACCTGCCAAAGCACCCTGCCCGCGCACACGCACTGCAACACATAGGTCAGTGACCCTAGGTTGTGCCAAAGCGCCAAATTATCGCGGGCCACGATGTGGGGCTTGATCGCCACCTCGAGCATGACCGCCAACAGCAAACCTGTAATCACCCAAATAGATGGAGTTTGTGGGCTTGTCTTGTTTTGGCGTTGAGCAGCCAGTAACAGTATCACGCCACAAAAAACCGAGAGCCAAGTTTGGGCGGCAAATAAGCGCGCGGCCATTTGTCCCGCGATGGCCGGTGTTTCCAAATGCACAAACAGCATGGGAACCACCATGAAGCCCACCGCCATCAGGCTGCCCCACCACAGCGCGGCTAAAAAAAGCTGAAACCGCGCCATGGAGTGATTACAGGTAAGAAACCTTGACCACTTCGTAGTGACGCACACCGCCCGGGGCTTGCACCTCGGCCACATCGCCCTCCTCCTTGCCAATCAAGGCACGGGCAATCGGGCTGCTGATGTTGATGAGGCCGAGTTTCAAATCAGCTTCGTCTTCGCCCACGATTTGGTAGGTCACTTTGTCGCCCGTACCTTCGTCTTCCAACGCGACCGTTGCGCCAAACACCACACGGCCACCTGCATCGAGTGATGCTGGATCAATGATTTGCGCCACCGACAGCTTGCCTTCAATTTCTTGAATGCGGCCTTCGATGAAACCTTGACGGTCTTTGGCGGCATCGTATTCAGCGTTTTCGCTCAAGTCACCTTGGGCACGCGCTTCGGCGATCGCAGCGATGACGTTGGGACGCTCAACAGTTTTGAGTTTGTGCAACTCTTCTTTGAGCTTCTCTGCGCCACGCTTGGTGATGGGAACTGTACTCATCGTGTGTCCTTAGGCCGTCAGTTGAGCGTGCATTTCCTGCACAGAAATGACATCTAACTTGTCCATGTACTTCATGCCTTCCACAGCTGCTTCTGCACCTGCAATGGTGGTGAAGGTGGTCACGCGGTTGAGCAATGCCGAGGTACGAATGTGGCGCGAATCGGCAATCGCATTGCGACGCTCTTCCACGGTATTGATGACCAACACTACTTCGTTGTTCTTGATGCTGTCGACAATGTGTGGACGGCCTTCGGTGACCTTGTTCACCACATCGCACGGCACACCGGCTTCTACGATCGCAGAGGCGGTGCCCTTGGTGGCGATCAGTTCGAAGCCCAAAGCCGACAACTGACGCGCCACTTCGATAGCACGTGCTTTGTCGTTGTTCTTCACCGAGATGAACACCTTGCCTGTGGCGCGGCCATCGGCATCGCGTGGACGAGGCAACTTCGTGCCAGCGCCCAATTGGCTCTTCACAAACGCTTCGCCAAATGTTTTGCCCACCCCCATGACTTCACCGGTGGATTTCATCTCTGGGCCAAGAATGGTGTCGACACCTGGAAACTTCACGAAGGGGAACACCGCTTCTTTCACGCTGAAATAAGGTGGCGTGACTTCTTTGGTGATGCCTTGTGATGCAAGTGTTTGGCCCGCCATACAACGTGCAGCAACCTTGGCCAACTGGATACCCGTCGCCTTAGACACATAAGGCACGGTACGTGACGCACGTGGGTTGACTTCCAGCACATAGATGACGTCTTTGCCATCCACATGTTGAATCGCGAACTGGACGTTCATCAAGCCAACCACATTCAAAGCACCAGCCATCGCAGCAGATTGGCGCTTAAGTTCAGTCACTGTCGCCTCAGACAAAGAGTAAGGAGGCAAAGAGCAAGCCGAGTCGCCGCTGTGCACACCCGCTTGTTCGATGTGTTCCATCACGCCACCGATGAAGGTCTTGCCTTCTGGGTCGCGCAAGCAGTCCACATCGCATTCGATCGCGTCGTTCAAGAAGCGATCCAAAAGCACAGGCGAATCGTTGGACACTTTGACCGCTTCGCGCATGTAGCGCTCCAAGTCGCGTTGCTCGTGCACGATTTCCATCGCACGACCACCCAGCACATAGCTGGGGCGCACCACCAAGGGGTAACCCAACTCCGCTGCTTTTTCAAGCGCTTCAGTTTCGGTGCGCGCAGTGGCGTTTGGGGGTTGACGCAAGCCGAGGTCTTGCAACAATTTTTGGAAACGCTCGCGGTCTTCAGCCGCGTCAATCATGTCTGGACTGGTACCGATGATGGGCACGCCAGCCGCTTCCAGGCCCAAAGCCAATTTCAAAGGTGTTTGACCACCGTACTGAACGATGACGCCGGTTGGCTTTTCTTTATCGACGATTTCGAGCACGTCTTCGAGCGTCAATGGCTCGAAGTACAAACGGTCAGACGTGTCATAGTCGGTCGACACGGTCTCTGGGTTGCAGTTGACCATGATGGTTTCATAGCCGTCTTCGCGCATGGCGAGCGCAGCGTGAACGCAGCAGTAGTCAAACTCAATGCCTTGGCCGATGCGGTTAGGACCACCGCCAAGCACCATGATTTTTTTGTTGTTGGTGGGTTCAGCTTCGCACTCACCATCGCCATGGCCTTCGTAGCACGAGTACATATAAGCCGTGTCAGTCGAGAACTCAGCCGCACAGGTATCCACACGTTTGTAGACGGGGCGAATGTTGAGTTCATGGCGACGTGCACGCACCACATGTTCGGTGGTCTTGAGCAACTTGGCCAAACGGCGATCAGAGAAGCCCTTCTTTTTCAAGGCACGCAACTCTTGTGCAGTGATGGCATCGAGCGATGTGGTTTCGAGCTCAAGCTCAATCTTCACGATCTCTTCGATTTGCACCAAGAACCAAGGGTCAATCTTGGTCAAGGCGAACACCTCGTCCACGCTCATGCCCATCGCAAACGCATCGCCCACGTACCAAATACGCTCAGGGCCAGGCTCACCCAGTTCCTTTTCAAGCACTTCGCGGTCTTGGGTTTTTTCATTCATGCCATCCACGCCCACTTCCAAACCGCGCAAGGCTTTTTGGAAGGACTCTTGGAAGGTACGGCCCATGGCCATCACCTCGCCCACCGATTTCATTTGGGTGGTCAAGCGGCTGTCAGCGGTTGGGAATTTTTCAAACGCGAAACGTGGAATCTTGGTGACCACGTAGTCGATGGATGGCTCGAACGACGCAGGCGTTGCACCGCCCGTAATTTCGTTGCGCAACTCGTCAAGCGTGTAGCCCACCGCCAATTTGGCAGCGACTTTGGCAATAGGGAAACCTGTGGCTTTGGAAGCCAACGCAGACGAACGCGACACACGTGGATTCATCTCAATGACGACCATGCGGCCGTCTTTGGGATTGATGGAGAACTGCACGTTCGAACCGCCCGTGTCCACACCGATTTCGCGCAACACTGCCAATGAGGCGTTACGCAAAATTTGGTATTCCTTGTCGGTCAAGGTTTGTGCGGGAGCCACGGTGATGGAGTCACCGGTGTGCACACCCATGGGGTCCAAGTTTTCGATCGAGCAAATGATGATGCAGTTGTCCGCCTTGTCGCGCACCACTTCCATCTCGTACTCTTTCCAGCCGAGCAAGGACTCTTCAATCAACAACTCGTTGGTAGGCGAAGCTTCCAAGCCGCGCTTACAGATGATTTCAAACTCTTCGGGGTTGTAGGCAATGCCGCCGCCTGTACCACCCAAGGTGAAGCTGGGGCGAATGACGGTGGGGAAGCCCACACGCTTTTGCACATCCCAAGCTTCTTCCATGCTGTGGGCAATGCCTGAACGTGCAGAACCCAGACCAATCTTGGTCATGGCGTCTTTGAACTTCAAGCGGTCTTCGGCTTTGTCGATGGCCTCAGGCGTTGCGCCAATCAGCTCCACCTTGTACTTGGCCAACACGCCGTGGTGCCACAAGTCCAAGGCGCAGTTCAGCGCTGTTTGGCCGCCCATCGTGGGCAAGATGGCGTCTGGACGCTCTTTGGCAATGATTTTTTCAACCGTTTGCCAAGTGATGGGCTCGATGTAGGTGACGTCTGCCGTGGCAGGGTCGGTCATGATCGTGGCAGGGTTGCTGTTGATCAAGATGACTTTGTAGCCCTCTTCACGCAAAGCTTTACACGCTTGCACGCCAGAGTAATCGAACTCACAAGCCTGACCAATGATGATCGGGCCTGCGCCAATGATGAGAATGCTTTTTAGGTCGGTGCGCTTTGGCATGGTTATTTCGCCTCCATCAGTTTGATGAAGCGGTCAAAGAGGTAAGCAATGTCGTGCGGGCCGGGCGATGCTTCAGGGTGGCCTTGGAAACAAAACGCGGGTTTGTCGGTGCGGGCCAAGCCCTGCAAGGTGCCGTCAAACAAAGACACGTGCGTGGCACGCAAGTTGGCGGGCAAGGATTTCTCATCCACCGCAAAACCGTGGTTTTGGCTGGTGATGGACACACGACCTGAGTCGAGGTCTTTCACAGGATGATTGGCACCGTGGTGACCAAACTTCATCTTGAAGGTTTTGGCGCCACTGGCCAACGCCATGATTTGGTGACCCAAGCAAATGCCAAATGTGGGAATGCCGGTTTCAATCAACTCAGCCGCCGCAGCAATCGCGTAGTCGCAAGGCTGAGGGTCTCCTGGGCCATTGGACAAGAAGATGCCATCGGGCTTGTGCTTGAGCACTTCTGCAGCCGGCGTCTTCGCTGGCACCACGGTGACCTTGCAACCGCGCTGGGCCAACATGCGCAAGATGTTTTTCTTCACGCCGAAGTCATATGCGACCACATGGAATTTCGGTGCGGTCAAGTTGCCATAGCCTTCGCCCAGTGTCCACTCGGTTTGTTTCCACTCATACGACTTGGACACCGTGACCTTTTGCGCCAGATCAAGGCCTGCCATATGGGGCGCACCTTTGGCGGCTGCCACCGCTTGGTCAATCACCGCTTGTGTGACTTCTTGGCCTTTGGCCAAGCCCACGATCGCGCCGTTTTGCGCGCCCTTGGTGCGCAAGATGCGTGTGAGTTGACGTGTGTCGATGTTGGCAATGGCCACGGTGCCAGCATCAGTTAAGTAGGCCGACAAGGTTTGGCTAGAGCGGAAGTTGCTTGCGACCAAAGGCAAGTCTTTGATGATCAAGCCAGCAGCATGGACTTTGTCAGCTTCGATGTCTTCCACATTGACGCCGTAGTTGCCGATGTGCGGATAAGTCAAAGTGACGATCTGCTGACAGTAGCTGGGGTCAGTGAGGATTTCCTGGTAGCCGGTGAGTGAGGTGTTGAACACCACTTCGCCGACGGTAGAGCCTGAGGCTCCGATCGAGTTGCCGATAAAGACCGTGCCGTCTGCGAGCGCCAAGATGGCGGGCGGGAAGGTTCCCTGAAGAGACAAAAGCACTGGGTTCTCCGGAATAGTTCGGGTACGCCTCAGCGCTCACAAGAGAACGTGTCTCTTTGGCTGCTTTGTTCGAGGAATTTGCCTAGGTTTGAGCTGGGGCGTACAGGTTGATGCGGGAAAGCCTCTCATTATATCCGAGGCACTGGTTTTCCCGAATGAAGAGAGGTGAATTAAGCCAAATGAGAGGTAGCGCTGGCGTGCAGGCAAATCGCTGCCGCTGAGGCCACATTGAGCGACTCTTCCCCACCTGGCTGGGCAATGCGCACATGCAACTTGGCACGCTCGGCCAAGGCCGGTGACACGCCCTGCCCTTCATGGCCCATAAGCCAAGCGCAGGGCATCGGCAGCTTGGCATCGGCCAGCAATGTATGTAAAAACGGGCCTTGGTGCGAGCTGGTGGCGACCCAAGGCATGTTTAAAGAATTCAAGTCGTCGGCCCCCAACCCCTCGACCAAGTGCAATCCAAAATGCGCCCCCATGCCAGCGCGCAAAACTTTAGGAGACCACAAAGCGGCTGCCCCCTTGATGGCCAGCACTTGCTTGAAACCGAAAGCCGAGGCGCTGCGCAGAATGGAGCCCACATTACCCGCGTCTTGCACGCGATCGAGCACCACCGTCGGTGTACTCGGCTGCACCTCTTGCGAAGTCGGCGCGGCCAGCACAAAGCCCATCTTGGCTGGCGACTCTAAGCTGCTGATTTCAGCAAACAAGGCATCAGGCAACACAGTGTTGCGCTCAGCCGCTTGCGTCCACTCACGCGGTGCAGTGGCCCACAAAGATTCGGCAAACACAGCATGCTCAGGTTTGACACCGCGCGTGAGTGCCGCGCGACACAGATGGTCGCCCTCCAGCCAAACACGGCCGAGTTTGCGGTACGCCGTGCTGTCTTGTGACAAACGGCGCAGGTCTTTGACCAAGGGGTTGTCACGCGAAGTGATCAAATTCATCGCAACACCTCGGCCACGGGAGAAAACGATTTGCGATGCCAAGGTGTGGCACCGTGCTCTTTGAGGGCTTGCAAGTGTGCGGCGGTGCCATAACCCTTGTGCCCATCAAAGCCGTACTGCGGGTACTGAGCATGTAACTCTTGACACCAACGGTCACGGTACACCTTGGCCAAAATAGAGGCGGCGGAAATCGCTTGTACTTTGCTGTCGCCTTTGACAATCGCTTCGGCCAACACATCCAGGACAGGCAAACGGTTGCCATCCACCAGCACCTTGGTCGGCTTTAAGCGCAAGCCCTCCACCGCACGACGCATGGCCAGCAGGGTGGCTTGCAAGATGTTGAGTTCGTCAATTTCTTCCACCGTCGCTTCAGCGATCGAGCAGCACAAGGCTTTGGCGCGAATCTCGTCGTACAAACGTTCGCGCTTTAATGCCGTGAGCTTTTTGGAGTCAGCCAAACCGGCAATCGGGTTCAAGTCATCCAAGATCACGGCCGCAGCCACCACAGGCCCAGCCAGCGGACCACGACCCGCCTCATCCACCCCGGCGATCAGGCCTGGGGCATCCCAAATGAGTGGCGCTTGTTCAGCGCGCAAGAACTTTTTCGATCGCATGAGCGGCCAGTGCAGGGGTGTCGCGGCGCAACGTGTCGTGCAGCGCCGCAAAACGTTGTTGAACAGCGGCCGTGGCCGCCGAATTGCTCAGCCATTGCAACACCTCGTGCGCCAACGCATCGGGCGTGGCCGACTCTTGCAGCAGCTCAGGCACCACAAAGTCTTGGCACAAGATGTTGGGCAAGCCCACCCAAGGTTGCAGCTTTTTACGGCGCATGATTTGCCAGCTGAGCCAATTCATGTTGTAAGCGATCACCATGGGGCGTTTGAACAACGCCGCCTCTAAGGTGGCAGTGCCACTGGCAATGAGCGTGACATCGCAAGCCGCCAATGCGGTGTGTGATTGACCGTTGAGCACCAGCAGATTGGGTACCTCGCCCACATCCTTCGCAATGGCTTCGATGCGCGCACGCAAAGCCGGCATGGCAGGCAAGACAAAGTGCATGCCCGGTTGCCGCTTGGCCATGCGTTGCGCCGCTTGCAAAAAACGCTGTGCTAAATATTCGATTTCCGAACGGCGACTGCCCGGCAACAACGCCACCACAGTGGCGTCTTGCGGCAAGCCCAGAGCCGTGCGAGCAGCCGTACGATCTGGCACATCAGGAATATTTTTGGCCAAGGGATGGCCCACATACGTGGACGCTATGCCGTGCTGGGCGAGCAAGTCTGCTTCAAACGGGAAGATACACAGCACGTGGTCCACGCTTTGGCGAATCTTCTCCACACGGTCTGCGCGCCACGCCCAAATGGAGGGGCACACAAAGTGAATCGTAGGAATTCCTTGGGCCTTGAGATCGCGTTCTAAGTCAAGGTTGAAGTCCGGGGCATCGACACCAATGAAAGCACTGGGCGGATTGCTCAACAAGCGTTCGCGTAATTGGTTGCGAATACCGACGATTTCTCGGTAATGGCGTAGCACTTCGACATAACCACGCACGGCGAGTTTCTCGTAAGGCCACCAAGGCTCAAAACCTTGGGACACCATACGCGGGCCACCAATGCCAGCGCTGCGCATGTCAGGCCATTTGTCGCGCATGCCGCCGAGCAACAGACCTGCAAGCAAATCACCCGAAGCCTCGCCTGCGACGAGCGAGAAAAACAAGGCCCCGGCCATAGGGATCAGCGAATGATGCCGCGTTGCGGCGATGTGTGGTTCAAGAAGTCCAGCATCATGGCCACATCTGCGGCGGCTTCTGGCTTTTCTTGGGTCAAGGCTGCGATGCGTTCTTTGGCCTGGTCTAAGGTCAAATCATCACGGTAGAGGGCTTTGTGCATGGCTTTGATCGCACTGATGCGTTCAGCAGAAAAACCACGGCGGCGCAAGCCTTCAAAGTTCATCGACCGTGGTTCAGCAGGTTGCCCCTGGCACATCACAAAGGGAGGCACATCGGCAAACAACAGCGAATGCATGGCCGTGAAACTGTGCGCACCAATGCGCACAAACTGATGCACCACCGTGAACCCGCCCAAGATCACCCAGTCATCAACATGCACATGCCCGGCCAACTGCGCACTGTTGGCGAAAATGGTGTGGTTGCCCACGATGCAGTCATGGGCCAAATGTACATAGGCCATGATCCAGTTGTCGTTGCCCACTTGGGTCACGCCTGCGTCACCGGGTGAGCCAATGTTGAACGTGCAAAACTCGCGGATGGTGTTGCGGTCGCCAATGATGAGCTCACAGGGCTCGCCAGCGTATTTCTTGTCTTGCGGAATGGCGCCCAACGAGTTGAACTGGAAAATTTGGTTGTCATTGCCGATCGTCGTGTGGCCTTCAATCACGCAATGCGGGCCCACCGCAGTACCGGCACCGATACGGACATGGGGGCCGATGATGGTGTAAGGCCCGACTTGAACAGAGCTATCAAGCTCGGCCTTGGGGTCAACAATCGCAGTAGCGTGAATCAAACTCATCGTCAGCTATTTGAACTCGTAGGTGTTTAAGCAATAGAGCGCATGGTGCACATCAAGTCGGCTTCCGTGGCGACCACATCGCCCACTTTGGCTCGGGCTTTGAATTTAAAAATACCCGCCTTCATGCGATCCAACTCAACTTCCAAGATGAGTTGATCGCCTGGCTCTACAGGCCGCTTGAACCTAGCACCGTCGATGCCTGCAAAGTAATACACGGTCTTGTCATCGGGTGCAGCACCCAAGGTGTCAAAAGCCAACAAGGCGGCAGCTTGGGCCAAGGCCTCCAAAATCAGCACCCCTGGCATCACGGGATGATGGGGAAAGTGACCCGTGAAGAACGGCTCATTGATGGTCACATTTTTGAGCGCCTTGATGCTTCTGCCTTTTTCCATTTCCAACACACGGTCGACCAACAAAATGGGATAGCGGTGGGGCAATTGCTTCAAGATGTGATGGATGTCCATGCTCATTTTTTTTGACTTTCAAAAGCTGATTCAAGAGATTTGATGCGATCACGCAAACGATGCAACTGACGCAAGGTGGCAGCATTTTTTTCCCATGACGCATTGTCGTCGATGGGAAACACGCCGCTGTACTGGCCTGGCTGGCGAATCGAGCGCATCACCACCGACGCGGCTGAAATATGCACACCATCAGCGAGCTGCAAATGGCCTAGCACCACTGCGCCACCACCCACGGTGCAATTGGCACCAATGCGGGCACTGCCTGCCACTCCTGCACAACCTGCCATGGCCGTGTTCGCACCCACATGCACGTTGTGACCAATTTGTACCAAGTTGTCCAGCTTGACGCCAGCTTCGATGATGGTGTCGTCTAGGGCACCTCGGTCAATGCAGGTGTTGGCGCCAATTTCCACATCGTTGCCAATGCGCACGGCACCGAGTTGTTCAATTTTTTCCCAATGGCCTTCGAATAACGCAAAACCAAAACCATCCGCACCAATGACAACACCTGCATGGACGATGCCACGCTCACCAATGCGGCAATTTTCACCCAAGGTCACGCGTGACTTGAGCCAAGTTTGCGCCCCAACCGCTGCGCCCCGCTCGATCACACACAGGGGGCCAATGCGCGCAGTCGGATGCACGGTAGCACTCGGGTGAATCACTGCGCTGGGATGCACCATTGGCTCATCCTCATGCACAAGGTGTTGACGCCATAACTGCGTGACTTTGGCAAAGTAGTGATAAGGATTTGCCGCCACGATGCATGTGCCGCGCGCACGGGCCACTGCTTCCATCGCAGGGGACACAATGACACAAGCCGCCAAAGAATTGGCAAGTTGCGATTGGTATTGAGGGTTGCTTAAGAAGCTCAGCGCATCGGCTTGAGCCGTGTCAAGCGGGCTGAGTTTTTGGATCAATGTCTCAGGATCGCCATGAAGGCACCCCCCAAGACTTTCAATGATTTGGCCGAGACGCAGTGCCACGGCTCGTTATTTGGCCGCGTTGATGACCTTGAGCACTTTGTCAGTGATGTCGTGCTTAGGGCTGATGTAGACAGCCTCTTGCAAAACGAGGTCGTATTTCTCGGTTTCAGCGACTTGTTTGATCACGCGGTTGGCGCGTTCAAGCACCAGTTGAAACTCTTCATTTTTACGGGCATTGAGTTCCTCTTGAAACTCACGACGCTTGCGTTGAAATTCACGGTCTTGCTCACCCAATTGCTTTTGACGTGACAAACGCTGCGACTCAGACAGAGTGGGCGCTTCGCGCTCAAACTTTTCAACAGCAGCCTTCAATGCGCCACCAGAATCATTGAGATCCTTATCGCGCTTGGAAAACTCTTGTTCCAGCTTGGCTTGGGCTTGCTTGGCTGTGTTCGCTTCTTTAAAAATACGATCGGTGTTGATAAAGCCAATGCGAATTTCATCCGCATGCACACACAAAGCCGACAGACCCAACACAAGGGTCAACGAAACGTTACGAAAAAAAGTGTTCATCAGAAGGATGTCCCGATCTGGAATTGCAATCTCTGGATTCTATCGCCTGTGAAGGATCGTGCAGGACGCGCCCATGCAAATCGTAAGGGGCCCATAGGTGAGACCCAACTCAGACCTGCACCATAGGAACTGCGCAATTGGTTGAGCTGAATTTTGTCAAACTCACCATAGACGTTACCCATGTCGTAAAAACCGTACAAACGCAAGCTACGATCATTGCCCGCACCTGGGAAAGGCATCAAAAACTCTGAGTTGATGGTGATCTTTTTAGGACCACCCACCACGATGCCAGAAATATCTCGAGGTCCCAACGTGCCTTGCTCGAAACCACGCACAGAACCCAAACCGCCTGAGTAATAATTTTTAAATACAGGGTATGGCTGACCTTGCAGACCTTTGCCTAAACCCAGATCAGCATTAAACGCAAAGGTGTACTGCTTGCTCAAAGCAAAGTACTGTTGATACTGCGTACCCATTTTCAAATAACGGGTATCGCCTGAAACCCCAGTTTCGCTGTTCAAGCGAATGAATTTACCCGTGGTGGGATTCAAGTAGCTGTCGCGACCATCACGCGCCCAACCCAAGGTCAGAGGCACAGTCTTGGTGGTGTAGCCAAAGTGGTTGGCATAGGCCAGATAAGAAGCGGGCAAATTGGTACCCGGCACAATTTCTGTCTGCTCAAGAGACGCCCCCACAAAGACACGGTCCAACTCGCTGAATGGAACACCAAAACGCACGCCGGCACCTGAGGTCACCAAGCGATAGTCTCCACCCTGTTCAACGTATGGCTTGCTCGACCGGTGGTAGTACTCAAAGGTACGCGACACACCATCGTCTGTGAAATATGGGTTGGTGGTGTTGATCACATAGTACTGATTGAACTTGCTGGTGCTAATCTGCAGCCCCAAGTTTTGCCCTGAACCAAATACGTTGTCTTGCTGAATGCCAAAACTCAGCGTCACTTTTTCGGCGCTTGAAAAGCCTGCCCCTAGTGTCAACATGCCTGTGGGTTTTTCAACCACGTTCACATTCAAGTCAACTTGATCTTGTGATGCGGCGACTTCTTGGGTGTCGACTTCGACATCTTTGAAATAACCCAAGCGATTCACACGATCGCGTGAAAGGCGGATTTTTTCGCCGTCGTACCATGAAGATTCCATTTGTCGAAACTCACGGCGGACGATTTGATCTCGTGTGCGATTATTGCCAACGATGTTGATGCGTCGCACATACGCACGACGTGACGGATCGGCCACTAAGACCAGTTTCACACGGTTGGTGGCGCGGTCAATTTCCGGGCGAACTTCGGTGCGGGCAAATGCAAAACCGAAATTACCAAAATATTCGTTAAATGCCTTGGTGGTTTTGGCCACATCATCTGCGTTGTAGGGCTGACCGGCTTTGATTTGGACCAACGATTTGAACTCATCGTCTTTACCCAAGTAATAGCCATCTAGAGCGACTTCAGACACCACAAAACGGTCGCCTTCCGTAATATTGATGGTGATGCTGATATCTTGTTTGTTCGGTGAAATCGCGACCTGCGTGGAGTCCACGCGGAATTCCAAGTACCCACGTGACATGTACCAAGCACGCAAGGTCTCCAAGTCAGCATTGAGTTTGGTACGTGAATAGCGGTCTGACTTGGTGTACCAACTCAACCAATTACCCGTGCCTTGATCGAATTGATCCAACAGCTTGGATTCATCAAAGGCTTGGGCGCCGACAACACGAATTTCTTTGATTTTGGCCAAATCACCTTCGACCACCGTGAACGACAAGTTGACACGGTTGCGGTCTGTGGGCGTGATGGTCGTGATGATCTCTGCACCATACAAGCTGCGGTTGACGTACTGGCGTTTAAGCTCTTGTTCAGCACGGTCAGCCAACGCTTTATCGAACGGCCGTCCTTCGGCCAAACCAATGTCGCGCAGCGCTTTACGCAACACGTCTTTGTCAAACTCCTTGGTCCCAATGAAATCGACTGTCGCAATATTAGGACGCTCTTCAACAATCAGCACCAATTCATTGCCGTTGACTTCAATCCGCACATCTTTAAATAAACCCAGTGCAAACAAGCTGCGAATGGCGGCGGCACCTTTTTCTTCTGTGTAGTCATCTCCTACACGAAAGGGGATAGAGGCGAAGACAGTGCCTGGCTCTACACGTTGAAGTCCTTCGACACGGATGTCACGAACGGTCAACGGATCTGCAGCCCAGGCTTGGAAAGCCAGGCTTGTCCCAACCATCAAGGCTGTGACATGTGACAAAGTGGTGCGACGAAATCGAGAAAGTTGCTTGTTCATGAACAGAAAACTTCAGAGCCTTTGGGTTGATTGGTCGTGGTTTTAACTCAGCCAACCCAAGTGAACCATGTCGTTGAAAAGAGAAAGAACCATCAGCGCGACCAAGAAAGCGAGCCCCACACGCTGCATGACATCAAGCCATTGAACTGCGGGTGGGCGTCCTGTGAAGGCTTCATAAAGATAATACAACAGGTGCCCTCCATCGAGGACGGGCAATGGCAAGAGATTGAAGACGCCAAGGCTCACGCTGAGCAAGGCAAGATAGGACAAATAAGCCCCCAACCCTAAGCTGGCGGTGCGCCCTGCGTAATCAGCCATGGTCAATGGGCCGCTGAGGTGATCCAGCGAGGCCTGCCCTATCACCAAACGGCCTAACATCTCGACTGTCATCCCGACCATCTCGCCGGTGCGTGTCACAGCACGTAATAAACCCTCGATGACGCCATATTGCACCCAGCGCTTTGCAGGCGGTTCACCGACTTGCGCACCAATACGACCGAACTGTTGTGTACCTTCGTGCACCCACTGTGGCGTCACAGCAATCGTCAACACATCTTGCTGAGCCCGTTGCACCTGCCAGAGTTGTGGGCTTGGTGCATGGCTTACACCGCTTTCGCGCACCATGGCACGTAAAGCAGTGGCATCTTGCACAACACGACCATCAATGCGCAGTACCTCATCACCACGCTGCAAGCCCGCTTGTGCCGCTGCACCATCAGGGGCCAAGTCGCCCAATACGGCACGGCTCCATGCGCCCGCCAAGCCCATAGCAAGCAAACCTGAGGGGGGTGGATTGACTGCGTCATCGTTCAACAAAGGCTCGAGAGTGAGCAGATGTGTGCCGCGTTCTGACAAGGACTGCACCTCGAGCCACAGGTGGTCATGCGTCAGGTCTTGCTGGGAGACCCACCAGCGCAGGTCCTCCATCGAAGCGATGTCTTGCAATGATTGGGCAGATGTTCCTGCACGTAAAATCAAATCGGCGCTTTTTAAGCCAGCGCGATCGGCCATTGAATCAACCACAGGCGATGCCACCATCGCACGTGTTTCGTATTGCCCGATCCAAAATGTGGCAGCGTACAGCAACACGGCCAGCAACAGATTGGCCAGCGGACCTGCCGATACGATGGCTGCGCGCACCCGAAGAGATTGACGGTTGAACGCCATGGCCACCTCATCAGGCCCCACCTCAGCTTCGTTCTCATCCAACATCTTGACGTAGCCGCCAAGAGGAATCAAGCCAATCACAAATTCGGTGTTCTGGCCTGGACGAGGTTGACGTGATCGCCAACGTAATAAGGGCTGGCCAAACCCTATGGAAAAGGTGAGCACCTTGACTCCACAAGCCACCGCGACACGGTAGTGCCCCCATTCATGCACGGTGATCAACAAGCCCAAGGCACCCAAAAAGGCCAGCACTGTCATGCGCGAACCAAGCGATGCACAATGCCTTCGGCTTGGACGCGTGCTTGCGCATCCAATGTCAACAAATCCTCTAAATGTTGTGGTGCTGCAGGTTGCAATTGCGCCATGCACTCCGAATTGACGTGATGGATTTGATCAAAACGGATACGACGCTCTAAAAATGCGGCCACCGCAATTTCGTTAGCCGCATTGAGAACCGCTGTTGATCCACGGGGACCTCGCAAAGCATCCCATGCCAAATGAATGCCTGCAAAACGCTCCGGATGGCCGTGGTCATCCAAAGCTTCAAAGGTCATGGCAGAGAGCGCGTGAAAATCCAGAGTCTGCGCACCCGACACCATGCGTTCGGGCCAACTCAAACCATAAGCAATCGGCACGCGCATGTCGGGCGTGCCCAGCTGGGCCACCACCGAGGTATCGCGGTACTGAACCATGGAGTGGATGATGCTTTGTGGATGGATGACCACCTCCAGCCGCTCGGGGGGTAGACCAAACAAATAACGCGCTTCAATCACTTCCAGCGCTTTGTTCATCATGGTGGCCGAATCGACCGAAATTTTTCGCCCCATCACCCAGTTGGGATGGGCGCATGCTTGATCAGGCGTAACCTCTTTGAGCGTGCTCAATGCGCGGGTCCGGAACGGGCCACCTGAAGCCGTCAGAATAATTTTCTCAACCCGCGTATCCCAAGTGCTGGCATCTTCAGGCAATGATTGAAAAATTGCCGAGTGCTCGCTGTCAATGGGTAACAGCGTCGCTCCACCCTGCTTCACCGCCTCTAAGAAAACTTCACCGCCCACCACCAGGGCTTCTTTGTTAGCCAACAACAAGCGCTTGCCTGCCCGTGCGGCAGCCAAGCACGGCGACAAACCCGCCGCCCCGACGATGGCTGCCATCACCACATCCACATCGGGATGGGCCGAGACATCGTCTAACGCATGGGGGCCAGTAAGGACTTGAGTCAACAAACCTTCCGCGCGTAATTGGTCTTGCAATACCTGTGCAGCGGGTGCATGCGCCATGACCGCAAAGCGCGGGGTGAACTGCGCACATTGACGCAACATCAAATCAACTTGTGTCGCCCCCGTGAGTGCAAAGACTTCGAAGCGGTCGGGATGCCGAGCGATCACGTCCAAAGTATTGGTCCCAATAGAGCCCGTTGAGCCCAGCACCGTGACGCGTTGAAGCGAGCGTGTCATCACAGGGATTGCACCAGCATGAGCGCCAAAGGCAAGGTAGGAAGCAAAGCATCAACACGGTCAAGTACACCACCATGGCCTGGCAACAATTGGCTGCTGTCTTTCATGCCCGCACTGCGTTTGACCAACGACTCCACCAGATCACCTACCACGCTCATGGCCACCAAAAATACAGTGGCCAAGACCATGAAAAGCCAACCACGCGCCTGCAACTGCGTGAATAAGCTAGGGCTGTCCATGGCCCATTGGGTGTCAACCCATACCCATACAAAAGCCATCAGTAAAACGCCCGCCATGCCGCCCCAGACGCCTTCCCAGCTTTTACCAGGACTGATGGCCACGGCCAGTTTGCGGCGTCCCCAAGTTCGCCCTGAAAAATAAGCAGCAATGTCAGCCATCCACACCAAGAACAGCAAGGACAACAAGAAATTGATACCGACCACTTTGGCTTGGTACATCGCCAACCAAGTCAGCCACAAAGCGACCACGCCAGCCACCAAGCGCAGGGCACGAGACACCGTGGGCCAACCTGGCACGCCGTGGCGCAACAGCCAAGCCCCTGCCAAGACCCAAAATGCCCCCGTCAAAGGCCACAACAAAGCGGGCACGTGATAGGCCCAAGCCGCCGACCATGTGAACAAGCACAGGGTGATGCACACAGCCGCTACACGCAACGCGCCTCGCATGGCCAAACCATTCAAACGCCCCCACTCCCAGGCGCCTGCCGCAATCAACACCAAAGTGAGTCCTGCCAAAGGCTCGGCATGGGCAGCGAAAATTGCTGGCAACAAAAGCGCCACTAAGACAATAGCCGTGATGACGCGTTGTTTCAACATAAGGCGTTAAACCGCCATGATTTCTTGCTCTTTGCTGGCGATCAATTTATCGATATCAGCAATGTGTGCGTCGGTGGTTTTTTGAATGTCAGCTTCGGCACGTTTTTGATCGTCTTCAGAAGCCAACTTGTCTTTAACCAATTTTTTCACCGACTCGTTGGCATCGCGACGCAAGTTGCGCACCGCAATTTTCGCGTTCTCGCCTTCGGTACGCACTACTTTGGTCAGTTCTTTGCGACGTTCTTCAGACATGGGTGGCATGGGCACACGAATCAACTCACCCATCGACGAAGGGTTCAGACCCAGATCGCTGTCGCGAATGGCTTTTTCAATCTTGGCACCCATGGGCTTTTCCCAGGGTTGCACGCTCAAGGTGCGGGCATCCAGCAAGGACACATTCGCCACTTGGCTGATCGGCACCATGGAGCCGTAGTAGTCGACTTGCACCGTATCCAGCAACGCGGGGCTGGGACGACCGGTGCGAATTTTGGTCAAGCTGTTGCTGAACGACGCGATCGATTGATCCATCTTGGCTTCGATGTTTTTCTTGATGTCAGCAATGGTCATGGAATGCTCCTATGGCAAAAGATGAAAGAGGTCCGAAAGAAAAGTGGGTTACGCGTGAACCAAGGTGCCTTCGTCTTCGCCCAACACAACACGTTTGAGCGCCCCATTCTTGAAAATAGAAAAAACTTTGATCGGTAACTTTTGATCACGACACAGCGCAAACGCGGTGGCATCCATGATGCCAAGGTTTTGGCCAATCGCGTCGTCAAAACTGATCTGGCTGTATCGCGTGGCGTTAGGATCTTTTTTGGGATCGGCGCTGTACACACCATCGACCTTGGTGGCCTTGAGCACCATCTCGGCGCCAATTTCGGCACCACGCAAGGCGGCGGCGGTGTCGGTGGTGAAGAACGGGTTGCCTGTACCTGCCGCAAAAATCACCACCTTGCCCTCTTCGAGGTACTGCAAGGCTTTGGGACGCACATAGGGCTCCACCACTTGGTCAATCGCAATGGCAGACATGACGCGCGCGGTCAAGCCTGCTTTATTCATAGTATCGGCCAGGGCCAGCGAGTTCATCACCGTGGCCAACATGCCCATGTAATCAGCCGTGGCACGGTCCATACCGACAGCGCCGCCTGCGACGCCACGGAAGATGTTGCCGCCGCCAATCACGATCGCCACTTCCACGCCTAGGTTGATGACCTCGGACACTTCTTCAACGATGCGAACAATGGTGGCACGGTTGATGCCAAATGCATCGTCGCCCATCAGGGCCTCGCCGGACAGCTTGAGCAAAATACGCTTGTGGGCTGGCTGGGGTGAGGTCATGTGGGGCTCCTTGAAATGTGTGTGGTGTGAGTTTAGCGAGGGTGACGTCAAAAGGGGAGCTTATGCTCCCCTTTTGAATTAGGCTGACTGCTTGGCAGCGGCGACTTGTGCTGCAACTTCTGCAGCGAAGTCGTCGACCTTCTTTTCAATGCCTTCACCCACCACGTACAAAGTGAATGATTTGACTTGAGTGTTAGCAGCCTTGAGCATTTGCTCCACGGTTTGCTTGTCGTTCTTGACGAAAGGTTGGTTGAACAAAGACACCTCTTTGAGGTATTTCTGCACAGCGCCTTCGATCATCTTGGTGGCGATGTCTGCAGGCTTGCCAGACTCAGCCGCTTTGGCCGTGGCCACTGAGCGCTCTTTCTCGATCAACTCAGCAGGCACATCAGCGCTGGTCAAAGACACAGGCTTCATCGCTGCCACGTGCATGGCAACGTCTTTGGCAGCTGTTTCATCGCCATCAAACTCAACGACCACACCGATGCGGGTACCGTGCAAGTAAGCGGCCAATTTGCTGGCACCTTCGAAGCGCTTGAAACGGCGAAAGCTCATGTTCTCACCGATTTTGCCAATCAAGCCTTTGCGCACATCTTCGAGCGTAGGACCAAAACCGTCTTGGCTGTAGGCCAAAGCACCCATGGCTTCGATCGAAGCGGGGTTGTGCTTGGCGATCAACTCAGCCGCAGCTTGCGCCAGACCCAAGAAACTGTCGTTCTTGGTCACAAAGTCGGTTTCGCAGTTCACTTCGAGCAAAGCACCAGTGTTACCGCTGATGTAGCTGGTGACAACGCCTTCGGCCGTTACACGGCTAGAGGCTTTACCTGCTTTGCTGCCGAGCTTGACGCGCAACAACTCTTCTGCTTTGGCCATATCGCCATCGGCTTCGGTCAATGCTTTTTTACATTCCATCATGGGGGCATCGGTCTTTGCGCGCAGTTCAGCGACCATGCTTGCAGTAATAGCAGCCATTTAATTTCTCCGTATCAGTTCAGTTCGAATTCAGTTCAGGTGTGAAAAAGGGGCTGCAGGAGCCCCTTCTGCGAGTTGGCAGAAGCTTTAAGCAGCGACTTCAACAAACTCGTCGTCACCTTCGGTGACGGCTTTGACAACGTCGTTCACGGCGTTGGCACGGCCTTCCAAGATCGCGTCCGCGATACCGCGTGCGTACAAGGTGACAGCTTTGGATGAGTCATCGTTGCCAGGAATGATGTAGTCAATGCCTTCGGGTGAGTGGTTAGAGTCCACCACACCGATCAAAGGAATGCCCAATTTCTTGGCTTCAGCGATGGCAATCTTGTGGTAACCGACGTCGATCACAAAAATCGCATCAGGCAACACGGCCATGTCTTGAATACCGCCGATGTCCTTCTCAAGCTTCTCGATTTCGCGCTTGAACATCAGTTGTTCTTTTTTGGACAAACTGTCCAAGCCAGCTTCTTGCTGGACTTTCATGTCTTTCAGACGTTTGATCGAAGTCTTGACCGTTTTGAAGTTGGTCAACATGCCACCCAACCAACGTTGGTCAACGAAAGGCATGCCAGCGCGTTGCGCTTCGGCAGCCACGATTTCACGCGATTGACGCTTGGTGCCGACCATCAAAATGGTGCCACGGTTGGCAGCCAATTGCTTGGCGAACTTGGCCGCTTCTTGGAACATCGGCAACGATTTTTCCAAGTTGATGATGTGAATTTTGTTACGGTGACCGAAGATGAAAGGAGACATCTTGGGATTCCAGAAGCGGGTTTGGTGACCAAAGTGGACACCGGCTTCCAGCATTTCGCGCATTGTGACTGACATAGTTTCTACTCCAAAGGTTGGGTCTAAAATCCAGTCCTTCATCGCCGCAAGTCATTCTTCAGAAAGACTCCCGGCAACACCTTGAATGGACTGGTTTGCGAGTGATGTTCAGCCCGTCCCAGGCGTTTCAGCCTGAATTCGGGAAAACCCAAAGATTCTAGCACAGCGCACCATGCATCCACACCCCTCCCTCCCATTCTGCGAGAGCTCACACGCATGAAAGTTGCCATCATTGGCGCAGGCGTCATCGGGGTCACCACAGCGTATGAGCTGGCCGCGCAAGGCCATCAAGTCCAAGTATTTGAGCGCAACAGCGCAGCCGCAGAAGCCACCAGCTTTGCCAACGCCGGTGTCGTGTCTGCAGGTTATGCCGCGCCTTGGGCGCGTCCTGGCTTGCCTCGTCATGTGCTGTCACACCTGTGGCAACGTGACACCCCACTGCGCATCGGGCGATTGAACCGTCACGAGCTACGCTGGCTTTGGCAATTTTGGAAAGCCTGCGACAGCACCACCTTTGCGCGCAACCGCGAGCACATGCTCCGACTTGCGATGTACAGCCAACACCGCATGCAAGCCCTCGGCAACACCTTGAACTTGGCCCATGACAGGGCGCCGGGCTACATGGTCTTGCTGCGCTCTGAGCGAGAGCGCCAATTGATTGCGCCCTCGTTGCAAGTCATGCGGGACGCAGGACTGACCATCAAATCCCTCACTGCGCAGGAAGCTTGCGCGATTGAACCGGCTTTGAACCCGCAAACGCCTTTGGTCGAAGCACTTCATTTTGCGGATGATGAAGTGAGCAACTGCCGTCAATTCACGCTCTTGCTCAAAAGCGAAGCGGAAGTCTTGGGGGCCAAGTTTCATTTCAATGCGCAGGTTCAAGCTTTATCGCCGAACCAGCCCAGAACCGTGCGCTGCATGCCAGAAGACCCAGGGGAAACCTTTGATGCGGTGGTGATCTGCGCGGGCATTGCCAGCGCCCCTTTGCTGCGCACACTCGGCGTGCGTGTGCCACTGGCGGCCGTACATGGCTACTCGTTGAGCGCGGCCATTCGCGAGCCTTTGGATGCGCCCCGCAGTGGTGTGATGGACGAACGCTACAAAGTCGCGATCTCAAGGCTGGGGCAACGCATTCGCATCTCAGGCGGCTCTGAGATTGGTGGTCATGCCCACAAACACGACTCCGCCAGCATCAAAACCTTGTACCGCGTGTTGAACGACTGGTTTCCAGGTGCCGCACGCACCCAAGAGAATGTGCAAGTGTGGAAAAGTGCGCGCCCCATGCTGGCGGATGGCCCACCTATTTTGGGTGCCAGCGGCATTCCTGGGGTCTGGCTCAACCTGGGACACGGCGCCAGTGGCTGGACCTTGGCATGTGGCAGCGCACGCGTCGTGGCAGACGGCATCAGCGGGCGCAGCTCAGAGATTAACCTTCAAGGCCTAGGGCTTGAGCGCCTGCAATCTGCGTAAACACCGTGTCCACCTTGCCTCTCATCCAAACCCTTGATGGTCATCGTGCTTGGCCGCTTTACAGCGTATCCAGCACACGTGCGATAGAAAGGCAGGCCCAGGCGCAATGGCCCGCCCACACGCTGATGCAACGCGCTGGGCGAGCAACGGCGCAATTGGCCCTGGCCATTCAGCCGCACGCACGCCACATCTGGATCGCATGCGGCCCTGGCAACAATGGCGGCGACGGCTTCGAAGCGGCCATGCATTTGCATCGTTGGAGCAAGCGCGTCACAGTGACATGGCTGGGACGCGAAGCTACTCTCCCCGCAGATGCGCAACTGTCCTACCAACGCGCAGTGCAAGCCGGCGTTCATTTTCAGAACACACCACCGACGGACTTTGATTTCGCCATCGATGCCATGCTCGGCATTGGTTGTCAACGTGCACCGGAAGGCGTGATGGCCGATTGGTTAGACATCATTCACCAGGCAGCCGTTCCCGTACTCAACCTGGATGTGCCATCCGGTTTGATGACCGATACCGGCCAATGGCTTCGCACTGGTAACGACCTATTGCCTAACATCCCTCGGCACACGCTCAGCCTGCTGTCACTCAAACCCGGCCTGTTCACAGCCGACGGTCGCGATGCCGCTGGGCAGGTATGGTTTGACGACTTAGGCGTTGAAATCCCTCACGACATAGCACCCACTGCTTGGCTGCAAGCCTCGCACGCCCCAACGCCCACGCGCGCCCACAGCAGCCACAAAGGCAGCTTCGGCGATGTGATGGTGGTGGGTGGTGCGCCGGGCATGTCTGGCGCTGCGGTGCTGGCCAGCTTAGCTGCCTTACATGGTGGTGCTGGGCGTGTGTTTGCAGCATTGCTTGACACCACCAGTCACAGCGCCGTCAGCGCCACACACCCGTGCTTGATGGTGCGACACATGGACAGTTTGGATTTCAAAAACGCCACCATCGTTTGCGGCTGCGGCGGCGCAGACGCTGTGCGCGCGGCCTTGCCTCGGGTAATTTCTACAGCCGCACGACTGGTGCTGGATGCAGACGCCTTAAACGCCATCGCACAAGACCTGTCTTTGCAAGGCTTGCTCAAACAGCGTTCGGCACGCGGTCAAGCCACTGTACTCACGCCCCACCCCTTGGAAGCTGCGCGTTTGCTTGGACAGAGCACCGAACAGGTGCAAAGCCATCGCGTTGAGACGGCACAACAGCTGGCCGAACAAACGCTGTCTGTGGTCGTTCTCAAAGGATCAGGAACCATCGTGGCCAAGCCGGCACAGGTGTCGGTGATCAATCCAACCGGCAACGCACGCTTGGCCACGGCAGGCACAGGTGATGTGTTAGCAGGCCTGATCGGTGCCAAGTTGGCGCAAGGCGTCTCAGCCTTCGACGCGGCATGTGATGCCGTGCGCGAGCATGGCAGCGTGGCCGACGCTTGGCCCACCACAGGCCCCACGCTGGATGCTGCTTTGCTGGCAGCATCACTACGTTGAGTTACTTGCGAGAACGACGGTTTTTAGGACCAGCGTTCTTTTTAGAACCTGACTTTGCCGCCCCGCCCTTGCCAGCTTGACTCGATTTACCACTCACTTTGGTGAACGCTTTTTTCACCGCAGTCTTGAAGTTTTGCAGCGGCGATTTGCCAGACTCTTTGTCTTTGCTTGGACGCAACGCCAAGTCTTCGCCGTCGCGCACCAAACGGAAATCGATCTTACGGCCGTCTAAGTCAACACGGCTCACTTGCACACGCACGCGTGTGCCAATCGCATAACGGATGCCGGTTCGCTCGCCACGCAATTCTTGGCGCGCCTCGTCAAAGCGGAAATACTCCCCGCCCAACTCGGTGATGTGCACCAAGCCTTCGACATACATTGCATCCA